>Ga0180009_10001559_pt1 | contig 27927 bp, 29 predicted proteins | sample OS_PC_MetaG_FD_123537 | JGI IMG/M metagenome (GOLD analysis project Ga0180009, IMG submission 123537) | Groundwater microbial communities from the Aspo Hard Rock Laboratory (HRL) deep subsurface site, Sweden - OS_PC_MetaG | ecosystem: Environmental > Aquatic > Deep subsurface > Groundwater... | reverse complement strand
GTGCCGCTTCTCCGCGGTGCGCTCGTCGAGTGGCCACTGCCAAGCCTAGAATAGACACCCGCGTTAGTCCATAGCGTGTGGCTGCGGCAGGCGGGCCCACTGGACTTGAGCAAGGGGAAGTGAGGCTACTCCGGGTCGGTCTCGACCGCTTGGGGAACTGAGTCTCCGGTGGACCCGGGGCGGTTCAAGCAAGACAGACTAGGTCGAATTCGCGGGTCCACCTGACTCGCTTCGCTCGCAGGGCAACGCTCGGACGTTGGCCGGCCCTCAACATGGCGGTACGCCTTCACGGGCGAGGGGGCAGGCGAATGAACGAGACCATCCTTATCGTCAAGCCGTTCACCGCAGCGTCCCTCACGTCCCTCGTGGGGGACGTGTTCGATGGGCGCGCTCCTGGGGGCGTCGGTAGCGGCGGCTCCGCCTGAGATGCGGCCGGCCCGGCCTGAGGTTCGGTCGGCCTGGCCTGAGGTGCGGTGCGCAGCCTGAGGCGCGCCCGGTCCTAGTCGAGGAACACGAAACTCACCCGCACGAAGCCGCCCTCGGCGCTCGTGCGCGCGATGCCGAGCCCATCGAGCGTCTTGAGGGTATCGATTCCCGCCATAGCGGATTCGGGGCGGAAGTCGAGCTTGTGTCTGCACTCCTCGCGGGGGTACCCGCAGGCCTCGCACGTGTAGCAGGGTGTGACGGCGACCGCGAGCGCATAGTAGTGGCCGCGCGCGAACGCAGCGCGTTCGAAGGCCAGAGCCGCCGGGAAGAGTTCGTCACCGTCGACGCCCGCGAGCACGGCGACCCGCTTGTACATGCTGAGCAGGGGGATCAGTTCGTCCGGGCCCCAGGCGTCGTCGTTGCATGTCCAGCGACGACCCCACGCGGGGCATGAGTAGCGGCACTTGAGGATCGTCCGCCGGTCGAAGACGATGGTCTCGATGGGGAAGAGATGGCCTTCTACGCCAGTATCGGCCAATCGGCCCTCCGTGTTGGTCAAGAGGCCGTCGAGGAACCGCTTCATTGCGCCGCGTTCCGCGCCGCCGGGTCTCGCGCTGCCAGGCTCCATGCCGCCGCCCTCGCTCGTCATCGCGCGATCACAGACATGCCGCCCTCCTTTCCCGCGCCCGGGTCACGCCCGGGCACCTAGAATCCTCATATGCAGTCGAAGGGAGTCAGATCGACGCCCGCCGCCGGGGGGTCGGTAGCCGGCCGGGGCGAGGCGGCCCCAAGGCGTTCCAACACCGGGCGTACCAGCCCGCAATAGGGGAACGGAGCAAGGTACCCGGCGCGTTGGTCGGCGGTCGAGGCCGCGTAATGCGCCTGCACCCAGCACTCGCCGCCACAGGCGTCCACCACAGGGCAATCCCGGCACGCTTCCCGATCGCGGGCGTGGGCAGCGCGGAGCAGGTTCAGAGAGGGCGAGGTGCGCCAGATGTCTTCGAGGCTCTGTTCGCGCAGGTCGCCAGCGACGAAGCCCGCTTCGCCGCAAGTGATGGGACACGCGTGCACCAGGCCCTCGGGATCGATTGCCAGCAGCGAGCAGCCGGCGTTGCACAGGTCCCGCGGCGCCCCGAGTCTGCCTTTCCAGGCCGAGAGATTGTCCACGGTGAGCCCGATCTGCGTCGCCGTTTTTTCGAGGGCGAGGAACGCGGTGAGGAGCTCGTCGCTCGAGGGAACCATGTCACCCCCGCGCGCGAGGCCGCCGCGCTGGTGGGGGAGGATGAGGTGGAGCGTCCGGACCCCGTCGCGGGCGATCGTCTCAGCCATCTCGCCGAGGCCGTCCAGGACCGGCTTCAGCAGCACCGTGTTCACGATCGGCCGGAGGCCCGCCCCGAGCAGGGCGCGGATCGATCTGCGGGCGTCGGCGAAGTTGCCGCGGCCGCGCAGCGCGTCGTTCGTCTGTTCGTTGCCGTCGATGCTGAGAAGCGGCACGAGCGACCCGCTGCCCGCGGCGGCGAGACGTGACGCCAGATCGTGGTCGACGAGCCTGTTGAAGAACAGGCGGGCCTTCGCACCGTGTGTGCCCGTTATGTGCTCGATGAGCCTGAGCAGATCGGAGCGCAAAAAGGGGTCGCCTCCGATGATGACGAACCCGGTGGCTCCGAGCGCAGCGGCCTGGTCGATCAGGTCGAGCCAGCCCTCGGTGTCGAGCTCGCCCGCCCCGGCGAGTGGGCCGGGCGAACGGACGTCGCGCAGGTAGCACTGGGCACAACCCGTGTCGCACTCGTGGGTCACGTGCAGGTAGACCTCTCTCAACCGGTCGAGCGAGCCGCCGCGTGCGGCGGCAGGCGCGGTTGGGTCGCCGTCGATTGTGCGCAGAGACGATACGGCGCCGATCGCACGCACGGGTGAGGCGGCTTCGCCGACCTCCGCGGACAACCCTGCGGAGAGCCTCAGATCCTCCTCGGTGTCCACATCGAACCAGAGGGGGAGTTCGGTGAGTCGAAGACCGAGTTTCGCCGTCTCTTCGCGCGTGTAGCGGGCTACACCCGGCGTGCCCACGGGAGTGCTCCCGAGAAGCGCCGTGAGGTCGGCGCCCGCGCGGCGCCAGGTGTCGGCACGCGTGGCGATGAGGTAGTACCCGCCGTCGAGGGTCGGGCCCAGCACCAGATCGGGACGGGGCTCGCGGCCGCACGGGGAGCCGAGCAGGTCCAGAGCCTTGCGGAGGTAGGTCTCGGGGAGCGCGGGACTGTCTGACCCCACCAGCGCCACGACCTCGTGCCCCGCCGCGAAGAGGTCGGAGAATACCGCGGCGAGCCGGGCTCCGAGATCCTCCCCGCGCTGGGCCACGATGCGCCACTTCTCCCCGAGGGGCGGGAGACCCGCGGGCGCGGGGTCATTGTGGGGCGCGGGGTCTTTTCGCGCCGCGGAGTCGACTCGGGCGAAAGAGCCCCCTTGCGCCGGACCGGGGAGGACGCCGGTCCCGGGCGTCTGCCCGTCTTCGTCCGGCTCCAGAGCGAGGTAGAGGGCCACCTCACCTCCGACCGATGCAGCCCGCAGGATCGTGTCGCGCAGAAGATCCGTGTAGGTCTGGGTGGCAACGCTGGCGCCCACACGTTCGGCCAAGCGACTCTTCACGCGGCCAGAGGTCGGCACACGGGCCATCACCGCCAGGGCTTGGTGCACAGAGTTGTTGGAACGGTCTGCCATAACTCGACAAAGACTACAGTGCATACACTGATGGGCACAGGGTAGGTAGAGTGGCGGCCGGCAGATCGACAACGTGATCGACCCCGAGGCGGCGGAATCTCGAGAGATCAAGACAGGCGGCAGGTGCCCCGTTAGGCAGCTCCGTCGAGCAACAGGCGCGGTTCGCTTCGGGGTTCTTCTTCAACTTCAACGGGACCGCGGGCATCTGGCGTCGCTCCGCCATCGAGGGCGCCGGTGGCTGGCAGGCCCGCACGCTCACCGAAGACCTCGACCTCAGCTATCGGGCGCAGCTCGCGGGTTGGCGTGGCGTCTATGACCGGGACGTGGTCGTGCCTGGTGAGATCCCCCGCGACCTGAACGCTTTGAAGAACCAGCAGTTCCGGTGGGCGAAGGGTTCGCTGCAGAGCGCCGGGCTGCTGCTCGGCCAAGTGGTTCGAGCGCCGCTCCCGGTTCTCGTGCGCCTCCAGTCGGTGGTCCATCTGCTCGCCTACCTGGTTCATCCGCTGCTGCTCGGGCTCCTTGTTGCGACAGCCATGCTCATCAGCGACTTCCCGATGCTGCTCGTGGTGTTCGGCGTGACGGCCGTCGTGGGGCTGAGTCCACCGTTCGTGGTGGCACTGGGCCAGTGGTCGCTGCATCGTGACTGGCTCCGCCGCATCGTGTTGATCCCGTTCCTCGTTGCGCTCGGCATGGGAGTGGCCGTCGTGAGCTCGCGGGCGGCGGTGGAGGCCTTCCTCGGTGTCGATTCTGGGTTCGTGCGCACACCGAAGGAGGGAAGTGGCCGCCGTCTCGCCGACTACCGCGCTCTGGTCGGGGTGGCGCCGCTGTTCGAGGTCGTCGCTTTGGTGACGGCGGTCTGGACCCTGAACGCCGCCGCGGCCGCGGGTCGGTGCACGGCCATACCGTTCCTGGTGCTCTACGTGGCGGCCTTATGCTACGTGGCCTTGGCGTCGGTGGCGATCGCCTTGAGGTCGGCGCTGGGAGCGACGAGCACCGAATAGGAGAGCACGCGGGCCCAGAGGCGCTGGCGGAACCCGGCTCCTGCATACGTGGTGTACGAGGCCGGTGCCGCCAACCCCAGGAAGATGGGTAGGCGCACTCCCGCCAGCGACCCCAGAGCCACGGCCATGACCCAGTACCACGGGTGCACGACGGGGAGGAGCAGCACGAGCAGGGTGGCCGTGACGGCGAAGGCGTGCGTCGTAACGGCCCGGCCGCTTCGCCGCCGCGCCAGGAGGACGGCAAGGATCACGAACGCCGTGATCACCACGATCCGCGCGGTGGAGTAGGGGAGGACGAAGCGAAGCAGGTAGAACACCGAGGAGTTGAACTCGGGGGTGGTTCCTGTCTCCGTGATCGATCCGAGTGCCGCTCCAGTCAACAGGTAGGGCACGTAGGGCAGGCCGAAGCCGACCGCGAAGCCGCTGAGGAGGGGGAGAGGCCGCGCTCGATTCCCCACCAAAGCCGGTATGAGCAGGAAGCCCGGGTAGAACTTGAACGCGGCCCCCAGCCCGAGCGCCAGTCCGGCCCGCAGGTCGGAACCGCGCACGATCAGCAGTGCGGCCGCCACCACAAGCAGCGTTGGCGCCGCATCGAGGTGGGCCGAGCTCCAGGTCTCCTGCGCCACCATGGGGTGGAGCAGGTAGAGGGCGAGCGCTTCCTTCCTCCGTCGCCCCGCTGCCGTCCAGATGAGCAGGGCCACGCCGAGGTCGAACAGCCCGAATACCGTCTTCAGACCCGCCGCCGAAGACACGCCCGCGCGCGCCATCCCGTAGAAGAGGAGTTCGGAGAGCGGTGGATAGATGGTGCGGAGGTCGGGATGGTTGATGAGTCCCCGCTCTGGGTACCCGACGGCATCGAGGGCTGCCGACGAAGGCGCGTGCAGGTAGGGGTTGATACCCTCCGTCTGCACAGCGCCGTCCCAAATGTAGCGGTGGTAGTCGTCGGAGAGGCTCGGTTCCCCGGGGAAGAGCAGGAGGCGGAGCAGCAGCCCAGCTGCGACGATGGCCGTCGTGGGGAGAGCACTCAGGCCGCTCAGAGCCAGCAGGTACCCCGCGGCGGCACCGGCGTAGAGGAGAAGGTAGGCGTACGTGTGCGCCCGCAGGTCGCCGGTGAAGAGCATGCCGGCGCAGGTCGCCACGAGGAGGACGATACCGAGGTAGGCGCGTGAGCGAGCAGAGAGCACGGTCTGACGATAGCAGGACGGACCCCAGCATGGCAGTCCAGGGCGCGGCCGACCAGGGCGCGGCCGACCCGCGCATGGATGCCCGCGGCGTGGCCGATCCGCGCGCGCCGGCTCCAGCCGCGGCGCCCGGGCGCGCCGGCACCGATCGGAGCCCAGGCGCCGCCCGGCGCACCGGCGGCGATTGGCGCATCGTCCTACCTGTGCTGAACGAGGCAGCGGCACTGCCCGCGTTGCTGGGCGAGCTGGCGACGACCCCCGATCTACTTCGGCGTGCCGTGTTCGTGGATAACGGCTCTTCCGATGGCAGCGCCGCTCTCATCACCGCCGCGGGGGGCACCGTGGTATTCGAGGCTGGGTGCGGCTACGGTCTGGCCTGCTTGGCCGGTGTGGCCGCCGCCGCGACACAGATGGAGGCCGCGACGGGCCGTGGCGGCGAAGCGGCGACGGGCCGTGGCGGCGATGCCGTGACGGGATCCGGCGGCGTGCGCGTGGTCGTGTTCATGGAGGCCGACGGCAGCGACGACCCCTCCGATCTGCCGCGCCTAGTGGCCCCCGTGCTCGCCGGCAATATCGATCTGCTCGTGGGCTCCCGGCGGAGGGCGGTGGCCGCCGGCGCTCCCATGGCGCCGCACCAGCGCCTGGGCAACCTGGCGGCCGTCGCCGGTATGCGCCTGCTGTTCGGGATCGACCTTCCGGACAACGGTCCCTTCCGGGCCGTGCGCGCCGACCTGCTCGATGAGCTGCAGATGGAGCCGCGCGGCTACGCCTGGACCACGCGGAGATGGTGGTGAAGGCGCACCTGCGAGGCGCCCGCATCTCCTGGATCGACACCTCGTTCCGCCCGCGGGCGGGCGACTCGAAGATCTCCGGGACCGTCCGCGGAACGATCGGCGCGTTCAAAGGTATCTTCGGCACTCTTTTGCGGCTGAGGCTCCGTCCACCGCCCGGCTCAGTACAAAGGCAGCTTCCGATGCGGAGAGCGCCGAGCCAGGATCGTGTCCACGCCGAGAGTGCGCCCCGCTCGCGTGACGCCCACGGCGGCGAGAACGGCCAACATGATCAGGTAGGTGCCGGGCCACTCACCCGTGCTGTAGGAGGCGAGGAGGAGGTTGAGCGAGAAACCGCCCGCCACCAGGGCTGAGACCGGGGTGAGGAACCCCACGATCAAGAACACCCCCATGATCAGGAACTCGGTGACCACCTGGAAGTAGCGGAAGAGGTCGGCGTTGGGGATGACGACCGACTTCAGGAAGTCGCCATAGAAGGTGATCGAGGTTCCGTCGGCCCATTCCTGGATGAACGGCGCGAAGCCGTCTGAGTACAGCCCCTTCGACAGGTTGCTTGCCCACGTCGTCAAGAAGATGAGGCCCATGAAGACCCGCAGGAACGCCATGGCCATATCGGATCTGCGCTCAGGCCGCGTTCCGTTCATCGTCGGCTCCCCTCGTCGGATGTTCTCACCTGTGCCGCCTCTGTCCGCCCACATCTATTGGAAGGGGATGCCCGCGCCGGATGAACTCGACACCCGCCAGGCGGAGTCAGGGCGAAAGTGCCGAGAAGCTGGTCGCGGGTCGCCTACCCTCGTATGATGTTTGTGTTCAAGACGTCAGAGGTGCGTGTTCAAGGCGTCAGGGCCGAGTGCGGCCAGAGGAGCGTGTGCCGGTGAGAGAGATGCACCCAGTTGGGTGCGCGCGCGTCGGGCGGTGGAATGCCGGCACCGTGTTGGCGGCGCTGCTTGTGCTCGTGGTGGCGGCTTCGCTCCTCTTGTCGGCGGGCGGTCAGAGCTCGATATCCCCGGCGCAGGCGGCGTCCGGCACGGCGCTTGGGGCGGCGCTGGCGCAGGTGCGCGTCTCGCCCGACGGTTCTCGACTGTCGGGCGCCCTCGAAGTGAAGAACCCCGGCGGCGCCTTCTCGGGCTGGATCGAAGTCGACGGCCTTCAGCGCACCGTGCTCGTTCCTGTGGAGGTCGGCGAGGGCGCGTCGCGCATCCCCTTCACGGCCTACCCCACCGACTCCCGTCCGACCCTCCGGGTGCGGCTTCTCGACTCGGCCGAGCGGCCGGTCTCCGCGTTCAGTCAGCGCACGTTCGACAATGTCTTCACGCTCGTCGTCGGTGAGGACGGGCCCGCGTTCCGCGACTCGATAGTGCAGTTCGAGCACTCAGGCGTGGAGCAGAACCTTGCATTCCCCGACGATCTGACAGAGCTCGACCTCTACTCGCGCGTGGTGGTGGCCGCACCCAGCGAGCCCGAGATGGAGCGGGCGTGGGAGGCGCTTCTCGACTGGGTGAGACGAGGCGGGGTCTTGGTGATCGCAGGCCCCTCCTCCCTACCGGCGTCCACTCTGGGTGGCGGGTTCCAAGGTTCGTTCGGTACTCCGGAGGCGGTCGCGCCTGGCAAGGGAACCCTCGCGCTGGCCGACGGATGGAACGCCCCCTTGGCCACCGGGGTCGCGCTGCCCGACGGAAGTGTCATCGCCTCTGTGGACCTCCCGGGCGCCGATATCGTCGTGAGCGATCAAGAGGGAACCGTCGTGGCGGCGCTGCGCCGATTCGGCCAGGGCACCGTCGTCCTCACCGGGATCTCCCCTGCGAGGATCGGTGGCGGGAGCGTTCCCGTCAAAGACCCCGGCACCGAAGTGATGGGGTGGTTCTGGAGCTTCGTGGGGTATTCCTCGTATCCTGGCGGGTTCTTCAGCCCCGATTGGACCGACCCGGCCCATCTGTTCCTGACCGGCCGCGTGCCCGGTGTGGCCCTGACCGTGGCGTTCGCCGTGGCCTACGTGGCGATCCTCGGCGTGGGTGTGTTCGCGCTCCTGCGCCGTGCCCGTCGTCTCGACACCGCGTGGTGGGCGATCCCGGTGTTGGTGCTGGTGACCACCGCAGCTGTCTTGGGCTCCGTGCTCGTGTCGCGCGGCACTGAGCCGCAGGTGCTGGCCCGAAGGACCGTATCCACCGACTACGAGACCGGCGCCACTCGTGAGGAGATGAGCGTGGGTCTCTACTCGCCCTTCGGAACCAAGTTCTCCCTCGAGGTCGACCAGTGGGGAGTCCCCGGTCCGCTTCGCACCTACGGAATATCGCTCGAGCGTCCCTACGTGCTCCGACTGGCGGCTCCGTCCGGCGGCGGGCTCCGTTTCGAAGAGGTCGCGGTCTTGCCCGGCTCGGGGCGCTCCGTGTCCGTGAGATGGCCCGAGGTGGACCCGACCGCATCCGCACCGGCGCCGGTGCGGCAACCGCTGGCGGCCACCAAGACCGAGCAGGCAGACACGATCCTGTGGACGGTCACGAATCGCGGAGACGACACGCTCCGCCGTGTTCTCCTCGTGGGTGAAGGGGTCTACGCGCTGCCCGATCTTCCACCCGGCGGCTCGGTGTCGTTCGGTGTGGGTGGCGGCGGCATCACCGGCGAGGGGGTCGAGGTGGTGAGCGAGCGGCCTGAGCGATCGCGATCGCGTGACCAGCTCGAATGGGAAGCCGAGAACCGGCTTCGAACGGAGTGGGATTTCGGGGGCACCTGGTCGGCGGTCGACGAGAGTGGAGTGGGCTACGAGTCGTCAGTTCCCGTGGCACCGGGGTCTGAGACGAGGATCTCGACGAAGGAGGTTCCGGTGCAGGTACGTGTCCTGGCCTGGGCTCAGGACCCCGACGCACTCGGTCGTTTCACGGGTCTGCCTGAGGGAATCGCGGTCTCAGGGGTGGTCGCGTACGAGTTGATGCTCCGATGAGCGAGATCCCGAGCGGCCCCGCGATGCCTTCTGCCGTCCCGACGACTCCGGCCGCGCCGACCCCGGTGCTCCAGGTGAGGGGTCTGGTGAAGCGCTACGGACGCGTCACGGCTCTTCAGGGGGCCGATCTCGACGTGGAAGCCGGCACCATCCACGGCCTCGTGGGCACCAACGGCGCTGGGAAGACCACCTTGCTGCGCATCGTGGGCACTGTGCTCCGCGCGGACGGCGGCACGGTCTCGGTGATGGGCGTGGACGCTCTGGGCAAGCCGAGTTCGGCGCGCCTACTCCTCGGGTTCATGCCCGACTTCTTCGGCGTCTACGAGGATCTCACCGTCTACGAGTACCTCGATTTCTTCGGAGAGGCCTACGGCCTCGCCGCGCCGGCGCGGGCCTTCCGCATTCCTGAGCTGCTCTCCCTCACGCACCTGGAGGGGAAGGCGGCGTCCGATGTCCAGCGGCTCTCACGCGGCATGCAGCAGCGGTTGTGTTTGGCGCGGGCTCTGATCCACCGTCCGCGACTGCTGCTGCTCGACGAACCGGCCGGCGGGCTCGACCCCAGAGGCCGGGCCGAACTCCGCGACATCCTGAAGGGGCTGGCGGCCGACGGGGTGGCTGTGCTCATCTCGTCACACATCCTCTCCGAGCTGGCCGACATGTGCACCGCGGTGACCATCATCGAACAGGGGAGTGTGGTGGCCTCGGGGTCGGTCGACACGATCGCTCCCGCGGCCCGCCTACGCAGCCTGAGTGCCCGCCTTGCGGGAGATCCCGCGCCTTGGCTCGAGTTCGTGGCCGCGAGACCTGGAGTCGCCGGGGCGGCCGTCTCGGCGACGGGCACCTTGGAGATCAGGTTCGCGGGAGACCTTGCGGCTCAGGCGCGATTGGTGGCCGAGCTCGTGGAAGCCGGGGTCCCATTGGCTGCCTTGGAGGCGCCCCGAGCCCTGGAAGAGGCCTACTTCGAATCGACGCAAGGTCTGGTGACCTGATGAGCGACTCAGTTAGGGAGCGTGACGCAGGTCGAGAGAGGTGGAACCCCCTCCGCGGGTTCGTGCCGCTCTTTCGCCGAGAACTGAAGGGTCAGATGCGCGGGCGTCGAGCCTCGGTGACCTTCACCGTCTACCTGGCGCTCATGGTGGTCGTGCTGACCGGCGTGCTTCTCGTGGCCGACTCGGCTGGGTCGAAGGGTGACCCCACCGTGGGTCAGGTGCTGTTCATCGCGATGGCCTTCACTCAGACCGCCCTCATCTTGCTCCTCGGGCCCGTGTTCGCCGCCGGGGCGATCGCCGGTGAGCGCGAACGGCAGACGTTCGAGACGCTGGTTTCCACGCGCATGACCTCTGGCGGGATCGTCCTTGGGAAGGTCGCCGGTGCCGTCGGGTTCTTGGTCGTGCTGACCGCTTCGTCGCTTCCGCTGATGGCTTTGGCGTACGTGTTCGGAGGGGTGGGTCCGAGCACCATCTTCGCCGTCTACGGCTGGGATCTTCTGCTCATGATCTGGGTGGTGTCGTTGGCTGTGGCCGCGTCGTCTCTTGTGGGGCGGACCTTGTGGGCGGCCGTGATCACCTACGTCCTCGTGTTCCTCGCCGTGTTCATGACAGGGTTCCTCGAGGTGGTACAGATGTCCCTGCGCGCCGCCGCCCAAGACGGCGCGGCCCAAGACGGCGCGGCCTCACTCATCTTCCTGTACGCGAACCCATTCTCCGGCTTGTGGGAACTCGCTATCCCGGGAGTGCGCGAGGAGATCGGCCTGGAGGTCGCGCTGAAGTCGTTCGCGCTGTCCGGGGGAGCGTGGCACGCTGCGGTCAGCGCCGCGGCGCTGGGGCTCGCAGTCTGGGCGGTCTCACCGCTCCGCCGCCGGTGGGGTCGGCAGAATGGGTAGGTGAACCGCTCGCGCCCCTGATGAGGCACCCCGCTGGGGCCGCTCGTGTCGAGGCGCCCGGATGAGGCACGCCGTCGGGGCCGCCCGTGACTCAGCGTCCCAGATCGAGTAGCTCGTAGCCGGTGTCCTCCCAGGCGACGAAGCCTCCCTCGAGGTTGTAGATGTTGGTGTAACCGGCCTTCACCCATTCCGCGGCCGCGATGTTGCTCATGCGGTCGCTTCGGCAGTAGACCACGATCTTGGCGTCCTTGTCGGCCGGCAACTCGGTCACGAGTTCCGCGGCCCTCTCGAAGTCGATAAAGAGGTCGGTCTGCTCGATCTCGCCTTCGTAGGGAACGTGGGTGTTCACGAATACGAAATCCTTGTTTTCGAGCATCTCGGCGAGTTGATCGGGCGTGATGTCGGTGTAGCCCGTCGCGGTGTCTCCGGGTGCGGCGGCGGTCGTCGTGGTCGCCTCCGACGAACAGCCGCTCAGAGCGATGATGGCCAGAAGCGCGACCGCCATGGCGAAGAAGACGCTCTTATAGACGGCGTTCGAATAGCGTGGCATTGTGTTCCTCCGTCCGATGGGTGTACTTCGGGATAGTGCCCCGCGCGGATCGGTGGTAATCACGGCTCCCGCATCCGTCCGCTCCCGGGGAGGATCGCTCGCGGCTTCGGCGGCTCCCTTCCCGGTCCCTCCGGACATCCTCGCTCCCGGTCGGAATGAAGCGCTTCTCTCAGCGATGCCGGGAAGTCCGCAGCCGATACATACTACGAAAGCTCCGTTGGGCGATGAGTCTGGCGCACGCGCTCGGCCGATCGATGGAGTCGAATGGAATGCTCGGTCAACGGTGACCGGCGGAGGAGCCTCGATGAAGTACTGGGACAAGAACCTCAAGGAGATCGATTCGATCAGGGCGGCGTCCGAGGGTACGTACTTCGGGCTCGAGGATACCCCGAACGGATTCAGCACGTGCATCGCCTACGCGGGCGAGCTGGTGTTCCTGGACAGCACACCGGACTACGGAGCGGCCGTCGACCGCATTATGACCTACCACAACTTCCTGGCCGAGGATGACAGCGTGCCCGGTTCTGGCACCGGATCCAGGTAGGTCGCCGAAGCCACAGCACGGCGGCCTCCTTCCCCGGGGCCCGCGGTCCTCCCGACAGGGATCGCGGGCCCCGACCCGTACCTGGTGCGGGTTGTAACGCCGTGGTGCGCGCGCTACGCTCCGTCGAAGTGGCCGCCGAGGAAGGTGGTCGCGCAGGCGAGATGGGAGGGCGTGGAATGTCGGGTGAGAGCGATCGAGCACCGCGCGTGGACCCGGGATCTTACGAATCGGTGATCCGGTTGCGCATGAGCAGTCACGACGCGCATTACGGAGGAGGGTTGGTCGATGGGGCCCGTATGCTCGGCCTGTTCGGCGATGTAGCCACCGAGTTGCTGGTGGCGTTCGACGGCGACGAGGGTCTCTTCGTGGCCTACGACTCCGTTGAGTTCACCGCTCCCGTCTACGCCGGTGACTACATCGAGGCCCGAGGGCGCATCACTCGTGTCGGCAACACCTCGCGGGCGATGGAGTTCGAGGCGCGCAAGGTGATCGTGCCCCGCCCCGATCTTGCTCCCTCCGCCGCCGATCTTCTCGCCGAGCCGGTCGTTGTCTGCCGAGCGCGGGGGACATGCGTGGTTCCCGCGGCTCTGCAGAGATCCTGAAGGGAGCGGGGCGGCCCACGATCCCCCCGGCGTCGGTTGTGCGGTGCAATGCGGGGCCTCCCCGGCGCCGGCTTCACGGCGCGGCGCGCGCCTTCGGTGACGCCGCGCTCCTAGCGATTGCGGCGGAGCACCAGCGTCACCACGAATATCAGCACCACCACCATGACCATGGTCGGTCCGCTCGCGGTGTCGAGGTAGTAGCTGGCCGCCAAGCCGGTGAGTGCCCCCACCGCGCCGAAGACGATCGCTAGGCCCATGAGGCGCCGGAAATCCGGCGCGACGTTGCGGGCAGCGGCCGCCGGGACGATGATGAGCGCGCTCACCAAGACGATCCCCACGATCTTCACGCTCACTGCCACGGTGAGCGCCAGCAGGATCATGAAGATGTAGTCCCACACCACCACGCGCGTACCTTCGACCGCGGCTAGATCGCGGTTGAAGGCGATCTTCAACAACAGCGTGGACCGTGCGAACACGATCGCGAGCACCACGGCGGCGAGGCCGAGGCTCAACACCACGTCGAATGTGCTGACCGCGAGGATGTCGCCGAAGAGATAGGAGAGCAGATCGGTTCGGTAGCCCTTCTGCATGCCGATCAGTAGCACGCCGAGCGCCATGGAGCCAGAGAAGAAGACGCCGATCACCGTGTCGGAGGTGAGCTCGGTGCGCACGGTGATGAACGTGATGCCGGCGGCGACGGCTACGCTGAAGAAGACCGCGGCCAGCACCGGGTCGAGACCGATCAGCACGCCCAACGCGATGCCTGCCAGCGCGGAGTGCGAGATCGCGTCGGAGAAGAACGACATCGAGCGCATGGTCACGTATACGCCGATCACCGCACAGAGGATCCCTGTGGCGAGCCCGGCGACGAGGGCGCGTTGCATGAAGGGGTACTGCAGGAACGGAAGGAGGTCGGTGAGGAAGGCGGTCATCGCGAGAGCCCTTAGCCGCTCTGGCCGTGGCCGTGGTCGTGGCGATACGAGGTCGCGAGCGGACCGTACGTGCGCTCGAGCATCTCGGGCGCGAGTACGGCGCTCGGGACTCCCCGGCAGAGTAGTTCCCTGTTCAAGCACAGGACCTGGTCGGCGTACTTGAAGACCACGTCGAGGTCGTGGGACACCATGAGCACTGTCAGGTTTCGCTGGTGTTTGAGGTCGTGTATGAGTTCGTAGAACGTCTCCTCCCCGGAGACGTCGACGCCCGCGGCGGGCTCGTCGAGGAACAGCAGCTCGGGGTCGGTGAGGAGTGCGTAGGCCAGGAGCACGCGCTGAAGCTCCCCGCCGGAGAGGCGGCCGATACGGCGATCGATGAGCGACTCAGCCTTCACCAGCTTGAGGGCTTCGCTCACCGTGTTGCGGCGGCTCCTCCGATCGAGCCAGAACCCGCTGCCCTTCAGCCGGAGCAGGAGGATCTCGTGAACGGTGATCGGGAAGGTGCGGTCAAAGTCGAGGTGCTGCGGCATGTAGCCGACGCGGTCACTCACCTGTCCCAGGTCGCGGTAGTCGCGGCCGAAGATGGTCACGTCGCCGGATCGGGCCGGCACCAGGCCGAGGATGGTGCGCATCAGCATGGTCTTGCCCGCCCCGTTCGGCCTGATGATCATGGCGATCTCACCGGCATCCACCACGAACGAGACGTGCTCGAAGAGCATGGTGCCGCCCACGTCGAGAGCCAGGTCTTCGACGAGGAGCACGGCGTCTGGGAAAAGGCCGGCGCTACCCACCCGCGGTTCCTCCCAGAGCCCTGACGAATGTGGCAGTGTTATCCCGCATGAGCTCCTCGTACATGGCCGGGGAGAGCGAGCTCCCTTCTGGATCGACCTCGAACACCTCGATCCCCGCTTCCCTGGCGAGCGCTTCCGCGGCACGGGGGGAGAACTGCGGCTCCGAGAACACCGCCCGCACCCCGAGTTCCCGTACCTTCTCGACGAGGGCGGCGAGATACTGAGGAGGGGGCTCCTTCCCGGGTGATTCGGCGATCACCGCCGCCTGTTCGAGCCCGTATGCCCGGGCATAGTAGAGGAAGGCGCTGTGGAAGCTCACGAAGTGCCTGTTCGGCAGGTCGCTGAGGGCGGCGCCGATCTCGAGATCGAGCTCGGCGAGTCGGGCGTCGTAGGCGGCCGCCCGCGTGCGGTAGTCTGCCGCGCCCTGTGGGTCGACCTTGGCAAGCTCGTCGGCGATCACTCCCACCATCAGGCGCGCGTTGGCCACGTCGAGCCACACGTGAGGGTCGACGCCGTCTGGGGCGTCGTCGTGGTCGCCTTCAGGGGTGCCGCCGTGGTCGTCGCCGTTGTCAGGGCCCGCGGACGGCAGGGGGATCGGCTCGCCCGGCTGCAAGAACTCGACTCCTTTGGTGACCGCGACCACCCGGACCTCGGTGTTGCCGGATGCCGCGACAAGGTCGTCGACCCAGGGCTCCAGACCCGCTCCGTTCACAAGCACCAGGTCGGCGTCGGCGACGAGACGAGCCTGGGCCGGTGTGAAGCTCACCTGGTGAGGCGAGGCGCCGGGGGGCAGGATGTTCTCGAGACGCACGGAGTCGCCGGCCACGTTGGCCGCCAAGGTGTAGATGATGGGTACCGAGGTCACAACGAGCAGCCGCTGGTCCGCCGGGCTTCGGTCGCCGGCCGCCCCGTCGTCCCCCCCGCCGCACCCCGCGAGGACGAGGGAGAGGGTCAGCACCGATACGACGGTTGCGAGCACGATCTGGAGGGCGCCGAGCGCGGGTGCGGTGGCGCCCCGCGCGGCCGCGGCTAGGCGGCGGCTCGTGAGTTCATGCGGCACCTCGGTCCTCCTATCTGGTAGACGCGCATCGGGAACAGATGCCCTTGAGCACGACCACGTGGTCTTGCACCACGCACCCGGCCGCCGCCGCGCGGTCGTCCATGCTCTCCGTCAGGCCGCAGCCTTCGATACGCGTGACACCTGAGCACTGCACACACACGTGGTGGTGATGGTGGTGGCCGCCGAACTCGTCGGCCAGCTCGTACCGGCGGACGCGGTCGGCGAGATAGAGGTGGGTGAGAACACCCGCTTCTTCCATGGAAGCCAGGCAGCGGTAGAGCGGCGAGAGGTCGGAACTCACCCCGACGCGGGCCCCGATATCCTCCACCGTCAGAGCACAGTCGGTTCCGGCGAACTGCTCGAGGACCGTCCTCTTGAGAGAAGTGAGACGCCGTCCGTGGGCCCGCAGTGTCTGGATGGCGGAGTCGAAGCGAACGCGTGACGGATCGACGTGTGGCATACGGCTCCACCCCTTGCGCTATGGTCAATACATGACCATAGTATCGCGGAACGAGCCCGCCCTCAAGAAGGCCGGCCGTGGTCGGGGCAGGATCGTCGAGAGCCGTCTGCAAGGGGGCTATGGTAACATTCGTGGTTCGCTGAGGGATGAGGAGGCTACATGCGGGAGAACTTCGCCGGGTTCCTTCTGCAGCGCCCCGCGGGGACGATCGCGGGTCCGGTGCACATCGACGATACCACGCTGCGCGACGGGGAACAGACCGCGGGAGTGGTGTTCGCCAACGAGGAAAAGCTGCGTATCGCGAAGATGCTCGACGAGGTGGGCGTCCACCAGATCGAGGCGGGCATCCCCACGATGGGCGGCGCCGAAAAGGAGGCGGTCACTCAGATCGCCGCACTCGACTTGAACTGCAGCATCCTCGCCTGGAACCGAGCAGTGATCGCCGACGTGCAGGCATCCCTGGACTGTGGTGTGGATGCGGTGGCCATCTCGATGTCTGCGTCGGACATCCACATCGAGCACAAGTTGCGGCAGAGCCGGGAGTGGGTGCTCGACAGCGTGAAGCGGGCCGTGGTCTTCGCGAAAGACCGGAACGTCTACGTGTCGGTGAACGCGGAGGACGCTTCCCGGGCCGACATGGAGTTCCTGCTTGCGTTCGCCCGCACCGCGCGGGAGGCGGGAGCCGACCGCGTGCGCTTCTGCGACACGTTGGGCATCCTCGACCCGTTCAGCACATTCATGAAGATCAAGACGTTGATCGACGTAGTGGGCATCGACGTCGAGATGCACACGCACAACGACTTCGGCATGGCAACCGCCAACGCGATCGCCGGCATCAAGGCGGGCGCCTCGTACGTGAACACCACCGTGAACGGGCTGGGAGAGAGGGCCGGCAACGCGGCGCTCGAAGAGCTGGCCATGGCGCTCAAGTACATCGAGGGCATGAAGCTCGGCCTGCGCACCGGTAAGTTCCGCGAGCTCTCGGAGTACGTGGCGGCGGCGAGCAACCGTCCCATCCCCACCTGGAAGCCGATCGTGGGGGCCAACCTGTTCGTGTACGAATGCGAGAACCGTGCGAACGCCACCATGATCGACCCCTCCACGTACGAGGTGTTCTCACCTGAGTCGGTGGGCCTCACACGCCGCTACGTCTACGGCAAGTATTCCGGCGCCGACTCCCTGAAGGCGAAGTTCAGGGAGCACGACATCGCCCTCACCGACGACGAGGCCGCGATCCTCACCTGTCGCGTGCGGTCGAAGAGCGTGGCGCTGAAGCGCTCTCTCTTCGACGACGAACTCATCGACACCTACCACACCGAGATCGAAGCCGTGCGCGAGGAGTTGAGGGGAAGTCGTTCATCCGACGACGACGCTCCCGACCCGGTCGAAACAGCCGCGCGCGACGCGGTGGCCGCGATGAACGCGGTCTCGGCGCCGAACGCGGCCGCAGCGCCGAACGTGGTCCCGGCACAGGGCAAGGTGAACGATGAGTCGTGACGGCGACGCGCTGATCAAGGGCGCATCCAAGGCCAACGTGGGTCGTCAGGTGCGGCTGGTAGACACCACGCTGCGCGACGGCGAACAGACGGCGGGAGTGGTGTTCGCCAACCAGGAGAAGGTGCGCATCGCGCGCCTGCTCGACGATATCGGCGTGCACGAACTCGAAGTGGGCAGCCCGTGGCTGTGCGAAGAAGAGCGCGACGCCATGCGCGAGATCGTCTCCCTCGAACTCGACGCGCCGACCCTGGCGTTCTGCAGAGCCGATGTGCAGGACATCGAGTATGCCGCGAGCACGGGCGTCGACGGCGTGGTCATCTCGGCGAGTACGTCCGACCAGCACATAGCCACGAAGTACGGGAAAGACCGGGACTGGCTCATGGGGCGTGTTGGGGAGGCCGTGGAGGCAGCAAAGGACGCGGGACTCCCCTTTGTGGTCTCGGCGGAAGACGCCTCTCGCACGGGCATGGACTTCCTCCTGACCTTCGCCGTCGCCGCGCAAGAGATGGGGGCGGAGCGCTTCAGGTTCTGCGACTCCCTGTCGGTGCTCGATCCCTTCGTCTCCTACCAACGGATCCAGACCATCGTGGGCACGCTGGATATCCCTGTGGAAGTACACTGCCACAACGACTTCGGCATGGCGACGGCCAACAGTCTGGCCGGTCTGCGAGCGGGAGCCACCCACGTGACCGTGAGCATCAACGGGCTCGGAGAGCGCACGGGCAACGCCGCCCTCGAAGAGGTCGTCATGGCGCTCAGGCACCTCGACGGCGTCGAGATAGGGGTGTCCACGGCCCACTTCCGCGAGATCTCGGAGTACGTAGCCCGTGCTTCCAGCCGGGCGATACCCATCTGGAAGGCGATCGTGGGTACGAATGTGTTCGCTCACGAGTCGGGCATCCACGCCGACGGCATCATCAAGAACCCGCTCACCTACGAAGTGTTCAGCCCCGACGAGGTGGGTCTGGCGCGTCAACTCGTGGTGGGCAAGCACTCGGGGAGTCGCACGATCCAGCATAAGTTCAAGGAATTCGGCATCGATCTCTCCGATCATGAAGCCAATGAGATCCTTGCGCTGGCCAGGCAGACGTCTATCGACCTGAAGCGTGCGCTCTTCGAGAAGGAGCTCATGTACATCTACCGCGACTTCATCCGCGACAACGAGCAGCGGATGGCGCAGGACCGTGTGGGAGTCATGGATGAAGATGAAGACTAGGTTGTCCGTGAGGCGGGCCGTGAGGGAAGGGGTGGCCGCATGAGACCGATGGTGGTGCACTTCAGCGGCGGCACCGAGGTGACCGTCGAGACCGACGCGGAACCGTCGGTGGTGTTCGAGGCGCTATCCGGTGAAGGTGAGTGGCTGGTAGTGGAAGACACCAGCGGCGAACGTCACTACCTGGCCATTCGCACCATCGCGTACCTCACGTTCGAGAACAAGAAGGGCGTGGGTTTCGCGTGATCCGCTCCTGGAGCTTCCGGCCTCTCGTGCGGCCCGAAGCATAGGCCCGGTCGGTATGCTGGAGTTCGAGCAGAACGAGGAGATCGATCCCACCGCTCTCGCCGACTTCTTCGTGCGGCTGGGGTGGAAGGAGCCTGAGGGCGCCCGGCGCATCGAGTGGGTGATCGAGGCGTCTGACGATTGGGTCGTCTGCCGGCTCGAAGGCGAGATGGTCGGCTTCGGGCGGACGTTCCGGCTGGATCCGCGGCGCAAGATCATGTTCGACGTTTTGGTAGACGAGCGCTTCAGGGCTCTCGGCCTCGTCGAGGAGATCATGCGGCGCCTGACGCAAGGCGTATCGACGCTCACCGAGTTCCAGGTGTTCAGGCGCGAGCAGCGGGCACCCTGGCCCCTCTCGGGCGAAGTGGGGTTGCGCTACAGCGCTCCGGAGGCGTCGCCCGACACGTACACGGGGCCCGACACGTACACGGGCGGCCAGAGGCTAGAGTAGCTCGCGCACGAGCCTCGTGGTGCCATCGGCGCGGGACGGACGACACGACGAACGGGCGGGATCGGCGGCGGCGCTGCGCCGCCCGCGGCAGACGGACGGCGGTGCCGCACTGCCTACAGCACCACAGAAGACGATCCAAGACAAGGTAAGACGACGCATCGAAAGAGGAGGGTTTCCGTGGGGCACACGGTCACGTGCATACCGGGGGACGGCATCGGTCCCGAGATCATGGCGGCCACGAAGGTGGCTGTCGCCGCCACGGGCGTCGATATCGCGTGGGTGGATGTCGAGGCGGGCAGCGATGTGATGGAGAAGTACGGCACCCCTCTCCCGGAGCACGTGCTCGAATCGCTGCGCGCCACCAAGGTGGGTATCAAAGGCCCCATCACGACTCCCGTAGGCTCCGGGTTCCGCAGTGTCAACGTGGCTCTGCGCAAGGAACTCGACCTCTTCGCCAACCTCCGGCCGGCCGTCACGATCCCCGGCGTGGTCTCCCGATACGAGGGAATCGACCTCGTCGTCGTGCGTGAGAACACCGAAGACCTCTATGCGGGCATCGAGCACATGGTGGGCAAGGACGCCGCCGAGTCGATCAAGATCATCACCCGGGCGGGGTCTGAGCGCATAGCTCGGTTCGCCTTTGAATACGCCACCCGTGAGGGACGCAAGAAGGTAACGGCGGTTCACAAGGCCAACATCATGAAGCTCAGCGACGGACTGTTCTTGGAGACCGCCACTCAGGTGGCTGCCGACTACCCCGACATCGAGTTCGAAGACCGCATCGTCGACAACATGTGCATGCAACTCGTGCAGAAGCCGGAGCTCTACGATGTCATGTTGTGCCCCAACCTGTACGGCGACATCGTGAGCGATCTGTGCGCCGGGCTGGTGGGCGGGTTGGGCGTGGCTCCCGGCGCCAACTTCGGTGTCGAGATCGCGCTGTTCGAGCCGGTGCATGGCTCCGCCCCCAAGTATGCGGGCCAGAACAAGGTGAATCCCACGGCATTGATCCTCACGGCGGTCCTCATGCTTCGGCATCTGGGGGAGCGCACCGCGGCCGACGCCCTCTTCGCGGGGGTCAAGCAGGTCGTGGGCGAGGGCAAGGATGTCACCTACGACCTCGGCGGCTCGGCGGGCACGTCCGACATGGGCGAGGCCGTAGCCGGGGCGGTGCGCGCCATCCTGGCCTAGGAGACCTTAGGGGCAGGCGGAGAACCTGGCGCCGCCTGTGCTGTGTGACAGAACGAGATTCCACTCTTGTGCGATTCTCCACTGCCGCGTGACCCTGGTCGCGTCTAGGATGAGACCGAACTGGGGGGTTCCCGTGCCGCACGCCGGGCTTCCTCCGCTGTTCCTACCCAGGGGGATGCATGAGGATCGGTGTGCCGAGAGAGACGGCTCCGGGGGAGACCCGTGTGTCGCTGCTCCCCGCGGAAGTGGCCGCACTCACCTGCGCCGGACATGAACTGCTGGTAGAGCACCGTGCCGGCGCGCACCTCGGCCTGCCCGACGAGGCCTATTCAAGCGCGGGCGCGCTCATGGTGGATCGCGACGCGGTCTTCGGCGACGCCGAGCTGCTGGTGAAGGTGGAGCCTCCCCTGATCGAGGAGGTTCCGCTCTTCTCGGGCGGCCAGATACTCATGGCCTTCCTCGATCTACCCGCCCGCCCAGGGCTCCGTTCGTCGCTCGCTGACGTAGGCGTGTCCACTCTCCCGCTCGAGACCCTCACCGACGCGAACGGGGAACTACCCGTGTTGGCCTCCCAGAGTGGGCTGGCGGGGCGGCTCGGCTTCCTCTACGGCATGTACAACCTCCTGGGCCCCTCGGGTGGTCCTGGGTTCTACGCAGGTGGCCTTGCGGGGGTCCCGTCGGCCAAAGTCGCCGTGCTCGGTGGCGGGACGGCGGGGGCCGGCGCCGCGCGGGCGGCCGTGGGCGCACGCGCTCGGGTGGTCGTGGTGGAAGAGGATGCGGCGGCCGCGGTTCGCCTCGACGAGTCCCTCGGCGGATCGGTCGAGGTGCTTCTCTCCTGCGAGGCATCGGTGCGCGCGGCACTCGCCGGGGCCCATATCGTGCTGGGTTGCGCGTGGGTCCGGGGAGGCGTCTCGCCTCGCCTGGTCGACCGGTCTATGATGGGTATGGTTGCCGACGGGGGCATGATCGTCGATCTCGCCATACGCGCGGGCGGCTGCTTCGAGACGAGCAGACCCACGACCTTCGACGACTCCGTGTTCTTGGACGAGGGTGTGAGGCACTTCTGCGTGCCGAACCTCCCGGCGGCGGCGGCCCGGCCGGCCACCGGCCTCCTTTCCAGGAGCCTGTTGCCGTGGGTTCTTCGCGCGGCGCACGGGGATACCGAGGGAATGGGTGAGTCCGGCGGCTCCGCAGCGGCTGAAGAAAGGGCGTCCTCGGGCGGACGGCGCCACGCATTTCGAGCTTCGAGCGATAGATACGCAAGCGGAGGGGGTCTGAATCTGTGAACGACGCGACGCCGAGCACGATCGAGCAGAGCGAGGATTGTGCCATCCGCCTCGAAGGTGTCACCAAGCGATTCGGTGATTTCACGGCCGTGGAGAGGATTGATCTCAGAATAAGGCGAGGGGAGTTCTTCTCGCTCCTCGGGCCGAGCGGCTGCGGCAAGACCACCACCCTCCGGATGATCGCGGGCTTCGAAGAGCCCAGCGAAGGCGCCATCCTCCTGGACGGCGTCGACGTGGCCAGGTTGCCACCATACCGCCGGAACGTGAACACCGTGTTCCAGAACTACGCCCTGTTCCCACACCTGAACGTCGAGAAGAACGTAGGGTTCGGGTTGAAGAGGAAGAAGCTGCCCAAGCACGAGATCGCGGCTCGGGTTTCCGACGCTCTCCGTATGGTGGAGCTGGGGGACCGCGCCACGTACAAGCCGGACCAGCTATCGGGCGGCATGCAGCAGCGTGTGGCGCTCGCGAGGGCTCTCGTGAACCTTCCGTCGGTGCTGCTCCTCGACGAGCCGCTCGGTGCGTTGGATCTGAAACTGCGCCGCCAGATGCAACTGGAGTTGAAGCACATCCACGAGAACGTGGGCATTACCTTCATCTACGTCACGCACGACCAAGAGGAAGCCCTCACCATGTCCGATCGTATCGCCGTGATGAACATGGGCACGGTCGAGCAGGTGGGCAGCCCCGAGGAGCTGTACGAATCGCCGAAGAGCAGGTTCGTGGCTGGTTTCATAGGCACGTCGAACTTCATCGAGAGCGTGGTTACGTGGAACGCGACTGAGGGGACTATCTCGCTCGGAGACGGGGAGAGGGTGATCATCGAGGTACCGGAGGACGGGAGCCGACCCGGGTCGGTGGAGCTTTCGGTGCGCCCCGAGAAGATACGGCTCAGGGAGAGCGGCGAGGAGGTGCAATCCGGCCAATGCATGCTTCGAGGGACGGTACGTGATGTGGTCTATCTGGGGATGACCACGCAGTATTCGTTGCATATCCCATCGCTCGACCGGGTGTTCAACGTGCTCGAACAGAACGTGGAGATCGCGTCGGATCAGACCCTTTGGGTCACCGGGGAAGAGGCCTATCTCACATGGCACCCTTCCCACAACCGGATGCTCCCCACTTCGGGGGCATGAGGTACACGAGGAAAGGAGAACAGGCATGAAGAAGATGGACAAGGAGCTGCGGGTCATGGCGCTGGACGGTCTCGCAGGCCCGATGACACGCCGTGGCTTCATCAAGCGGGCCGGGGCCGCGGGGCTTCTCGTAGGCGCCTCGGGCTTCATCGCGGCGTGCGGCGGGGGGGAGACCACCACGACCGCCGCCGCCGGCGGGGGGACGCAGGAACTCGCCAAGGAGATCTACTTCTACAACTGGTCGGACTACATCGCTGAGGACACCATCCCGAACTTCCAGGAAGAGTTCGGTGTGAAGGTGGTGTACGACAACTACTCGAGCAACGACACCCTGCTGGCCAAGCTACAGAGCGGCGCCACGGGCTACGACATCATCGTGCCCACCGACTACATGATCACCACGATGCTCGGGCTCGACATCCTGCAGGAGATCGACCTCGACAACGTGCCGAACGTCGCCAACCTCTACCAGCGTTTCCGCGAGGCCCCGTTCGATCCGGGGAACAAGTACTCCATCCCCTGGCAGTGGGGCACCACGGGCATCGGCTACAACTCGGCCAAGGTCACGGACTGGGTGGATTCGTGGGACATGCTGTGGAACGAGGCCTACTCCGGCAAGATCACGATGATGAGCGAGATCCGCGACGTGTTCGCCGTGGCGCTCTTCCGACTGGGCTACAGTCCGAACACCCGCGACGCCGCTCAGATCGAGGAAGCCAAGCAGATGCTCATCGAGCAGAAGTCGCTCCTCAAGCACTACACGTCGGATACGTACATCGACGAGCTGGCCTCCGAGGATGCGTGGATCAGCCACGGCTGGTCGGGTGACGTCTTCCAGGCGCAACTCGAGAACGAGGCGGTCATGTACTCGGTGCCCAACGAAGGCTCGCTCACCTGGGTCGACAGCATGTGCATCCCCAAGGATGCGCCGAGCAAGCACACGGCCGAGGTGTTCATGAACTACATCCACCGGCCTGAGGTGGCCGCCGGCATCTCCAACTACGTCTACTACGCGAGCCCGAACGAGGCGGCCGAGGAGTTCATCTCCTCCGAGATCCTGGAAGACCCGCAGATCTATCCGCCGCAAGAGACCATGGACAAACTCGTGTTCCTCGAGGAACTGGGTGAAGACACTGAGCTGTACAACACCGCCTATCAGGAGCTGAGGGCGAGTTGACCAAGCCGGCCGAGAACGGGATGGCCGAGGCCTCGGCCTCGGCCATCCTCGGGCAGAACGCCGGCCCCTTGAGCCGTGCTATCGGCCGGCTCAGGGGGCACTCGTTCGCCGTCGCGAACCTCCTGATGGCCCCCACGATGCTGTGGCTGCTGCTGTTCCTTGCGCTGCCTCTCGGCGTGATCCTCGTGTATAGCTTCGGGGGCCGCGGCACGTACGGCGACGTGATCTACGGCTTCTCGTTCGACAACTACTCGAGAGCGTTCAGTCCGCTCTGGCTGCCGGTGATCCTGCGTTCCTTCGGGTTCGCGGCCATCGCGACCCTCCTCACTCTGGCCATGGGATACCCGTTGGCGTACTTCATCGCGGTCTACGGCGGCCGCAGGAAGAACATCTACTTGATCCTAGTGATGGTCCCCTTCTGGACCAGTTACCTCATCCGAACGTACTCGTGGATCGTGATCCTCCGCTCGCAGGGGGTGGTCAACACCTTACTGCAGTGGGCGAACATCATCGACCAGCCGTTAGACCTTCTGAACACGCCCTTCTCGGTGATCCTGGGTCTCACCTACGGCTTCTTACCCTTCATGACGCTGCCCCTGTACGCGAGCCTCGAGAAGCTGGACAAGAGTCTGATCGAAGCTGCGTGGGATCTGGGCGCTTCACGGATATGGGCGCTCCTCACTGTGACGATCCCCCTCTCGATACCGGGGATCATCGCGGGTACCTTGCTCGTGTTCATCCCAGCTGTGGGCGACTTCGTCACGCCCGACCTGCTGGGGGGTCCCGACACGCTCATGATCGGCAACGTGATCCAACAGCAGTTCTTGGCGGCGCGTGATTGGGCCTACGGCTCGGCTCTCTCGTTCAGTCTCATGGCGATCTTGTTGCTCGGTATCTTCTTCTACGTGAGGAAAGTCGGCACGGAGAACCTGGCATGAGCGTCTTCGGCCGAAAACCTCGCGACCAGCGTGTCAGGGCGAAAGGCCTTCGTGCCTTCGTGGCTCTCGTGTACGGGTTCCTGTTCGCCCCCATCGCGGTGCTGGTGCTCTTCTCGTTCAACGACTCGAAGCGTAACGCCACGTGGCAGGGGTTCACCCTCAAGTGGTATGGCGCGCTCTTCGGCAACCAGCCGGTGCTCGACGCCCTGTGGCTCACCATGAAGGTGGCCCTCATCGCCACCGTGATCGCCACGGTGTTCGGCTCCCTTGCCGCCTATGCGCTCACTCGCTACAAGTTCAGAGGCTCGAGTATGTACAACGGCTCGATCTACGTGCCGCTTGTGATCCCCGAGATTGTGTTCGCGGTCGCGCTGTTGAGCGGCTTCAACGTCGCCGGGATCGGGCTCAGCATGAAGACCGTCATCATCGCCCACGTGGCCTTCATGCTCTCGTTCGTCATCGTGGTGGTGAAAGCGAGGATGGCCGGGTTCGATACTCGGCTCGAGGAAGCGGCCATGGATCTGGGAGCGAACGAGTTGCAGACGTTCTTCTACGTCACGCTCCCGTTCATGCTCCCGGGCATCCTCGCGGGTGCGCTCCTCGCGTTCGTGCTCTCGTTCGACGATTTTGTCATCACCTTCTTCAACTCCGGCGTGGGCAACACCACCCTGCCGCTCAAGGTGTACTCGATGGTGAAGTTCGGCGTGACGCCGGAGATCAACGCCATCTCGGTGTTCATGTTGCTGATCTCGGTCGTCATGCTCCTGGCTTCCTACAAGCTTCAGGGCGGGGCTCCCACGGTTGTGACCGCCAAGGAACCTGCGAAGGAGTAGCGGGCGCTCCGCGCGCCATGCCCGCGCCGCGCCCGCGGCGCGGTGACTGCTCGTGCACGCGCATGTGTCGTGTTGTGCCCCGGCGAGCGGGTCGGATAGAATCACCGTGAATCCGGGCGATCGAGGGAACGGCCCACACAGCGGCCGAGATCGTCGGTTGCCACCCCTCGGGTGAGGAGCGCGCGCGTGGCTTTCGACGGAAGAATGACGGTGGCCGACCTACTTCGGGAGGAGAGCCTGCGGCTGCGCCTGGTGGGGGGCGCGAAGGGCACCCGCACCCGCATCTCGGGCGTGCACATATCCGAGATACCAGACCCTACCCTGTGGCTCGACCGCGGCGACCTTCTTCTCACCACCGCATTGGGGTTCTACGAAGACGAGGAGCAGCAGGTCGCTCTGGTGCGCCGGCTCAAGGAACGAGGCATGGCGGGGCTCGGCGTGGGGGTGGACATCTTCGTGCACGAGACCTCGGCGGCCATGCGGGCCGAGGCCGACGCTCAGCAACTGCCGCTGTTCGAAGTGCCATTCGAGGTGCCGTTCAAGGCGATCACGGGTCTTGTACTGCACAGTCTGTACAGTTCCGACTTCTACCAGTTGCGGCGGAGCCTCTCCGTTCAGGATCGGCTGCTCTCGCTCCTCGTCGAAGACCGGGGCGTCGATCACCTGATCTCCTCGGTGGCGATGCTGCTTTCCACCTCGGTGGTGGTGTTCGACGCGTTGGGTGAGGTGGTCTCCCAGGCGCACGCGCGCACCAAGGTGACCCCACACCTGCGCGAGCAGGTGTGGCAGGCGTATCTCGTCAACGGCTGCCGGTGCGAGAACGGCATCCACGGCACGGAAGTGGGCGATCACGAGGTGTTCCTCGATGAGGTGAGGTTGGGCGGCCGAGTCGAGCGCGTGCTGTGCTTCATGTACCCGAAGGGGGAGGGGGTCACCGAGATGGGCCGGGTGGTGACGGCCTACATGCGCAAGCTCCTCACGCTCGAACTCCACATGACCCGCGATGAAGTGCTGCTGCAGGAGCGCATGAGGGCCGGCCTCCTCGACGACATACTCTCGGGGGTGGGTCGGGGCGAAGACCTCCGCGAGCGACTCCAGCGCTTCGGCTTCGGCGTGGAGCCGCCGCTCGCCATGCTCGTGTGCGACATCGACGATTTCGCCGCCACGGTGGGCGACACCGAGGGCCTGAAGGGTGAGGAGTCAATCCAACGCCTGAAGACGGAGTTCAAGGAGGCGGTCGATTCCTTCCTCTCCGACGTGAGAGAGCCGTTCATCTCGCTGGCGAAGAGCGATTCAGTGGTCGTGCTACTGCAACACGCGTCGACGGAGCCGGAGCAGCTTCGACTTCTGGGCAACGGGCTTCACACACACCTCGTGGAACGGCTGCCCGACATCTCGGTGACCATCGGGTTCGGAGAGAGCTACAGCGAACTCAGCCACCTGCCGCGCGCGTTTGCTCAAGCACGAGAAGCGAAGTCTGCGCGACTGGGCGCGAGCCACGGGGGCGGCGTGCGACTCTTCTCCGATCTCGGCCCTCGCGTTCGGTCGCTGGAGAACCAGACTCCGGAGCGCCTCGACTACTTCGTGCAGTCCACGCTGGGGGCACTGATCGCCTACGACCTCGAGCGCGGGGAGCGTCTCCTCGAGACGCTTCAGGTGTTCCTGGAGGCCAACCGCAACGTGACCCAGTCGGCGGAGCTGCTGTTCGTGCACCCGAACACGCTTCGGAACAGGTTGCGCAAGGTGGAGGAGTTACTGGGCGTTTCTCTGGATTCCACCGACACCCTCGTCGATGTCTCCCTTGCCTTCCAGGCGATGCGCATCCTGGAGATCACTCGGGGCAGGCCGGGTTCCGCGCGACTGCCCTAGAACTCAGGCGTGGCCGCCCGATCGCTTCCGTCCGGGCACGGCGCCCGATCGCTGCCGCCCGATCGCTTCCGAAGCTGCAGTCGCTTCCGCGATCTCAGCCGGTCGTCGGCCCTGGGTGCCTGGCCGGCGGTGTCCCGATGGTGCGCAAGATCTCCCCGTAGGTGTCGGGTCGCCGGACGCC
>Ga0180009_10001558_pt1 | contig 27928 bp, 31 predicted proteins | sample OS_PC_MetaG_FD_123537 | JGI IMG/M metagenome (GOLD analysis project Ga0180009, IMG submission 123537) | Groundwater microbial communities from the Aspo Hard Rock Laboratory (HRL) deep subsurface site, Sweden - OS_PC_MetaG | ecosystem: Environmental > Aquatic > Deep subsurface > Groundwater... | reverse complement strand
ATGCCACCGATGGGATTTGAACCCACGATCACCAGCTCATGAGACTGGGGTTCTTTTCTGCTTATTGAGATAAGTACCAGACTGAACTACGGTGGCTTAAACAATTAAGAATCAGCTTCTTTTAAAAGATTTTTGATTTTATTAAAAACAACTTCCATTTCATCATCTTTGTAATCATATTTTTCTAAAGCAGTATCAACACCATCACCACTAAATCTAGGGATTAAATGAAAATGAACATGATCTATAATTTGTCCAGAAACTCTTTCATTATTCTGCATAATATTAAGACCTTCTCCAAATTTTAATAAAACCTTAGACATTTTTTTAATAACTTTGACAATTTTACACAAAATCTCATCATCAACATCACTTATTAATTTATAATGTTTCTTAGGAATAACCAAACAATGACCCCCTTTGATAGTAGCAGGTTTTATGTCTAATATAACAATAACATTATCATCCTCATACAACTTATCAGTCTTTAATATATTATTAATTATCTTACAGAAAACACAATTTTCCATATACCCAATATTCAATAGTTTTATTTTTAAGCTTTTTGCTATTTTCTTATCTATTTTACCCTATAAGAGTCTTTATTAAGAAGATTACACTAACAAATAATATGGAAACTGGAATAAAAGTGTGTGATGCCATGACAAAAAAACCAGAAGTTATAACTCCTAATATATATTTAAATGAAGCTTCTAAAAAGATGTTAATAGGAGGTGTTGGAAGTTTAATAGTTAAGGAAAATGATAAACTTGTTGGTATGTTAACAGAAAAAGATATAGTAAAGGCCATTTCTAATAACTTAAACCCCTCGACAACAACTGTAAATAATATAATGGTAAAAAAAATAATTACAATAGATCCAAAAAAAGATCTTTACGAAGCAATATTAAAAATGAATAAAGAAGATGTAAGAAGGATGCCTGTGATATCATCAAATAATAAATTAATAGGTTTATTAACAATGAAAGATATTTTAAAATTATCCCCCGTATTATATGATTTAAGGATAGAAAAATTTAAAATAAAAGAGGAAGATGAAAAAATTTCTCATCTCCCTTCAACATGCGAAAACTGCGGATCTATAGCACCATTATACCCTATAAAGAATAGATTCCTTTGTACCGCATGTAAGCATTAACCAAAAGTTTTATTAAGAATCCTTCTATAATTTTTAATAATGATACCTAAAAAAGATGAGTTAACTCCATCCCCAGGACTTAGAATAAATCATAAAGGAACATTTAATCTAGATGTTTTGTATAAAAAATCGAAAACATTCTTTGATTCTAGAAAATATGATTTTACAGAAAAAGAGCATGCAGAAAAAAGTAAATCGCATGGAAATGAAATAAAGTTTATTTGGGTAGCAGAAAGGGAAGTAGACGATTATGTTAAGTTTACTATAGAAGCAACATTTGAGATTTGGGATGTTATAAAAAAAAACAATAATTACACAGGAGACCTAAAAATAAATATAAAAGCATGGTTAGATTTAGATTACAAAAACAATTTCTATAAATTTCCTTTTCTATTATTTATCTACAATAATTTTATAATCAAAAAGAAAATTCAAAAAGTATACGAAGATAAACTATATTCCGAACTTTTAGAGTTTACAAATCTAATAAAAGATATCCTTAAAATGTTAAAATGATATATAAAGTAGTCCCAGGAGATTTAAAAGTAAAAGCTGTGACAACAATAGATTTTCCTCTTTTCTACAAAAAATTAAAATTATGGCTACAAGATGAAGGGTATGCAAAAGAAAAAACATTAGAACAAAAATATATAGAAAGAATAAAACCTAATGGAAAACAATTAGAAATACAATGGGTAACAAAAAAATCTAAATCAGATTTCTTTGACTATCATATCAAATTAACTTTTTTAATCTTAGGTATGAAAGATGTAGAAATCCAACAAGGATCAATAACACGAAAAATGAATAAAGGAGACTTCGAGCTAAGAATAGAAGCCTACATTGAAACAACAAAAAACCTAGAAAAATTAGGAACTTTAAAAAGAATTTATACTAATATCTTGATTAAAAAAAGGATAGAAGAATATAAGATAGAACTATATGATAAAGTTTACAAATTTCATGCTTATGTAAAAGAACTATTAAATTTAAGAAACTATTAAAAATAACAAAATTTATTAATAAATAACAAAAAATGGCAGAAATAGACTATGTTATTCCAGAAATAACAATTACTAAAGAAGGAATTATAGATTTACAAGAATTATATTCTTTATTAAAAAAACACTTAATAGAAAGAAAGTACGACTTAGAAGAAAAAAAACATGATGTTAAGGAAGGTTCTTTTGAAATAAAATGGGCATCCTTTAAAAAAGTAGATGATTACACTAAATTTAATATAGATCTGGGTATAAACGGTTCAAATATCAAAGAAATAAAATTAAAGAAAGTAAAGGCATTTTCAGGTAATTTTAAGATCAAATTTGAGTCTTATTTAGGAAAAGATTATGAAGATTCCTTCGAAAATAACCCCATATTAAAATTCTTTAGGACATTATATGACAATTTCATATTAAGAGACAAATTTAACCAATATAACAAAGAATTAAAAGATGAAACATATGCCATTTATAATGAAGTAAAAGCATATCTTAATATCAAAAAATTAGAATAACGATACATTTATATACAACTAATCCTCTATTAATAATAAGCCCGCCATGAGAATACTCAATGGAGTACGGCGATGCCAAGGCGATGAGCTTGGGAGTTAGTGTCGCGGGCAACATAACCTTTAAATAAGAAACAGAGCTTAAAAATTTATTATTTTCACTAAATATCATAAATTTACTAATAAAATGGTAAATAAAGAAGAAATCATGCTTATATTTTAATAGAAAGCTCATTCTGTTTTAAAGGGAATTATATTATAAAGTAGTAAAGGAGTGATTAAAATGGGAAAAATTAGCCCCGTAAGTGCAAAATATATGGTTCATAGTAAAATTCATATTGAAGGCGCAGTTGAAAAACCAGATGTGATAGGAGCAATATTTGGTCAAACAGAGGGTCTTTTAGGTGCAGAATTAGAGCTGAGAGAACTCCAAAGATCTGGTAGAATAGGTAGAATTGAAGTAAGATTAGAAACAAGAGGTGGAAAAACAGATGGAGAGATTATAATTCCATCAAGTCTAGATAAAGCAGAAACAGCAGTAATTGCAGCATCCTTAGAAACAATACAAAGAATAGGTCCTTGTGATTCTAAAGTCTTGGTGGGTAAGATAGAGGATGTAAGGATTTCCAAAAGAAATCTTGTTATAGAAAGAGCAAAAGAACTATTAAGAACTCTGACAATGTCTGTGCTTCCAGATTCTCAAGATATAACAGACCAAGTAGCACAATCTGTGAGAATGATGGAAATAACAGAGTATGGAAGGGAAAGACTGGCAGCAGGTCCAGCTATAGATGAATCAGAAGAAATTATAGTTGTAGAAGGAAGAGCAGATGTCATAAATTTACTTAAAAACGGCATTAAAAATTCTATAGCTTTAAACGGTACATCAATACCTGAAACAATCAAACATCTTGGAAAGAAGAAAGTTCTAACATTATTTGTTGATGGGGATAGGGGAGGAAACCTAATCATAAAAGGACTCTTAAATGCAGGTGTAGAAATAGATTATGTAATAAGAGCTCCAGATGGTAAAGAAGTAGAAGAAATAACAAAGAAAGAAATACATAAAGCATTAAGAAGTAAAATAGCTGTAGAACAAATAAAGATGGAGATAAGTTCAGAAAAAGAACCTGAAAGGCAAAAATTTAAGCAATTTAATAAATATCCACAAAAAAATGAGAACAAACCAAATGAAAATAAACCAATAATTACTACAGTAAAAACTTCATCTATAGAATTAAAAAAATTCAAAGAACTTTTAGAAGATTTGGTGGGGACAAAAGGAGCTTATATTTTAGATGACAAATTAAATGTTTTAGGAAAAGTTCCAACAACAGAGCTTATTTCAACAATAAAGAGCTTAAAAAATGTATATGCAGTGATATTTGATGGGATCATTGAAAGAAATACAGTTTTGAGTGCAGAAAGCTCAGGAGTTAAATATTTAATTGCTATGTCTTCAAAAGTAAGACCGCCAGAAACAAAAGTTAAAATTTTAACTTCTTCTTCTTTTTAATTTTTTTAAAAGTAGTAGACGCGCTTAAAGATGAATATAAAATCTAATTATCAGCTACCTTAAACCCTTCTCAGCCCTGCAACCCCATAAGCACCAATAATCATGATTATGGCTGCACTGTTCCCAGCCTGACCAGGTTCTCATAAAGATTAGCCCTACAGGACAGAGCCTCAACGTTAGGCCCAAGACCAATAATTAAACCTTATATCGCTCTTTAAGCTTCGACCCCACCATAGGTTCATTTGCGGTTACAGAGCAGAACCAACGCTCCAGTCTAGTCTACTAATTATTTCCATAGAAATTTCATTTATAAATGTTTTTAATAAGCTATTCATTAGAATACTCTAATTTAAGTATAAATTTTGAATTTCTAAAGCTATGCCATATAAAAACACCCAAAGTACAACCCACCAGGTTAACAGAAAAAAATATAAAAAATAAATTGATTAAATTATTAAGATTCATAATCAAAAATCCATAAGACACAAAAAAACCCAATGATATAATTAGAGTAGCATTTGCAATAGACAAACTAAATATCTTACTATAAAACCTATTTTTTATAATAAAGTAACTTATAAAAAATAATAGTTCAAAAACCAAACTTATTATAATTAAACTAGGTACAATATCTAATTGAAAACCTTCTAAATTAGGCATTTTTATACTAAAAAGGGATCCAATCAAATAAAAAATTAATACCACCCCAAATTTTCTAACAAATAAAATTAATAACATTAAAATTAAATTTAGAATAAAAACAAAAAATATCAATTTAGAAAAATTATCAGGTATTAAATTAATTAAATAACTTATTACATACCAAATTAATAAGAAAATTATAACTGTCATTAAATTTTCTTTCTTGTAACTAAAATAATTTTTAAATATCATTTTTTCTTCTTTTTAGACCTTAATTTATTTGAAGGAATGCTTCTCCTTTTTTTGTTTTTTATTTTAATTCTTTTCTTAATTTGTAATTTCCTTTTTCTCCACCCTTTAGATTTTTTCCTAAATTTAGGTTTAGGGGCTCTTTTTTCTAACCACCCCAATCTTTTCTTTAATTTCTTATTAGCTTTAATTTTCTTTTTAAAATCTTTTTTAGATTTAACATTTTTCAAATGTTCTTTTTTCCTTGGAACCTTTTTAAATAATTCCTTAAACAAGTTTCTTGAATGCTTCTTTTTTCTTTTTTTAATATCCTCTTTTTGTTTGTCTTTAACTTTTGCAAATATCTTTTTTAATTTCTTCTCTCTCTCCAAACCTTTCTTTTTATTACTACTCTTTCTCTTTTTTTTAGTCAATTTATCTAAAACAGATTTAACTATTTTTACAGATTCTTTAACCTTATTTAACCTCTCATTATATTTTTCCATTTTTATATCATAAACAGAATCTGACATTTTTTGTTCAACAAACCTGCTATTTTGAGTTTCTTTAATAATTTCAATTAAAACACCTTCTTCAATATTTAAATTACGCAATCTCCTTTTTAATCTAAAAATCCTCAACTTCCTATAAAAGACATAACTAAAAATTACAACAACTAAAAATATTATTACAAGTCTTTTCCAATATTTTTTCAAAAAACTTAGACTTTCTTGGGCAATAATGTCAGTAACTGTTAGTTTTACTCTTTTAGATTCTAATTTAGTATCTGTCTCCACTAATAAAGAACTGGCTTTATCAAGATTTTCTTCTTTAAAATAAATTAAAGATTCCTCAAAAATTTCTAAAGCTTCAGAGACATCAACACCTTCTTCTTCATATTCTTGTATCTTAATTTCTAAAACATCTATCATATCTTTTATTTCAAATAATTGTATTTTCTTATATTTAATTTCATCAGTATTTCTTAAAATTACAATGTAATCTATAAAATCTGATTTATAAATTCTATTTTTTAAATCTCCAATCAAACCCAAAGCATATTGCTTTTTGAGGGTGTTATTGATTCTATTATTAACTTTAATTAAAAGTTCTTGGGTTTTAGCTCCACTAAAAGAGTCTTTTGAAGAAATAAGTAAATCTTCTACATAAACTGTAGTAAAACCATTTTCTTTTAACTCATTAATTGCCATTTCTGATTCAAATAAATATTCTAATACTATAAATTCCAAATCAGTTTCAACATCTATGGCAAGTTCATAAGCCCCATCATAATCTCTTTTTAAGACCAAACCATTTATATCAGACATATTACCCATATACTTAGATGTATTCAATTTTTCATTATTTTGGAATCTTATAACATTTCTATCCAGTTCTTCAAGGAATATGTTAATTTCTAAAACTTCATCTTTTCTTTTTTTTATTAAAGGAGCTAGATATTCTAATGCATCTATATCAGTAGATTCATAAGAATTTGTAGCATTGTTATATAAAATATTTATAATATTATCAGGATAACCCTTATCATTAACCTCACTAACATAATCATTTATTTCATCCATATAATCATCTGCAATTACTTTTTTTTCATTATAAGTTAACTCTCCACCCAATTTTAATGAGATTTCTGAATCTAGATAATTCAATTCTTTTTTGTTAGAATCTATAAAACAGGAGATTAAAATTATATAAATTATACTTATCAATAAAATTTTTAATATAAATTTTTCACCTTTTTTTCTTTTTATCATTTTTTCTTTTTAAATTTTTCTTCTTTTTTTTAATCTCTTTTTCAATCTCTTTTTCCAATTTTCGCATAATTTTTCTTTTTATTTTTTCATTCATCATTCTTTGTGCAGTATCTCTATCTTCTTTGCTTTTCTTTTTCCATTTTTTTAAATTAATATTTGAAAGTATTGTTAATAAATTATTCTTAATTTTTAATAATTTTAAATTTCTCTCTCTCTCAATTTTAGCATTTAACATTTCTACATTCTTATTAACTTCAGCTAATCTTTCCTGATTTATCTGAATCTCTATATTATATCTCGCAACATTCATAGTTTTTGTAATAAAATATCTTTTCTGACAAGACTTTATTGCCTTAACAATATTTTTTCTTTCATCATTCAAACTCTTCAATGCTTGTTGACTAGTTAATAATGCTGTCTTTTTTGATGTTAATTCTAATCTTTTTTGCCTAATATTTGTTAAATTTTGATTATATTGTCTAATTGTATTTGAATATTTAGTATGATCAATTTCTTTTTTTACATAATATTGTTTTTGAACATCCCTAATTAAACTAATTATATTCCTTTCTTCCTTACTAAGATACAATATCTTGTAAGACACAACAAATAAATAAATTCTTTCATATATGATAATACTGAATACAGTTAAAAGGATTAAAGAAACTAAAATAGCCCACCAATAATTAATAATAAATTTAAGAACATTAAAACTACCCTTTGTTTCTAAAAGTTCTGTTAATTGAGCTTCTTTTAAGTTTTGTATCGCAGCCCCATAATCTTCTCTTTCAAAAGCTGTAATAGCTATATCAAAAAGTTTTTTAGTTGTACTAATATCTAATCCTTGTTTATCTGCATCTTTAATTCTATTTTCAACATTAGTTATTAATTCTTTAGCTTCATATGCAAGTTCTTCTTTCTCTATAATGCCATCAACAATATCTTTAGTTTTTTTGTATTGTTTATTTTCATATGCAATCTTCGCATCATCCAACATCCTAGAAATCAATATTACTTTAAAACCATCATTTTTCATCTCTTTTACTATTTTTTCACCCATAGCTAGGGCCTCTAATGCTACATCTTCCGTTATTTCATGTACTATTAAGGTAATCATTCTTCTTTCAGTTAAAATTTGAGAAACCCCATTTTTTACTAAATTTCCAGAAATTGTTGTTTCTAATTGATAGGTTCCAAAATTAAAATATGTTGGAACTTCAATACTTACAATAAATTGGTTTTTTTCCTTATAACCTATTTCTGAAATTGTTTTTGGTTCTATATTAATATATTGTTTTAAAAATCCTTCAACGTCAATAGTTACATCTTTTAATATAGAATTTGGATAAATATTCTCTATATCTAAATTAAATTGGCTAGATTCACCCTTCAATATTTCCACAGTTTGAGTACTCTCTTTTAATTTTAAGGCCCTACTAGAACTTACACTACCTCCACCCCCGCCTCCACCCCCTGAACCACCAGATGTTGAAGTACTACCGCTTCCACCTGCTGGCGGGGATGAAACACCAACACAATCAGCATCTACATCATCCCAACAACCCTCACCACATACACCATCTGCCCCATTACAAAGAAGAACAACATTAACAGAAACACCACCAGTTGTATTTGAATCAGTAACAGCACTTACACTAATTGTAGTATTGGTCCCATTTATATCATAAGGAGAGCTTGTACTAATCAAAACAGATAGATTAGCATAATCAATTGATTGAGCAGTTAAATTTGTAAAATTGATTGTAAGATTCCCTGAAAGTACAGCCCAACCCTCAATCGGTAAACTCCAGTTTAATGTTATATTATAAATTGTTTCACTTGCATATTTAGCTAAATTTTGTATTTTTGCTTTAAGAGGCTCTATACTTGTTTGCCAAGCAGTAGTAGGATAAGTATATAATGTTAATTCCAAATAAGGTCCACCTGTATATGAAGAAATTAAAACAGTTGTATTTAATTGAAGGGGATCTGGTGGTTGGTTACCAGAAGCATCAACAGTTATCTTTGAATTCACATCAGTAATTTGATTATCAAAAGTTACATTTATTTTTACAATAATAACTTCTTTTGGTTGAACAACAAATGGTTCAGTTACAGTATAAGTAGTATCAGTCCAAGTAGAAGATAAATCAATAGTAAGATTAAAATCACCAGTATTATTTATTGTTAAATTTCCCATTGTTCCAACTGTATTTAAGATCCCAATTACTGTCCCTAGATCTGAAGGGGTCCTATTCCAACTATAATCATATTGAACATCTACATCATAAGATATTGAAAAATTAGAATTGCCATCAGTATCATTTGCCCAGATTCTATAATTTAAAGTATTATTATTGTTAGGTGTAAATAAACCATTTGTAAATAATCTTGCGTTACTATCATATATCATACTATTATTAACCCATTCCGTATTATTATTTTCTTTATATTGTAATATAACTGTGCTAACAGCGATATAATCTGTTACATCTGCTGTTACATTAATCTGAACATTAGGATCTATATCATCACTAGAACTAGGAGATAAAATAATAGATTGAAGAACGGGCGGTAAAGATTCAATCAAAGTTATATTTATTATAGTGTTTGAAGTTATATTATAACTGATACTTGAATCAAAATAATTATTTGCAGAAGCATTAAATGTATAATTACTATAATAAGTTCTTCCATTAATATCTTCATAGTATTCTGTTAAATTAGCTTTAATTACATATCCAGTAACGCCTGTAGACCTCTGATCAATAAAACTTAAAACATTGTCATAAATATTAACAGTAGCATTCTGAACCTGTGTTACCCTATCCGTTACATTAACATCAACCCACCATTTAAATGTAGCTGAACTATCTACATCAATAGACACCTTAGTTTCATCATATGATAAATTAATCGCATCAATAGTTGAAGCAACCAAAACAATATCATTTGTCCCTGAATTACTAATACTATTATCAATAATTTCACCATTTACAAAGGTAGAGCTTCCAGTTGTAGCATCACCAAAATTTAATCCTGCAGCACCATTATCTCTAATCTCATTTCCTTCTAATTTATTCCATATAGAATCAATAACAGTTACACCATTTGTATTTCCAGAGAGATTATTTGAAATAATCTTATTATCATTTGAGCTAAGAATATAAATACCATCATCAGTATTATCACAAATATTATTTTCTCTTATTACATTCCCTTCTGAACCCTCATAAATATAGAACCCATAATCACCAGAATTACATAAAGTATTATTTTCAAATAAATTACTTAATGAAGCCTGAATTCTTATATTATCGTCTCCCTGAGCTAAAATTTTATTATTTATTATATTATTATCATTAGAAAACAGATACATATAGATTCCATAAGAACCAGCAATGTTTAATACACTAATATTATTATTATCAACAATATTATTAGAACTTGAATATATATAAAGACCATGATCACCAGAAGTTATATTATTGTTTCTGATTGTATTCCCATCAGAATATAACATATATATTCCATAATCAGTATTAGCACTCCCGCTTGCAATAGAATTATTTTCAATAAGATTATTATCACAAGCAGTATTTAGACGAAAATCAGCAGTTTCTGATATAAAATTGTTACTTGTTAAATTATTATACTGCGCACCATATAACATATAAACAGGGAATCTATAACCTTGTACCTTATTACGTCTTATAACATTGCTTTTGGGTGTAAAATATAAATAAATAGCATCACCATCAGCATTGCTAGATCCTGTTGAATTTATTATACTATCTTCAATAATATTTCCATCAGCATTATTAATATAAAGACCAAACCTATCTCCTAAAATTGTACTATTAGAAAAACGATTATTATTAGAACTGGTTGCTATATATAATGCATCATCATCAGCAGTTGTTCCAGAAATAAAACTACAATTATTAAATGAATTATTATTACTGTTAGTTAATAAAGCAAGAGCACCAGTACCTGCAGAGGTAATATTATTATTTTCAAAAACATTATTATCATTCCCAATATCCATATAAAGCGCCCAATTGCTATCTGATGAAAAATTATTATTAAAAATTTTATTATTATCATTATTATCATAAAATCTTGCTCCAAAGCTACTTGTAGATCTAAAATTATTACTGGTAAAATTGTTCCTCATACTATCTTCCCTAATATATGCACCATAATTGCTTGTAGATTGAAAGATATTATTATTAAAAGTATTATCACTACTAGTATAACGCAACCACATTCCATAACTGCTAGAAGATGTGAAATTATTACCTTCATATGTATTATTATTACTATAAATTATATAAGTATAACTTGTTGTACTAGTAAAATTATTATTTTCAAGTGTATTATTATCAGAATATAATTGATACATAGCCTGCGTACCATTAAAATTATGATTTCTTATTGCAGTATGATAGACACGATCTAAACCCAACCTATTTTCAGGACCTAAAAGAGTATTATTTTCAATTATTGGATTCTTAGACCTTTGTATATACATAGCATAAGTAACACCTTTTACATTATTATCAACAATCTCAACATTATTTGAATCAAAACCATCATTAGAATTAGCGAAATAAATACCATAAGACCCCCCACTTATATTATTAGATATAAGTCTCGTTCCTGTACTATTTTGATAAATATAAAGACCGTGGTTGGTGTTAGAACTAATAGTATTTCCTTCAAAATTATTATAAATATTATCAGTTAACATATAAACCCCATAAACAATTGATGAAAAATTATTATTGGTATAGTTATTATAATCACTAAACCTTATGTAGGTATATTGTGTTGTACTTGTAAAATTATTATTTTCAAAAATATTTTCATCAGAATACGCTTGATACATGGCATATGCACCACTAAAATCATTATTTTTGAATGTGTTATAGTAGTTATCGTTTGCAAAATAACCACCATAACTAGTACCACTTGTTGCTGTTGTATTCTCAATCAAAGAATTATTTACTCCATGTAATCTTAAACCAATAGAAGTAACCGAACTCAAATTACTATTACTAATAGTTACATTATCTGAATACTGATAATACAAACCATAATTATTAGTCTCATGAGTAAAACTATTATTATCCCAATTTGAATTAGAAGCATATGCAACATCAACAGCAGGATAACCATTTCTATGTGATAAAAAGATATTATTCTCAAATATCACACCTTCTCCATATCTCAAATAAAAAGCCCTGTCATAAGTTGAAGTAGATCCCCCCTCAAAGATATTATTTCTAAAAACACTCCCGTCAGCATAATCAATTCTCATTCCCCAATCTTGGGAGGTCCCATGTCCACCTAAAAAATTATTATTTTCAAATGTTGCATTGTAAATATAATCTGCATTAACACCATAATTGGTGCTACCCGTATCCCCGCCTTTAAATGTACTATTTATAACCGTCCAATTATTGTTATTATTATCTCCTCCAGTTACCAAAAAGTGTCCACCATATGCATTTACACCAGAAAAATTGGAATTGACAATATACATATTATCAGTTGAATATGTCAAAATCCCATCATTATAACCATTAATCAAAGAAGAATTTTCTATCCTTATGTTATCTGAATCTCTACCAACATAAATATTCCTATTAAACTCTTGAATAATACAGTTTTTTATAGTTAAACCATCATAAGCAGCATTATTTATAATCACACCATAACCATCAGCATCACCATTACCATCAATTGTATATCCTGCACAATCTAAAGTAATATTGCTTCCAGTTACTGTAAAACAATTACTATCATAATTTGCAGTAGTGTCTGAATCTAAAGTATAATATTCATTATCAGTGCCTAATGTTTGACAATCTGAAATTGTAGCATCATTATAAGCATAAGCTATCTGTCCACCAAATTCAAACATCAAAGTATGCACTCCAGAAGTTAAAACCTTACTTGTTTCATAACCAATATTTCCACAAGAATAATTTGAAATAAAAACACCATCATTAACCCATTCATAATCTAAAATAGAATCTCCACATTTAACCTCTAAAAACTTCAAATCATTATCTTCATTAACATCACTCCAAGTAGTTTCATCACTAGTCTTAATAATTAAATCAGCCTCTCCAGTCGTATTAAACATAACAGTCCAATTCCCACCAACAGTAGGATAACTCTGAACATTTAATATTGTAATACTAATTTCATAAGTCTGATTACTCAAATGAGGAACATTCCATTCTATTTGATCTATTAAACTATTGTTATTACTATCAATATATCTAACATCATCAACCAAAACTCGACTCCCATTTATTAACCAATATAATTTAACCCTATCTTTTTCAAATTCACTTATATTAGTATAAGCTAAAATATCTTCATAATGAATATCAGAATAAACAGTTACATATTTTTTATAAGGAGAAATATCTTCTTCATATACTAAAGGTCCCCTAGTATGATATACTAATTCTATATCTTTTATTTTTTCTTTAATCTTAATCTTATTTTCTACTTTAGTGAATATAATCTCTTTACCTTTCTCTTTTATACTTACATTTTCCGCATCATCCAAATCTAAAGTTAAATTATCACTCTCATATTCTAATTTTATTTTCTTTATCCATTTTACTTTTTTATTAATTTCCGCTTTACCTTGTATAGTTTCTACTGTGAAATTAATATCTTCAGTTACATTTTCTATCACCACAGTCTCATTTATATCTTCAGTAATATTTACCCCAATAGTCTCATTAACAAAAATATCTTCAGTAACATTTTCAATTACAACAACAATCTCTTCAATAGTCTCATTAACAAAAATATCTTCAGTAACATTTTCAATGATAGTTACATTCTCCTCTTCAATTATCTCTGTAACATCCTTCTCAACTTTCTCTTTCTTAATCTTAACATCTTCAACTACAGGCTCTTCTAAACTACTCTCATTAACCTCTTCTGTAATATCCTCAATTACAACATCGCCAACATCTTCTTCAACCTCAAACAACCCAATAGTAATCTCATCAGAATAAGAACTAATCAAACTCCCATTATCAAATAAACTAATATTTAAATCATAATTCCCATAACCCAAACCAAGACCCGATAAATTAATAACTAAATCTTCAATAAACACAGTACCATTAACAAATTCTAAATCAAATTCATTAATATTCTTTAAATAATCCTCTCCACCCACATTAACAACAATATAAGATTCGTTGCTTACAAAATTATTAACCCCTAAACTAATTGGCTCTTCATAAACAACCAATCCAGTTATTTCATCATTAAAGTACAAAAATAAAAAACCCAACAGCAAAATCAAAAATATAACAAAAAATTGTCCAATATTAAATCTTTTATCAGGCTTAGAAGCATTATCTAATAAATTAGATTGATTAATTCTCACACCATATAACTTTTTTTTATTTGAATCATCCATTTTTAAATATCTACAAACACTTCCTTTTCAGGATAAATTTCAATACCACATTTATCTTTAATTTTAAATAAAACAATCTTTCTTTCATGACCTGCTCCCCTTAATTTTAGAATCTCGAAAGCTCTAATCCTATCTTTTTTAGTTTTGATACTATAAAGGACAATAACTCCATCAGCAAGGAATTCTTCTGTTCCTGTAGGGCTAAATTTTGTAGGAATTTGATCTGTTTCTGATATCAAAAAAGAGGTTGCCCCCGTATTTTCTAGATATCTAAAAAATTGTTCTATATAAATCCTATAGGTTTCCTCTTTTCCAGTAAATGAAGCAGCAATAGCAGTTAAGGAATCAAGAAAAATTCTATCTGGTTGGAAATTAGCAGGCAAAACAACAGGTTTTACATCTATTAATAACTCACCTTTAGCCTGTGCTAATAAAGCATCTATACTTCTTTTTAAATCAAAAGGATTAATTCTATGTATCATCATTTGTTTATTTTTCATATATTTATTAAGATCAATACCAAAGTCAGCCATATGCTCTACTAATTTTTGTTCAGATTCTTCTAAAGTTATAAATAAACATTTTTCACCTTTTGATAAAGCATAATTCATAACCTGTAATGCAAGGATAGTTTTCCCACTTCCAGTTCCTCCTGCAATAATAATAGAATTTCCTTTAGGAATACCACTATGCAATAATTTATCAAAGCCACTTATGCCAGTCCAAACATAACTTTTTTTTGTTTCCTTTATTGGGTGGGCTGCTCTTTCAAGTACAGATTTAACATTCCTTCTGTCTTTAGAAATTTGAGCTAATTCTTTTTCCTTTAATGGATGTTTTTCCTTTAATGGATGTTTTACATTCTCTTTTCCCCCATCTTTTAAACTCCAGATATGCAATCTTTTTAACCTATGGGATTTTACCTCTCCCTTCATCTCTAATTTTAACATCCTATTATGAACACTATGCCAAGGCCTCTTAATAGATTTAGAAATATCATGAGTAGTAGAAGGTCTTTTTGTTTTCTTTAAATAATTAATTATATCTTTCTCTATTTTCATTAGCATATTTAACTCATCTTTTCTTTAAATAATTTTATTACCACTTAGCAATGCAAATATTGGTACGATAATTGGTACCATAATTGGTGCGAATATTCGCATCATAAACACACGGCATTTGTTTTTATTCAAATTGAATGACAAATCTTTAAAAAACAATAAACTTTAGCATTTCTATCATGATTGGTAAAGAACCCACAAATTTTATGAAATTATTATTTCTCTTATTCATAACTTTATTATTGACATTTATCTTTTTTTATCCAAAATTTGAATTTGAAGAAGAAGAACTAACGTTTTTAGGTCCCTTATCTACAGAAGAAACTAAAAATCTAATTTTAGATAACCTTGAAGAGGGAGACATCATACTAAACCGGCCACAATCATTCTCATCTTATTATATGCAAAATAAACAACAGAAATTATTTAAGAATATATTTTTCTTTTTCTCTTATTATAATTTATTTGATAAAATTTTCATAAGATCTATGGGGGAAGAAGGATATTGGCACATTTATATCTATAAAGGAAATAATACTATACACTCATTATCTCTTTTAGGTGTAGAAGAAGGAAAAATAGACAATGATTTCGTAGAAAATAATTATTTAAAAATCTTAAAAGTTAATACAACAAAAGAAAATAAGATAAAAGCAATTGAAAGGTCTAATTATTATTTTGAATCTCAAGAAATTTATTATAGTTTAAAAAATGGATTAATAATAGTTTTTGCAAAATCAACAGGTGCTAATTATATTTTTCATTTAGACAAACAAAAATTAGTTTGTTCAAGTTATATCGCTCTACTCTATAAAGATATTTCTTTTAATTTAAAAAAAGACTATACTTACATTACACCAACAGATATAGAAAATTCAGATGTTGTTGATACAATCATAATCACAAAAAAAGAAGGAGTATACTATGAAAGGTAAAAAGACAAATATAATAAAATTAATCTACAAAATATTATATTACAATATTTTCTTATCTTTAATAGTTGCTATAATCTCCATAGCCGGAGAAGGAACCAATAATTTTTTATATTTTAATTTTACAATTACATCTTCTTTTATACTGGCAGTTTTTCTAGCTTTTATTATTCTATACCCTTCATTATTCTTCTTAATTTATACAATTGCATATATTATATTCAAAATAAGAGATAAGGTTATTTAACTAAAGCAGCTGCACCCAAAATTCCAGCATCATCCAAATCACTAAAAGCAATTTTAAATTTAGTCATAACATTCTTTTTAACTTCTTTATTTAATTTGTTTAAGAAATATTTCCCTTTACCCCTTAAACCTTTATCAATTAAGATTATTTCAGGATCCAACATATTAAAAATATTAGCTAATCCAATACCTAAATACTTAGAAACACCATCTACTATTTTTTTAGCCTTCTTATTTCCTTTATCACACAATATTATAACCTCTATAGCCATCATTTTTTTACCAAATACTTTTTTAGCTTCTCTACTTATAACACTACAAGACGCTAAAGATTCCAGACAAGAATAATGATTTAAATGACAATGGTCTTTCCCCCCTTTTATAATCATATGGCCAAATTCAGTAGCAAATAACCCCCCATGATATAATTTACCATTAAAAATCGCTCCAGACCCAATACCCGTCCCTAAAGTAATCACAACAAAATTATCTAATTTATTATATTTTCCATAAATTTTTTCAGCTAAAGCAGCACAGTTTGCATCATTATCAACTTCCACCTTAACTCTAAATTTATTTTTAATTATTTTTTTTAAATTTACATTCCTAAAAGGCAAATTAGGTGTTTTGATTATAATACCTTTTTTATAATCTAAAGGTCCAGGAGAACCAATCCCAATCGCTTTAATTTTCTGACCTTCTTTAATCAAACTTATCCCTTTGATAATATTATTAATAACTCTTTGTTTACCTTTACTAGCTTCAGTATTCAATGTTAATTTTTTAATAATAATATTATTGTTTACTAATCCTAATTTAATATGCGTTCCTCCAAGATCAATCCCAATAATCATTTCATTAACCTCTTTAATTTTTCAATATATTTATACTTTGAAGGGTCTTCTTTATATAACTCAGCTAAATATAATGCTAAATAATCTCCAAATTGTATCCCATAGAATATTTTTTCTAATTTTGTGTTACCCTTTAAATAAAATTCATCAGCTTTTATTAGATTTTTAGTTAAATTTAGTTTCTTCTTTAATCTTGGATGTTCATCTTTAGTTCTTATAATTAAAGGATAGCAATTTGTTAAATCAGACTCTATTTCATTGTGATCCATTTCAGGCAAAGTATTAATTAATGCTAAATGTTTAGCATCCTCATTAATTTGGTCTTTCCATCTTAATGCAATCGAGTAATATTTTGAAGAGATGTAAATTAAAAATAGTTTTTTGTGTATTTTTTTTGCTAAATTTTTTGCTTCTAAAGGATTAACTTTTTGTAATTTAACACCTTTATAACCTAAAGAGCCCCATACTGTAAAAAATAAATAAGCTATAGCTCTTCTTGGAACTAATCCCTCAGGAACTTTAATAACATTCTTTTCTTTTCCTAATTTTCCGCCAGAAGTTATGATAATTATGTTATTTGTTTTTCTTTTCACTTGTTTATACATAGAAATTGTTTCTTCTGTATTCCCAGAATAACTTATGACAAATACCAATGTTTTTTTATCTATAAATTTAGGAATATTATAAGATTGTTCTATAAAAACAGGAATGTCTAATAAATCTCTTAAAATATAACCTGCAATACCAGAACCACCCATACCACAAACAAGAATCTTATCATAATGTTTTGGTTTTATTTTAAGTTTTATAGCCTCTTTTATTTGCTCTGGAAATTTATTTAACTCTTCCATTAAGTAATATTAGAATTTTGTTGTTTATAATTTTTTCTTTTAAATGGACCAGCCGGGATTTGAACCCGGGATCACCCGATTGCCAACCGGGCATTCTACCGAACTAAACTACTGGCCCTTAAATAAAACAACAAAGAATTAATTTATTAATTTTCCTAATTTATTCAACTTCTCTCCATCTAAAAACTTACCAACAACATCTTTTAACTTACTAACCTTAACTCTAATTTGTTTCATACTATCCCTATCTCTCAAAGTAACTGTGTTATCTTTTAATATCTGATGATCAACAGTAATCATGCAACTACAACCAACCTCATCCATTCTCCGATACATTTTCCCAATACTCCCCTTACTATCATAAAAACAATTAAAATCTTCTTTTAACAAAGCATAAACTTCAATAGCTTTCTCAGGTAATTTATCTTTATTAACTAAAGGAAAAATAGCAACTTCAATAGGTGCAACATTTCTATTAAGCTTAAACAATTCTCTTTCTTTCTCTTTTTTATAAAAAATATCTAATAAACCCCATATATGTCTATCAACACCAAAACTTAATTCCAACACATTAGGGATTATTTTCTTACCATTTACATTAACAACAACCTTATGGTTCTTTAAGTCATAATCCCCCCTATAATGTACACCTGCAAATTCTTTCCAACCTTTCAAAGTATCAATATTTAATTCAACATCGTAATGTATTCTATTATAAAACGCCTTCTCTCCTTCTTTCAACTCTCTAAATCTAAATTTATCTTTAGGTATTTTTAGAACATCTAAATAAAACTTCTGAACTTTAGCTAAATAATATTTGTAAAAATCATCAACTTTTAAATCACTAACTTTAACTTCCTTATTCATTATTTTCAATTTATAATTCTTAACTTCCTTTAAATTTACTTTAAAATCATCAGGATCAAAAAATATCTGCAATTCAGCCTGTGTAAACTCTCTTAATCTAAAAAAACCTTGTCTAGGGCTTATTTCATTTCTAAAAGCCTTACCAACAACAGCCAAACCAAGAGGTAGTTTCTCCCTTAAAGCTAAAAACTCTCTCTTAAAAGAAATATAAGGACTCTGAGCAGTCTCTGGTCTCAAATACATAACATCTTTCCCTGTGGCACCAACCCTCAAATCAAACATCATATTAAAGAACTTAATTTTATCTAATTCCCCCCCACATTTAGGACATTTTAATTTATTCTTAACAATAATATTGTCTAACTCTTTCTCTTTTAATCCTCCAACATTCATATCCATTTCATCTTCAATTAATTCATCAGCCCTGAATCTAAAATGACATTTTTTACATTCTGTTAAAGGGTCTGTAAAATGATCTAAATGGCCTGAATTTTTAAAAACATCTTTACTCAGAATATTCACATCTTCAATCTCAAAAAAATTCTCATTTAATTTTAAAAAATAATCTCTCCATAAATCCTCAAATTTTCTCTTCATTAAAGTACCTAAATGACCATAAGTCCAGAAACCAGCAACTTCTTTATAAATTTCTCCAGAAGGAAAAAAGAATCCTCTTTTTGTTGCTATATTTAAAATATCCTCACCTTTACCCATACTATTTAGGCAAATCTTCTAAGTTTATAATATTTTTGTTATCAATCCTATTACAAGCAGTATTTATCCACATATCGACTTTAAAATTTTCTAATTCTCTATTATCCAAAGTATCAAATAAAAATATTGGTAAATTTAATTTTAAAGCTTCTTTTAATTTAAACTGCCCCTCTTTAATACACACTAAAACTCCTTTATTTTTGGCATGTAAATATTTTACTTGTTTAACTTTAATTTTTTTATTCATATCTTCAATTTCTTTTTTATCTATTTTACTTAATTGTTTATCAAAAGGATTCAAAATATAAACTTCTTTGCCTGTTTTCAAAGCAATTTGTAAAGCATGAAATCTTCCTTCACCAACAAATAAATATTTATCCATTTTAAGTTTCAAAGCATTACTAACATTACACCCAATAACTTGTCCACCAAAATTCTTAACACTCTTTAAAGAATCCAAATACTGAACAGTTGTTACTATCCCAACTTTTCCATCTAAATTAACATCTTTCAAAAGATCCTTAATCTTCGCTTTCAAAGGAATAAATAATTTTTTCATTTTTTTACTTTATCTCTATCCATACCCTTTACATAATGTTTACACTTAATAGATGTATCTACAAACACCTTAAAACCTTTCTCCCTAGCATCTTCTGAAAACCAAATATCATCCCATCCGGGTTTTTCTTTAACATACCTAAATTTTATATTCTTTAAAACATCCTTATGTATCAAAACACAACCCAAACCACAAGTAATAGCTTCAATTAATTTACCATCCATCACTTCATCAATATCTAATCTTCTTGCAAATTTTCCTTCATGATGTATCCACACCATTGGCAATAAAGTTTTCCCATCATCTCCTAAATAAAAATATAAAGCCGAAACTATTTTCTTACCATGTTTCAACAACCTCTCAATAACATCTCTTGGAGCTACAACATCCTGCTCTAAACTTAAGAAATAATCATAACCTTCATCTAAAACTTTCTTTCTTAATATATTCCTACTATTAATTACTCTATCACGAGCACTCTCAAAATATTCACCCTTGATAACATTAACACCCTTATCTTTTAATTTGTTATAATACACACCATCTTTAGAATTATCAACTAAAAAGACATCAAAATCACCTTCTAGATTTTTTAAACCTTCCAAATAATTATCCAAAGAATATTCCTTCAAACTAGATGTAGGACAACCAACTAAAATTTTCATTTCAATTTACTAACTTCAGCTTTATCAGAAACAATTGCAGAATTTCCCGTTTTATCCTCAATAACTATTTTTAACTCCATATCTCCGCATTCAACTTTCCAAAACTTTTTTAATAAATTCTTAGCGGTCTTTTTCACATTAGCATCTTCAGCATTATCTCTCTCATCTTCAACTATTTTTTTAAATCTTCTTAAAACACCCTCAACATTGCTAATATATCCTATACCCCCATTACCACTTTCAACACTCATCCTTAATTGGGGTAATTTTATAGTTGCTTCAGCACCCTTAATAACTCTAACTTTCAAATCCTCTGTATTCTTTACAATAAAAACATATTTTATGGGTCCTTTATTCTCCACACTCTCAACATCAGACTTGTGATATTTACATTCTTGACATGTCATACTCATTAAATAACATTTACCAAAGTAAGGAATCTCTCTCTCCTCTTCAATAAGAATCAGTTTTTTAGCATTACAAACTGGACATATTTGATTTTTTAATTCCCGCATAAAAAATATAAGTTAAAAAAATTTATAAAACTTTGTGTTAGAATTTATTCATCTATATCTTCAGTCTGAGTTGTTCTGTAAACTTGTGCAAAAGCAGGAGTAACAACAATCCAGTCTTCACCAAAACCAGCAATATCTCCATCAATAGCATCACATGTTTTCTTTAATTTATTAACTGCTCTTTTTAACTCAACAATATCTCTCTCTTTTAATGGTTTTATATTAATTAAAGCAATGGTTGTTCCTTCTCTTAAAGAATCTAAAGCAGGTTTGATATCAGAAAAATCTTCAATAACAAAAGGTCTTACAACAATTTTAGCTTTAGAACCTTTATTAACTTCTGTATCAATCTCTACATAATCGTCACTTAATTCTTCAGGATAATAGTCCTCTGATTTTAATTTATCTTTGAATTTGTCAAAAATTCCCATCTTATCTCAAAATATAACGAATAAATATATAAACATTTCTATTCCCTAGTTGATACATTCTACTCCCCATTACTTAGAATGCCTACTATATTTAATATTTCAACTCTAGTATAACTTGGTATATTAGGATCATTACTTATATCTTCCAACTCATTCAATACTTGGCTTATTTTTAAACAATCCTCACAATCAGTCTTTAATAAACAGAGTGTACTTTCAATCTTAAATCTTATATTTTTTGGAACAGAATTATCTTCTTTTATACTACCTAATAATTCAACAACACCATTTAATTGATCATTTATCATTTTTACCCCATACTCTTCATAATCTCTTCTTGTAATTTTGTAGCTTTTTCCTTAAGACCACCCTCTTGTTTTTCAATACTTTTTATTCTTAAATCTAAAATATTCTTTTCTTCAATCAAATCTTCTTCTAGTTTCTTATTATCTTCAGCAATCATTATAGAACCAACGATTTTGTAAGATTGTCCTTTATTATCTTTTAATTCATTTAAAGCATTCTCATTTTCCATTAATCTTGCTTGAAAATTTTGTTTTTGCATTAATAAATTTTGTAGATTCTGCTCTAATAGTTGCAATTCTTGGATCTTTTTTGGATTCTCCATTTTATTCAGCTTTTACAGTTGAAGAAATTGTTCTAGGTTTATATAGAATTTTAGAACCACAATAAGGGCATCTTATTTTTTTCTTTATATATTCCTTTTTAATTATTTTATTACACTCAAAACATTTATGAATTACCATTTTAAACAGTATAAGCTTGTCCTGTAAACTTGGAATTACAGCTTTTACATTGCCAGATTCCACTTGCAAGTCTTTTAACTTTTAATTTATTACAATAAGGACATTTATGCTTACTTCTTAATTTTTTTTCAACAGCAGCAACTTTCCCTCTTAATTTCCTTCCATATCTAGATCCAAATCTCCCTGCTGTTCCTACTTTTTTAGTTGCCATTTTTATTTAAACCTTTCTAAAATCTTAAAAAGCTTTTGCTTTTTAAAAATGGGGTTGCCAGGATTCGAACCTGGGTCGACTGGCCCCAAACCAATAATCATAGTTGCTTTAAGTTTTATTTTTTACTTATCCAAGCTAGACCACAACCCCATGCTATAGAATTAGAAATTAACTGTTTATAAATGTTATTTTTTCTTCATTACAGGTTTTTCTTCTTTCTTCTCTTCCTTACCTTCTTCTTTCTTCTCTTCGTCCTTGGGTTTTTCTTTCTCTTTAAGTTTATCTAAAGCACCTTGATTCTCTGCTTGAACTTCTTTCAATTGTTCATTTAAAACTTTCTTCTTCTCTTCATCAACTTCGGTTCTTACTTCATTAATCTCTTTATCAAATTTCCCCTCGTCAATTAGTTTATTTACAGATTTACCATCCAAACCCTCTACTAAAACACCCAAAGAATTACAACTTCCAACAACTGTTTTAACAACAGCTTTTAAAGAATTATGCAAGATATTATCTTCCTTCATCTTAGCTACTTTAATAACTTGTTCTATACCTATATTCCCAACTTTCTCAAGTTGAGGTCTACCAGCCCCTTTCTTGATTCCTAATTCTTTTTTGATTAACTCACTTGTAGGAGGAGTTCCAATTTCTAATTCAATCTCTTTTGTTTCAGTATCAAAAATAATCTTAACAGGCACTTTCATACCTTTAAAATTAGCTGTCTTATCATTAACCTTAGCTAGAACATCTTTAATATTAATACCTTTAGGACCCAATGATTGTGCTAATTGTGGACTAGCAGTTGCTTTCCCTCCCTCTGCCAAAATATCAATAGTCTCTTTACTCATTTTTTTCTTCCTCTACATCATCTCTTCTAATAACTTTAACAGAATCAAGTTTTACAGTTATAGGAATAGGAACAGTACTTTCTAATAATTCAACAACAACTTCTTCTTTTTGTAAATCAATTCTATTAACTTTAGCTTTTTCTCTTTTAAAAGGTCCTGAAATAATCTCAACAATATCTTTCTTTTTAATATTAATCTGTACTTTTGCTTGTTCTAACATATGTTCAATTTCTTGATAATTAATAGGTTCCTTTAAAATACCTTTAGCATAAGGCACACCCTGAAAAGCTTTTTGTGCTTCATCTTGATTTTCAGCCTCAACAAAAACATACCCCCTCATACCATGAGGTTTGATTAAACAATAAACATTCAATTCTTTTTTCTTACAGTTGCTACTAACAAAATCAACTACCTGATCTTCCCTATTCGCTGTTGTTCTTAATGCAAAAATACTCATCTTATCAAAATATATCCTATTTGTATTATAAAACCTATTAACCCTATTAATAAAGCTCCAATACTTGTTACTTTAACAATAGTTTTAAATTCTTCATTTGTTGGTTTTCTTGTTACTTTAAATACTCTTCTACATTCTATTAAAAAACTCCTAAATTTAACCCAATAATCCTTTATCATAAAAACTTAAAAGAAATGTTATATTTATAAAGCTTTTTAATCAGATCTTGTTAAAGGTACCAATTGTCCCTCATTATTGAAAAGATAAGATTCCCCAAAGTCATCTCTAGACAAATAAAAGAGATCGTGGCATCTAACAAAATGTTTCCCTTCATACCCAACAGTCTCTTTACCAATAATAATACTTGGAGAAAACTCGATAAAATTATTTTGAGGGGATAATAAATCTCCTTTCATTATACCAGTAATATAACCTACATTAATTTGCCATAAATCCTCCATTTTAGAAATCAACCCGATTCTTTCATGCTTTTGTAAACCAAAACTATCAATCAAATCAAAAACATTTTTTGCCCTTTGGTCTTCATCCTCAACTTTTGGATAAAATAATAATAAATCTCCAATAGGTAATTGACCTTTTTCCATTTTAATCAATAAATTCTATCCCAAGTTCATTCTCAATTTCTTTTTTCTTTCTCATAGAAGTAGTTCGTTTAGGTCCAAATATTTGTGGACTAGTTACACCAGTAACAATCAACATGGTTCTTAATGTATTCTCTAAATCTTCACTAATCTGAGCACCCCATATTATCCTTGCATCTTCATCTAGTTTATTAGAAATTGTTTCAACAACTCTCCTAGCTTCATCTAAAGTCATATCAGGCCCTCCAGAAACATTAATCAAAGCCCCATTAGCCCCAGAAATATCAACATCTAATAATGGATTTGAAATTGCTTTTTCAACAGCTTCAACAGCCCTATTAGCAGTATCACTCTCACCAACACCTATAACAGCTACCCCTCCATTACTCATAACAGCTTTAATATCTGCAAAATCTAAATTAACTAATCCTGTTTTAGTAACTAATTCAGCTATACCCTTAACAGCATTTGTCAATATTTCATCTGCAACTTTGAAAGCAGTATGTAAAGGCAAGTCAGGAGCCAATTCCAATAACTTATCATTTGGAATAACAATTAAAGTATCAACAATATTTTCTAATTTCTCTAATCCAATAACAGCATTTTCATATCTTCTTTGACCTTCCATAGCAAAAGGTAATGTAACAACACCAACAGTTAAACAACCCTGTTTTTTAGCAACTTCAGCAATTACAGGAGCACTCCCAGTTCCAGTACCCCCACCCAAACCACAAGTTATAAACACCATATCAGCACCATGTATAGCTTTTTTTATGTCTTGTTCACTTTCTCTTGCAGCTTCCTCCCCAACTTGAGGAATAGATCCAGCACCCAAACCCTGAGTGGCTTCTTTACCAATTAATATTTTAATAGAAGCATAAGTGTATAATAAATCTTGAGCATCAGTATTAATAGCAATAGTTTCAGCACCAACAATCCCAATTTCAGACATTCTATTTATTGTATTATTGCCTGCACCGCCCGTGCCAATTACTTTTATCTTAGCTTTTTGATTAGCTAATAATTGCTCAAGTTCCTCATCAATACTAGAAGTCTTTTGAGCCTCTCTTTTAAATGATACATCTCCTCTTTCTATTATTGGTTCCATTTTAGAATTACTAATTTGAAATACAAACTACTATTTAAATTTATTTATTCTAGAGTGATTATATTTTAAAACCTATGGTTTTTATTTCTTTGATTCTTTCCTTCAATTTTACTTCAATAAATTTCTGTAACTCCTTTTGAACACCTTTAATCTCGACATTATCTTCATTAATCTCAACTTCTAATTTATCATCAATCAATCTCAAAACACTCTCAATTTTCTCTTTCAAATCATCAACAACCCTCAAAACTTCAACATCATAAATTAGATCTTTACTAGATAAAGGATGATTAAAATCAACAATGCATCTCCCACCACTGACACTTATGATTTTTCCAACAATATTATCCAAATCAACTTGTAAACCTTTAACAGGCTTAATATTATTTTTTAAAAATAAAGAACTTGGAACTAATTTGATCAAATCATGTTTTTTCTTGCCAAAACCATTCTCAGCACTTATTTCTATCTTATATTTTCCAATCTCCTTCCCTATTAACTTTCCATCTAATCCTTTTAGAATGTCATTAAAACCCAAACAAATTATAACTGGTTTATACTCAAAATCTTTATTATAAATATTTTCATCTTTTGCTACTTTTTCATCTGTTAGATCGAAGATTTTCCCATCTTCCTTTAATCTACCTACAAAGTTTATTTCAATAAAATCGCCTTTATTTAACATCTTTTAAAATATTTTAATACTTTATTTAAAACTTTTTATTATGTAACGTAACCACTCAAGAATAGAAAAATATATAAACAAATACTATTTGATAAAATAAAATGAAAAACTGGCGAGAATTAGTTGATCCTTTAATTAAAGACCATTTAGAAATACAAATTAAAGAATCATCTAGACATAAAAAAGCATATGACTTAGCAGCAAACAAAGGTGACGCTCAACTTTGGATTGCAATTGCAAACCTTTCTAAACAAACATTTAATATTGAATTAAAAATCAAATACATTGAAAAAGTATTACAAGATATAGTTTCAAAAATTAATAATTTAGAGCATCAAAAAGAAACAATAGTTGCAAAAGAGATTATAAAGAAAACAGCAAAAAAGAAACCAGCAAAAAAAACAACACCAAAACCAAAGAAGAAAACATTAAAGAAAGCTTTAAAAAAATTCTAAAAATCAAAAGTTATATAAATACCTTCCTTTCTTTTTAATTTATGGATACAAAACAAAGTACAGCCGGATCTTTAAAATCAGGAAGTTCTGTTATTCTTGATAATATAGCATGTACGGTAAGATCTGTACAAGTATCACGTCCCGGAAAACATGGACATGCTAAATGTAGGATAGAAGCAGTAGGTATGATTGAGGGTCAAAAAAAGATTGTTGTGATTCCTGCACATGACAAAGTAGATGTTCCCATTATAACAAAAAAATCAGCACAAGTTTTATCAATCAATGACAATATAGCAAATGTTATGGATTCAGAATCTTATGAAACATTTGATTTAAAAATTCCAGATGAATTAAAAGATCAAGTTCAGGAAAATTCAGAAATAATATATTGGATAATCTTAAGTGATAAAGTTTTAAAGTCTTTAAAATAAAATGGTAAAATTTCAAGAAGCACAAGCAAGATTGTATAGAAATGTTTTTGTTTGCAGAAAATGCAAATCAAAAATAAGATCTCAACCCTTAAAAGTTCTACAAAAAAAAGTTTCCTGTAGAAAATGTGGATCTAAAGCATTACGTCCAGTAAGAAAAAAATGAACTATGATTTAATATTCGCTGTCATTTTCTACGGTTTAATCTACATTTATTATTTAAAACATAAGGACAAATTCGAAGTTCAAAATAGAATATTCGCATTATACAAAACAAAATTAGGATTAAAATTAATGGAGAAGATTTCTAAAATCTCTCCAAAATTCTTAAGATTCATAGGCAACATAGGAATCTTAGTTGGTTTTATGGGGATGTTTTT
>Ga0180009_10001557_pt1 | contig 27973 bp, 34 predicted proteins | sample OS_PC_MetaG_FD_123537 | JGI IMG/M metagenome (GOLD analysis project Ga0180009, IMG submission 123537) | Groundwater microbial communities from the Aspo Hard Rock Laboratory (HRL) deep subsurface site, Sweden - OS_PC_MetaG | ecosystem: Environmental > Aquatic > Deep subsurface > Groundwater... | reverse complement strand
CGCGACCCGCTCCGGACTGCGGGTGCGCTGCGAGATCGACCGGAACACCTACGAGAAGGGCATCAAGGTGCGGGACGAGGAGTTGGCCGCCGTGAATCTCACGCGGGATGCCTTCCACGGGGAATGGAACTATGCCATCGCCCCATGCGAGCCTCAGATTGGGCCGGTTAATTCGTGACGGGCCCTTACCACAGACATCCGGTGGCGGCTACGCACCCGCCCCGTCCGCCGCACATGGCCCGCTGCGCGGGCGGCATCCTCGCCATTCCACCTCCGGCTCTGAGTACCCCACGGACTGCGACCACACGAAACGACCCAGATCCTCGCGCCAACAACCGAAGACGGCGATGACCTCGGCTCCCAGGCCCGGGGCAGCGGTGTCGACCGCCTCGACGATGGCGCCAAGACCCAACGAAAGACGTCGCACAAGAGCTTGGCGCAGGGGTCGGGGCAGATCGTAGCCACGGCGTGCGCGCAGAACCTCCACGAACCGCACCGCGCTATCCTCCGATCCCGTGATCATGTCGTAGAGCAACTCGACAGCCCAATCGAGGCGCTCAGTGTCGACCTCCACCATGTCGGCCAAGAACTCGAACAGCCCATCGCCTCCGAGGAGACGCTCCTCCAGTCTCTCATTGACTCCCGGAAGCCGGCGTTTGTAGATGGTGCAGAGCAACCGGCCGGCGGCAGGCCAATCGGTGTGGTCGCAGGTCAACACGCTCTCGGGCAGACAACCGAAGTCGATCGCCAACAACCGCCTGGCGAGCAGGTCGAGGAAGCGCGCCTTCTCTTCGACGGAGAGCGGACGCCGAACCGCGGCAAGACGGGCAGTACTCGGCCGAGACTCGCTGAACGGCAAGTGAGCGGCGCGCTCGACGAGATTCCCCCGACCGAGCTTCACGCCTTCCATGTAGGGCCCGAGCCACCAGTCGGGTTCGACGCAGTCGAAGACGCGACCGAGTAGTTCGGCGGCGTGCGCGAAACCGTACTCCAGATCGTTCCACACCGTGGTGACGAGATCGACGGCGAGGGCGCACAAGTCGTCGGGCCAGCGCCGAAGGGCAAGCGCGAGGAACTCCGGAGCCCAGTCCTGGCGCGGCGGGCGCAACCGCACCGAGTGGAAGTCGGAGCCCAGCACGACGTCCTCGTCGAGATCGAATAGCTCGTGCAGGTCCACATGCTCCATGCCCACCCACAGGTCCTCATCGTCGTCGAACAACCCGTGCCTCGCGAGCACCTCCCAGACCAGGTCCCAGGGAAGACCGAGCACCTCCGCGATCTGGCTCAACCATACGGGCGTACGGGGGTGCATGTTGAACTCGGCGGCACACGCCAGCAGCACTTGGCGATCGATCGGCGCGAGGTCCAGGCGCCGACACGCACCTATGCCCAGGCGCATGCGCTCGCTGGACGAGCCCACCCGCGCGGAGATCTCCCGGGCGCGCGCCGGTCGAGGGTCGCGAGCGGGTCGTTGGTGGTGTGCACTCATGGCCGGCCTTCTCCTACGTGACGGCGGTCGGAAGACCGCCGGAGCGATAGCGGAGACTCGAGCATAGAGAACCGGTCGGACAGAAAGACGGGGGGTAGAGATGCGATATGCGCGCGCGGCGGCATTCATCGTGCTACTCAAGGTGGTGATCGGGATTCTTCTACTCACTCCGCTCCTTGCCAACGCCAAGGGACCGTCCTCAGCCGGCACCTACGAGGGTGTGGCCCAGGGGGGATCGAGCGGCAAGTCGTCGGCGGTGACCGTCTGGGTGGAAGACAACGGCGACACCCTTCGTTACACGTTCTACGTCGCCCGCTTCGACGCGTCCTTTGGCGCCGAGGGCGCAAAGCAGGGTGCCGACGGCTCGGGCACCGTGCCGCTCACCGTGCCGCTCACCGTGCCGCTCACCGTGAGCTCCGCGGGCGTCAAGGGCAGGGGCCAGATCACACTCACGCCTAACGGCAAGATGTGGGCGATGACCGGGGCCGGCAGGGGCAACGGCTTCGGCTACGAGGGGGACGCTTCGCTCACAGCGTCTCGGGTCTCCGCGGGGATCGTCCTGCCGAGCGTGGGCGATCAGTTGGCCGACATGATCTCGTCCCTCACCAGGGGATCACCGGGCGACGGCGACGCCGCCGCGCTCACGGAAGCGAGCGAATACGTCGACGGCGTCTTCCTCGAAAGCCTCTCGCCCCACTTCTCTCCTGCGCAGGCGGGGCCTCTCATCGTCGAGACCCGAAAACTGGCTTCGACCGGGCTCGGGCTGCTGGTCCTGATCGCGGCCATCATTTTCGCGTGAGGAGCATGACATGGAGGCCACCGCCGGCATCTACTACTTCGGCCGACTCGGACTCCTCTTGATACTCGTCATCTTGTCGATCGCGCTGACCATCCGTCTCATGCGCGCCCGTCCCTTCTCGATGGGCCGAGGCTTGGCGGTGACGGCGGTCGGTGCCATCGCACTCGCCGGACTGTGGGTGATCACCGGGGCGACTCCCGGCATCGCTTGGGTGGCGGCGCTGCTCGCCGTGGGTGTCATCCTGGGTATCCTCACCGGGAGAGCCGCGCGTCCGGCGACCGGGGACCCAAGCAAGCTCCGCCCCTCGCCGCTGACCGGCATCGTCACCGGGCTGGCATCCATCTTCGCGAGCATCACCCTGCTCTTCGGCACCTCATACCTCTTCAGCCTCTCGCTGCTGGGGATCGCCTTGGCGGTGGGGTGCCAGTTGGGGCAGACTCTAGGTGGGTCGGCAGTCGTGGAAGTTGCTCCACGGGCGGGAGCTACCGGGCAGATCACCTGAGGAAGGAGTCCGAAACTCGCCCGGTGCCCCGCATGACGCCGCGCTTGGCCATGCTCCTCTGTTCCGTACAAAGCGCCGCACACTGGGGGGAGTTCATGCATGGGAGGCAGCGCGCGATAGGGCTCGCACCGTCGCTTCTGATCGCGGCGGCGCTCATCGTCTTCATGGCAGACTGTGGTGGCGACTCAGATGCCGCATCGACCGGAGCGCCCGCCACGGCAGTCACGGCCAGAAGCGCTGACTCGCCGGAAGCCGCCGCACTGTACGGCGACCGACTCTCGGCGGCTGAGATCACGGCTCTCGCCGAATATGTGGCAGCGCTGGAGTAGTTCGGGGGGATAGTCCCTCCAAGCGAGAGAGGCGCCACAGCCGCGGCCAGCGGCCTTTCCGCAACAACCGCTTGCGTCCGAGGAACGATAGGAATACGTTACGAATGGACTCATCCGTGGCTTCGGGATGTGTCGCCGTGGGGATGGGGCGCGAAGCGTCACGTGGGTTGAAGTCTCAACGTGGCATGCGTCGCCGGCAGGGCGCGGACGGAGAGGTTGTGCGGACGGTCCTCCGTTCGGGGGCGGAAAGGCGATCCCGAGTCTCCGTCTTGTCTTTCCTCGTGCTATCGCTCCTCATGGCGTTCGGCAGCCTCGGCTGCGCGACCACCAACGAGACACAGTCGACCACGACACCGTCCGGCGCGGGGGGCGAGACGACGGTCGGCCAGAATATTGCCGACGGTTCTGGAGGTACAGCCTCCGGCGGGGGCTCGGATTCAACCTCCCCCAGCACCCCCGGATCGGGCGGCGATCGGGCGGCGATCGAGAGTCGTCTAGCTCTGCCGCCATTCGCCTACGTGGCCGAGACCGACGTCAAGGCGGATACCTCTGGGACTGCCGCTTCTGCAGTCCGCACGGCTGCCTTCGCCGTGGTCGACTCCTTGGTCGACACGCTCGCTGCCCGACCCGAATGTGCCGGCAACCCGGTCAACGTGGCCGTAGCCCCGGACGGGGGACTCGTATACGTGACCGACTGGAGCCGACCGGTCGTACACGTCCTGGATGCGGAGACCCAGGCGCACCTGCGCGACATCGACCTCCCCGGAGTCAGGGCCCCCGATCTCGCGAAGATGCAGGCTGTCGCGATGAACCCGAGCACCCCCGTTCCCGGGGACTGGAGCGAAGGTTGCAGCACCGGCATCGCCGTGACCCCCGACGGGGCGCTCCTCCTCGTCTGCACGCACGAAGGACTCACGGTGGTGGACGCCGCCACCGAGACGGTGCTGCGGACCCTGTCGGACATCCACGGGCTGGCCGTGGCCGTGAGTTTCGACGGGCGACGGGCATATCTCGGCACAGACGACTGGGCGACCCGCGACCCGCGTCCCGTGCTCGAATGGCTCACCTTGAGGAACCAGGGTGTGGGCGGTGCTCTCATCGCGCTCGATCTCGAGACGTGGGAAGTCGTCAAGGAAGTCCCGATCGGTTTCGTGAACGGCATCGCGATGAAGCCCGACGACACCGAGGTGTTCGTGAGCGACCACACGAAGAGAGCGCTCCGCATGGTCGACGCTGTCACGCTGGAAGACCGGGGTCTCGTGCCGCTGGGAACCTCGTTCCCGGTGGGGGTCGGAGTGCTCCCCGACTCCAGCAAAGCCTACGTCGTGTGCACAGCCGACACCACCGAGCTATACGCGGCCGCAACTCAATACACCGCGGTCAAGCCGCCCTCGGCCGAGGACTACTTCTGCGCCGTCGTCGATGTGGAGCGGGAGGAGCTGATCAAGCAGATACCGCTCGAAAGCTACTGACCGCAGGAGATCGCCGTCCGGTCGGACGGCACGAAGGCCTACCTGAGTGGAGGCGGCATCCGGCACGCCGTCGTCATCGACACGGTCAACGACGAGGTTCTCGGAGACGTTGGCGACACCATCTACAACACGTCGGGCGTCGCTGTCCGTCCCTTCTGGTGGTCCACGGAGTGCATCGAGGTGCGTTCTGAAGCGTGGTAGGCAACGCGATGGACGGCCCGACCGCGGGTTCGAACCGTCCGGACCATCCGGCGTACCTGCTCCCGCTCCCCCTTGCGGCCCCGGACCGAGTCACCTACGGGGCGATCAGCCGCAACCCCGGAAAGTGGGTGCGGTGGCGGGCGGGGTCCCGCGTCACCAGGGTCATCTGTTCCACGACGGCATGCGCGCCGATGAAGAAGTCTGGGAGCGGGGACCGCTTCGCCCCGCCAGCACGCCGGTATCTAAGGAAGGACGTGCCCGCCAAGAAGGCGGCCTCCCAGGGCAGCGGGAGGCGGGCGAACGCTCCCGCCGGCAGGGCCTGCTCGACGTCTTCGATGCGCTCGAACCCGGCGGAGACCTCCGCGTAGATGACCGGATTGATGGCCAGCATCGAGGTCTCGGCGCACTCGGCCAGGGTGGCGGCGGACCACTCGTACCACGCGGGATCCTCCGTGAGCACGTCCAGCAGCACACTGGAATCCACCAGGACCGGCGTGCTCACCCCTCGCCTCGCGTCAGCGCTAGGATCTCGTCGGTCGACAGCTTCACGGTGGCGCGCCCGGTCAGGTGACGCACCAGCTCGTCGCCGCGCGTGGACCGCCCGAGTTCCTTCTCCAGGTACACCCGGTCGCCGTCTACCCGGAACCGGACCTCGGTGTGAGGGAGAAGCCCGAACCGCTCGCGAATCTCTTGAGGGATGGTCACTTGGCCCTTCGTCGTAACCCGCATGCCGGCCTCGTCGGTGGTAGAAGTACTACTGGTATGCATCTTACCTCACCTCTCCGCCAGTGCCGACCCCTGCCGCGGTGACCTCGCCGCACCCTCTTCCCAGGGGTCTGCCTCGTCAGTATTCCAGGGTCACGGCGGTATCAGAAGCATCGATGCTAGCCGACATGTGGGCGCATGGCATACACAGAGAAGGTCGCAGGATGGCGCCGGGGGGGTTCGACGCCATCCTGCGTAGGGGTGGGGGTCTGTGCGTGTTGGGCACAGACTCGGCCGCGGCCCGCGGCGTCAGTCCACCGCGCGCTCGAACACCACCCGGCCGGCCGTGATGGTCATCTCCACCTTGAACTCGGCGATGGACCCGGGCTCCGCGAACGGATCCCGGTCGAGTACAACCAGATCGGCGAGCTTCCCTGGTTCGATGGTGCCCTTTTCGTTCTCTTCGAAGGCCACCCACGCCCCGTTGGCGGTAAACATGCGAAGCGCGTCCGCCACCGCCACACGGCGCGACGCCCGCGGGTTGTTGACCGCGCCGTGGATGCCCACCAACGGGTTCACCTCGGTGACCGGGCTGTCCGAACCTCCCGACACTACCAGACCGCGGTCGCGAAGTTCGGCGAACGGCTCGGCGCGGGCTGCCCGCACCGGACCCCACAGGCGTTCGTAGGCCGAATCCTCCGCGTCCCACAGCAGGGAAAACACGGGCTGCATGGGCAGAGCCAGGCCGTGGCGCTCCGCCAGCTCCATCGCCCGGGGCGACGGCAGGTAGAAGTGCTCCACTCGATGACGGGCGTCCTCCCGGGGCGACTCCTCCAGCACTTGGTCGTATGCCGAGACAAGCACATCGACGGCCTTATCGCCGATGGCGTGCATGCCGATCTGCAGGCCCGCTCCGTGAGCTTCCCGTACGAAGGACAAGATCTCGTCGTCGCTGATGTACTGGTCGCCGCACGTGGAGGGATCGTCGGTGTAGGGCTCGTACATGAGTGCGGTGCGCTCGAAGCCGGCCCCGTCGATGGTCAAGCAACCCCCGATCCTCGGCAGGCCAAGGTCCAGGGCTTTCTGCACGTCCATGGTCTGATACATGACGACGGTGTGCACGTCGAGCTGGTCGCCCGCGTCGAGTAGCACGCGGACGTCGCGGTCGCCTTCGATGAACTGTCCATCGAGACAGTGCAGGGTGGTGACGCCCCGGCTCGCGGCGAACGAGGCGGTCTTGCGATACAGGTCGGCGATCTCCTCGTCAGACAGGCTGCCGAAGGCCACCCCGGCCGCGGCGAAGTGGCTGTCGTCCGAGAGGAACGCGCCGGTCGGGCGGCCCTCGGCATCGACCTCGACCCCATGTTGTCCGGGCCGAAGGCCGATCAGATCGAAGCCCCGCACATTGGTCGACCCGGAGTGGAACGTCACCGCGGCGATGTACGCGGGATGGTCGGGGACTGCTCGCTCAAGCTCTTCCTTCGTCGGGTAGCGTCCCTCCGCGAGCGCCCACGGCACGCAGCCGATGCCATACACCCACGCGCCGGCCGGCGTGCGACTCGCCTGCTCGGCCATCCGCTCGCACACCTCCGCCACAGAAGCGGCCGTCTCCAGCCGCGCCGCCACCAGGCTGATACCCGTGATGAAGCAGTGCATGTGCGAGTCGATGAAACCGGGGAGGACGGTCTTGCCTTCGAGATCCACGACCCGCGCGTCGGCGGCGGCCGCAGAGCGCACGCCGCCCTCGCCGCCGACCGCGAGTATGCGTCCGTCGCGGATCGCCACCGCTCCACCGGGCTGGTCGGCGGCCGTCGCGCCGGCGGTCGTCATGGTGATCACATTGCCGTTCACGAGGATCATGTCCACGGGGATGCCTCCATCTCTCGGGGTCGTCTCGATGCCCGAGCGCCTAGACGACCAGGTACTCGTTGATGACACGCTCCTTGTCCATGCCGGCCACGGGGCCGCCCTCCACGACCACGCCCTTCTCCATGACGAAGAAGTCTCGTGCCACGCTGAGCGCCAGCTCCATGTTCTGCTCGACAAGTAGGATAGTGAGACCTTCCTCCCGGTTGATACGCACCAGAAGCTCGAGGATCTCGTCGACGATGCTCGGCTGGATGCCCTCGGTGGGCTCATCGAGCAGCATGATCTTGACTTCCCCGGCGAGGGCCCGCGCGATGGCCAGTTGCTGCTGTTCGCCGCCGCTCATGGTGCCGGCCTTCTGCTTCCTGCGCTCAGCGAGGATCGGGAAGTACCCGAACAGCTTCTCGAAGATCTCGGGGTCGCGCTGCCGCTTGTTGCGGAGCCCCAGACGGAGGTTCTCCTGCACGGTCAGGTACGGGAAGACGTGGCGTCCCTGGGGCACGTATCCCACGCCCAGGTCGAAGATGTCGAAAGGTTGAAGGTGGTCGATGCGTATCCCGGCGAGTTCGATTTCGCCGGAGGCCGCCGGGGTGAGGCCCATTATTGAACGGAGCAGCGTGGTCTTGCCCATGCCGTTGCGGCCGAGGAGTGCGGCTATCGAGCCGGTCTCCACGTTCAGCGAAGCGCCGTGCAGCACGTGGCTCGGGCCGTAGAAGGCGTGAACGTCTCTAACTGCCAGGTGAGCCATGAGCACGCCCCCTCCCTAGGTACGCGTCGATCACGCGCTCATCGCTCTTGATGGTGTCGTAGTCGCCATGGGTGAGAAGACCTCCGCGGAACAGCACGGTGATGGAGTCGGCAACGGAACGGACGAACTCCATGTCGTGCTCGATGATCAGGATCGTCCTTCCCACGCGTATCTTCCGCACGAGTTCGACGGTGCGGGCGGTCTCGTCGGCTCCCATACCCGAGGCGGGCTCGTCGAGCAGCAAGAGGGTGGGCTCGGTGGCGAGGGCCATGCCAATCTCGAGCCAGCCCTTCTCCCCGTGCGCCAAGGTCCCGGCGATGTCGCCCCGCTTCTCCCAGAGACCGATGGACGAGAGCAGGTCTTCCGCGCGCTCCATCTCGCCGCAGTCGCGGGCGGAGCGGCGCAACTCGCCAAGGACGGGGCGCGGCCCCATGAGGCCGAGGAGGATGTTGTCCAGGACCGAGAGGCCCGCGAACACGCTGGTGATCTGGAACTTCAAGGTGATGCCCAGTCGAGCCCTCTCACCCGGATCGCACTTGCGGATATCCCGCCCCTTGAAGAGCACCTGCCCTGAGCTTGGGGCGTGGCGCCCGGTGATCGCGTTGAAGAGAGTGGTCTTCCCCGAGCCGTTCGGCCCGATGAAGCCGCGCACTTCGCCTTCTTCCACCTGCAGGTCGAAGTCATGCAGGGCCCAGACCCCGCCGAAACGCACTCCCAGATCAACTGTCTCGAGCAGCAAGGCGGACCCCTCTCTCCCAGACAGAACGCGCAAGACCCAAGAGACCGCCCGAACCGAACAGCACCATGGCGATGAACAGGGCGCCCAGCAGGATGAGCCAGAAGTCCACGGCGATATCGCTCAACCAGAACCCCATGGCGCGCACGACGAGGGCGCCAACGAAGGCGCCGATCAGACTCCCCCTACCGCCGACGGCGACCCACACCACGGCCTCGGTGGACAGAAGGGTGCCCATAAGGTCGGCCGAGACGAAGTTGGCATGCGAAGCGTAGAGAGCCCCGGCGAGGCCGGCGACACCGGAAGCCACCGCGAACACCACGAGTTTCGTGTGGATGGTCTTGAAACCGAGGAGCACGAGCCGTTCCTCGTTGTCGCGGACTCCGTCGACGGACAGTCCGAACGACGTGTTCAGCATCATCCGCATGAGTACGGCGGCGACCGCCGCCATCACCGTGGCGAACAGGTACCCGGCCACGACACCTTTCGTCGACCCAGGGATCCCGAGAAAGGCCAGCGACACGCTGGGGATGCCCGAGATGCCCATCGAACCTCCGAACACGCGCGACCACCCCATCCCGAGGGACTGGAGCAGGAACGACACGGCCATGGTCACGATGGCGAAGAACGCGCCAACCACCTTGCCGTAGAAGAGGAAGTACCCGAGCAGCAGGGCGACCAGAGCTGGCAGGGCGATGCCCGCGAACAGGCCCACGACGGTGCCCAACTCGTGCAGGTTCACGCCGAGCTTGTCGGTGGTCAACCATGTGTAGGCGTAGGCACCCAGGCCGAAGAACGCCGCCTGCCCGAAACTGAGCAGACCGCCGTACCCCCACATGAGATCGAGGCTCATGGCGAAGAGGCCCAGGATCAGCCACACGGCGGCTTGATCGAGGCGCGCCACGCCTCCCGAAGCCACCGAGAGCAGCGCCAGCACGATCGAGGCCGAGAGCACCTGGACTCCCGCTCCGGAACTCCCGCCGAACGCCTTGCGCATCACGGCCATCACGTCACTTCCTGGTGAAGATGCCGCGTGGCCGCACGCGCACCACGATGATCGCCAAGGTCAAGGTGATCACCTGGGCGAGCACGCTCGAGCTGAAATAGGAGATGGTTCCCTGGATGCCCCCGATCACGCCCGCGCCGCCCACCACGCCCACGAGCGAGCCCGCGCCACCCACGATCACCACGAGGAACGACTGCACGAGGAAGTTCCCGCCCATGTCGGGCGCCACCGTCAGCATGGGCGCCACAAGTGCGCCGGCGAGTCCGGCGAGCGCCGCGCCGATGACGAACGCGGTCGAGTAGATGCGAGGAGCCCGGATGCCCAAGCACTTGGCCATCTCGGCGTCCTGGAACACGGCCCTCGTCTTCAGGCCGAAGGTGGGGTAGCGGAACACCGCGAGCGTGACCGAGATGACCACGACACTCACGGCGAGCACGAACAACCGATAGCGGCCGTAGGGCATGCCGAACAACTCCACGGCCCCTTCCAGCGGGGTGGGCACGGCTTGCGGGGCCGGTCCGAACACGATGCGGGCCGCCTGCACCAGGATCAGAGACACGCCCCACGTCGCAAGCAGCGAGTCGAGCGGCCTACGGTAGAGGAACCGGAACAGCCCCCGCTCGAACGCGAACCCTACGAGGCCCACCACCACCGGTGCGACGATCAACCCGGCCCACCCTTCGAAGCCGGCTAGTCGAGCGATCACCCAACCGTAGGCGCCAAGCATCAGGAACTCGCCGTGTGCAAGGTTGATCACGTCCATCAGGCCATAGATGATGCCGAGGCCGATAGCCACCAGCATCAGGATTCCCATGGTGACGCCCGTGTTCAGTACCTGAAGCAGGATGAGCTGTGTTGTGGTCATATCCCCCCGTGCGGACGCCGGACCGAGTGTTCGTCACGGTCGAACGATCGCACATCCGTAGCCGCGACGGGGCAGGAGTCCGGACTTTCAGGCCCGGACTCCGCTCCCGCGTCGATCGAATCTGCGCACTTCCGATCCGGTTGCTCCCGGTCTACCTACTCCCGGTTCACCTCGCGCTGATCCACGCCGGGCTCGATCACGCCCAGGTCTTCGACGACCTCGAGGATGCCGTTGCGTGCGATGGCGATGTACATGTGTCGGGTGGTGTGATGGTCGGTGGCGCGCATGGTGACCTCGCCCACCGGGGTGTCTTTGAGTGTGAGGCCTTCCAACTTCACCTTCACGGACTGGGGATCGGTCGTGCCCGCCAACCGCACCGCTTCGGCCCAGAACTGCAGCGCCACGTACGCGCTCACGCTGATGTCGACGGGGGGAATGTTGGGCTCGATCTTCTTGAAGGCCTCGACGTAGGCTTTGTTCGTGGGGGTGTCGAGCGTCTCGAAGTACCCCTGCGCGACCGCCACGCCCTCCACCTGCTCGACGCCGATGGCCGACACGAAGCTCTGGTCGATCGGCTCGTACATCGTTATCGACTTGTTGAGACCCGCGTCGTAGAACTGCTTCATGAACGCGATGGCGTCGGTACCTACCACGTTACCGAACACCACGTCGGGCTGCGCCTTACTGATGCGGGCAAGCGCGGCCGTGAAGTCGGTGGTGCCGAAGGCGACGTACTCCTCACCCACGATCTCGCCGCCGAGACCCAGGATGATCTCTTCAGCCAGTGCGTTGATGGCGTGCGGATAGTTGTAGTCCGAACCGATGAAGTAGAACTTCTTGCCGTAGTTCTCGACGAGCCACGGGATGAACTTGTCGACGTGCTGTTCGGGGACCTCTCCCGTCACGAACAGGAGCTCGTCGTACCAGCCGCCGTGGTAGTAGACCGGCTGGAGCAGGATCTTGCCCGCCTCCGCGGCGATGGGCCGCACCGCGCCCCACTCGGTGCCGTACACGGGGCCGGTCAAGACGTCGACGCCTTCTCCGATGACGAACTTGGCCTTCTCAGCCGCCGTCTTGGGGTCGGTCGTGGTGTCCTGGATCAGCAGCTCAACGGGCCGCCCCAGCAGACCGCCGGACGCGTTGACCTGCTCCGCCCATAGCTTGGCGTTGGCCACGATGCCCTGGCCCAGGATGGCCCCGGGACCACTGATGGGTGAGACCACTCCCACCTTGATCGGGTCGCCACTCGGCTCCACGCTCGCTTCAGTGGTGGTCGTCGTCTCGGCTGCGGTGGTGTCGGTGGATGGCGCGGCGGTCGTCGTGGTGGTGTCGCCGCAGCCTGCCACCAGCAGCAGGCCCGCGACCAGCGCCAGGACGACACCGCACACAACCACGGTGAGCGTCCGGCTGTTCGTGTGGCTCCTTGTTCCCGTTCTCATCGATCTCCCCCTCCACTGGTCCTCTGGCGCCGGCGGAAAACGGCCTGGTCTTTCCCCGTTTGACCGCCACTACGGCCGCCGCTTCCGGCGACCTGATTCATTCGACCGTTCGTTCAAAATTCGAACGTTCGGTCGGATTGGCTCGCATGTTATCATCACCCCCATCAGAGTCAAGGAGTAACCTCGGATCGGAGAGCGCGGGTGGCAACGAGGGAGAGAAGCGGAACAACGAGGTCGCCGGCGGCTGCGCGGAAGGGCGGGCGCCGTGTCGCGCCGAAGACTGGCGCCCCGAAGCCGGGCGCCGCAGGAACTGGCATCGGGCAAGCGGGGCTTACGAGCGAAGGCCTGTCGCCGATCGACCCGCTGAGCGAACTTGCGCCGCCCGCTAGGCGCATCCTCAAGGCGGCGCGCAAGGTGATCGTGAAGGAAGGGTACGGCGCCCTGTCGCTGCAGACCGTGGCCGACGAAGCCGGGGAACTCAAGTCGACCATCGCGTACTACTTCGGCGACAAAGCCGGGCTGGTGACGTCGCTCGTCGAGTCCCTTATCCACGACACCAACGTGAACGCCGTGAATGTCTTAGGAAGCGTGCCCGAGGGACCCGAGCGGGTGCGGGAGCTACTGAAGGTGCAGCGTCAGATAGCGGGAGCGCAGGACTACTGGCGCCTACTCTTCGGCCTCCTTCCCGAGATCAGAAAAGACAAGAAGCTCCGTGCGCGCTTCGCTGAACTCCTGCACTGGTACTACGAGATCGTCCAGAAGAGCCTGGGGATCTGGGACGAGAGCGACGAATCCGAAGAATCCAAACTCGTCGCCTCCTTGGTCCTAGCCGTGCTTGAGGGCTTCGCCCTGCAGGCCGAACTCGCTCCCGACGACTACGACCTCGACGCCCGCTTCGCCTTGTGGGAGACGATACTCACTCCGTACATCGAGGGCCTGGTAAGCGCGAAGTAGGCCGTGGTTCGGCGCGTACAGCGTGCGGCGCGCACCGTGCAGCGCCGACCCCCTACCTCGTCGCCGCGAGCACGTCCTTGAGTGCCCTGAGGAACGTCCCGTTCTCCTGGCCGTGCCGACCGTGACCCGCAGGTGGGTGGGGAGGAGGCCGCACGCGGTCTGGGGACGCACGATCACGCCGCGCCGCAGCAACTCCTCGAACGCGCAGGCCGCGTCGATGCCGATGTCCACCAGCACGAAGTTCGTCCAGGAGGGGACGTAGGCCAGGCCCATCACGGCGAAGGCCTCGTACAGCTGGGCCCTTCCCCTGTCGGCGAACTGTACTGAGGCCCGCAGGTGCTCCTGATCGGCGAGGGCGGCCAGCGCGCCGGCCTGGGCGATGGAACTCACGTTGAACGGCTGGCGCACCTTGTTCACCGCTTCGGTCAGCGCGGGCCTGGCTACCGAGTAGCCGATGCGCGCCCCCGCCAGACCGTAGGCCTTCGAGAAGGTGCGCAGCGAGATGACGTTGCGACCCTCCAGGATCAGTTTCCGGCTGTCGGGATAGTCGAAGTCGTGTACGTACTCGGCGTAGGCTTCGTCGAGCACCACGAGCACCTCGTCGCGCATCCGGTCGAGGAAGCGTTCCACCGACGCCGCGTCCACCACGGTGCCGGTCGGGTTGTTCGGATTGCAGATGATAACCATCTTGGTCTTCGGGGTGACGGCCTCGGCAATGGCGTCGAGGTCGAACGTGAAGTCCTTCAGCGGCACCTGAACCGACCGCGCCCGCATCAGGTTGGCCATGAACTCGTACGTCGAGAACGAGGGCCACCCGTAGGGCAACTCGTCGCCCGGTTCGAGGACGGTCTCGGCGAGCATACCGCGCCGATCCCGAGGCCATCGCGGCGTATCTGCCCGACCCGCTGGAGCCCGGCGACGAGCCCGACCTGGTCAACATCGCCTTCAGCAAGTGGTGGTCGGTGTGGGACAACCAGGTGGACATGATCGAGGTCGCGTCCAGGAAGTCGGCAGTCGGCTGAAGCCCTTCCCCCAGAACCAGCGGGATAGCGGCAATGGTGATCTGATGATGCGCCGAGCCCGCCGAGCGGAGGCCCTCGGCGCGAAGAAGCAGGGTAGCCAGCTGGAGCGAAGCGTTGTAGGCGGCGGCGAAACGGCGATCTGGTGAGACAAGATCGATGCGGGCGTCGGCGATATCCCGATCGGCCACGGCGAAGAGATCGTTGATCTCGGCGGCCGAGGTAGGCTGACGACGCAGGCGCCCCTCAGCCAAGAACTGCGGCAAGCTTCTCTTCATCGCCAACAACCCAGATCTTCGGCCCCCCGATCACGGAGGTGATGAAGCCCTCCCCAGCGCGACCGCGTGATCGGAAGGTCTCGAGGTCCATCACGACGAGGTTCGGTTCGTGTCCGAGATCCCGCGTGAGCGGCACCACGCGCTCCGCAACCTCCCGTAGGCTGAGGTCGCCGACGACCATCACGTCGAGATCACTCGAGGCAGACGTCTGGCCCGCGGCAACAGACCCAAAGACGAAGACAAGATCGACGCACTCGGTTGCGGCGAACAACGAGCGCAACCGATCGCCGAGGGCCACGGTCCGGAGAAGCGCGTCTTGCAGACCGGGAAATGCTGGGTGCTCCCGTCGGACCGCATACTCCACCTGCCGCCCCCGCGGCATCCGCTGAACAAGCCCGATGCGCTCGAGTCGCTTGAGTTCGCGCTGCACAAGGTAGAGCGAACTCCCGCTGAGGTCGACGAGTTCCTTCTGAAAGAAGACCCGGTCGGGGTCAAGTGAGAAGATCGCCAGAAGTACGGCGGTCGTACGGGTGGCAAAGATTGCCGCCAATCCCTCGACACCAACATTACTTGTCTTGAGACCAACCATGTTGGTGTCAATGATAGCACGGCCCAGCCTCCTGGAGTCATGGCGTTCGCCTACCCAACCGGTCCGAGAGTAGCCTCCGGCGGCCCGGCGGGCCATACGCAGAAAGGCCCAGGTTGGGGCTAAGGCTTTGCTATGGCGGACGGGGCGTTCTTGCCTACGCGCCTCCGGGTGAGAGGTCCTGCAGTATCCCCGTCACCTGCGACCGGAGAACCGGAAGATCGGCGGCCACGACATCCCAGATGACCGCAAGATCCAGAGCGAGATAGTCGTGCACGACGACGTTCCGGAAGGCCGCGATATCCCGCCATGCGACCTCGGGGTAGCGGGCCTTCAACTCCGGAGAGATCCGAAGCACCGACTCAGACAGCGTGTGAAGGTTGCGCAAGACCGCGTCCCGGGTCTTCTTGTCGCCTTCGAAGGCGGACCGGCCCTCGCTCACGTATTCTTCGATGCTCTCGATGGATTCCCGAATGCTCAGCAAGAGAAGGACGTCGCGCATCGCTACGACCCTGTCAGGGCTGACTGCGCGGTCACAGAGGGCGGGCCTCCTGGAGAACGGCGGCACGACTCCGCTCGTGCAGACCTCGCTCCGTCACCACATCGACCTCACATCCGAGGGCATCCTCAAGATCGGCGATGAGCCCAGCGGGAAACCACGGGGAATGCTCCGGACCAACATCAACGAGCAGGTCTAGATCGCTATCGGGCCCCGCGTCATCCCGGGCAAGCGAGCCGAACACACGGACGTTGCGCGCACCGTGCCGATTGGTGATCTCGAGGATTTGATCCCTATGGGCCTCGACCACTTCGGCGAGAGTCATCGCTACCGCCTCCATCTCGCGACTGGGAGCCTCTGCGCCTCCGGACGACTCCCACTCGATTGCGCAGTATTGCTGCTTTGAGATTCTATCTCAGGTAGCGCCAAGCAGGCCATCGTCGGCGGTGGCCCGGGCGGCGACACTTTTCGCCCGTGACTTTGCGACATGGGCGTCGGCTGATTGCAACCTTTGGGTTCGGCTGATTGCAGGTTCTGACACTTCTGATCCCCAGGTCCTGCGGCGATGGCTCGCCGGAGCCGGTGTCCTCGCTATCGTCGCCCGCGCCCCTACATCACGACGGAGATCACCAGGATTGCGAGAACCAGGAGCAGGTTGATACGGCTGATGAGGTCCAGCTGTTTGAACTGACTGCTGCTCCTCAGTCCTGAGAAGTCCTCCGCCGCGGCGGCCTTCACCTTCGGCAGGCCCAACAACATCACCAGCGACACCCCGATCACCACACCCACGAGCACCAGCTTGACGACGAAGAGTCCCGCGAGTGGATAGTCAAGGGTGATGATCAGCCCGGTGCCGCCGACGGCCGACAAGATGACACCCGCCCACATGAACCCGGCGATCCGGTAGAGGAAGCCGACGAAGAAGGTGAGGGTGTTGTCGTCCTTCTGCGCGCGCATGGCGATCATGGCGATCAAGAGCTCGCCTCCCACGAGGATGCTGACGCCGACGAAATGAAGGAACGCCATCAAAGGGGTCATGCCGCCTCCGGTCCGAGTGTGGGGGTGCCTCATGCGCACGCCGCGGGCGCCGTGCGCGCTGTGCGTATTCGTACCGGATAGCCACTGATTGCACAAGGGGCGGGGGCCGCTCGCTCGGCCAATCCCCAGCCCCATGCTTCACGGGGGAGCGCTCTGTAGGTCTGTCAGCAGGCGAAGCATGAGTAGGATCGGGGCACGTGGGCGGGCGATGTGGACTGCGTCTTCATCGGCTGATTGCAACCTTTGAGCACGGCTGTCTGCAAGGTTAGACGCTGACAGATTGCCAGGTTCTGGTTCGGCCGATCCAGACCCATCAGAAGTCGCCTCTGGAGGCCTACCTCCTCAGGGGCAGGACGCGCACTCTCGCCTGATCGACATCCAACGAGACCAGCACGCCCCGCTCAAGCTCTTGCTCGAGTTCCGAGACGAGCCGGGCAACCCGATCCCCGATAGCCGCCGGCAGCACGTCGCCGCCTCGTATCTGGATGACACTGGGACCCGTGGCGTGCGTCGCGGCAAGGATCGCTCCGAAATCCAGGTCGCACGACAGGAGGATGGCTCCGTGCTCTCGGGCCCAATCGAGGAGAATCGAGTCGGCGGCGTCGAGTGCGCCGACACCGGACCAGTGGACCGCCTCGTGCCCATTCGCGGCGAGAGCGTCGACCCGGCGCGGGGACAGGTGACGTCGATGACGATATTCACGAGGTGGAGAGGGAGAACTCCCGCTCCTCGGAGCGCCACGCGGCATACGTGAGGGCCTGCAGCACATCATCGCGGACGAGATACGGGTAGGCTTCCACAACCTCGTCCACCGTTCGACCGGCGGCGATCAACCCGACAACCGTACCCACGGTGACCCGAGTGCCCTTGATGCAGGGCTTTCCGCCCATGACCGTGGCGTCCAATGTGATCCGGTCGAGTTCGACCATGGCAGCCGCCTCCCCTTTCGTTCCGCTACTGCCAGTATAGCCGAGCGACAGCCGATTGAGGCGGACGCAGCCCCTGCGCCGGCCGGAGCCGTCGACATCACGGCGGCGCCGGCGAACTGAAATCCGCCGGCTCGGGCACCGCGATGGGGGCACCGTCCAGGTCGTAGTAGCTGCGGCCGTTACGGAAGTCCTCGCGCAGGCTGTCGCCGACGCGGAAGACGTAGTCGGGCGTGACCGTCACGTACCCGCGGTCGTACAACCGGTGGAGGTCGCTGCGAAGAAGGAGTCCGTTCTCCACCCGGTGCCCACCGCCCCGGCCGTAGGGGACGATGTGGGCCGCCTCGAGCACCGGCGCCGAATGCTCCCCGGTGACCGCGCAGGCGCCGCCGTACGCGTCCCGTACCGCGAGGCTGAAGGTCCCCTGACCCAGGCGCGGCCGCACCTCGTGAGGCGCCCCGTATCTCGGCCCTTCCGGGACGTCGGGCCGCGGCCCGACGTCGTCCACGTTCCAGTAGCGGCCACCGACGATCGCCCGGTCGATGCACTCGCGGAAGATGCGGTCCCCCTCGCCTGTATTGAGCGCGTACGTCTTACCCTGCTGGATGCCGCTCCGCGCCCAGTCGGCCGGCGGCGCCACCCACTCGTCGCGGGCGAAGAAGATGGGGGCGGTGATCATGATGCAGCCGATCAGCGCCTGACCCGAGCGCAGCGACCGCTCCCCGTCCCCTCGCAGGCGCGCGATGCGGTCGATCATGACGTCGAAGTCGGGGGCGCCGTTCATCTCACTGAAGCAGTCCCACGCGAGCCAAGCGGGCAGAGCCTCGTATCGCTCGAAGAAACCGAAACCGGCGATCGCCTTCAAGGGGGAGCGGAGCTTGAAGAAGAAGGGCTCACCCTGCCTGAGGGCGCGGAATGCCCGGTTGCCGTGAGGTTGCCAGAAGTTGACCTCGTCCACCCGCGGCTGCGACGAGAGGAACGCGTACCAGTCCGGGTCGGTGAGTCCGACGTAGCCTTTGGATGGTTCCTTCGTCTCGCTCATGTGCGCCTCTTCACCCCCGAGAGAGTGCCCAGCTGGGTCGCGGGCCGTCAGGTGCCCACGACGGCCACTTTCGCCGAGATGGCGTCGCATACCTGGCGCGCCAGTTCCAGCGCGTCGACGATCTCACCGCGCGACAGCGGGTCGGGACTGCCCGGGTAACGATACCGCCAGGCGAACTCCGTCAGCTCACCGGCCCTGCGCAAGAGCGGTTCGAGAGTCGAGTCGATCTCCACGCACTCCGCACCGAGGCCGACCAGGTCGTGGGTCTTCCGAATGGGGCGGTCGTGGGCGGCGAGAAAGCCCTTCAGCGCCTTCTCAGCGGCCTGCTGGGCGTGAAAGGCGGCATCCTCCACGAGCGGTGGAGACGCCGCCAAATCGACCTCGGCCACCCGAAGGTCCTGAGCCGCCTTCTCGAGCCAGGCACAGGCCTCAATCGCACTCGCGGGGTCAGGCCGCATGCAGGAGCCTGCCCTCGCGCAGAACGGTTCCGGGCAACGAGCTGCGCAGGTGCTTGGTCCCCTCGAACTGACCCTCCGTCCAGACCAAGATATCGCCCGCCTCGCGGAGGCCCCACAGGACTTGGTAGGCAAGGCGGCTGCGCCTCCGGGGAGGAGACGCCGAATCCGGCACGACGACCATGATGTCGTAGTCGCTGTCCGGACCGGCATCGCCGCGCGCACGCGAGCCGAAGAGATAGATGCGAGTGGGGTCGTAGGCATCGACCAGCCTCCGCACGATCTCGGCGAGCAATTCGTCGCGGTCGAGTACTCCCGCTTGGTTGTCCGATGCGCTCACGTGTCCGGGCCCCCGTGTCGACCACGTCCCAGCCGCGCGACCCATCCGCCTGCGCGGCAGCTTCATCATACTACGGCGATTCCTCGCCCCGGCACAAGTCCGAGGAGGGCTGCCTGATGCCGCACGCGAGGAGGGCCGGGACCCAGGCCCCAAGCGTCCGCGAACACCTACGCCGCCCGCGCGATCACCCGCCCGACATCGGCACGGGACGCTCCCAACGCCAACAGGGACCGCACCAGAAGATCGAGCGAGACTGAGGGATCGGCCGCCTCCATCTTCGCCACCCGGGACTGGCTCGATCGAAGTCGGCGCGCCGTCTGAGTCTGCGTCCAGCCCTGCGCCGCACGCAGTTCTCGCAGGTAGAACGCCAACGCCAGCTTGAGCTCGACGAACGCCGCTTCCTCGGGCGTCAACTCGAGGAAGTCCCCCGCGTCGCCCACGCGCCAGCCCGCACGCTCGAGACGGTCCTGCTTGGCATCTTCCACGGTGATCACCCCTCCCCACGAGCGATACCATCGAACCCAGGGAGCCGACGTTTGCACGCTTCGATCACCAGCCTCGGCATCGCCCTCGTCTTCTTGCTGAACACGGCGGCTATGACGATGGCGTCCGGGTCGATCCGATAGACCAGCCGCCACGAGACGTCACCGTCGCGGAAACGGAGCTCATGGCACCGGACTCCGATCGAGGGCAGAGGACGCGAGTGAGGCAGGGCCAACGTGTCTCCGCGCTGGAGTCTGCGAAGTAGGACCCCCGTCTCCACCCGCGCAGCGAGCGAGAAGGGGGGAGTCCGCACCTCGCCTCGCAACCACACGAGTGGCTTGTCCACGCCGATCTCCTAATCGAGTATATGTCACAACTGACATACGCCGCAACGTCCCGCCGCACCGCGTTTCCAGTGTGGGGCCGGGCGGGGCTGGGAGACATACGCGGAACGGCCTAGGAGCAGCATGGCCACAACCGCGAACCACGCGCCGAGGGGCTTGCGCCTATTTCGACGTCAGGACATCCATCGCAATCCCGGATGGCTCGGCCTGGATCTGTCCTTCATCCGCGCAGTTGATGTGACGAACATGCACAAGCACTGGTCGTCGGCGCAGACCACCATGCCGCCCTCGAGTCGAGACCGTCGCGGGGGGTGTCGAGGATGTCGGCGGCGGAGTTCAGGATCTGCTCGCGCACTTGTTGGGCCGCGTAGAGGGCAGAGTTGCCGGCAACGAAGGCGGAGCGGGAGGCGTGGGCGCCGGCGTCCCAGGGACAGACGTCGGTGTCGCCGATGACCACGTTGATGCGGTCGACGCCCAGACCCAGGGTCTCGGCGACGATCAAGCCCCGAAGACCGACCGACGATGGCACGCGGCGGTGCTTCTGAGCCATGCTCGCGGGATTCAGACCGGCGACCAAGTCGAGTAACCCGGCCGTGCGAAAACGGCTACACGTCCGAATCTCCTACAGCCGCTGCCGGCCGGGCCTGCGGCAGACACTGCCTCCACTGCACCGGCGTCGGAGTACCCCACCGATTGAGACCACACAAACTGCCGGAGCTCGTCCCACCAGCGCTTGAAGATGCCGATGATCTCAGCGCCCGTGCCGAGGGCGGCGGTGTCGACGGCCTCGCCGATGGCCCCGAGGCCCAAACATAGGCGCCCCACCAAAGCCTTGCGCAGGGCCGATCCCGCCGCACCCGCCATCGCCAACGCCATCTACGACGCGGTGGGCATCCGCATAAGTAAGCTGCCCATCAAGTCAGAAGCGGTGTTGGCGGCGATCATCGCGAAGGTGAGGCAGGCGGTGGAGTAGGGGAGTGGGCCCATAAATGCTACCGTGTCGAATCTCAGCCGCGGTCGATGGGGGCTGCTGCCTCCGCCGCAGTTTCGCCCTGGTATGTCACGTATTCGAGGAAGAGCGGGCGCGTCGCAAGGAACTCAGCAAGGGATATCTCTTCGGGGCTCAGTATTCGGTGGTCCGAGTGCAATGCCACCACGTCGGAGTCGACGGAACCCCGAATCATGCTCACTACCGTCTCGATGGCGATCAACTGCGCGCTTGTGAGTCCCATCTGCTTCAGAAGAACCACCGCGCGTAGGCGATACGGGAGCGTTTCGTTCGAAGGAACGGACACTCGGATCTCCCGGACCGCCCCAGAGAACTCATTGATGGTCGCGGGATCGCTCTGCGCCAGCTCACGTACAGCGGCTTCCGCCGGGCGCTGAAATGCTGCCACCAGGGCTTCGGGTATTGCTGGACGATCGTACCGGCGCGCAAGCCATCGAACGAACCAATCGAACCGCGCTGAGTCGCCCGGCCAAGGCTCGGGTGATAGTGCGGTGAGGACGTTCTTGTCGATGACGATCCGATACCGTGCCCAAGCTACCAGATTGGCGTTTGGATCAACCAGGAACCATCGCGCGCTGTTTTGGTCGGCGGCGGCGAGAAGACTGCCGTTCGTTTCGGGCTTGCACAACAACGCCTCTACGTAGGGCTCGGTCTGGTATTCCGCGACCACGTCGCACGTCTGCGAGACCAGGACGAAGCTCTCGCCCCTGTTCTTCGCCCGGGTCGTGATCGGCGGATCGTCTCCGCTTTGTGGGTCGATGACTGCACAAGAGAACCGAAGGTCCCGTGACCGGAAGATGCTTCCTTGATGCCAGCCCAGGGCGAGCAGTTTGTCGCCGAGGCTCAGCTCGCTGGCGTTGTCTACGCTCATTCGTCTATGACGAGATCCCAGCCAGAATTCTCAGCTTGAGACTCCGCGGTATTGTCTTCACCTACGTCACGCTCTGTCGGTCCCGCCGTTGGGAACTCTTCTCTTCCTCGTTCCGCGATCTGCGCTCGGTCAGTGATCCAAATGGGCGCTCGGTTCAGTCGCGCTGAGGGAGCAGCCACTGCGAAGTACCTAGCCTCGTCAGTGCGGCCCGCTTTGAGCAGCTCGGCAGGCGTGACGCCTTCGGGGCCGCGTGGGGTGTCGAGCCACGTCTTCAACTCTTGGCCGGTTCCGTGCTGTGCCGCCGCACGACGGAGCACCTCGTCAGTGACCAGCAGCCTACGTCTGTTCGTGTCGGTCATGGCCGATCCATGAAGCCAGTTGTGCAGCGTTTGTCGCTTCACGTCGAGTAGGTCGGCGATTCGTCGGTCGGGTAGGGCGGTGATTTGCTTGATCCAACTCAAGGCTTCGAGCACCGAATGGGGTCGCAGTTCAGAGTGCGTTTCGCCCACTGTCGGCGTCACGCGGCGTGCACGCGTTGGGACCACGACTATGATCGGCAACGTGGTCGCGTCCAGGGTCGCGCCGCCATCTGATGTGAGCGCTGTGTCGAAAGTGGCAAGAGGGTCTCGGGATGTACGTGTCCCAGCGAGTGCCCTCAGGGCGAAACTAGCCGCCGCGCCGCCCTTTTTTCGTGGGGGCTTGGTCGTCCACTGCCTAGGCAACGGGTACGTGTCTAGCATCAAGCTGGGGGAACAGGTCGGAATCATTCTGCTTCGGGCCCAAGGGTTGAGATGTACTCCTCCGTTACGGCCCATCGGAAGAGTCTGTAGACAGCCGCGTGGAACTCACTCACCCGCTTGAGGACCCTCTCAGGGTCTCCAAGCAGACCCGTCGATCCCGCGAACTCCTGATACGCGTCGAAATCAAGGAGAAAGAAGGGGCCCGATGGTGGTTCAGCGCCCTTCTCTGGCTGAACAGTGGTCCCGTCCGGCAGCAGGCCATATCTGATGCCAATGCCGAGGCCTTCTGGGTAGCCCAGTACCATTTGCCCGTGCGACTGGATCTGCTCCGCTCCAACGACAAGTTCTGCGTCAGCCAAAGGCCCGAGCAGCTCGGATCTAACAACACCAGGCCAGTCGTGCGGCGGTTCTCGAATCTCGTTCACGTACCTCAAGCCAAGACGGGTTTCGAGACGAGGCTGGATATGCTGCAGTAGCGCTTCCGCAACTTCCTTCAAACGACTCAGGAATTCCGAGAAATCATCGTACGCGCGGGTCTCGACGGCGCAGAAGTCCTGCGCCAGAACCACCTTCCACCTATCCTCCAAGTCCGATAGCTGCCACTGAGGACTCCGGCGCGGTTGTGGCACCGGTCCCTCTGTGCCCCCAGTCACTTGAACTTGAATCTCGTCGATTTGGGCTACGAGGGGGTAGCGATCCGCCAGGGCGGCCTGGAATGGGGCAACGTATTCAGCGCGCGCCACGCTAAGGACAGGAGAGAAGCGCAGCTGGCACACAGCGAGCGCGAGCGGCGTGGTCCTCAGGGCAACCCGGGAAACGCTATTCAGCCCCAGCACCCTGGACAGATCAGCGGTCATTTCTCTCCCCTCCCCGTGTGTGCTGGAACCTCTTGACTTTACACGAAACTTGACATCCACGCAATCCGATAGCGCGGGAGAACTCCAGGCTGTCAGGCGCAGCGGTGGGCCGCCGGTGTGGCTATGTCGCGCCCGTCAGAATCCCCGAAAGATCATCGATGTGCATCGAGACAGCCGACCGCCAACGACCGAACCCGCCGTGCTGATTGACGGCCCTGACCCATTCGTCCAGGAATTGCCGTTTCGTCTGGTCCTGTTGACTGTCGCGTCCCTTGACCTCCAGAACGAGCATCGTGCCGTCGGCGAGACGAACAAGGAAGTCTGGACGGTACTTGCGAATCACGCCGTCAAAGGAGTAGACGACCTCGAACCCGAGGTGGTCGTTCTTCGCCCAAGCGCTCACATGCTCATTGCGGTCGAGCTCGAAGGCTTCGCTGGCCTCCCATGTACTGTCTACGACGCAGCGGTTGATGTGCGATCGGATCGTCGGAGCATTCGGTTTGCCCGTGTACCAGGAGAGCATGTCGCCGGTCGACCGGAGCGGCCTCTCCCCATCGAACACCGGCTCCAGGCCGAGCGTGTTCTCGAAGCGAATCGCGGCCCAGATATGCTGCACCACCTTCTGCATGCTCAGGGCGAGGACGATTCGGCGACGCAGCTCGTCTTGGTTGAAGAGCTCAGGTTGGATCAGGATCATGTTGGAGCGGAGAACCTTCTCACTCAGCCCAATGAGCTGGGCAAGCAGGTACTCTTTGTTTCCGTTCCAGCTGGGCTTCATCTGGTCATACACGTCGCGGGCGGCTTCGAACACCAGTTTCTGCAGACGGAACTCTCGCCCCAGGGACTCCAGTTCAATCGAGGTCATGTTGCTGAGATCAGGCTTGCCCGAGATGATCGGCGCAACCTCGGCCACCCGGGCGATCTTTGCCGCATCAATGACGAGGGTCGGAAGGGTTGCGGTGTCGAGAGTCAGTGTCGGACGGCAGACGTGCTCGACCCTGATGACGTTCGGCCACCGTATCTCAAATGGCTGCCGGGCGGCGAGAACCTCGATCTTGTCTTTGGGTGGCTGGGGGGGCGGAGGTGGTCCGTCGCCCGCTTCATGCGGCATGAACGTGAAGGGCACGCCAAACACATTGACGTACTCCTGCTCGAAGAGCCCGGTGTCGGGATCCACGTCATAAGAGGTCCTCCGCAGACCCCGCCCCACCACTTGTTCACACAGGAGCTGGCTGGAGAATGCCCGCACCCCCATGATGTGCGTAACGGTCTTCACGTCCCAGCCCTCCGATAGCATGCCGACGGAGATGACCTTCTGGACGTGCTCGCCCGGCCTGCCGACTTGGCCCACCGTGTCGACCATCTGGCGCAATAGCTCGGCCTTTTGTTGCTTCGTCAGCGCGGGACCCTTGGCGCCTCCACCCTCGTCTGCGTCGCCCTCGTCCTCTGCCTCGTGACTCCCGAGTGACGCGGCTTCTTCGAGGGACTCCGCCTTCTCAAGCACCCTAGAGTCGATGTGCAACGTGCGCTCGGGATCCTGAAGCTCGGGAATCAGTATCTTGCCGTGATCGAAGGCGTACTTGATCCTGGCCGCCGTCTCGGTTCGGTTGGCGACCGTGATCATCACCGGCGGAACGGGATAACCCTCGTCGGACCAGAGGCGGGCCGTCTCACGCCAATCCAATCCCAGAAGGTAGTACCCGTTGGTGAGGAGACCGGGCAGCGGCTCATAAGGTTCGGCTTTCCGATTGAGGTCGTCCTTGACATCCGGATCCATGTAGAGGTGATAGAGACGCGACTTCAGGTCGGGTGCCACGAGCGCGTCGTCCCGCACCACGACGCGGGGTGTCTTGACCAAGCCCGATTCAATGGCGTCGTTCAAGCCAAAATCGCTGACGATCCAGGCAAACAGAGCCTCCTCTGAGGCCTGCTTGCCGGAAGGAGCGTAGGGAGTGGCCGAGAAGTCGTAGGCAGCGAGGATGCCCCGAGCGCGGTGGATGCGGTCGAGTCCGCCCACCCATTTCGTCGCTTCTTCGATCTCGGCCTTGGTGATGCCCCGCACCTTCGACTCGGCGGGCACCCTCCAGGCATGGTGCGCCTCGTCATTGAGGACGAGAAGACCGCGGGCTTTGGCCATGTCGCCGAGGACTTCTCGCGCGTAGGCTTCGTCGCTCTTTGCCCCGCGTTTGTCAACGCTCCGCCTTCTTAGGATCTGATCCTCTGTCTCCCATGCCAGCGCGTGCCAGTTACAGACCCGTACACGGCCCTGCCGCAACCTCTCCTGCAGTCCCGGCGGGATGATGTTGAACATCTCGTAGTAGGTGCCATCGGGGTGGTCGGGGAGCAGCACTTGAAGGCGACTCTTCACCGTGAGTCCGGGTGCAATGACCAGCACGTTCTTCGCAAAGCGGGTGTCTTGAGGATACGTTGCCTTGTTGAGGACATGCCATGCGATCAGCATGGCCATCACGATGGTCTTGCCGGAGCCGGTGGCCATCTTGGCGCACACCCTTGGGAAGGCCCCGCCGTCTCCGGGCACGACGACGCCCTGGCGGTCGGCGGCCGATGCCTCGGTCAGCCAGATGAGAGTCTCGATCGCTTCGAGCTGGCAGAAGAAGAACCTTGTGTCGCCTCGTTCGGCCGGGTCGCGCCAATGCTCGAGCAGTCGCTTCGTGATCCCGGTCACCCCGGGATAGCCGGCCTCTCGCCACGCGCCCACGCGGGGCCGGATCTGGTTCACCAGGGGGATCTCCATGAAGATGCCGGGGTCATCGAAACTCTTGGAGCCCGGAGTGGCGATCACGTAGCCGGCAGGACGACGACGTTCGCGCAGCTCGAATCGCTGCCGGTCTCCGACAGCAGCTCCGGGATCGCTCGGACCGCATCCCTGTCCTTCTTGCGCTCGTTCTCTGGGAGGCCGTCGGGGGAACTTGGACTCGCCGGTTCCGATCCTCCCCAGGGCACGAGGGTCGGGTTGAGCTTCTTCACCGGGTCCTTGACCGGGTCCCAGCGCCAGCCCTTGCGCAGGCGCTCGGCCACCCAACGCCCGTGCTCCTGTAGGGTCTTTCGACGGTGGTGACTTCGAACGGTCGTCCGACTGGATTGCCTCGCCGGGACTTCGGGGCTCATGATCGGCCCGCTGTAGGCGCGACGAAGCTCGGGTTCGGCGTTCGTCGGGGCGTCACTATAGCACGTCAGTCCGCCGCAGAGGCGTTCCGTCCGCGACGCCTGCTATGGTGATCATCCATCCCAGCGACGACGGCCGAGTATGACACAACTGCGCCTTCCTTCTCTCGAGGTTACGATCACTGAGTCCCGAAGGTTCCTCGAGGCTCGCCTGCGGCACGCGCCCATCCGCGAGGTGTTCCGCCGGCTGTGGCATCCGTTCCCCATGTGTAGCCCCGATGAGCGCCTGGCCGCGCTCACGACCGAACGGGCCCGCCGCGCGCCCCACGATATCTGGCGGCGGAGACTCTGGTGGCTGATCGGCGAGTTCAGGTTCCAAGACGAAGCACGGCCTTGGCTGGCCATCGAGGCCTACACCATGGCCCTCGAGAGCAAGACGCCACGCCCCCCGGGCTTCGACATCGCCTGCCTCGCCATGCGGACGCAGTGTCTGGCACAGGCGGGGTTCCGCGGACTGGCGCTGAAGGACCACAAGCACATGCAGGGGCTCCTGGTGCGCGCCGTCCCGCCTCGGCAGAGAGGCGCATTCCTCTTCGATCTCGCCAAGCAGCAGTGGTCGGACCACGGCCTGGTCTGCATGGCTCACGGGAACTACCTCCTCGCCTGGCGCTCCTATGAGCAGGCCGGTGACTCGGCGGGCGTGGCCGCGTGCGCACACGAAGCCGGGAAGATCCTCTGGTACCTCCCGGGAGACCTCCGCCCGAACCTCGACGAGTCCCACTCCCGCCTCCGTCTCGCTCGGCGGCTGTGGACGGAACTGGACGCGGTCGACAAGGTGACGGAGGTCGACGACGACCTCTCCCTGCTCTTCGACCTCCGGCGTGAGCCCCGACGCCGGCTCGGCGCGGCCACCCGCTCGTATCTCGGTGCCGTGAAGACCAACGACCCCAGCTCCCTGTCCCGCTCCTTCCCGCTGACCCACCGGGCCGAGGCTCTGAACGACCTGGGGCGCCTGGAGGAACGGGACCGGGCCTTGCTTCAGGCGATCTGGACCCAGGAATCGAACACCTGCCCCTACACCCGAGAGAGCCAGAGTCATGAAGCGGCCCGCCTGCGGATCCGGCTTCTAAGCCCGGATCCACCGGTCCAAACCGCAACAATCAGGTAGCAGATAACTGACAAGTGCCCTCTTTCCTGGGAGAATGTGGGTTGCGACACACCACAAAGTCCCCGAGAGAAAGGCACCTGT
>Ga0180009_10001556_pt1 | contig 27988 bp, 22 predicted proteins | sample OS_PC_MetaG_FD_123537 | JGI IMG/M metagenome (GOLD analysis project Ga0180009, IMG submission 123537) | Groundwater microbial communities from the Aspo Hard Rock Laboratory (HRL) deep subsurface site, Sweden - OS_PC_MetaG | ecosystem: Environmental > Aquatic > Deep subsurface > Groundwater... | reverse complement strand
TGATCGACTACAACGAGCACCGTCCCCATGATGCATTAGGGGACTTGACACCGGCTGAATACATGGAGCAAAATGCTGGGAACTCTATTTTACAACTGTCTACCTAATGGGGAAGCTTACGCTTGCAAGGTTGAAGCGGTGATTACATAAATTGTTGCTGTAAATAAATTTTTAAGGTATACTATAAATAGAAATTATGCCTAAAAAACAAACTAAACAAGTCAAATCAGTTAAAACCCTGTCGCGCTCAGAGCTTATTAAGCAAATCGGCAAAGAGCGTAATTCTGAGGTAATCACTTATATTACAGGCGATCGCCCAAATTTTAGTACTAAAATTAGCGATGATGTTATTCCAATACTTTTCCGCCACCTTGAGTTGATGGGCAAAAAAGATAATATTGATCTCTTTCTTTATACTCGTGGCGGGGATATGGTGGTTCCGATCAGAATCGTTAAACTCCTTCGGAATTACTGCAAGAAATTCGGGGTAATTGTAGCATACCGAGCACATAGTGCTGGTACTTTGATTGCTCTCGGCGCTGATGAGATTGTAATGAGTAAATTAGGAGAGTTGACGCCTGTAGACCCTAGCACAGAACATCCATTTAATCCTAGGGATCCGGTAGACCAAAGAAAAGTTATTCCTATTAGCGTTGAAGATATTACTTCTTACCTGCTTTTAGCGAAAGATAAGGGCAATGTTAAAGAAGACAAAATGGCTGAAATTTATGATAATCTTACTAAACATTTATATCCCGACCCTAAACACCTCCACCCATTAGCACTATGTAATGTTTATCGGGCTCAAAGAATGATTAGGATTTTGTCGCACAGATTACTAAGCTTGCATATGGATATTGAAAAAGAAAGCAATAAAAAAGCCATTGATAAAATTGTTAATGAAATTACAAGCGACATATGTATACACAACTATCCTATTTATAGAGACGAGGCAAAATCTTTGGGCCTTAATGTGAATATACCTAAAGAGGAATTAGAAAGGTTAATTTGGACATTGTATGAAAAATACGCTCAAGATATGGAACTAACTAAGCAATTTAATCTGCTTGAATTATTAGGACAAAATAATTCACTAAATATAAAATATGGCGCCGCCTATATTGAAAGCGAAAAAGCACAAGATACTTTTTACTATGATGTTCGGATAAATAAAATAATGGCGGCTCAAGCACCGGGACAGCCACCACTACCGGCAGTCAATGTTAATGTTGCTGGTTTTGCTTGGGAAAAGGTAAAATAATCTTATGAACGAAACCACTAGCTCAATTGTAAGTGAAAATATCATTTTAAGCCCACAGCAAGCGGGAACAGTGGGTCGTTTTCCAATTTATGTTTTTCCGGGTCTAGTAATGCCAACAGTAGAAGATATTTTCAGAAAAAAAACAGAGGAAATAGAAGCAGAAAAAGAAATACTCCCTGATGATAAAACTGTTTTAGAATTGGGTAAAAAATACTTTGAAGTAAATAAAAAAGATTTACTGAAAAAGCATAAAGATAGATACATTGCTATCTTTAATAATAAGGTTGTAGGTTCTGATAAAGATTTTTCTAAGCTTGCCCAAAGAGTTTATAAAAAATTCGGCTACCAAACTATTTACATGCCTTTAGTTTCAGAACAAAAAAGAATTGTTAAAATTCCTTCCCCTAGAATTAGAAAATTTTAATTATGTCGCGAAAAAAGAAAACTCCAGTTAGTCATACTTATGATAAACAAAATTTTAACCCTCCGGCGCCAGTTATGAAGGTTTCTTTATCTATACCAAGCATACAACCACAATTAGAGTCAGTAATTTTGAAATCATCAGCACTTTTAGACTCCGGGGCTGATGTAACTGTAATTCCCGAGCAGATTGTTCAACAGCTACAGCTTAAATATGTAGATGAAATAATGGCAAGCGGTTATGATGGAGTCTCAAAGCAAACTTTTGTATATTCTGTAAAACTAATTTTTGATGGCTTGGGAGATTTTATAGTGAGAGCAATTGCCTCAAATAATGACCATGTTCTAGTAGGCAGAGATATATTAAATAAGTGGTCATTATTATTGAAAGGTAGAAATAAAATTTTTGAGATTAGTTAATTAAAAATCAGCGGCTTACCCGCGAAGCGGGCAACGCGAATCTTGCGGGGTCAGACACCAAAATTGACATTGTCCACTACGACACCACCGCCCCGCATGAGTCAGGACAGCGGAGGCTATGAGATTAATGAACCAATACTGAAATCACGGCTCGGATATTCCCCGATTTCTTCGGGACAGGGGTAAGATATAGACAAAGAATTAAAAGGAGGAGGTCAATAATGGCAACTCGTCAAAAAGGTCTGATTGTTTCAAATTCCAAGATTCTGAACGGCAAGCCTATTGTTAAAGGCACAAGGATATCTGTCGCATTGATTCTGCAGAATGTTGCATCTGGAATGACAAAAGAAGATATCCTTCATGGCTATCCGACACTCACAAAAGAAGGACTGAATGCTGCATTGGATTTTGCAGCAAGACAGTTCCATGGTGAAGAAGTAAGGGTCTTTTCTGGCAAGAAATAATGATAAGAATACTTGCTGATGAAAATGTCCATAGCGACATTGTTCGTGGATTGTGTAAAGCAGGCTATGAAGTCCTTTTTGTTCCTGAAATCGGTCTTGCAGGAAAAGACGACCAGACGATTTTAGAATATTCTGAAAAACATAATTTGATACTGCTCTCCGGCGATAAGGATTTTGGCGGACTTATTGAATTTGGGACATTATGGGGACATGGGAAAGTAATCCTGCTGCGTTACCGTCTGATTAACATAACCAGAATCGTAAAAAATTTAACAGAGATTCTTATTATTGAGAAAGACTTCATTAAAACAGAGCAGTCTTTTGTTATCGTGCTTTCTGAATCTGGATATAGAATCCATAGATATGGGAATTAACCACTATGTCCTCTGCTGTTAATGAGCCAATTCTGAAATCACGGCTCGGATATTACTAATAGGGTATAATCTGTGAGGATGTATTCAAACGAGGCAGAGAATTGAACTTATAAAAACTACCCCATCAAATACCGCATGAGTCAGGATAGCGGAGGCTATGAGATTGATAAAATACTGAAATCACGGCTCGGATATTGGTAAGATATAGACAAGGAATTTTGAGGATAAAAGGAAGGAGGTAATTAATGCAGGAAAAAGACCTTAGAGTAATAGAGAGATTCAAACTCCTTGTATCACAAAAAGTGAAGGTTTTTGAACTACGGGTCTTTGGCTCCCGTGCAAGGGGAGATGCAAGTCCTGAATCAGACCTTGATGTGCTTGTTGTTGTAGATCATCTTGACTACTCAATAGAAAAGTATATTAGCGATTGTGCATGGGAGGCCGGTTTCCACGAAGATGTTCTCATTATGCCTGTTGCTGTTAGTATGGATGCTGTAAAGAACAGCCCGCTTAGTGAATCTGTTTTTATAAAAAATGTTTACCGTGAGGGTGTTGCCGTATGAAAAAAGAACTTCTTAAATCTCTACATCTCTGCCAGCAGTCCCCTATGCGTGAAAAGCAGATATGCTTTTGTTTTCAGGGAAAGTATTTTACCTGCCGCTTCCTTGTAGATATCCATCTGAAACCTGTATTTTTCAGAGAGCAAAGATACTTCTCCATCTTTTACAGGGAATGTTTTGTAATCATAAATCACGGCAATATTGTTTTTAATAATTACCCTGTCAATTCTTCCTCTGAAAACAGTATTGCCTTTCTGAAGGATGAAGGGCAGTTCCGAAAATGAATCCTCACGCGGCAGGATTATGTTATTTAGATGTCCGTTTACCTTCAGCGACTGAAAATCAGTAAGCACAATACCGCTGAGTTTCTGAATATCCTCATCAGGAATGAATTCATTTTTCAGCAGTGAGAGAGTTCTTTCATTTATGTTCTCAGGCATCAGAATCCCCTTTGAAAGCTCTTCAAACAGCCTGTGAAAAATCCTGCCGAGTATAACCCATTCTTCGCCGTGAGTTATCCGTATGTCCAAGTCCTCTGTAACGTCTCTCCATTTTACATCTGTTGTGAAAGGCAGAGGTTCTGTGAATACATGCTCCTGTGCGGTTAATCTTGGAGAACGAGAAACGGCAGGCGAGGGAAGGGAATCAGAATAAACCTTATCTATTTCTGTCTCGGTAAGTATTTCAAAGAAATCAGTTCTGCTGTTTATTTTTCCATTCTTTAGTATGTCAAAATTTTCTGTGAGATACGCAAGCCTTCCTGCGGGAGATTTCTCTTTGTTCAGAGCGCCAAGCATGCACAGAAAATCCCTTGCCCTTGTAACAGCTACGTAAAAAAGGCGTTTTCCTTCCTCAAGTTCTTTTTCCTTTCTTCGTGCGAACTCGGCGATATTTTTCCTTTTTGCTGAATCTTCTTCGTATGCGATTGAGATCCTGCCTCCTTCTTCATCTATGACGATTGAGCTGCTTCTTGGAGTGTCTGCCTCATCAAGAGACGGGAGGAATACCATCGGGAACTGAAGCCCTTTTGCGGCATGTATTGTCATTATCTTTACTGCGTTCATGCCCTCGGTGTTTATATTTGCCTTTGGCTCATCCCCATCCCTTGCCTTGATGAGTTTCTCCCTTATCTCAAGCCCTGAGAAACCGGCTGATTCATAGGACTCAATTAGTTTTATAAATTTCTTTATGTTAGCCTGCCTCTGTTTTTCCCTGTAGTGTTTCCAGCCTTCTGTCTCTGTGAGCGCCTCCTCAAGTATTATTGCAAGCGGCGTGTTCCTTGATTTCTCTATCCAGTTATGAAGCATCCTGAATATCCTCCCGAGCTGCTCGGGATTAGCCTGAAGTTTATTTATGAGAGGCTGATTGTTTTCCGCAATCAGATTTAAGAGGGTTTCATAATCAATTCCGAACAGCGGGCTTCTCAGCGCACAGAAAAGACTGTAGTCATCATGAGGGTCAATAATAAAAGAAAGGAGTTCCCGCAGCAAAGCAACCTCAGGCTCATCATAGAACCCGATGCCTTTCACCACAATAAAAGGTATATGCTCTTTTCTCAACGCGCTCTCAAATAATGTGAGGTGAGTCCTCTTTCTTAAAAGCACTGCCATGTCTCCGAAGGCGCAGGGTCTTTTCTTGTCTCCGTCAGATATTTCATATATGCCTGCAAGGGATCTGATTCTTTTTGCCAAAACAGACGCCTCTTTTATGCGGCTTTTCTTAATGTTGTCTCCTGCTCCTGCAAGCGCAAGCTCAACCCTTCCTTCTCCTTTCCTTGTGGCCTCAAAATGCGCGTATCTTGTCCTCCATGTCTCATGAAGGGCAGGGGGCATGAGTTTCTCAAAGAGGGCGTTTGCAAAGTTTATGATTGCAGGCAGGCTCCTAAAATTTTCTTTTGCCTCTTCAAAGTGATATTCATTTCCGAGCCATTCGGAAAGCCTGTTCTTTGCTTCTTCAAACACGCCTGCGTTTGCTCCCCTGAACAGATAGATTGATTGCTTATCGTCTCCGACAAGGAATATTGTGGGGGTTTTTCCTTTGCTCCTTTTTGATCCAATGCCCGAGCGCCATTCCTCCGTGAGTTTGTCTATAATCTGCCACTGGATTGAATTTGTATCCTGAAACTCATCAACAAGTATATGGTCTGTATGCTCGTCAAATGAATAGAGGATGTTCTGCCATTCAGGGTGGCTGGCCAGCGCCCCGTATGTCATGATCTCAAGGTCATCAAAATCAAGGAGATGCCTTTCAAGTTTTTTGTTTTTATATTGTTCAAGGCATTTTGAGTAGAGCTCAAGGATTCTTTTTTCTTCTGAAAATCCCCCCATCCCCCCTTTGTCAAAGGGGGGCGAGGGGGGATTATTCTCATTTTCTGTGGACCTCAGCAGCAGTTCAGAAATCGGTCTTTTTGCATAGAGCGTATTAAGGATTGAAAATACCTTATCCCATCCCTTAATCCCCCTGTCTTTCATCATGTCAAAGAACAGCGCAGGCTTGTCTTTCTCTTCCATAACGCATTCATAAACAGCCTCTGACCAGAGAAGTGATGCCTCAAACTCATCCATGACATCAAGCGAAGGGTCTACTCCGAGTTCTATTGAGAAACGCTTCAAAAGCTTGAGGCAGAATGCATGAATGGTTGATATTCTCATCAGCGGCATCTTTTCTTTAATCTTGGAGAATAGGTCGGGATTTTCCCTTTCAAGGATGTTGAAGATTCTTTCCTTCATCTCTGCCGCCGCCTTTTCCGTAAATGTGATACAGAGGATTTTTTCTATCTCAGAGCCGTCAAGAAGAAGGCTTATATACCGCCTTGCCAGCTTTTCTGTTTTGCCTGAGCCGGCAGGCGAGGAAATGATTACGCTTTTTTGGGTGTCAAGGTAGCTGTTCATGTTTTCTCAGGATAACATAGTGGGATTTTTGCTTGCAATGCCTGCCGTAGAAATAATTGAACTATAACTTCAGTTTGACGGGGCTTGAATGTACGGGCAGTAGGCGCGTTCGTGGCAGTTTCTGCAAGTCTGTTCATTCAATGGAAGGGCAGTGAAATCTCCTTTTCTTAAATCCGAGACTGTCTTTTCAAGATACTTAAGGCATGTCTCTATGTAATCATCCATTGTGTTACTGTCTTTTTTCCCGGGCACCCATGTGATTTTAGTGTCTTTGACAGAGTATATGCCTGCGCGGTTTACTTTGAATCCGAGGGATTTCATCAATGCGGCATAAAGGAACAGTTGAAGGCTTGCGCCTTTATTCACAATCTCTGTCCTGCTGAGCTGCGCTGCGCCAGTCTTATAGTCAATGATCTCAACCTCGTTGTTTTCTGAACTTTTAATTTTGTCCCGACTTGTTCGGGATGAATTTTGAATTTTTATATCCACCCTGTCTATTTTCCCTTTGAGCTTTATATTTTTTATGACCTCTCCTTCAACAAGCACTTCAGCCTTCATAAACGAATATCCCTCTGCTCTGAGTTCGCTTTCAAGCTCATAGATTTCAGGAAGGATGGAAAGGAATGAATCTCTTATGAAGTTTTTCCAGTAGTTTTCCAGAGGCTTTTCAGCAAGCAGTTTTGCGAGGAGTTTTTCTGCATCTGCCTTCATCTCGTCAAAGTCCCGATAAGATCGGGATTTTGCCATTAACTCTTCCATGATTTCATGGATTATTGTGCCGAGAAGCATTGCCTCAATCTCATATTCTTTTGTTTCTGATGGTTCAAGCTTGAGAATCTTTTCTATGAAGAATTTCCTGTGGCATGTCCTGTATGAATCTATGTCCGTAACCCTGATCTTTGAGTTTTCTCCGAACTGTTTTTTTATCAGCCTGCTTTTGATGCCTATTTCTTTTATGTGCGATGAGAGTGGAATTTCCGGATGACTCAGCAGTTCTTCTTCCCTGCACAGGATTCCGGGTGTTTTCTCTGTAGTCTCAGTCTTCCACGGCAGAAAAGGCGAGGGCAGAAAAAGCCTGTCCGCCTCCATTGCAGGATAGGAGAGGTGGAGGTTTTTTGATGAATCTATTAACCACTGGAATATAAACTGCTGGAGGCGCAGGTATCTCTTCATATTAACAAGCCCTAATTTTGTCTTAACATTGTCAGGCAGTAGAAGGTCTATCTCAGGCATTGAAGGCAAATCGCCGTCTTTCAAGCCTCCGAGGTATAGATATTCAGGCTCTGCGCCGCGCAAATCAAAGAAACCTGAGACCTGCACGCCTTCTCCTTCTGCCTCTTTCTCTGAAGCGTTCAGGATATATCTGAGGCTGTCAATGAATTCCCGCAAGCCGCCCTTGTTTCCGGTATCTGCAAGAATGAGATTGTCGATGAGGGACAGCTCTTTTAAGATGTCCGCTGCCTGTTCTCCGATGTCAATATCTTCTGCATCAGAGAAATCAAGTTCTGAAAGAAGTTTGTGGAGAGCTTCTGATGTCTGCTTGAATGTCCCTCTGTCTTTCAGGGATTCAAGGGGTTTGAGTTTTTTAAATATCCATTTAAACTCTTTTTCAACCTCAGGGAGAATGTCTCTTAATGCAGGGTTCTTAACATTTGATAATGTTTTTGATAAGCCCAGCCATGAGTTTTTGCCTTTGATTATCCCTGAGTAAAGCGATATCTGCGGAATCCATTCCCTGAATAAAGCAGGCATCTTCTTGAAATGTGGAGATGTAAGGAACCTCGAAAACGGAAGCCTCGGGTAGTCGTCTGTAATTGATTCAAGTATTGCTGTGAGGGCAAGGTAAGGCTCTGTCTTTCCCAATGGTTTTGAGATGGAGAATGTGCAGGGGATGCCGTATCTTTTGAATACCCTCTGCACAATGTCATAATAAACATGCAGTTTCGGAAATGCGACTATTATTTTATCTAAAGACCTGCACCTCCCTGATATGAACAGGTTTTTGATGTGCCGTGCAATGCCTTCAACCTCTTCGTCTATACCCGGGTACGAGACATAGGACAGCCTTTTTTCTGATAATGGCAAGGGAAGGGCTGTCTCAGGGTCAACCGAGCCTGTTTCAATGCTAAAGTTATTCTTTATAAAATCGTCAAAACTATTTGTTATTGAAGTAAAATTATCATCGTATGGCATTAAGATAAGGGTTGTCTCAGTGTGCTCAATCAGGCTCTTGAGGATAAGCTCTTCTGATGGTGTAACCTCGTAGAATCCGTCAAGAATGAGGATGGCAGGGCTGTAATTATGCCTGCTTATAATCGCAGGGCACTCTGCCATGACATCGTTTTCATCAATAAGATTCTGCGCTGTTAGCGTTTCCTGATATTTCCTGAAGATTTCAATTGTCTCCATTGCCCTTTTTGAGCCTTCTTCCGGTACATTCAGTTCTTCAAACACGGCTTTAAGTTCTTTGCTGACTGTTTCGATGTCTTTGCGGGGGCAGTACTGCTTTATCTCATCAATAAAGCCGCTTATGATTGAGGAGAAGCCGATGCCTTTGCCTGAAAGCCTTGAGATGATGATGGGTATAATTGATTTGGATATCGGGGTTTTGTTTGCATAGAGAGAGTAGAGTTTCTTTGAGAGCTGTTTTATTGTCATCATCCCAGGCGGGATATAAGTGTTTTTTGTCAGCTTATGGAAAATCCTCTGGCTCTCTCTTATTTTCCCCGGGGTAGGGGAGAGGCAGAGGATTCCGGAATAATCATTGCCCTTTGTTTCTGAGATGGCTGTTTTCAGTAGATCTTCTGTGAAGCCTCTTCTACTGAACGGGACATAAAAGACCTTCACATGTTTTGTCATGATTTCGCCTGAAAATAATGCTTATCAGGCATATGCGCCTCAAAACCTTTACAACGCAGCGGGATTTTCTTATATGGCTTCTTTAAATCCATTGGGATTCAAATATGAATACTTTATTATTATCATAGATGTCTTACTAAGGTGCTGCCGTAAAGCTTTTTCAACACACATGCCTGCCATAGATAAGCCATATCTAAACAGCGCAAATCATGACTCACAAGAGGCGATATATTACGTTCTGTATTCCGCGTTGACCCTGATGTATTCATCTGTTAAATCACAGGTAAGCACCTTTGCAGATGCAGCGCCTTTGTTCAGGTTTATCAGTATGCTGATCTCTATGTTGTTTTTCAGATAATTATTTGCATCTGCGTCTTTTCCTGTGCTGATGCCTTTATTCGCCACTTTGATATTTCCTAAATGAATGGCTACGTTTTCCTCCTTGAGTTTTATGCCTGAATATCCGAGCGCAGCCATAATCCGTCCCCAGTTTGCATCATTTCCGTAAATAGCTGTTTTTACGAGATTGGAATTTGCAACAGAGAATGCGGCATTTTCCGCCTCTTTCTCGTCAGCCGCGCCTTTAACCTCTATTGTGATTAATTTTGTGGCTCCTTCTCCGTCTTTCACGATAAGCCTTGAAAGTTCGTATGTAATATTATCAAGGGCATTTTTAAAGATTTTATAGGATGTCGAATCTTCTCTGATTTCAGAATTGCCCATCATTCCGTTTGCCATTATCAGCGCCGTGTCATTTGTGGACATATCGCCGTCTATTGTTATCCTGTTAAATGACTTTCTCACAGAATCCTTTAGAGCATTGCTTAGCGTTCTTTTTTCTACTGCTATATCCGTTAATATGAAGCAGAGCATTGTTGCCATATTCGGCGCTATCATGCCTGCGCCCTTGCAGATGCCTGCAATGGTTCCGGTCCTGTTTCTAATTTTTACTTTTTTGGATATGACTTTCGGAAATGTGTCCGTTGTCATTATTGCAGATGCGGCGTCCCGAAGGCTTGCTCTGCCAAGATTAGCTGTGAGTGCGGGAATTACCACTTTTATCTTTTCCATGGGCATCGGCGTTCCGACGACTCCTGTTGAGCAGACATAGACAAGGGAAGGATTTATCTTCAGGCTTTTTGCCGTGAGCGACGCTGTCTCAGCGGCATCCTTCATCCCTTTTTTGCCTGTGCATGCATTTGCATTTCCGCTGTTTACAATTATTGCCTGTCCCCTTCCTGAAGCGATTTTTTCCATGGCAAGCTTCACAGGCGCTGCCTTTACCCTGTTTGTTGTAAAGGCGCCTGCAATGTTTGCCTCTGTCTCAGAATAGATTAGTGTGATGTCCTTTCTGCCCGGCTTTTTGATTGCAGCTTCTCCAACAGAGAACAGGAAACCTTCGGGGATGTATGTTTTGTCTTTATTTTTCAGCATTGCACCTATTTTATCATATTTATAATGCATTAAAGATATTTCATTTCCATAAGTATGTTTTTTGTAATCATGATTGTGTAAGATAATATCTGATGAGAGAAAATTTGAGATGGATAAAAATGTTTTCCGTGATTAAGGATAAAATCACCACCGGGTTCTCCGTATTCTGGGAGTCGGTTAAATCGTATATTAAAAACGATAATTCTTCTGCGGCTGCCTCGCTTGCTTATTACTCGCTTTTTGCTTTGATTCCGCTGCTGCTCTTGCTGTTTTTTGCTCTCAGTTTCTTCATAACATCCTCCAAGGCTATTATGCAGAGGATTACCATACTCATCAGCCAGTTTATCCCTTATTACAGCGACACAATACTTAACGAGGTTTACACGCTGGCAAGGCATAAAGGGATATGGGGAGTTGTGAGCATAGGAGTGCTTCTCTGGGCGTCGATGCCATTAATGGGGACGCTGAGAACTGCCTTTTATAATATCTTCAAGGTAGAGAAGAGACCTCCTTTTCTGAAAACGAAACTTTTGGACATAGTCGTAATACTTCTTACGCTCTCTTTTCTTGTTGCTGTCAGTTTTTCAAATGTGGTGTTTAAAAAATTTCTTGTTCTTGGTGACAGCACGGTTCTTTATAATATTGCATCCTATTGCCTTACTGCTGCCGTAATATCGGTATTCTACCTTGTTTTTATCCCTGCAAAAGTTCCATTCTGCTATATATTTGCAGGCTCGGCGCTTACAACATTATTATGGGGGATAATCAGACCTGTATTCGGTCTTTTCCTCTCGTACAACCCTCAGTACGGCATTACCTTTGGCTCATTAAAGGCGTTGTTTATCATTATTATATGGATATATTACTCGTTCAGCGTGCTTCTCTTTGGCACAGAGGTGATAGCTAATCTAAGGAGAAAGGATGTTCTGCTGCTGCGCGGGCTGTTTGATGAAACACATACTGACAGGAGGACGCAAAGGCTTAAAAGAAAGTTCGGGCGGGATTATAAGGCAGGGGAGGGTATATTTGAGGAAGGCGAAAAAGGCAGAGGGAATGATGAAAAAGAAAGCCGACATGGAAAAAGAGAAAAAGAAATAGATGCCAGTCGGAGACTCGTAGAGATGAGATTTGATGTAATTACAATCTTTCCTGAGATCTTTAATGCCTACCTCAACGAGAGCATCCTTAAGAGAGCAGCGGAAAGAAACATTGTTGAAGTAAATGTCCATAATCTGAGGGATTTTACAACTGACAGGCACAGGACTGTGGATGACTATCCTTATGGCGGCGGAGCGGGCATGGTGATGAAGCCTGAGCCGTTCTTCAGCGCTGTGGAACATATTAAATCCGATGGAATTCCAAGGCGTATTGTTATGCTAACTCCCCATGGGAAGACATTTAGTCATGATATGGCGCTTTCTATGTCCAGACAAAATCAAAATATGATTCTTATATGCGGCAGGTATGAGGCTATAGATGACAGGGTAAGAAGTCTTGTTGATGAGGAGATTTCAATAGGCGATTATGTATTGACTGGCGGAGAACTGCCTGCTTTGGTTATAATAGACAGCATCGCGAGGCTTATCCCTGGCGTGCTTGGAGATGAGCGCTCTGCTGAAGAAGAATCATTTGCCTGCGGGATACTTGAATATCCGCATTACACAAGGCCTCCTGATTTCAGAGGGCTTAAGGTGCCAGAGGTTTTGCTGTCAGGAAATCATAAGGCAATATCTCAGTGGAGAAGAAAAGAGGCTTTAAGGTTAACCATTGCCAGAAGGCCTGATCTTATGTCCCGATGTGTATCGGGATTGAAAGACGAGGATTATAAATTGGTTTCTGAGATAAAGGAGGAAGGGAAAAACCATGAATATGATTAAATCAATTGAAAGAGGATATATGAAAGAAGTCCCTGTATTCAATGTCGGTGACACTGTCAAGGTATCCGTAAAAGTTGTTGAAGGAGACAAGGAAAGGCTCCAGCCTTTTAAGGGCGTTGTTATCGCAAGGCGCGGCGGCGGAACAAGAGAGTCTTTTATGGTCAGAAAGATATCTTTTGGCATTGGAGTTGAAAGGATATTTCCGCTGTATTCTCCAAACATAGATAAGATAGAAGTAATTAAAAAGGGCTCTGTAAGAAGGGCTAAGCTTTACTACCTGAGAGGTAAAAAAGGCAAGGGCACACGCATAAAAGAGAAAGAAAGAGAATTTGTAAAACAAGGGGCTTAATGGATATCTTCCGGTATGATGAATCCCTGAGGCAAAAGGGATTTTGCAGGATTGCCGGGATAGATGAGGCAGGAAGGGGGCCATTGGCAGGTCCGGTTGTGGCTTCTGCCGTGGTTATGCCTGTTGGTAAAAAAATAAAGGGCCTGCGGGATTCAAAGAAAGTGCCTGAAGCCGAAAGAGAAAGCCTGTTTGACGATATATTGGGTTGCTGCCTTGACGTCGGCGTAGGAATAGTAGACGCCGGGGAGATAGACAAGATTAACATTCTCAGGGCGACAAAACATGCAATGGAAAAGGCAATAAAAGCCCTCTCGGCAGAACCTGACCTTTTACTTATAGATGCCGTAAAGCTGCCTCATGTGCATATTAAGCAAATTTCTCCGATAAAGGGGGAATCTGTCAGCGCCTCTATCGCAGCGGCATCAATAGTTGCAAAAGTCACCAGGGACAGGCTGATGCAGCAATATCACGAAATCTACCCTGAATATGGTTTTGAGAAGCATAAAGGATACTGTACAAAAGAACATATGGAAAAATTACTCAGCTATGGGCCTTGCCCTATTCACAGGAAAAGTTTTGATAAGGTAATGGATTTAGCGCTGCCTTTTAAAAACAGAGATTAGGAGCATACTGATGGAGCAGGAAAGAATAGATGAAGCATTAGAGCTTATATGGCTGCTTGAAGAAGAGGGGCGTACAGAGTTCAACAGGTTTAAATTAAGCTCCGATGATGTTAATTTTGATGAGCTGGTTAATGAAATGATAAAAAACAATCTTATCATTCTTAAGGAAGATAAGGTAGGATTCACAGAAAAAGGCCATATGCTCGCAAAAGGACTTATACGGAGGCATCGTCTTGCAGAACAGCTCTTTACCGAGGTCTTTGAGCTTACTATGAACTCCGTTGAAGCAGATGCATGCAAGATGGAACATATACTCAGCGAAGAATTGACAGAAAGCGTCTGCACTTTTCTTGGGCATCCTCCAAAATGCCCTCATGGAAAGCCAATACCAAGAGGCGAATGCTGCAAGAAGTATAAAATAGAGATAGAACCAATGGTTGTCAGGCTGATCGACTTTGAAGTTGGGCTGAAAGGAAGGATAGTTTTTATAGTATCAGCCGAAACATCAAGGCTAAACAGGCTCAGTTCTATGGGCATAACTGCCGGAAGCGTAATAAAACTTCTGCAGAAAAAACCTTCCCTTGTTATTCAGGTTGAAGAGACGGCAATCGCAATAGATCCTGATATCGCAAAAGAGATATACGTTAAAAAAGCCGCCTGATATTATCATTTTACCTTTCAAGGAGGCTGTGCCTGTCTTTCGGCAATATTAAACTACCTTCTCCCCTAAAACAGAGATAGAAATTCCTTAAAGTCCCCTCTCCCTTGATGGGAGAGGGTTAGGGTGAGGGTGAAAATGACCCGGAAGGTTACCCTCCCCTCTGTCCCCTCCCACAAGGGGAGGGGAGTTATGAGAAAGGAACATTTTCTAAATCGGGATTTGGGTTCTCCTCCCATCTTGCCACGAACGCACAATGCATGTTAGATTTTAAGATGCCGCGAAAAGTCTATATTCATACATTCGGATGCCAGATGAATGTCCATGATTCTGAGAAGATGGCCGGCATTCTGAAGGCTGGAGGCTATGCTGAGGCTGCAAATACAGAAGATGCAGACCTCATAATCTTTAATACCTGCAGTATAAGGCAGAAGGCAGAACAAAAATTCAGAAGCGAGCTCGGAAGGATAAAATTATTAAAAACCAAAAACCCATTGCTTAAGATAGCTGTTGCGGGCTGCATAGCGCAGCAGAGGGGGAGGGATATACTTAAAAGGAGCCCTCATGTGGATTATGTGTTTGGCCCCCAGAATATCCACAAATTAAGCGCTATGTTAACAACAAATGCTATGGTTTGCATTGAAGATAACCCTGAGATTCAACACACCGACCTTCCTGCAGAGAGAAAGGAAAATATTAAGGCATGGGTATCCATAATGTACGGGTGTAATAATTTTTGCAGTTATTGCATAGTGCCTTATACGCGGGGCAGAGAAAGGAGCAGGCCAAGTCAAAATATGTATAAAGAAATACATGAGCTGGCTGAAAAAGGATTTAAGGAAGTAACTCTTCTCGGGCAGAATGTTAACTCTTATAATAGCGATACTAATTTCCCCGGACTCCTGAGAAAAATAGACACCATAAAAGGGGTTGAGAGGATAAGGTTTGTCACATCGCATCCCCGGGACCTTTCTGATGAACTTATTTCATGCATTAAAGAGCTGCCTAAAATCTGCGAACATATTCACCTGCCGCTCCAGTCAGGTTCAGGCAGAATACTCAAGCTTATGAACAGGGGATATACCTATGAGGACTACATTGAAAAGGTCAGAAAACTCAAGGAAAGTATCCCGCGCATTGCAATAACAACAGACCTTATTGCAGGTTTTCCCTCTGAAACAGACAATGACCATTCCATGACCATTAAAGCCTTAAGAAGCATTGAATTTGACGGCATATTTGCCTTTAAATTTTCTCCACGTCAAGGGACAAAAGCCGCAGAGATGGAAGGAAGTATTAACGAGGAGATAAAGTCGCAGCGGCTTAACGAGATACTCGGACTACAAGACGACATTACTTTAAGGAAGAATGAGGCGCTCAAGGGGACACTTCAGGAAGTGCTTGTTGAGGGTGCAAGTAAAAAAGACAAGGGAAAGATAACAGGCAGGACAAGGACAAACAAAATAGTTAATTTTGAGGGTGATGAGTCACTCATTAGCAGGTTAGTCAATGTTGAGATTAGAATGGCGATGAGGCACTCTCTTGAAGGCAGGCCCACAAGTCAAAGCCAATAACACCTGCACCGTGACTATAAAGAGCGATTATCAATCAAGGCAGTTAATTAAGAAGGGCGTATAGGGTAGGGCGGGTATTTGTTACCGGTTGCTATTCCGAACTCAACAAAGGCATTCATTTGGGTACCTACGGCCTTGATTTAAAACCTAAAGTAAAACTTTCATAACTTCTTGAAACTATTTTAAAACAAACGACAATTATGAGAATACGCCTTAGTTCGATAGAGGTTTGTGAAATAGATGATTAATCAGCATTCTCGCGGATCCATTATCACTGTAAGGATTCAGGGCGTTCAAAACGGCAAGCTTATCAGCATCCCAATCTTTTCTCATAACTAATTAATTTTAAAGGTATTTCAGCCTGCCTAAAACTCATTCAAATCCGTAGAAACCTATACAGACATTGGTCTGAGCCTCATTACATGTTGCATTAATAACAACTTACCAACAACCTTTGTTTATAGCGTATGTCTGATAAGATATATTATGTTAAATTAACAAATGGGCAAAACCACGAGATGGCTCTGGAATTGCTTTAGATTTCAATAAGTTCGTAAGCCCTGCTTCCAAGCCCGAGCCTGCCAGCCTCTTCTATCTGTATCAGATAGGGCTTTTTTGAAAGCTCAAAAAGGATATCGTCAGTTTGCCTTTCAGGCTCGTCTGCGGCTGATTGGGGCAAAGGCTTTGCCTTTAAGAGCATATCTATTGTTGCCTGCTCTATCGCCACAATGTCATCGGAGACAAGAATTCCCTGATCTTGTATGACCGGCACATCAGCTGCCGGCATGCAATCACATTCAGGCTGTATCTCTGTAAGGAAGTTTATATAAATCACCTTATTGGGCTTGAACGTACTTAAAACAGCCTTAGCAGCCTCTGCGAGGGCCTTCATAAATCTTTCATCGTCTTCAGGCAGCGTCAAGGCGCCTTCCGGACAAACCCTTGTACACCTGCCGCATCTCCAGCAGTCACCTTCGCTGTAGCCGAACAGCTCATTTTCGAACTTTATCACTTCAAGGGGGCAGATTTCTTCACATTGAAGGCAGAGCACGCATTTTTCTTCATCCCAAAGTAACCTGCCCTCACCTATTGTATGCATTGCGCCCCTTCCGCACTTCCACCCGCAGTGTCTATGTCTGGAACTTACCCCTCCCATGGCAACGTTTTTAATTGCACCGGCATAGCCTGCCTGAATATGCCCCTTTACATGTGAACAAACAATCATTGCGGGAACATCATAGATAAGGCTTGCAACTGCTATTTCACCAAGAATCTCGCCTGCTTTCACCATTATATTATCATTTCCGTAAAGTCCGTCACCAAGCACAACAGGCGCTCCAACTGAGAGTGAATTTATTCCGTTCTGGTTTGCCACCTCAAGGTAATCCAATCCCTTTATACGTACGGTGTCTGTCACAAAAGGCTTGGCATCTATACCTTTCAAGGCATCCACAACCTTCCTCAAAAACACAGGCCTTACAACCCTGTGGGCGCCTTCTGAGCCAAAATGAGTTTTCACTGCTATCCATTCATCCTTATCAAAATGTGCCGAAAGATTAATTTCCTTAAGCACCCGTTCGAGTTTGCCGGGCATGCTGTCAGCATGCTTCCATTTTTTTACTCTTGCTGATGCAAAATAGACCTTTGACATCTCAGCCTCGCTTCACAAGCTTATTATAAATATAGCCAATCAGCGCCGCGCTCACAAAGCCGTCAGCAAAACCATAGAGCAGCCCAAGAAAACTTCCAAGCGGAGTTATGGTGTAACCCGGATATATCGATTGCGCAAGAACTTCAAGAAAAAGCCTGCCGTAGCCTGTGTAATAGGAAATCCATGTTGTTATAAAAAGTGAAACGCCCCAAACTGATCCGAGCGCAACTCCGAGTGCAACCGGCCTTAATTTCATATACACCTCAATTTTTTTACCCCCTATCCTAATAACTCCGGTACTTATTTGTTATCGGGAATCGCCTGTCTTTGCCGAATGCCCGCGGTGTTATTTTTATTCCTGGAGGAGACTGCCTTCTTTTATATTCACTTCTGTCTATCATCTCTATGACCTTCCTTGTGCACTCAATATCGCATCCTGAAGGCAATATGTCCTCAAAACTTTTGTCGTCTTCAACGTACGCCTTGAGTATGGGATCAAGCACAGGATAAGGAGGCAGAGAGTCAGTGTCCTTCTGATCAGGCCTCAGTTCTGCCGAAGGTTCTTTCCAGAGCACCCTTTCAGGGATTACCGCCCTGCCCTCTTCAGAGTTTTTCCATTTGCAGAGTTCATATGCAAGGGTCTTAGGCACATCCTTTATAACAGCAAAACCTCCTGCCATATCTCCGTAAAGTGTAGCATATCCTACACTCATTTCAGACTTATTCCCTGTTGTCAGAACAAGCCATCCGAATTTATTGGAGAATGCCATAAGTATATTCCCTCTTATTCTTGCCTGCAGGTTCTCTTCTGTTTTGTCATCTGGAAGCCCTTTGAATTCCATTTTAAGACTTTCACGGTAAACTTCAAATATATTGCTGATAGGCGCCTCAATTATTTTAATGCCGAGACTTCTGGCGAGTTCATAAACATCTTCACTGCTTTCTTTTGATGTATATGGAGACGGCATAAAGATACCTGAAACATTTTCTTTGCCTATGGCATCAACTGCAATTGCAGCTACAAGCGAAGAGTCAAGCCCGCCGCTCAAACCTATAACAGCTTGCTTAAAATCATTCTTAATAACATAATCTCTGGTGCCTAAAACAAGCGCTTTATAAACCTCTTCTTCGAGTGAACTTATCCTGGGTGAAATATGTTTTTTATCTGCCTGACCTAAACCGTCAAGGACTATCTCCGAGATAATCATCTCTTCTTCAAACTGCCTTCCCCTGACTATAATCTTTCCTGTTTTATCAGCTATGAAACTTCCCCCGTCAAAAACAAGTTCGTCCTGCCCCCCGACTGTGTTTAGATACGCAATTACCACTTTATTGTCAGATGCCCTTTCAGAAATCATCCTTTCCCTTAAATGCGCCTTGCCCATATGATACGGGGAAGCATTTATATTCAAAATGACCTCAGCGCCTGCAATAGCCTGATACTTTGCCGGGCCTTCGGGATACCATATGTCTTCGCATATATTTACGCCAAGTTTTATATTCTCGATATTATAGACAGGGGTTTCGGTCCCTGCCCTGAAGTATCTGTATTCGTCAAAGACTCCATAGTTTGGAAGAAACACCTTGTGGTACACACCAATCATCTTACAGTTCTGGATTATCGCAGCAGCGTTGTAAAGAATACTGTCTTTTCTGTCAACAAAGCCAACAACAGCCGCTATATCTTTTGTATTTTCAATAACCCTGTTTAATGCCTCAAGGTTACCGTCTATGAAATGCCTTTTAAGGAGGAGGTCCTCAGGCGGGTAGCCCGTAATTGACAGTTCGGGGAATATAACCAGAGAAGATTTCTTTTCCCTTGCTTGCTGGATGTAATCGCAAATCTTTAAGACATTGCCTTCAATGCCGCCAACAGTAGGATTAATCTGGGCAAGGGCAATTTTGATTGTCTTCATAAGTAAATCCCGTTAGAAAGTATGATTTTAAAAATGTTAATACTTTTATTATAGCATCTTAGCCGCAAACGCAAATGTAAGAACTTTTTAACGGGATAAATGATAATTTGAAGTGCTTCCATTTGTAAAGCAGTTGACATATAATACTCCATGGATTTTCTGAATATACTGTTTCCTGTTTCCGGCGTGAAGACTAATATCCTGTTGCCGCCGCTTGTTGCACTGGTTGTCTCTTTTTTTACTTCCATGGGCGGGGTTTCAGGCGCATTTCTCCTCCTTCCGTTTCAGATGAGTGTCCTTAACTTTACCAGCCCTTCTGTGAGTGCTACGAACTTTGTCTATAACATTGTTGCAATCCCAAGCGGGGTCTACCGTTATCTTAAGGAAGGCAGAATGGCATGGCCGCTGACCTGGGTTGTCATTGTAGGTACACTACCGGGTGTTTTCATAGGATATTATCTCAGAGTTTGGTATCTGCCTGATCCAAGGACGTTTAAACTTTTTGTCGGATGTGTATTGCTCTATATTGGTGTCCGTCTAATCTATGAAATTACAGGCAAGGCAAAAGTAAGTAAAACAAAGATGAAGGCATTGGAAGATAAATTTAAGGAGAGGGCAAAACAGATTAAAGAACAACAAAAAAGCAGAGTAGCATCAGGCCTTCCTCCAGAGGCTGTTGTGAAAACAATTTCAGTAAGCTTGAAAAAGGTGGAATACGAGTTCTGGGGAGAGATATTTTCATTCAGTACGGTTGCTATGTTCTTTCTCGCCTTTTTCGTCGGAATAATCGGAGGTACTTATGGGATCGGCGGAGGCGCAATCATTGCGCCCTTCTGCGTTGCAGTTTTTCATCTACCTGTTTACACAGTTGCCGGAGCAGCCTTACTGGGAACCTTTATCACTTCTGTTTTAGGAGTAATTTTTTACAGCGTCATTCCCGCAAAAGCTGGAATGGTCACTTCACCGGACTGGCTCCTCGGATTTCTCTTTGGAGCAGGAGGATTTATCGGTATCTACTTCGGTGCACGGTTTCAAAAATTCGTTCCCCAGAAGTTTATTAAACTCATGCTTGGTATAGTCATCGTTTCTCTTGCATTGAGATACATTTTGCAGTTTTTTGTGTAACTCAGGCTGCATATTCAGGTAAAATATAAAAGTTCATCGCGGAAGTGAGTGGGTAAAACTATGAGGGTTATTGCATTTTTAGGAAGTCCGAGAAAGGACGGCAATACAGAGCTTCTGCTAAATGAAGCAATAAAAGGGGTTAAGGTTTCCGTCTCTGCTGTGCAGGTCTTTAACCTCAATCTCATGAAGATATCACCATGCCAGGACTGTGGGGGATGCGACGAAACAGGTGAGTGCATTGTTGAAGACGAGATGTCTCAGATTTACAATGCAATAAGAACTGCGGACAGAATCATACTTGCATCGCCGGTCTTTTTCTTCGGGCTCAGCGCGCAGACAAAGATAATGATTGACAGGTGTCAGGCATTCTGGTGCGAAAAGTACCTGCTAAAAAAGCCGATTCCCGACGGCGAATTCGGAAGAAAAGGACTTTTATTGCTCGTAGGTGGCATGGAAAAGGAGGCAGGGATTAAGTGTTCCGAGGCAACTGCAAGGGCATTTTTCAGAACCATCAGCGTGCCTGAACACAGGACATTGAGTTTTCTTGGTGTTGATGCAAAAGGCGCAATCCTCCAGCACCCTACTGCCCTCAAAGAGACTTATGAGGCAGGTAAGGAATTGGTTAACATCTAATCCAAATTTTTCTTGACAATAAAACCGCCAGCTAATAAAATTATCCCAATACCTTGCTGAACTTGTGAGGCAATAATGGGGTAATAACAGTCAGAAAAGATTCTTCAAATGTAACAGTGGCATTCCGCTGCAATTCCAGATTCCCTGCCCCTACCCTTTCATGTTATTCCAGCGACCACAGCTTCACAACAAACTTGCCTAAAAAAAGGATTGCTTTGAGGGACATTAATGGCTGATAATATTTATCAAGAAAATGGTTTCTGGCGATTCGCCCAGAGTTGGGATATCCGCATTGCGTCTATCCCCCCATTTTGGCGGTGTATACGCAATTGATTGCATCTATGAACAAGCTATCGGAAATTGCAGGCATAGCATATGAAAAGGAAATACACATGGAAAAAATAAATAGAACTATTTCCTATTTTTGGGGGAGGAATAAGGGACACTGAGCTTGTCTAAAAACTCAAAAATACTTTATGATAACTACTTCATATAGAAACAAAACGTATGTTTGCTTCTATATGTTTGCTTCTATATGTTGTGTTATAAAATTGAGAAGCCGTAGTTTTTAGACAGGCTCAGTGTCCCTTATTTCTGTTACTGATAAACCATAGACGCTATCTTAACTGTCAGATCGCCAAGCATGCTGGTATAGCTTCCCATTTCATTATCATACCAACCATAGATCACTGCCTGTGTAACAGGTATTTCCATGCTATTAGGAAGCTGTACGGAAAGTGGCTCCGCTGGTATTTTTAAAAGCTTGTTAAGGTCAAATGTCACATAAGCTGTTCTCGTATGTGTCTCATTACCTTCGATGATGGTAGCAGGCCCAAAGTGTCCGATAATGTCTGAAGATACATTCTGCTCCTCAGTATATTTGATATAGCCTCTCTTTTCTTTTTGTTCAGCGTCACGATAAATGTTGTTAATGAGGTTTCTGTTAATAATAGGTTCATTCCCTGGTTCATCACTAAGAGCAACTACCAAAATAATCAGAGAACCAGTACTAATTGGAATACGCACTGATTCTGCAATGAAACCTATTTTATTCATTTCCGGTATCACAAGCCCCAGGGTTTTAGCAGCCTCTGTAGTGGTCAGGATGATATTATTCATGATGCTTCTATTTTTCCTTAAATCAGTGGCGCCAGCCTCTGGTAACCTGTCCAATACTTCCTGTGTTCCTGTTGCGGCATGGATTGTAGCCATAGAGGCACTAAGTATCTTTTTGGAACTAAAGTAATCTAAAAGCGGCTTAATCATGTATGCAAGACAGGTAGTTGTACAGGATGCAGCTGAAATAATGTGATGTTTGGCATGATCATATTTATCATCATTTATACCTATCACAATGGTTGCTGCATCCTCTGGCATGGAAAGTCCTTTTTCCTTAATCTTAAAAGGTGCAGAAACGATTACCTTCTCTGCTCCTGCCTCAAGATGACCACGTGCAGAGCCTCCTTTAGCATCAGGTGGGGCTGTTGGGTCTTTAAACGTACCTGTACTCTCGACAACTACTTTGGCACCATGCTTACCCCATGGGAGTTGTCTGGGATCACGGGTTTCCCTCAAAATCGTTACTGGCACACCATCTATCAGCATAGTGCCTTTTTCTTCATTAATATTTTCGATTACCCTTTTTGCCTTGTATCCATGGAGGAATTGATGTAATAATCCATAGGTAGAATCCTTTTCAATATAAAGTGCAACATCCTCCAGCTTGGTTCCAACCTTTCGTCCAATGTTTACGACAATCTCTGAAAAAGATTTTCTGCTTATATGTTGCCAGAGTGTCAACTTGCCAATTCTGCCCAAACCGTTTATCCCAAGTACGGGCTTTCTCCCAGAGATCATTTTTACCTTGTTCTCCATCTTTTCTGTACCCCCTCCTAAGAATAATTCTTTAGTTTTTTTAAAAATATTATACCAGCAGTTTGATTTCTTGTACCTGATGCCTGCCTGAGTAAACCAAGCCATTACGGCCGTCAATGCTCAAAAAATCACCTGCCTTTAACATTCGGTTATTAAGTTTACATCTCTTTTCATGTTCGCGTACAGATAAATTATTGCAACTTACCACACAGGTTTTTCCCAACCGGTTGGCAATAATGGCAGCATGAGAGGTTGATCCCCCGCGAGCAGTCAGCAATCCATCTGCTGCCGAGATATGTCTTATATCGTCGGGAACAGTATCTGACCTGATTAAAATAAGTGGTATATCCGGGTCCGTTTCCCTAAACTCGCGGATTTCATCTAAATCAAAGACAATTCTACCACTAAGGGCGCCACCGCCAACACCTATCCCGCTGGAAAGGTAATTAGAGGATAGCTCATTAGAAGGGACAAAGGCCGTAAAACTTTCTCTTTTTCTAATAGCCATATCACGTGCCTGAAGGATGTAAAGATTCGCACTGTCTTTCCCTTCAAAGGTAAATTCAATCTCCTGGGCACCCCATCTCTCTTCATAAATTAAGTCCTTGATTATTTTTAGTAGTGCACTATAAATCTCAGGAAAACTGTCCTCCAGTGAAATGTCAGATGTTCTTTCTTCAATATGTCTTTGTTCATTAGAGATAGGCAGCGTCTTTACCAGCCCTGAGACTATATCTTCTCCTTGTGCTCCAACTGTAAAATCACCCCACAACATGACTTTGTCTCCAGATTCCTGGGGATTGTGGGTAAAAAGAACCCCTGTTCCTGAATTAGCATCTAAATTACCATAAACCATTGCCTGCACAATAACTGCTGTACCCCAGTTCTCAGAAATACCCAATATCTCGCGGTAGGCATGGGCCTTTTTGGAAAACCATGATTGAAATACCTGGGCGATTGCCATATCAAGTTGGATTTTGGGGTCATCAGTTATTTCTATCCCGTTATCCTTAACAGCATCCCGATAAGCAAATGCTACATCTCTCATCTGCTCAGGTGTAAATTGAATTTTTCTCGGAACCTTATATCTCTCCTTAAAAGAATTGATAATATCATCGAATTTATTCCTTTCCATGCCAAAAAACATTCCCCAACACTGTAAAAACCGTCGATAACAATCCCATACACACCAGGGCTTACCTGTTTGTTTTACTAATCCTGCAATAATAGCTTCGTTAATCCCTACATTTGAAAATGAATTCATCATGCCGGGCATAGAGATCGCTCCTCCGCTTCTGACTGATACGAGTAATGGATTCTCAGGATCACCGAATCCTTTACCTGTTAGTATTTCGAGCCCTTTAATCTGTTCATTAATTCTTTTTTGTAGATGCTCCCTGACATAACAAAAACTACTGATTGCCTGCTTACAACGAAATACCTCGGTAGTTATAATAAAACCTGGGGGAACAGGTATCCCTAAAGATGACATCCTCACAAGGTTGTATCCTTTATTCCCAAGATAAATCCTGTCGTCGGTAGTCTTATTAGGGGTATGGATACCGGATAATGCCTTTTTAGGGTCATAGCTCATTAATAAGTCCAGATTTTGAACATCCAGTCCCTCTGCCTGTTCGAATAAAGTTTTTAAGATATTACTAATAAAATTATCTAATTGCTGGAGTCCAAAAGAGCTGGCCACAATCTCCCTCAAAAACCGTTCTGAAGTTGTATTTATAAACTCAACCTCGCTCTGTTCCCTATGTTTTTCGAAATATTTAGGCAGTATATTTTCTGTCCCCGCCTGAAGGATAATATTTTTTAGGTTATTCTTGTGGATGCCGCTATAATAGGTATTCAATATATCCTGTACAGCCTCTAAGAAACCCCTGAATATGTCAATATACTGAGAGAAGGAAAATCTCCTTACCTCCAATGCTATGGATAAAAGTTCCAGCGTATTTTCCAGCCTGTTCGAGGATATCCCATCTAACTGTAATGCCCTGAAAAACAGATTTGCAATCTTTTTAATCTGGAACAGGGTAGCCCTGGTAATAAATTTAAGATTAAATGAATTTATTAATTCTTCAAAAAGTATATTGGCCAGATTTTCCAGACGAAAGGTTAAGGCCATGGCGTCAAATTTTCTCTCCTGGTATCTTCCATACATTGAAGGTATGCCAGCAGCGATGTGTCTTTTACGAAAGATATCCTCTACAGCCTCATACCTTTCAGGAGACAAGATGATATCTTTTAATAGTTGTAAATAACTCAGGATACCTTCGAGACGCTGATAGACATTGCCTTCCTCTAAGATATTGATTAGCGACTCTGTATTCGGAAGGCCTAAACTTTGTGCACGTCTTAACTGTTCCTTGATGTCTTGAGTATTCAGTCTATATTTCTTATTAAGCAACTGATAAAACTTAATAGCAAGGAATGCTCGTCCCTTTTCTCTTTCTGAGACATTTGGTATATCCTTTATAAATACACTGATGTCCTCATCTGTTAGACGTAAAAGATCACTTAAATTATGAATTTCCTTAACACTAAAAATAGAATTAAAAATAGTACTGATTTCATCAAAATATGGACCTGATGACTTGACTTGCTGATAAATGTCCTCAGGTAGAAATCTTTTTAGATGTGTCTTATCCTTTGTTCTCCAGAAATTTATAATCTCCTCAATAAAATCAACCGCACGGGCAGAGCTTTCAACGTGGCTTTGTTTGCGTAAAAAATGTATAAGTAAGTCAGCCCTGCCTGTAGAGTCGTCTATTTCAGTGGAGACGTCTCGCAATGCCCCTTCGGAGCCAATCTCGCTGAAATATACAGGAAATAACTTTGATAGTTGTTTAACCAAGTGATAGACTGGTTTGATATCGCTGTTCAGGAGTTTGGTAATATCCTTTTGAAATAGATCCGTATCACTTATGTGTATTCCACCCAAACTTAGATTAATAATTAAGGCAGAGATAAGGGATTTAGACCATTTTGGACTATTCTCGATTAACTCCAGCCATACACGGATATTTTTTAAATGGGCGCGATTAGATTTAACCTGCCATTCATCAGTGGCACCTTGTATCTCAGGATACTGGAATCCAAGTGAAATAATTTTCTGGATATACCATTCAACAAGATTACTATCGCCCAGATTAAATATCTCATTACCGATGCTCTGGATACAATATAGAGCTGTTTCAGGATAACTGATCAGACTTTTTTTCAAAACACCAAAAGTCCCGGAAAGCATGACCTTTATTTGTTCAGGTTCCTCCATCTTAATAGCGGTCGAGAGCGCACGATTAATCTCTCTGAGGGTGCCTTCATGAATGCTGGAAAGGCCTTTAGTTTCCATAATTTTAAGGAGATATGCCACCTTTAAGTTGAGGTTCTTATGCACATCGCCAGTCTGGAATAACAGACCGGAAAGATCCTCGTAGAACCCAACCATTTGCAAATAACCGGGTAGTTTTAAGATCTCTTCTAAAAGCAAGTATTGATCAGTAATTTTTTTAAGACTGCTCAAATGAAGAACTAATCCCTTCAAGTTAGCATGTGATATAGGATAAATTGATTCTTCTAACTCTTTGTATTTTTCTTCATTTAAGGCAAAATCTGTTTTGTGTTTTAACCATGTCACAGGGTCTTCTTCCTCCAGCCAATATTCGTAGGTTGTTGAAAGAGCCTTAAAAAGCAAGTCGTTGATATCCTTGACATCAAACCGGGTAGGCATTTTTGTAAGCACGATCTGACCCAGTTTTTTCAACTGATGGGGATTAGTAATAAGGAAAAAGAATTGTTTTTCCTGTAGCTGATTAAGCCTGGCAATACAGTCCTGAAATATAGATTCATACTTATAAAGGTCTTGATTACCGTCTATCAGGATTTTTTCAAGGTAAAACACAAGGCTGTCAATGGCTGCCTGCTGTATATTTATATCAGGAGAGTTTATAGCATCTAAAAAAATATCTGCAATAATCTTAATGACCTCTATCCCCTTTTCATGATGATCGTGTAAATAAAAATTTTTTAGTGCATAGGCACGTATTTCATTTACAATAAAACCCCAATTTTTAGGATGACGATTTAACTCTCGCAATAAGGGCTCGGTGGCGCTCAGGATGCCAGGGTAGTCTTTAACTACTTCTCGTAATATCTCGTATTTTGATTGAGTTGCTATTTCGTTAACTGGAGTCAATTTTAAATACCTCTTTGTTCATTATATAATAGAATACATGCATTTTTACATGATAGTTTTTTAGAGAATTGTATTGAGAATGTGTAGAAATACATTTAAAATCTCCCTTACCCCGGTTTTCAAAAGAAGGGTAAAGATGAGAGCTTTAAGAAGATGAAGGCAGAAAACCTCATTTGTCATTCCCGCTTGTCGGGAATCTTTCTTGAGAAAAGAAGGATTCTGGACAAGCCAGAATGACGGAATAGGGGAAAAGATTTTGGAATAGTTTCCAACACAAGGGAACAATAGCAACGATGACATAAAAAAGGGGAGGGGTATTTCCAAGTGAAGGTCTGTGAGATATTTACGAGCATACAGGGAGAGTCAAGTTACTCAGGTATACCATGCACGTTTATAAGGATGACAGGCTGTAATCTCAGGTGTTCTTATTGTGATACAAAGTATGCATATAATGAAGGCAGAGAGCTCTCAGAGGAGGATATTATAGGAGAGGTCAAACGTTATGGTATAAGCCTTGTTGAGATTACAGGCGGGGAACCGTTACTTCAGGAAGAGGTTTTTCATCTGATCAAAAAACTGCTTGATGAGGATTACAAAGTATTAATAGAGACAAACGGTTCGATGAATATAAAAGATGTTGATAAAAGGGCAGTCGTGATACTTGATATAGAGTCTAGAAATGAGGTGTCTAGAAATGAGGGACACTGAGCTTGTCTAAAAACTACCGCTGTTTCTAACCTGCAAATATGATAAATTAAAAGCACAAAATATTTGAGGAGGTTAGCTGATGCCTTTAAGACCTTACGAGCAAGACCAGATA
>Ga0180009_10001555_pt1 | contig 27991 bp, 52 predicted proteins | sample OS_PC_MetaG_FD_123537 | JGI IMG/M metagenome (GOLD analysis project Ga0180009, IMG submission 123537) | Groundwater microbial communities from the Aspo Hard Rock Laboratory (HRL) deep subsurface site, Sweden - OS_PC_MetaG | ecosystem: Environmental > Aquatic > Deep subsurface > Groundwater... | reverse complement strand
TGCCGGGGACATGAGCCCGCTTGAATCCACGGTGGCCATGTGGCACTTGGCCGTGCTGCCCGTGCTGCTCAGCTACATGACAGACCAGGGCGATATTCCCGATGAAGTGGACGACTTCAAAAAGCTTGGCGAGGAACTGGTGGGCTATCTGTTGGGTGGTGTGCCCCTGGTGCGCGACGTGTGGAACAGCGCCTCCGGCGGCTGGGGCTTCGCCATGACTCCGGTGAATGACTTCTTCGAGTCCACGGTCTACATCACCTCGCTGATCCTGGGTAAGAAATCCAAGTTCGACCCGCAGACTTTCGCCAAGCACATGACCCTTATTCTTGGCTACCTGACCGGCCTACCGGCCCGCCAAGCCATCGTGACCGGGCGCGGCATCCGCGACCTGGCCAGCGGGGAAACCGATAACCCGGCCCGCCTCATCCTTCCCGAGCGTAGGGAGCGCAAAAAATGACCATCGATAATGAAAACTACCGCAAGCAGTACGACGGGGACGGCGTAACCGCCACCTTCGCCTATGACTTCAAAATCTACGCCGCTGCGGACCTGGTGGTGATCGTCAGCGATGACGACGGGGTGGAGACGGTAAAGACCCTGAATTCCCACTACACCGTAACCGGCGTGGGAGTGGACGGCGGCGGGAACGTGGTGTTTGGGGACGACTACATTCCGGCGGCTGACGAGTACGTGACCATCATCCAGGACCGGGACGCCACCCAGGATTCCGAATGGAGCGCCCTGGGCAACTTCAGCCCAACCACGCTTGAGGAAGACCTGGACAAGGCGGTGACGCTGATCCACCAGATCATGGAGCTTACCGCCCGCATGCCACGCCTGCGCCGGGCCATCACCGGGCTTTCCTCGCTGGACCTGGAGATACCAGACCCCGAGGCCAACAAAGTATTGATGTGGAACCCCGACGCGGACGGGCTGATCAACGCCGCCGCGCTGGATGCCTCTGGAGTGGCCATCACCAGCTTTGGCGAGGCGCTTGTGGCCCTGGTGAGCATCGCGGCGGCACGCACCTACCTAGACGTTTACTCCAAGGCTGAGTCTGACGCCCTGGTCCCCAGCACTCCGCAGATAGTGCGCTTCGGCCCCATGGGCGAGGTCGGAACGGACAATGAGGTCCAGGGTGGCATGGCGGGAATTGCTGGAGAGATCTTCGCGATTATCGCGAGGGTTCCGGATGGAACATCGGCCACCATCACCGTCAAAAACGACGGGGCCACGGTTTACTCCGGCCTGGTGGCAGACACTACTGGTGTAAATCAAGCCTCCGGCCTGGCTAATGTCGCCACCGGAGTTTTCAGCCTGATTACCTTTGACATCACAGGTGTATCTGGTGCTCCGAGCGCTGTTTATGTCGATGTATTAATTCAGCCGAGCTAGGAGGCGCAAATGCCCAAAAGTGGAATCACAATAAGGATTGACCAGAAGCCGGTTAACAACAACGGCGGGGTCACCGTGTTCTTTACCTACAGGGGAAAGGGCGGAGAACAGCACCACGATGCCCTGGCTTTTGGCAATGACACCACTGATGACCAGATCATGGCTACCCTGCGGAGTCATGTGGAGGCCAAAATAATCAAGGCTTCGGTGCGGCCCCCAACGCTCCAGGCGTACATCGGGCGCGACATCGACATTGAGGACATCCCGGACGCCGCGGCTGTCGCGGCCATGGAGAAGTAATTGGCCACTTACACCGGAGATTTCGGCGGCGGCGACCTTGAGTTGTCCAACGGCGACTTTGTCCACGGCGAACTGACCGGGATAGACAATTTCGTCATCCCGGCCGGAGCCACGGTGTACGTGGTCAAGTGGAACGGCGCGGCCTATGGCTCGGTGGAGGTGCATGCCCGCAACATCGAGGCGGCCGGGGTGCTGGATGCCCAGCTTGCCGGTTACTACGGATATGCAGGTGGTGGTGGTGGTGGTGGCGGCGAGTCCAAGTCCAACTCTGGCGTTGCCGGCGGGCAAGGTGGGGGCAGCGATGGAGCGGCGGCGGCTGGCTCATCCGGGGCTGCATCCTGCGACACTTGCGCCGGCGCTTGTGGAGGCGGCGGCGGTGCGGTAGGGGCGGATGTTCTGACCGGCAAGGGGACGCATGCCGGAACCAAGGCCGCGGGCGGTGCCGGGGGGGCGGCGGCAGGCTCCAACGGAACAGATGGCATTGACGGCGGTTATGGCGCCGCGGCCAGCAATGGTGATGCCTCTACCACCGAGGCCGTTAGCATAGGCTCCGGTGGTGGTGGTGGTGGTGGTGGTGGTGGCTCTGGCGGGGCCACCACGGCTTGCAATGGTGACGGCGGTGGTGGCGGTGGCGGTGGCGGCTCCGGCGGGCGCGGCGGCGGCGCGGTGTCCCTGCTCGCTTCGGAAAGCCTGCTCATATCTGGTTCGGTGCTCACCAAGGGCGGCCTTGGCGCCGCAGGGTCGGCGGGTGTCAGTGCAACGGGGCAGGCCGGCGTCGCCGGTGGTGCTGGGGCTGCGGCCACGGCCACCTTTGGGACTGGCGTTGGAGGGGCAGGCGGCACCGGGCGCAATGGCGCAGGGCCCCAAGTGACGGCTGGCGCGGGCGGCGCGGGCGGCGCGGGCGCAGGCGGGGGCGTCCTGCTCAAATGCACCGGGGCCTATCCCTTGGTTGTTACCGGCACCCTGGACACCCGGGGCGGCGGCAACAATATTGTCAACTTCGGCTCAATCAAAATTTTCGGGGTTAAGGGCAAGATCGACGTGTCCGGGGCCACCCTCAACGGAGGGTGGGATGACACCTATGGCACACCGTACAGCCCTTTGAACCAAATTCACATCCCTGGGGTTTGCTAGGAGGACGATATGAAAAAGATTCTGCTTGTTTTTGCTGCACTCCTGGCCGTTACAATCCCCAACGGGGCGACGGCGGGGGCCATAGAAGGCGCGATTAGCCCGGCAATCAGGGGCTCAATCAGCCCTTCGTTTGGTGGCCCGTTTTCGCCGCACACGATTTTTTACTATGACTCTGCCGGTGGGCGCCTACAGGAGTCACTGCACGCCTACCCCCTGACCAACACCAGGGCCACGGCGCGCACCGTGGTGCGCGGCGGCCAGGTGCACACCGTTGCGGCCACCACCCCGGCGTTTGGGGACAACGGGCTGAGCGTGCAGCCCGCCGCTACGAACCTGCTCACGTATAGCGAGCAGTTCGATAATGCGGCGTGGACAAAAACCCGCTCTAGCATCAGCGCCGATGCCGTGGTCGCACCTGACAGAAACTCTGCTGCCGACAAGCTGGTAGAAGATGGCACGGCAGCGAATAGCCACTATGTAATCCGTAGTGTCTCTGGGCTTTCGGACAATACCACTTATGCCTTATCGCTGTTTTTTAAGGCGGGGGAGCGCAGTAAAGTTACCCTGCAAATTTATACTAAAGCCGGAACAATAGAAGATGCAACGTTTGACTTGTCCTCTGGCACCATAAGCAATATAGGTGCCACTGGCTATGGAATATCGGCAATCGGGGGAGGTTGGTATCGCTGCTGGATTTCTAACGACATAGGCTCGGGCGGGCCCACTCCATATATCGCCATTTATTTGGCCAACGGCGCGGGGAATCTCACCTACAACGGCGACGGCACCTCCGGCCTCTACCTCTGGGGCGCACAGCTTGAGGCTGGCAGCGTCCCCACGGCCTACATTCCCACGGTTGCCAGCACGGTCAGCCGCACCGCAGACGCGAACCTGTTCACGACTCCCACGGCTGTTAAAAACCTCCTGAGCACCGAGCAACCCGCGCCCACCAGCCTGGACAGCGAGGCCAGCGGAGCTATCGTCCTGTCCACCGTCAACGGCACCGCCTTTGCCATGCCTGACGATGGCTCCAGCGCCGACCTTAGCGGCCACGTTGGGCGAGTTCTCAAGGTGGTGGACTCAGCGGGCAAGGTTGCCTGGGGCTGGCTAAAGGCGGCTGGAAGCGGGGAGACGCTATCGGCTGAGTTGTTGACCAACGGCGACTTTAGCGGCACCTGGGGGGCCAACGATGTCCCGCAAGGGTGGGCAATTTTTTCGGCTCCAGACGCGAGCAACTATCTCGCCGCCGACGATGCCAACGACAGGTTGCAGGTGGTTTCTGACGGGTCGGCTATGGGCGTACTCCAAGCCACTCCCCCGTTAAGCCCCAGCCAGCTTTATAAATACGCCTTGGATATTTACGCGGTGGATGCTGGAACGGGCAAAATCCAAATTAGCACCATCGCAGCCATAAAAACCTTTACTGCGGCGGGCGCATATACCGGCTACAAAACATCCGTAAGCGGTGACAACAATGTTTATCTTGCTCGGTCAGCCGCTTGCGACTTCACCGCCAACTCCATCAGCATCAAGCAAGTCACCACCCCTCCCGCCACCGGCGCGACCATAGTATCCACCCCTGGCGGCAGCACCCAAAATTGGGCCTACATCCAGAGCGGCTTCAACCCCAACAGCATAGCTACCTGGGACGTGTACGCGGCGCCTGACTGGCGCGCCGAGGGCACCCTGGTGGTGCGGGGGTGGGTGCCGGGGTTTAGCTATGCCGACCTGGATACCAATTTTAATAAGGGAATTATTGCCTCGGCAGATCTAGAATATGGGCTACTTTACATTTATTACAACAAACAACTTGCGATTTATGATGGCACAAATATTGGCCTAATTACTGTCAACTTTGTTTCCGGAACCTCCTACGACCTCGCCGTTCGCTGGTCCTCCGCAACCAACTTAATGCAAGTCGGCTACAAGCTATCCACCGCCTCCACCTGGACCTGGGGCAGCACGGCTGCTTTTGACGGGGCCTTCACGTTGGGGACGAACCTGAACATCGGCTATTCGCCCAGCTACCCGTTTGAGGTGGGGACCGTCACTTTCTATGACCGCTGGATGGCGGAGGGGGAACTGTAATGGAACAAGCAATCTTCAAAGCCAAGCCCCGCAGCGTGATGCTTGAGGACGGCAGCGAGATAGTCGCCCTAGAGCTGGTCAGCGACCCCAACGTGTTCAAGTACGATGCTCTGCGCATCAAGGTGGGCGAACTAGACGGCTGGGACATCTACCACTGGCTTTCCGAAGGCCCGCAGCTTGACACCATCAAGGCCAGCGGCGGGTATCTGGGAGCGACCTGGGATGAACTGCCAGAGGACGCCTACAAGGCGGTCATGGAAACCCCCGTTGCCGGTGAAGACGCAGAAGGCAACCCCACCCTTACCCGCATGAAGCTGGTGGACGCTGAAGCAGCGGGCATTGAGTACACCGAAGTGTTCCCACCTCACGAGTGGGAAGGGGTTTCGTAATGCCAGACGGCGTGAACAACACCAAGATTTGGCGGTGGATAGTCAGCGGCGTTTTGGCGGGGTTCATGTTCTACGCCGGCCTGATGACCAATTGGCAGTTTCGCCAGGATGATGCCGTGGCCTGCAAGGTGGACGCGGCTATGTATAAGGCTGACCAAGCAGAGGACAAGGCCGACTTGCGGGAACTTCAGCGGGACGTGAAGGAAATACTTCGCTACATGAGGAACGGCCATGGCAAGTGACCCCCGCCTAAATGCCGCCTTAACCGCAGTGCTCAACTACTGGGCTGACATCCAGGTGGCGTCCCAGGCATACGGCCTCCCAACGCACATCGTGGCTGGAATCGTGGCCCAGGAAAGCGCGGGCAACCGCAAGGCTCTGCGGGCCGAAGAAGATTACCTCTGGCTCTGGGGGGATGACCCTGGAGAGAAATTAGGGCGCCCTCCAGGTGAAAGTGAGGCCACCGAGTGGTACTGCCAGCGCATCTCCTGGGGCCTCATGCAGATCATGGGAGCAGTAGCCAGGGAGCTAGGATTCAGGGGAGACTTTGGTGATCTTTTCGAGCCTGAGATTAACCTTGGTCTTGGCTGCAAGTACTTGGCTTGGTGCTTCAAACGAGAAAAAGGCGACGTATTCAATGCCCTCCAACGCTACAATGGCGGCGGCGGCAAAACCGAACGAACAGCTCGCTATGCCCGGGAGGTGCTGGAGTGGGCCGGGGAGTTTAAGGAATGAAACCACCTTACAAATCCAAGCGTTTTTGGGGCGGCGTGATGATGCTGGCATCCATACTGGTTAAGGCCCTGCCTCCCGAGTGGACCCAGCCAGTGTTCGACTACTACAACCGAGTAGTCGGCCAGATGACCCCCGAGCAAACCGCCTTCATGATTGGGGCCTTCTGGAGCCTTTACGGCGGCGTGGTGGCCGACGAGCGCATTGACTGGCGCAAGCTGCTGCCCGGAGGCAAGAAATGAAGCGCCCCCGCCGGGAACAACTCCTTTGGGGGCGCGGGGCGGCGACAAAGCCACCCCTTGAAGATTTCATTATGCCATGGTGGGACGAAAAATGTCAAGATTAAAGTGGTACATTCTGCCGGTACTTGTCCTTATCTACCTACTTTTCGTGCCAGTGGGATGCACTAAGTACAAGTGTGCCGACTACACGGCCCTTGGTAGGTCGGCGCATGAAATGGAAGCCCTGTTCCCCGAGTACAAGGCCCAACTCCACCAGTGCGCGGTGGACAACCTAGCCTGGGGCATCCTGTGCGGCCAGGGCTACAAGGCCGATGCTGACACCTACGACAAGTGCATGGAACTGGCAATGCTGCTGGTGACCCCCAAGCCAGCCGCACCACCCCCCGTGGCTACAGACACCCCGCCGGTAGACTCAACGCATCCTGCGGCCTCTCAGGGGCTCACAGACGATATTGACCCGGCCAGCGTGACGTGGGTTGGCGACCCTGCCGGGGTTCAGAACTGGAAGATCACCTACGACCTCACAGTAAGCTTTAAGGGCAACGACATAGTACTGGCTCAACAGGGCACGGCCAACTGGCCCGAAGTCAATGGGGCGGCGGCTAACCCCTGGGTGGTTACTCAGGTCAGCGGCAAATGGTATGGGGCCTCGTTTGAGTGGATGAGGCACAACGCCACCACTCGCCCAAAGAGCACCGTATCCGGCGGCAACATCAAGGTGTTCAACGTGTTCCCTGACGGATGGAACCCCCAAGCGGGCGACCAAGTTTGCTTCACTGTGGCCGCACTAAGCCGGGGGCGCTTTGAGGGCAAGTGGACTTGGGAATATAACAAAGTTTATGCACGCACCCCCATTCGGTGCGTGGTTTGGCCATAGGAGGACAAGATCATGTCAAACGACATAAGCCTAAAGTTTAAAGTTCCCGCCGTGTTTGAGCTGTCCCCGGAAGTCGAATATACCTTCCAGATCAAAGACGGGGTTCCCGAGATACTTAAACCTGGGGTGGTGCTTACTGCGGTAGGGAATATCGCGGGCCAAGACGCTCAGGCGGTGATAAGCGGGTTGACCGGGACGACCTCCAGCCTTGAAACAGAGGTACTGGCCAAAGTGACGGAAGTACTTAAGGCCAATCCCACGGCCTCGTCCAACGATTTGACGGGCCTGCTTACCATGGCCCTGTCTTCCATGCCGGGGGCCAGCGCCGTTAAGCCGTTCATTTCGGCCATCGTGGGCCTGGCTGGGTCGGGCAAGGATGTACTTGGGGACGCCCTGGGGGCCTTAACCAACGCCAAGGCGGATGCCCCCAAATCCCAACAGGCAGAACTTGACGCGGCCATAGAGAAAATCAAGGCCGAGCTGAAACAATAGCCCTTCCACTCCCTGCCCCGTCCCGGCCTTCCAAGGAGTCAACATGCTCTACCGCCAGACGGCCAATATAATCTTCACGCCCGGCATGTGGGCCACCAGGCTGCTTGAGCGCACCCCCGGTGAGGACGAGACCTACGCCGGCCATACGGCGGGCTTCACCAGCCCGGACACCGTGACCGAGGCCCTATGGCGCGTCACCAGCACCCCGTGGGACGAGTGGGACGCCAAACACCCGGATTACAGGATTTACCGACCCCTGTGGGTGTCGGACAAGCAGCGAGAGATCATCGCCAAGTATGTCTTGGAGCGCGTGGGCGACCCATATGCGCCGCTGAAGCTGGGAGCCCATGCCACCGACTGGCTGATTGCCTGGGCCCGGTGGGCGCTGACCCTGGGGCAATGGAAGGGCGAGGCATACGCGGCCCGTTGGCTGTTGAGCAAGGTCGGCCTGGACTACTTTAAAATATGCTCCATGCTTTGGAATGAGGGGTATTGGCAAATCGGCTACACCGGGTGGGGACCGCGCAAAATGGTCAACCCCGACGGCCAAGATGACGTGTGCGCCACGGACACGGTTAACTGGCTACTGGTGCGCGAAAAGGTTAATGGCGTGGTGGTGGTTTAGGGCTGGAATGGTTCCCGTTGCCCACCCGCACCCCGCGCAGGTTACTTTTACTTCGCTCATCACTCACCCCCAACTCGGCTAGGGTCTTGTTGGTGATTACCTCTATGTCATCTATTGTTTGCGTGTTGTCATCTTCTCGCATGAAGCACAGGTGGGATGCCTTGCTCAGCCCCCCCACCGCTTTCAGCAGGGCGCGGGCAAGTAGTATCTCACTAGGCAGAATGTAGTCAGTCCCCTCCGCATTTTTGGCAGCATCACAGATATTCTGTGCTATCTTTACTGCGTTCATGATTCCTCCAGTGCTTGGCGGGATTTGCTATCATAAAAAGATGCCCCTCCTTTGTATCTTTGAACCTCGTTCATCCCCTCGTTAAATCCCTCGTTATAGGCGGTTTCCACCAGCCCCCGCAGCCGCTCCACCTCGGCCCGCGCCTCGGCGAGCTGGGATTTGTAATTGTCGCGGTCATCACATACTTTGCCAAGGGTTTCCTCGTTGGCGCTAAGGGCCCCTTGGAACTCACCGGCATATCTACTGGCGCGTTCAACGCCTAGTCGCGCCTCGGCAAGCTCGGCCTCAATGGCGGCGATGCGCTGGCTGCGCGCTTCTAATAGTTTCTCCACGTCATCGCCTATCCACGGTCCCGGGAAATGATCTCTTACGCTCATCTACTCACCTCCCAGCCAGTGCAGAAACACAAAGGGGTTGCTGTCCCTGGGGTAGGCGGGGAAGGCGGCGCCCCAGGTTTCACGGAACCAGCATCTGGGGGTTTGGGTTACCCCAACCTGGCCCGTTGAACACATGGGGCCGTCCAAGCTGTTGATCTCTCCCGGCAAGGCAGGTAGGACTACTGAGCCAATAACTGGTGCCCCCGTAGCAATGCATTCTGGCTCCTTTACTTCGTGCAGCCTCTTGCACTCCACGCGCTCCACGGTCCAGCGGTGCCTGGCGAACTCGGGCGGCATGGTGGCGGCGGGCTCAACGTCAAACATGAAAAAAGTGGGATCATTTAAATAGTCGGCGGCATACCAAACCACGTATTTCCCATCTTCGTCTGGTTCTTCGCCGCGCAAAAAGCTTTCCAACCCCACGATCACATCGCCGGGCTGGGCGATGGCACGAATACCAGCCCTGTGCCCCTCTGGACCTGATTCTGGATAACGCAGAGGCTCGCTTTCAACCGCCACCAATTCTCCATCGGTGGTTATTTCCCAGTGAAACATGCTGCTTAGTTTTGGCGGCTGCGGTTCCACCGGCCTGATTATCAACCGCAACTCACCACGCGCCGCGGCCTCGGCCTCGTAGGAGGTGAGGGGGAGGGGTACTTCGCGCCGCTGGGCATCGCTAAGAGCCATGGGGAGCCTCCGGCCGCTGGTCCCAGGTCTGGCCGTCGAGGATGCGGCCGGAGCGCTTACTGCCCACGCGGAACACCTGAAAACACTTGGCAGGGTCAAACCTGTGGGCTCTTGCCCTGGCCCTGGTTATGCCATCGGCCAAAACCACGTCTTGGTCAAAGTAATCTTTGTAATCGCCGTCCCTATTGAGACGGGGCCCAAAAGACCCTATTCCCACAGCTTCGGCATCCGCCCACTCTCCCCACCCGGTGAACATGAACGGCACCCCCGCCGCCTGGCACTGGTCCCGCAGGCTGCGCACCCAATCAGGATGCACAGGCTTGGAGCCGCCGAAGCAGATGACCCAATCAAGATAGTTACCGAGGGTGTATTTGAATCTGCGCTTGTCGATAAGACATTCTCGGGAGTTCAGGTCCACCGGACCCTCCATCGGCCCCACCATGCACACCCACAGATCGGCGGGATCTCGCAGGGCCTGGGGTATCAGCGCGTCCGCCTCGACCTGGTTTTTCACGCACACAGTTATGGTTTTCACCTCATCCTCCTTGCTTGCTCAAGCCCTCCATGGCCTTGCGTAGGGCGGTGAGGGGGTCGCCGAGCCATACCGAATAGTTGATATTCTCTAACAGCTCATCCCATATGGCCACGTCACCGTTGAGATGAAGCCCTACTACCCCTTCGCTGCTGATGAACAAATCGTTCAGGCTGGACACCAGACCTTCCGCCGCCTCTGCCACGGCGCGCAGCCGGGCGTTCTCGGCATCAAGGGCGGCGTTTTCGGTCTGATGTTCCTCCAGCCGTTCCTTCAACACTTCGATGCAATCTTCCCGGTTACCAACAGAGTGTCGTTCGCCGCAATCATCGCAAGTTACAAAAGAATGGTGTGTATAAACCATCACTCACCTCCTACACCTTAAGCCAGTGGTAAATTAGCCCGATGATCGCCCCAGCAATACCGCCGGCAATAATCCCAATTAATCCGCCGATAGCCATGTCATTCATCTACTCACCTCCTACGCCCCAAGCCGGGGGTAAATAAGTTGCCAGGGGAGGCGGTATCTTTCAACTCCAGTGCCGCCGCACAAAGGGCAAATTGCCTGGTCTACCCAATTAGGGTCTCCGTAACGGAAATAATCAACCTCTCCCGATCCGTTGCAGCAAGAGCATCCCATTTACTCATCTCCGTGCGCCCACCAATCCAGATCGTCCTTAAATCTCTCAAGTGGCACGGCAGCGGCCCACGCCAAACTACCGAAAATAGCGGCAACAGCAAAGGCTGCGACTAGAATCACAGACAAAGGACCAACCGAAAGAATCTTGAGGCTCAAGAAAAACCATCTAGGTACCATCTACTCACCCTCCCTCCAAAACGCATCAACTTCCTTCTCCACGACATCCTCCGGCACGCCTATAGCCACCAGCTCGGCCACCAGCGCGGCGCAGGCCTGGGCGCGGTCAGCGGTGGTCATTGTGGGCCTCCGCTTCCATCCAGTTTTTCGAGAAGGGCGTCTAGGGCTGCCACATAAATGTCTTCGTACTCCGCTGCGGCATCATCACCAAGCAGGCCAGGCTCAATGGACCCCACCTCCATGAGCCATCGCGCCGCAGCCTCCATCACGCGTAGTCGGGTGTTGTCCGCCTTGATATAGCGGGCTTCCTCCAGTAGGTCGTCTATGCCGTCTTGCTCTCGCTCCACCGTGGAGGCCAAAACCTTCAACATGCCCATGACCTCGGCGTCGGTTTTGCCCTCTGCCTTGATTGCAAGGTGGTCTTTGGTCAGAAGCCAAAAAGTATAATTCTCTCCATTGAGACGGTAATCATTGTGAACCGCAACCATCCATCCAGATTGGCGAAGTTTATCTAAAGCGAGTAGTGCCTGGCTCTGGTCCATTGCTTCATCCTCCAAACGCAAAACGGCACCCCGCATCGCGGGAGTGCCTAGTCTGTTGTTCTAAATTGCCCAAGTGGCCCTCGGGCCGAGGCGGGTGGCGTGGTTATGTTGATTTTAGGGGAAGGGTGGGGCGGGTGTCAAGGGATAAATTACAAAAAGTTTCTTGCCGCCATGTCACTTTTTGCTTGCATGCCCCTCCGGCATGTGCCATGATGGCAAACATGAAAGCAAAAACACCAAAACACTTGTCCGAGTTGACGGGCATCCCTCTCTACAACATCAGCCGGTACATGGCCGGAAAGCGGGTGCCCATTGATGCCCATTGCCGCCTCATGTCCAAGTATCTTGGTTGCGAATGGTGGCAGGTGCGAGAAGACGCGCCCAAGTACATCACGCGGGCGCTGGGGAGGGAAAAATGAGCTTAACCTGTTATTGTGATTATGATTGGGACGGCGAAGGGTGGGCCTACGGAGAGGCGTCTGTCGATTTTATTCCGTTTCCGCGCTTTCGCCGCAAGGCGTGTGCCAGTTGTGCCCAACTCATTGGCAACGGCGATGATTGCTTAGAGTTTAAAAGGTTCCAATACCCGCAGGACGAAATTAAGCAGCGAATACTAGGCGAAGACTACGAGATAGCCTTAGCCTCTGATTTCCTATGTGCGGCCTGCGGTGAGATATATCTTAATCTAGAGGCTCTTGGCTATGAGTGCCTAAACCCTCGCCACGGCATGCAAAAATATCTTGAGGAATACCACGATCTTACCGGGTGGATTCCCGGCAAGGGGCCGGGCGTACCCGCCGCCACTTAACCTCTAACCGCCGGGGCGGGTGGCGTGGTTGCTCCCGCCACCGGCAAAAGGAAAAACAAAATGCATATTCAGAAGATCGACAGCCAGTACCGCCGCGACTTTTGGGCCATCTATGAGTGCGAACACTGCGGACACACCGAACGGGGAAGCGGCTACGATGATGCAAACTTCCACCAAAACGTCATCCCCAAGATGAAGTGCAAAAAGTGCGGGTTGGCGGCGGGTGATAGCTATCGTCCCATGGGCGCAAAGTATGCCGCCCACGAGGTGGTGTAGCCATGAAAGCTTTTTTTGACCAGATAGACAATTTCCTGGCCACCGCCACGCCGGTGGACAATACCATTATGGTCATCGGCGGCCTGCTGGTTCTCTGCGGACTGGTGGGCTGGGCCGCTGACGCGGTGAAGGGGTGGCGGAAATGACTAACATGAAAAACACGGACCTTTGGCGGCACATTGGCCACCAGTGCGAAATTAGGTGCTGCGGGAAAAGCCAGGACATGGTTGCGCTGGTTTGCCTCGACTGTGAGGATGAGGAAGTAATTATATTGGACTCCGGGGGTGATGCCATATGAGCGGCTTTATCTATTTATGTAGCCCGTATTCCTCGCCGTTCCCCGCCGTGCGCGAGGCCCGATACCTGGCGGCCCGCAAGGCGGCGGCGAAGCTGAACGCCGAAGGACGCCCATGCTTTTCACCCATCGCCCACTCTCACCCCATGCTTGAGGATGAGCCCGGCTTGGGCGTGGCCTTTGAGGCGTGGCGGGTGCTGGACGAGGCCATGATCGCGGCTTGCTCCGAGGTGGTGGTTTTAAAGCTGCCGGGGTGGGACGAGAGCGAGGGGATAACGAGCGAGCTTCGCATGGCCTACGAGATTGACGTCCCTGTGTGGTTCATGGAGCCGGTGTCATGAGCCTATCCACTCACATTCACCGCCGCGACTGGCGAGTTGCTGGCCCGCTGATTGGGTTGGGCGCGCTGTTGATTTTGATCGGGCTGTTGCAGGGGTGCGGCGGCAAAGCCATACCCAATGCGTTGCCCGTTTCCAGGGTATCTCCCGACGACATAGAAGTGGCCCTTTTAAGGGGCACCGGCATGATGCTGCCCAAAGAACTCAAAACCTACTACTCAACCGCATGGAAAACCGTAGAGCCCGCGCAGGCCTCTCGCATTTGGTGGGAAAGCAAAATCAGCAGCAGAACCTACCCGGCCTTCCGCTGCGGCCAGATTTCCTCATTGTTTTATGCGCACGCACTGCAAGAAGCCAACCGCCAGGGGGCCGATACCTGGTGGGCAATCGGCATCTGTGGCAAAGACGGCCACGCCATGAACTGCTTCATTGATGGGAACAAAAAACTTTGGATGCTAGAGCCGCAAACGGGAGAGATTTGGCCGGCGACACGGGACGACAAGATTGTAAGGATGACCTGGTAGTGTCCGCCCCCACCAAAGGAGCATTTATGAGTAAGGGTTATGGGATTTCTGCCTTTTTATGCGGGTGGCTTACTTGCTCCACATTGCATTACATCGCGGCGGGCAAGGCCGGGTGGGCGCCTTTCACTGCTACCGGGGCAGCCCTCAACGCTCTTATTTGGGGGCACAAGAAGGCGGGCAGATGAGTAGCAACGTCGCTACCAAGCCCACGCCGATTTGGTGCGGCCCCCGTGGGCACTTCACTACTCCGTGCGTGTGCGAGGCCAAGACGAAAAGGGGAGATTACCCGTGCAAGCGATGCGCGAGAAACCGGAAAGGAGCGCGAAATGATCGAGATAGATAAAAAGATGATGGCGGCGTTGGACAAGGCAATTACCCTTGGCGATTCTCTGGGGTCACTCGGGCTGGGGATTGAGCCCCTCAAAGACCTCCGCGCCGAGTGCGTGGTGAAGGAGAAGACGTTGCAGGAGGAGCTGGACGAACTAAGGTTCAAGTCATCTGGTAGTGCCAAGATTGAGTTTAGGGCAGATGGCTCCTTTGTTAAATTCCGCCAGCCTTGCGATGGCTGGGGCTACTCTTGGTACTACGACAGCCTCCGCGAGCTTTCCGCCCACCTACTCAAGGTGGCTGACGTTCTGGAGCAACACAAGTGAGATACTACGTGGTCGCCAAAGACGAGCCTGGTGACCTGTACGTAAGCTTGGAGCACCCAACATATTTTCACGCCGAGCGGGCCAGCCGCAACGTGATTATGGAGCGCCGCCCCAGGGTGGTCATGGCGGCCAACCGCGAGCAGGCGAAACACGAATACAGGAAATTGGAGGGGAGAGAATGAGAAGCGAAATTAACAAAAGGCCCAAGCGCAAGGTTTTGGCCGGGCTAACTTTTGCCGCTGCCGTGGCGGCTGCCGCCGATGTCATGGTCAGGATTTCCAAGATCGTCCAGGGGCCGAAGCGCTCAGCTCCGGGCTTCGGCAAAAAGTACGCCGGGCTTACCAAGCGGTATCTGCGGATCGAGAAGGGCGCAACGAACCGTCCCGGCAGGCGGGGAGCCATGTGCTGCCGATGCGGCCAGTACGGCGAGGCCAAGTGTGCCCTGTTCAATCGCCCGGTGCGCCGCAAAAAGTCAGCCCGCAACTGCCAGGGCTTCGCTTGGAAGGAAGCGGCATAATGAGCATCATCTTCACCGATCTGGAAACCATCCGCCGCCTGGCTGAGACCTACAAGGGAGCCCGGCTGGTGGACGTGGAAAAGGCGCTGGCGGAAGAAGGGGAGGCGTGATGTCGGGAGATATTGACAGCCGCTGCATTATCTGCGACCGCCACACCTGGGGCCGTGGGCTTTTTTGCCACCGGCACATGCCCGACCCCTACGGGGTGCATGAGCCAGAGGGGCCGGGGACTGAGGATGAGGAGCAGGCGGATGCCTAGCTACCCCTCCGTCACCCAGGCAATCAGCGGCTTTGCCGATTTTTCAATGGTCCCGCCGATCACCCTCCAACTCGCTGCCGCCAGGGGCACCAGAGTCCACTCAGCTTGCACCGCGCACGCTCTAGGGCTCTGGTGTCCCCCCCTCCCCGCCGATGAGCAGGGCTACCTGGACAGCTTTGTCAAGTGGTTCGACCTGGCGGTGGCGGAGGTGGCCTGGTGCGAGAAGGAGCTGATTGACGAGGGTTTGGGCTTCAGGGGACACCCGGACCTGCTTTGCAAGGTCAAGGGTGACACCAAGTTGACCCTGATCGACCTAAAGACGCCGGCGGCCAAGCTAAAGGCCTGGAGGGCGCAGCTCGCCGGATATTGGCACCTGTGCGAGTCCAACGGCTACGGCCCCATTGGGCGCGTGGCCAGCCTGCGGCTCAAGCCCAAGGGCGGCATGCCGATTTTCGATGACTACGGCCTGGATACGGTGGACCTCAACGCACTGATTCAGGCCGTGCAAGCGTGGCGATATTTCAATGAGTGAGGAAGGGAGAAAAATGAGCAACACAGCGCACCTGTTCGGCCAACCCGAGCCCGAGGTGGTGGAGCCCGAAACCGCCCTGGCCAGGCCCGACTACCCGGCCATGGTCCAGCGCACCAAGGCGGCCCTGGTGGAAACCTACGATGCCAAGATCAAGGCCGTGCAGGCGGAAGCCGAGGCCCTGGAGGTGGACAGCCCGGATGCCAACGAGCAGGCCGTGGCCCTAGCCAGCCGAGCCAAGAAGGTGTCCAAGCGCCTGGAGGACAAGCGCAAGGAGCTGGTTGGCGAGCCCAACGGCTACGTGAAGGCGGTGAACAACCTATTCAAGACCTTCATCGGTCCCCTGGACGACACCGAGCGGGTGCTCAAGGGCAAGATCGGCCAGTACCAGGCCCGCCTGGAGATGGAGCGCCGCAAGGCCCAGGCCGCCGCCGAGAAGGCCGCCCGCGAGGCCCAGGCCCGGCTGGACGCCGAGGCCAAGGCCGCCAACGTGGAGCCGGTCCGGGTCGAGGTGCCCACTGCGCCCCCGCCGGCCAGCGTCACCCGCACCGAGGCCGGGACCAGCAGCATCAAAAAGGTGTGGAAGTTCGAGGTGATCGACGAAACCGAGGTGCCCCGCGAATACTGCGAGCCCAGCGACAAGCTAATCCGCGAGGCGGTCAAGGGCGGGATTCGGAAGATTCCCGGCGTACGGATTTACGAGGAAAACCAAGTCAACCTGCGAGTTTGAAAAGGAGAAGGCATGGGAGAGAAAATGGAAGTGATGGAGGTCCAGCGGGGCGTGGTGCTCCGAACCATCGAAGACCTCAAGGAAGTGTCGAAGTACTTCGCCGCGTCCGGCCTGATGCCCAAGGGCCTGGAAAAGCCCGAGGCAGTATTTGTGGCCATTCAAATGGGCCTGGAGATTGGCCTGGGGCCCATGCAGGCGGTCCAGAACGTGGCCGTGATCAACGGCCGTCCCAGCGTATGGGGTGACGCCGCTCTGGCCCTGATCCAGGGCAGCGGATACCTGGAGGACTTCGACGAGCAGATCACCGGCAGCATCAAGGGCAACGACCTCAAGGCCACCTGCACGGCCAGGCGCAAGGGGCGCCCCAAGCCCGTGGTGCGCGAGTTCAGCCTGGAAGACGCCAAGCTGGCGGGGCTTTTTGGCAAGACTGGCCCCTGGAGCCAGTACCCCAAGCGCATGATGCAGATGCGGGCCCGGTCCTGGGCCCTGCGCGACCTGTTCCCCGACGTGCTCAAGGGGGTGCGCATCGCCGAGGAGGCCCAGGACATGCCAGTGGATGCCGAGTGGGAGCCCGCCGAGCCGGTGAGCACCGAGGCCCTGGCCGAGCCGGTGATCAGCGAGGACGACCTGCTGGAAGACCTGACCACCGCCGTGCGCGACGTGCTCAAGGAGGACGTGGAGCAGGCCGCCGTGAAGGAATACGCCGAACTGTGCGCCGAAAACGCCGGGGCCACCATGACCAAGCTGCTGGAGCAGGCCCTGGCCAACGTTGACGGCTTCGCCAGTTCATTCCTGGCCCACCGCACCAAGGCCGCCAAGGACGAGCAGGGCGACGGCGAGCTGCCGCTCAAGGGAAAGAAGGAGAAGTAGTGGCCAAGTATTGCAAGAAGCCGGTAGTGATCGAGGCGGTTAAGTACGCCGGGAAGGGTAATCTGGAAGCCCTTCCGGGAGACGTGCGGGGGGAGGTGCCTGAGTGGCTATGGGAGGCGTTCGCCGAGGGCACGGCGCACTCAACCAACGGGACAGACCCCCTTGTAATCAAAACCTTAGAGGGCGACCACATCGCTTCACCCGGTGACTACATCATCCAGGGGGTTCAAGGCGAACTATATCCTTGCAAGCCCGACATCTTTGAGCAGACCTACGAGCCCGTGACCGAAAAGTAAACCCTAGCCCCGGACGGTGGGAGCCACTTAGTAGCCCGCCACGATCCCCCCTCGCGGCGTGGGCCTCACCCTCCGGGGCTTAATGAAAGGAGAATGGCGTTGGATATCTCTAAGAGTGGAGACATTTGCGAGGTTAGGGAAGTGTACGGAGCCGGTGAGGCCAATGAGCTTCTGCGCAAGGGTTGGATTTTGCTCGACGTAGGGCGTGTCCACAAAGACCGGGGTGGCTTTCAAGCCGTGCCCTATTACAGCCTGGGGCGGGTCAGAAACGAAAACGACAATTAACCCCCGAAACCCGGTTCGCCGGGTCCACCGATACGGTGCGGATGAGGGGAAGGGAGAGGAGATTGAGAAACCTATACGAGCTAAACAGTTTCCGCCTTACCACACCTGAAGTAAGTAGGCATTGGGGGTGGCTAGGGGACGAAACGTGCGGAATGTTCGTTGTTCCCAGCCCGATAGACGGCGCTCCAATGAAGGTAGTGGCGTCATCCGGCGAGGGATGGGATCATGTCAGCGTTAGCCGCAAGAATCGCTGTCCAAATTGGCCCGAGATGGATCACGTCAAAAGAATGTTTTTCAAGGATGACGAGGTGGCAATACAGCTTCATGTCCCCCCAAGGGATCACATCAACCAGCACAATTACTGCCTACACTTATGGCGGCCTCAACTAAAAGATATTCCGATGCCGCCGATGGAGTTTGTTTAAAATTGCGCTACGAACTACACATGGCCACCAAGGTCCCCAGCCTGAACGAGTACCTGGGGTGGCACTACATGAAGCGCCAACGCTACCGAGTGGGCACAAAGAAGCGGCCCGGTGGCATACTTCAAGAGCTTTGGGCATCGCTACGGGAGCAGCACAAAGGCCAGGTAGTAGCGATAAACCCGGCGCATGTTTCCATCACGATTTACCAACGACAGCGGTCGCACTTCATGGACGACGACAATCTAAGGGCTGGATGTAAGCCGCTGATGGATTGCCTTAAAGGCCTGGGTTTAATTGTGGATGATGCACCGGAATACCTGGTCAATGGCCGGGCGAACTACAAACAAGTAGCCGCCGGTAAAGTCGGCGCGGTTGTGGTGGTGGAGGGGTAAGCATGCCTGGCAGAAAAAAAGTGCGCTGCATCCATGTCTGGAAAGTGGGGCCGGGGCGTCATGGAGAATGTAGCCGGTTTAAAATCGAGGGCATAGACAAGGGTTTTCGGGAAAATCGAAACCTACCAAAAACATGCACCGCCGAGGCGGGAACATGGGAGGTCAGCAAGCGTATATGCTGCTGGTATTGTCCGTTGCTGTCTAGGTGCCCACACCCCACCCACCGCTGTGAAGACGCCAGGCTATTAATGAAAAACAAAATGGAACTAGGGTTGCTGGTGGAGGGTGTGCTGGAATGATCTGCCCCGACTACCACAACGGCTCGTGCAGCCGTGGCCCGGCCAACCGGCGCATGGGCTACAAGCCGATCCCCAAGCCGTGCCGCATACCACTCGAGCCCGGCGGATCGCGGCGGCGGTGCTGCGTGGGCTGCCCGAGCCTGGTTAACTGCGGTTCGCGACCCTGCGCGGACGCTAAAAGGATTGTGAGGGCGAGATGAAGCACACCGGCAACATCAACAGCCTACCCCTGTGGGCGCAGGAGTACATCAGGCGGCTGGAGGCGGCGCGTAGAGAGGCCGACCGGCGGTATAACGAGCTGGTGGACAGGGCGGCGTCAGCGGGCCCCAGGTTCACGATAGGCACAAAAACGGTGCGGGTGCCGGTCAACCTCAACGGGGTCACCGTGACCGTGAATGTGATGGGCGGGGAATGAGCAGGGTTGAACAAATAGGCGATTGCACGCTCTACCTTGGCGACTGCCTGGAAATCCTGCCCGAGATGGGCAAGGTGGACGCCGTGGTGACGGACCCGCCTTTTTTTGCCCCGGCCTCCCACTACCAAAGCAGAATTTCATGGGGGCGCTCTTATGCTGACCTGAGCATACTTGGCCAGTATTTTTTCGACCTAGCCGAGGTTTTTAAACGCATTATTGACGACGCAGGCCATCTTTTTGTGTTTTGCAACGATGAAAGCTATCCGGTTTTTTATCCGGGGGCCTATGGCCTGTGGGATTTTACCGCCGCGCTGGTGTGGGACAAAACCAGGATAGGGCTGGGTAAGGTGTTTCGTCATCAGTACGAGTTAATTCTTTGGGCATCCAACGCCGGGGCTTACGCAAAAAGCGACGGAAAGGCTCACGGAGACATCCTTTCGTATGCCCCCACGCTTTCGTCAAACAGGGAGCACCCAGTGCAAAAACCGCCGGAACTCATGCAAGAAATAATAGAGATTTGTACGAAGCCGGGCGGGGTTGTTTTGGATTCACACATGGGAAGCGGCACGACTTTAGAGGCGGCCATCAGGTGCGGTAGAAAAGCCATAGGTATTGAATTAAACAGTCACTATTTTGACATAGCCTGCCGCCGCATAGAAGAAGCCTACAAGCAGCCCAAGCTATTCAAGGCCGAGGTACGCAAGCCGGAGCCGCAGGCGCTGTTTGGGGACAAATAATGATTGACACTGGTGCGCGGGTTTGAGATAATGGCTGTACTCGGAAGGTAATGATATGAACCATAAATCACAGTTTCGGCAGTCTCCCCGTAGCGCGAGCGCGGGGCCGGTCATTACCACCGGGAGTAAGGCTGCCGATTTTTTTGTGAGGTTGTCATGAAGGAACGGCCAATCATATTCAGTGGCCCGATGGTTCGCGCCATCCTTGAGGGGCGCAAGACTCAAACGAGGCGGGTTTGCAAAGACCAAACCCCGCGAGCCTATCTGTGGTTGCCCGAAGGGACAACCATACCCCCCAGCGACACCCCATACACCGGGTGGGCGAAAGACGTTGGCCTTCCCATGCTTTTGCCCACTAAGTGCCCCTACGGCCAGCCGGGGGACAGGCTGTGGGTCAGGGAGGCCTTTCTGGTGGGGCGGGGGGGCCTGCCCTGTTATCGGGCCGATGGGGTCGCGCCCAACGTGGATGATAAATGGAAGCCGTCAATCCATATGCCAAGGGCCTATTCTCGCATCACCCTTGAGGTTACAGGCGTGAGGGTGGAGCGGGTGCTGGAGATAAGCCCACAAGACGCCTGGGCCGAGGGGATTGATTTGCCAGCCTATGCGCCCGTTTCGCAATCCCTCCCCTCTCCCGTTGATGTGTTCAGTGCCCTTTGGGACTCCATCAACGGCAAGAAGCCGGGGCGGTCTTGGGCGGACAACCCATACGTGTGGGTGGTGGAGTTTAAGCACATGGAGGAGCACAAAGTCAGCGGACAGCTTCCCAAGATGATAATGGGACCGGGCTGGGAATAGATGAGCACCGCCCGCCCATGGCTGGCCTGGTATCCAGCGGACATCCTGAACGACCCAAAATACATCTGCCTGGACAGGTCGGCCAAGCTCACATACCGGGAGCTGCTTGACCGGGCCTGGATCGCCGGGGCCAAGCTGCCCGCCAACGAGCGCAAGCTGGCGGCCCTGGCCGGGATGCCCCTGGACGAGTTTCGGCGGGACTGGGAGCAAATCCAAGACCAGGATGATCCGTGCTTCATAACCCACCCGGTTTTTGATGGGTTTTTGACGAACAAAAGATTGATCGCTGAGTGGCGAAAAGCAGAGGAAATTGCAGAAATAGCGCGCGTCAACGGCCAAAAAGGCGGGCGTCCCCCAAAACAAGATACCGGTCTCAATATTGATAATACTAACAAAAAAACCCATCCGGTTAACCCTGGGTTAGCTAAACGTAACCCAGACGAAAGCTATTCACAGTCACAGTCACAGTCACAAATACAAGAAGAAAGATTTAAGACATATTGGTCAGCCTACCCCAAAAAAACAGGCAAGGGTGCGGCCAAGAAGGCTTGGGCCAAAATCAACCCATCTGCCGCCTTGCTTCAAAAAATCCTGACCGCCCTGGAGTGGCAAACCAAAAGCGAGCAATGGACTAAGGACCGGGGCCAGTTCATCCCCAACCCGGCCACGTACTTGAACCAGGAGCGCTGGGAAGACGAGCCGCCCGCCATCCCCAACCCCAGCCCCTTGAGCGAGAAGGGGCAGAGGACGGCGGCGAACATGCAGGCATGGCTGGAGGAAAACGATGCAAAATAAAGCACAGGTCGCCACCATGATCCTGGCCATGGCCGAGAACTTCAACCAGGAGATATCCAAGGCCCGCATGGGGCTGATTATGGAAAGCCTGGCACCCTTCGACGACCAGGCCATAGGCGAAGCGGTGAAGCGGATCCTCCGCACCAGCCGTTTTTTCCCCACCGTTGCCGACCTGCTGGACGCCATCGAGGGCAAGCCAGAGGACGCCCTGGCCCTGGAGGCCGAGCACCAGTGGAAACAGCTTTGGGTTGCGGCGGACAAGGGGGCCTGGTTCACTTTCTACGCCGAGGACAACCCCGGGCCGGCTGACTACCTCAACCCCACGGCCCTGCTGGTGCTGCAACAAATGGGCGGCAGGGGCGCGATGCTGGAGTGGAAGGAGGCCGACCTGCACTGGAGGCGCAAGGAGTGGACCGAGCTTTACAAGGCGGTCCACGGCAGCGAGCGGGTGCTGGTGGAAGGGCCAGCGGCGGTCAAGGAGCTGACGGACAAAATCAAGGGTCTGCCTGAGCCCAAGGACGGCCGGCAGGCCAGAGAAAGGAGCGGGAGATGAGGAAGTTTGGGAAGTTTGAAGAAATCAACGAAATGGTTTGTTGGGGTAATTACCCGGCGCCTCCCGAGCTGGCCGACCTTGCCCGCGAGGTGGCGCGGCTGGGCGAGGAAAACGAGAAGCTGGAGGCGAGGCTCACCGAACTTGCCCAGCGCACCACCAAGGCGGAAGCGGTGGCGTGCCACTATGCAGAGCTGACCGGTCAGGGAGGTGGCGCGGCTGGGCGAGGAAAACGAGCGGATGGGGGTGAGGCTCACCGAATAGGGCAGGAGTGGTAGCATGGCCAAGATCATAATCACGGTTGAGGACGACTACGAAAGTCACCCGGCCGGACCGGCGTCTGTTTCTGTTCAGATGACCCACACCGGTGGAGACTCCCGAGCCAACAACGGCGAGCGGAGCCCGGCGGAGAAGCTGGCAGCAAGGATGGTCGGCCAGATATGGATGCCAAAGAAGATCGTGCTGGAGGGGGTAGAGCATTTTAACTTTATGCCCGGAGAGGTGATCCGCCCATGAACCGCACATCACGCAAGCAGAAGGCCGAGGCCGTCCGCCAGGTATTCAAAATATTCCCCGAAGCGCTGCGGGCCGCGGGCAGGGCGGTGCTCCTGGGACTACGAACCAGCGTACCCGGCGCCTGGCGAGGGCAGAGCATCACGGATCATCTTATCGAGTCCAGCGCCCACCTGAAGGCCTACGTGTCCGGCGAGGTGGATTTGCCCCACTTGGCTCTGGCTACAGCGGCCATGCTGCGGGCGCTGCAACTGGAACAAGAGGGCAAGGAGTTTCCCGTGAAAAAGGAGACGGTGCAGTGAGCGATCACCCCCTATCCACCACCGACCTGCTGCGCCGCGACGGATGCCTGCGGTGCGTCCGGTGTGGCCTGCACGTGGTGCCGTTCAGGTTCAAAGGACTGGGCCGGTGCCCAGACTGCGGCTGCACTCAATTTGAGAATGCCGACCGGCGCGTGCTTCATCGCGTGCGGCCAGTTTCGGAGGGCAAGTTCAAAGAGGCGGTGGGGGGATGAATAATCTTATAGCCCACCCCGGCACCCCCTGGCAGCCATATTTTTTCACGTGAAACACTCGTGGTAATAAAATATATTACTAATAAATTAAAATAGTTATCCCGTATTTGTCCCCTTTCCCCTATTTTCCGCTTGCCATAAAACCCCCAAACCCCCGAAAATTACACCACTAGGCACGCTCATGCCTTCTCCCTCCCGCCCTGGGCTCCGGCCTAACCCAACCGGGGCTCAGGGCCTACCACAAGGGGTCCAATGGCTGGCAAGGCCAAAAAGAATCTCAACGAAAAACAAAAAAAGTTTGTGCGCGAGTATGCAAAGGACTGCAACGCGACACAGGCGGCTATCCGTGCGGGATATAGTAAGAAATCAGCCTATTCTCAAGGCCAGCGGCTGTTGAAGCATGCTGAGGTTGGCGCTGCTTTGCGCAAAAAGATCGAAAAGCTTGAGGAACAAGCCGACGTTAGCGCCACATGGGTAGTCAAAAAGCTTCGGACCGTGGCCGAGAGGTGCATGCAAGAGGTACCCGTGTTGGACTCCGAGGGAAAAGAAACTGGCGAGTTTCGCTTTGAACACTCCGGAGCCAACAAGAGTTTGGAACTGATCGGCAAGCACCTGGGCATGTTCAAGGACTTGGTAGAGGTGGACATTCCCAGCCTGGACAAGGTGTTGGCCCGCCTAGAGGCAACGGTGTCCACCGATGAATGACCTAGACCGCATGGCGGCCAAGATCAAGCAGTATCGGGATGACCCGGTGCTGTTTGTGCAAGAGGTCATGAAAACCGAGCCGACCCAGGACCAGAAGAATCTGCTTCGCTCAGTCCGGCAACACCCCCGGACCTCCATAACCTCGGGCCACGGCACCGGCAAAAGTTCAGGCGCCGCCTTCCTGACCTGGTGGTTCCTGTGCTGCTACCCCCACTCCCGCGTGCCCATCACCGCCCCCACCGGCCACCAGCTTGACGATATTCTCTGGTCTGAGATCAAGAAGTGGCACAACCACATGGAGCCGTATTTCGCGCTTCAGTTCGAGGTTGGCGCGGATAAGGTCAAGAACAAGAAGCACCCCAAGACCTGGTACGCGGTGGCCCGCACCGCCCGCAAGGAGAACCCCGACGCGCTCCAGGGCTTCCACGGTGATTACTTGCTGTTCATCGTTGACGAGGCCAGCGGCGTTGACCCAAAGATATTTGAACCTGTGGAGGGGGCCTTGACCGGGGCGGGCAACCGCATCCTGATTCAGGGCAACCCCACCCAAACCAGCGGCTACTTGTTCGACTCCTGGAACAACGACAAGTCGCGTTGGAATCGCCTTCGCTTCAACTCCGAGACCTCTCCCCTGGTTGATGCCGACTATCCGGCCACCATGGCTCAAAAGTATGGCCAGGACAGCGACATTTACCGTGTGCGCGTCCTGGGCCTGTTTCCCCGCGCCGCCATCAACCAGCTCATCAGCCAGGAGTTGGTGGACGAGGCCATGGGGCGCCACCTCCAGCCGGACGCCTACCAGCACGCGGCCAGGGTGTTGGGTGTGGACGTGGCCCGCTTTGGCGATGACATGACCACGTGGATTCACCGCCAGGGGCTCTATGCTCATAGCATCAAGTCCTGGCCCAGCATCGACACCATGACCTTGGCTGGCAACATCGCCTTGGAGATCAAAAACCACAACCTGGACATGGTGTTCATCGAGGACGTGGGCATAGGGGCCGGTGTAGTGGACCGACTGACCCAGCTTGGTCTGGGCAACAAGATCGCCAGCATCAACCCCGGCAAGCAGGCTCACGACGCCGAGCAGTTTTACAATCTGCGTACCGAAATGTGGTGGCGGGCCAAGGAATGGCTGGAATCCGGTGGAGCGATACCGCCCCACGATGACCTGGTTCGGGAGCTAACCGCTCCGGTCTACGGCTTCGACTCCAAGAATCGCATCCAGCTGGAGCGCAAGGACGACACCAAGAAGCGCGTGGGCAGCCCCGACTTTGCAGACGCCCTGACCCTTACCCATGCTTTTGAGGTTCTACCCAAGGTCATGGCCAGGCCGCAGCAAGCCATCACCGATTACAACCCCATGGACGGCGTGCCGCAGCAGGAACAACGGGTCAGCGGCATGGACTACAACCCGATTTGAGGGAGAGCATGAGCCAGCCAGCCAAAAAGCAAGAATACAGCTTCCTGGTCCAGGACATGACCGCCGATCATGTGCGGCAGGTTCTACAAGATCAGTACCCCGGACAGGATGAGGCGGCCCACGAGCGCCTGGTGGATCACTTCCTGACCCTGGCCAGCCTGGGCGAGGGGGTGGCGGGCATCGACCCCGAGACGGGCCGGGCATTCTACATCGCGGGCATCCGAATCCAATGGCCGGGCCGGGCCGAGACATTCAGCCTGGGTGGCACCAACGGGGCCATGGAGCCCTACCGTGGCGGCATCGCCAAGTTCTGCGCCGAGCAGGTGGCGGCCTGGGCGGCCAAGCACAAGCTGCACCGAATCGACGGCGTGATCAGCAACCAGGACGGCAAGGAAGCCCATATGTTCATGCGGGCGCTGGGATTCAGCGCCGAGTCCGTGCTTCGCGCCTACGGCCCCCAGGGTGAGGACTGGACCATGTACGCGAGGCTGTTTTAGGAGGCGAATATGTGCGGCGTTGCCAATGACATAGTGGATGCGATCAACCCCAGCAAGTGGTTTGGTGACGCCCCAGAGGCACCGGACTACTCCGGCGTGGTCAAGGCCCAGGAGGACGCCGCCGCACGCCAAGCCGAGGCCTTGGCCGCCATCGCGGAACAGCAGGCGGCCATGATCGAGGCCAACAAGGCGCTGGTACAGCAGCAGCAAGACGCCCTGGCCGAGGAACAAGCCAAGACCGACGCTGAGCAAGCCATCACCGATCAGAAAAACAAGCGGCGCCGGCGCCTGGCCGCGTCCGGGCCCGAAACGCTCCTCACCGGCGGCCGGGGTGTCACCGGCACCCCCAGCCTGTTGCAGCCCTCCCTGGGCGGCATGGCGTAGGACATGATCGAGGCCAAAATCATAGACGGCAAGACCGAAGTCCAGCTCTACGAGCAGTGGCGGGCCGACCTCAAGAACGCCCGCACCACCTACGACGCCAACGGCAAGGAGATCAGCGAGTACCTGATCCCCCGGGCCGGCGACTGGACCGAGGACGGCGACAACCGGCAAGAAGGCGAGAAGCGCAACACCAGCGTCTATGACGGCGCTCCATACCGCGCCGTGCGCACCGCTGCCGCCGGCATCCGGGCGGGGATCACGCCCCCCTCGCGCCCGTGGTTCAAGATCGCCCCGGCCGGCGACCCCGAGTTGGGCAACTATGGCCCGGTGCGCCGCGTGCTTGACAGCATCTCCGAAACGATGCAGCAGCTTTTGCCCGCCGGCGGCTTCTACGAGGCCGGATACCGTGCCAGCATCGAAATGCTGGGCTTTGGTTCATCCTGCACCATGGCCGAGCAGGACGACGAAACCGTGGCCCGATGGAAGAACGTCACCGCCGGACGCTACTGGATCAGCCGCAACTGGAAGGGCGACATCGACACCCTGTTCCGGGTGTTCCGCCCTGCCGTCAAGGCCCTGGCCGAGCGATTCGGCAAGGACAACCTGAGCGATTCATCTCAGCGCTTGCTTGAAAATCAACCGTTTAAAAAGGCCTTGGCGGTGCACGTGGTTACCCCCAACACCGAACGTGAGCCCGGCTACATCGACAACCTGAACATGCCGTTCAAGTCCTGCTACTACGAGGTCGGGCTCAATGACCGGGTGCTGAGGCGCGGGGGATATCAGACCTTCCCCTACCAGTTCGCCACCTTTGACCGGCTGGGTGATGAGGACTATGGGCGCGGCCCCGGTCAGGACGCCATCGCGGACGTGAAATTGCTTTACGAGTACGCCAAGACGGCGATCAAGCAGCAGCACATGGTGAGCGACCCGCCGGTGGTGGTGCCGGAACAGTTCCAGGGCAGGCTAAACCTACTGCCCGGCGGCATCACCTACGGGCCCAGCGACCCCAAGAATGGCATCCGGGCCCTGTACGATGTGAATCCCGACCTGAAGGCCCTTTGGGTGGCCATCCAGGATCTGCGGGAGATGATCGGCAAGTCGTTCTTCAACGACCTGTTCATTTTCCTGATGAACAACCCTAACGCAACGGCCACAGAGATCATCAAGCGCGACGAGGAAAAGGTGATCCTGCTCGGCCCCCTGGTGGACGGCCTGGGCACCCAGCGGCTCAGCCCCAGCTTGCAGCGCCTGGCGGACCTCATGGCCATGGCCGGGATGCTGCCGCCCCTGCCTCCCGAGCTTCAGGACATGCCGCTCCGTGTCGAGTACACCAGCCCGCTGGTGCAGGCTCAGAAAATGGCTGGCATCACCAACATGGACATGCTGGTGGAAAGCACTTTGGCTGTAGCCGGCCAAGGATTCCCCGAAGCGATGGACAACATCGACCTTGACTTGTGGGTGCAGGAGAAGGGCCAGCGCATGGGCGGGGCCGTCAACATCCTGCGCGACTCTGACGAGGTGGCCAAGCGCCGCGAGGCCCGCGCCCAGATGCAGGCCCAGCAGCAGAAGCAGGAAAGCGCCCTGGCGGCCGTTCAGGCGGCCAAGGAGCTCAGCCAAGCAGATACCCAAGGCAAGAACGCCCT
>Ga0180009_10001554_pt1 | contig 27994 bp, 24 predicted proteins | sample OS_PC_MetaG_FD_123537 | JGI IMG/M metagenome (GOLD analysis project Ga0180009, IMG submission 123537) | Groundwater microbial communities from the Aspo Hard Rock Laboratory (HRL) deep subsurface site, Sweden - OS_PC_MetaG | ecosystem: Environmental > Aquatic > Deep subsurface > Groundwater... | reverse complement strand
GCGAAGGTTCTTCATCTTGACCGCGCAGTATCAGACCGTCGCGAGTGCGGTCTCCTACACCAAGACCACCCGATGGTTCATCGATGACGCCCACAAGCGCCTCAGCGATATCGTCGAGATCTTCGGCTTCCTCCGTGACAAGGACATCGACGACGAGTTGGCTGCGTCGATCCGCATGTACCTCGGGCTGTTCCGCGGAATCGATCAGGTCGACGTCTTCGTGTTCGGCCACACCCATCGTCCCGCGCGCGCGAGCGACCGGGACTTCAGGCCCAAGCCGCATGACCGCGGTCTTCCCTCGGGCTTCGAGATCTTCAACACGGGGAGCTTCATCGAGAACCGCCAGCGGCTCGGGAGCTTCTTGTTGATTGATGAGAGTCGCCCTGATCCATTTCAGCTGATGAGCGTGACTGCGGCGGGAGATGTGACGGAGCTCCAAGCCTGAAAGGAGGCACACGTGCCACGCAAGAAACCGGCAACCACCCAACCCGCAGCGACGACGCCCGCGAAGCGAGGCCTGCCCACGGATCGGTCGGAGCGCGTTGTCGTCGACGAGGTCTTCGATGACGACAGCGCTCGCCTGCTTCGCGCCAGGCGCCTGCCTGGGCTTGCGTCCGACGACCTGTCGATCGACACCTGGGGCGAGGAGCGCGAGGAATTTCTGTCGACCTGGCAGGTCGAGGCGTTCGTCGGCTTCACAGGAACCCGCAAGCTCGCCGAAGGGGACGTCTTCTTCCTCGTTGATGGTGACGAGCTGTCGGACGCCTACCGGGGCAGCGCGGTATTGCCAAGAGCGACCGCGCGAACGAAGCACCTCCTCGCGACCTTCGACCAGTCGGTCGAGATCGCGCGAAGGGAGATCAAAGAAGCGTCGTTCATGTTGACGGCGATCGCCGCCGCGCCCAGCCCGGTGGTCGTGGCCGACTTGCGGAAACAAGTGAAGGAGCGCGTGAAGCGATGAGCAAGACCTTGACGCCTCAAACGAAACTGCTCCGGAAGAAGCTCACCGACGATTCCCTCGCCGTGTTCGTCCTCAACGTCGGCGACGGGGACGCGATCGTCGTTCGGTTTCCGAAGGTGGACGGTCGCGTCTCGGTTGCCGTCGTGGACTGCTACGACGCAGAGAAGACGTGCGCAGTGATCGAGGATCTCGGAGCGACGCACATCGAGTTCGTGTGCGCGACGCATCCGCACTTCGATCACACGAAGGGAATCCTGGCGCTGCTCGAGTGGGCGATCTCCAAGGGGATCGCCGTGGAGCAGTTCTGGGACAGCGGCTTTCGGCACGTTTCGAAGACGCACTACGACATCATTCGGTTCCTGCAGGAGCGCAAGGAGATCCGCGTGGTTCGCCCCACGAGTGGTTACGAGACGATCTGCTCGCTCGTCAGGGTGCTCGTGCTCAGCCCTTCCATCTACCTGAAGAACCGGTACGACACGTTCGGGACGAACATCAACAACGCGTCGATCGTGCTCAAGCTCGAGTATCCGCCCCAGGACATCGCGCCTGCCTACCTTCCGGAGGCGTCCATCTCGGATGAGGAGCTCGCTCGAAACGAGGGGCTCAGGCGCAACACGTTCGTCTTGGCCGGCGACGCGCAGTTCGACGCCTGGGCCCGCATCACGCAGGAGTTTCCCGAGCTCGTGGACACGGACAATCGGCTTGCGTTGATCGACTCCAAGAAGCGCGAGTTTCGTCCCTTGCGCTGTCAGGTGCTCAAGGCACCGCACCACATGAGCAAGCACGGGCTGACCCTGGAGGTGATGGAAGCGCTGCAACCGAGGTTTACGATAGCGTCGTGCGCGAGTCGCTCGAAGCACGGGTTCCCACACGAGCTGACCGTCCTTGCGGTGAAGGACCTCCAGAAGAAGAAGAAGGACGCCGGTCTCCGCTTCACCGGGCACAGGACGCGCGGGCTGGGGGGAGGAACGATCGCGGCCCTTTGCCGAGGAAACGGCGCGATGCCGGTTGTGGTTCCGCTTGGGGAGGGGGTCGGGGAGCGGGCTCCGATTTAGGCAAGCTTGTTCGCATCAGGTCGGCTCTTCGTTGGGTAGCTCACGATCTTCGCGGTGGAGCGTCCTCGCGGCCCATCAGGCAATCGTCCCACGCCATCTTCACTTGCCTCCTGAGAAGGCGGGCAGGTCAACAGAGCACGGAGCTCTGGTTGTGGACGACAGAGTCGTTGTCAGCGTGCTTCTTGGCGTCGCGTGAAATGCTATTGGTTGACGCGCCGTGGGAGCGACCACACCGTGTACAAGGACGAACATGTTCGTATGACTGTGTCGCACCAGTGGCGCCCCCCAAGCGTCGCGGTCAGCTGCGGGAGGTTCGGCATCCCGATGATGTAGGCGGCGATGACGAACGGACCGCCGGGTTCGTTGTGCTAATCCCCCAAAGCCAATCCAGGCACCTCTTCAGCGGTGACATGGTTCAGCGTCATCCAGTCGGCGAGCGTTGGCCAAGCAAGCAATTCGGATTCACGGGCGGTCAAGACGCTCAGGTCCTGGACAACCTGCGCTCGCGTACTCGGGGACGACTCGAGACCTTCCGAATACGCGCCGTCCTTCATGACACGGCAAACTGCCCGGTTGAAGTCATATAAGTGCCACCACCCGTCGTCCCCGGATGCGTTGCGTAGCCTTATTGCGATAGTAAGCTCTTTTTCCGCTTCAGCCCACAGCGGATTCCTCTGATCCTTAAGCGCAAAGCCAAGTTGACCATGGACTCGGTGGTTGTCTGGATCCCCAGCGGCTAGCCCCCTGAACACCGGTATGGTTCGTTCCATCAATGGCTTGTCACGCTCCCATGTTCGCGTACGAAGTTGCTGAGCTTGATGATAAACCTGTTCCTTCACTGGTCTAGAGGCAACCCGAATTGCCTCGACCAACTCACCTTCTGGCATCGTCGCATTCGAGTCATCAGGATTCAGCTGCCGTGCTGTCTTCGCTAGTGCCGAGGCGTCCAACTCGGCTTGCTTGGCTTGCGCGTCTATCTTCTCTTCGACTCGGGCGACTTGCGCAGCAATGTCCGCTTCAGCCAACGCGCCAGCAAGGTAGAGCCGACTCCACAAGTAGCTGAACAGAAACCCGCAAGTAGGGAAGTAGATCAGGGAGGCATAGGCGAGGCCGGTCGCCGACGCCGAGGGCAAACCGCCAGCTTCACCGGAAGCCAACGCCTTGCCCAGGTACTCCGACGCCAATGAGAGGCTGTGCGGGAGCTTCGTGATCTGTGTCAAGCCCACGCCTACGAGAATCTTGGTCAGCCAGTCAGATATCTGCTCCAGATTGGTGTTCGCGCCGTATCGGGCTGGGGTATTGCCAGATCCGTCGCGCACACTGTCCAGCGGTCCAGCGGTATGTGCGTCTTGCAGGGAGCGCGGGATCCCGAAGAGAAATCCAACCAGGCCTCCAGCGGTCAACCCGGCTCCAGCAACGAGAAGTCCTACACACGCCGAGGAAAGTCGCCTTCCGGCGCTTAGACCAAGCGCATGCGCGAGCATGACGACAAGGCCGAATATGGAAACCGCGACAAGTGTCGTCTTCCAGCCCTTCGCTCTCGAGATCGATCCGTTGCTAGTAGTCGGCATCGTTGGTGTTCCTTGAGAGCACCAGGTCTCCGCAATGACGCTCCTGGTCTCGGCGTCCGGCACGACACGACAGTCATCCAGACTTTACTGAACGGCTACGCCGAGGTGATCGACTCTCGGCCGCCAACTGATTGCGATCGCCCCACGAACCGAAGCCCTTCGTGGTACAAAAACAGTCCGAAAACATCGGATTCTAGATCGGGGGCGCTCCAGCTGTACCGGACGCTTCAGTCCGCGTTGGCCTCCTGTTCCGAGGAAGCGGTATCGCTTGCGCCAGCTGAATCACCGGTGCCGGCGTCATCACCGGGCAGAGAAAACGATGCACAGTTCTGGTTTGCCCAAGCGATCGCTCCGCGGATCGCGGAAACTGACTCGTCGCCACCCGCGTAGGTGCAGAACGGCTGGTCATACGCCAACAACCTGCACTGGCAATCCGTAGGCCCGGTAGTGGAGTAGTATCCGGCAGTCGCGCAGGTCATGCAGAATGGCGTTCCCTCGTAACCGCTTTCAGCGCAGACTGTCGTGGTATCGGTGACGACCTGCTGGAGAGCCTTTTCACACCCATTGTCGTCCCCACACGAAGCCAGTGCAACACTGACGGCGATTGCGGCGCATAAGATCATCATTTGCCGCATGTCAGAACCTCCCGTTGATCTGGAGTGCCCCGACGGTGGTGCCGAAGTAGCCGCGCAACGCCTGGCGACTTCCAACCTGTGCCACTCCGAGTGTCAGCGGTGCTATGGTCAGATATCCGAGTCCCGCTCTTCCGAAGGTGGCACCAACGTACCCCGCCATGTAGGGATACACTGCGGAATTGGCCTCGCACGGGAGCCGCTTCTCGTACTCGCTTGCGCTCTGATTGCACGCCATCTTGGTGGTAGTAGGCGACGACGCCACGAGCGAACGCGAGAGGAACGTTGTGTACGCGCCGACTTCTAAGGCAACCCACCCCACCCCTTGCTCCGACCAGGGTTCCCATCGACCGGCGACGGCAGGCACGACAACGTCGGCGAACCGGGGACGAGATGTAAAGGATGATGCATTCCAGACCCACAAATAGGACAACATGGCACCGAACACGCCGAAGCTCAGGCAGGTCGAGCCAGGCCGGCCCTTGGAATCCTTGCCGCAAATGGTTTCCTCAGCCCCTTTGCGCAGACTCAGTTCCCTGTGAGCAAGCGTCGCAGACGTCCTGGCGGCGATCGCTGCCGAGGTGTTTGTCTTGTCGGGTAACTTCGAACGTTGGAGTTCCGCGAGCGCGGCGGCCTCCATCGCGAGTTTCGCCGCAGACTCCGCATCCTCAAGCGAATCAGCGTTTCGAGCCTGCGTCGCCGCTTGAGCCGCGACTTCCTGCCCCCGATTTGCGCAAGCGTGCGAAAGCTTCTCCGAAAGAGCGGACTTCAGCCGTTGGGCCTCCAACTCCTCCGCCAGCAACAGCATCTCCGAATGTCCGGGCGCCTTCCCGGCGCAGCGGTAGTGTATCTCCGCCAACTGCGCATAATGGACCGCATTTTCTGTTGCACCAGTCGTGGCAGCGGGCCCTTTGAGGACTCTTGATGCTCGGGCAAGAAAAGTCTCGGCGGCCTTCCTTTCCCGCTCGTAGTCGGCGTTGCTTTCGACCGGACCAAAGCAATCCAGGTCGTTGTGGGTCCGAGCGCATGCCGGGTCCACAGCACGGCCGCGGTCTTCGGCGGAAGATGGTGACGTAGCGCTCGCCGTCGCTGCCCCGATGTTCGACGCGCTAGCGCCGGACGACACGGCAGGAGCACTCGCGGCTGCCGATGAAGAGTCGCTAGCCGTTGCGGACGGTTGCAATCCCGGGGGCGGAGTACCGGCAGGACGTTGCGCAAGAGCAGTCCCTGCCAACGGAATCGCTACCGTTGGAAGAAGCATGAGAAGCGGCCTGTAGGATCGAGTCACGCGCCTGCCCCTCCGGTTTCAGTCGCCGATCGCGTCGACGAACACGTTCCCGCGACCTGTCGACCATCACACTCCGCGCACAGATCGGCGCCAGAGGGAGCTCCGTCTCGTCGCACAGCGGGCGGTATCGCACTTCCGACAGTGCAATTCTCGCACAGGTGATAGATACTTGAATCCCTTTTGTCAGAGTAGGCCATGACTCACCCCCCTTTGTCGTGTCTACCGGTTATCACGGCTCCTGACGCTTGTCGACGGCTAAAGTGAATTACTGGACCGCGGCACCGCATTGTCGGCGTACCGCGACGTTCAAACACAAAGGGACGGGCAGAAGCGCGAGGGAACAGGAATTCCTTCGCCAGAGCGTGGACTTCGTCGGGCGACGTGGCCTTGAAGCTGCCAACCGACTGCAGCGTCTTCCTTGCCTGCAGTTGACCGGTGCCGGTCTGTCAGCTACCTTCTGGTGGTGGCGAGGATGAGGCGAGGGCACGAAGCCTTATTTCGGCCATGCCCAGACGTTCCGGAGCTTTCAACCATTCTCGCCGATTGGCGAGGCTGCGCGTGACGATCACAACGCTTTGAGGCGGAATTGTGCGATTCAACTTCTCCAACTTCCTCAAAGAGGCGCTGCTGAAACTGCTCGCACTTCCCGTCGTCATGGTGGCAGGCGCGATCGCGGAGGTGCTGTTGGGCGCCGCCGCGAGTTGGCTAGGATCGACTCGCCTCCTGTGTCTGTGCGCGGGGCTCCTGTTGGTGGTGCTCCTTATCCGGTCGCGGTGGGGACTCTCCATGGTGGCGGCGGCTAGGGGGCGTCTTCGGGATCCTCCATGCTTCCTGCTTCTGCGTTCGGAATCCGAACCTGATGTGCAGGACGTGCCTGGCCATTGGGAGACCGTCGAGACTGATGACCATGGAGGGCGAACCCTCTCGTGGGTCGCAGGCCGGTCCTATCTCACCAATGTTGTGAATGCGCTGAACCGTCTGGGTTGCGTCATCGCGTTCAAGCCGCTTGGGTGGCAGAATCCCAACGTGCGCGCGATGGTTGTCGTGACCTCGCCAACCGACACCGAATGGCGAGAGGACGTCGCGACGCTCGCCGAGTGTTGCACGATCGTAGTCGTACCCGCGTGCAGCCCCGGTCTACTCGATGAACTGCGCCTTCTGAGCCAGCGTGGGTTATACAGGAGAGCGGTAATAGTCATGCCTCCTGAGCAGCGGGAGGACTATCTCAATGTTTGGTACAATGACGACTCGGTAACTAACAGGGACGCAGCGCTGGCGGCATGGCGCGATGCAGCGGAGGTATTGCTTCGAGATGGAATCAACCTGCCGATCGCTGACGATTCCCAAGGCAGCGCCTATGTCCCTAACAAGGATCTTTCCGCGCGCCTCGTGAGGAAGCTCCCAGATCCCTCGGAAGACGAAGGGGACACCGCACTGACGAGTGTTCTTGCCGAACTGGTTGCCACCATCCGGGAACCCACATACACGTATAGAGAAGCCATGCACAAACTGGAGTTCTCAAGGGCTATGAGGCGCTGCGAGACCTCCGGGCGGGTAAGCACTCGCCCGTGAACAGAATCCTCGTGGGCAAGGCCGACCGGGCGACGGGTTGGCAACTTCCGTCGCGTTGCCGACCTGCCGGTGGATCGCGAACCCGGATCGACCGGCACCTTCACCTTCGGCGTCACCGACCGACTCCACCGACAATACACATAAATCACGTTGCGGGCGACCAACCCTGTGTTATCCTGGTGTGTCATTGGAGGCCTGGTGTCCGAGCGCGCCAACATCTTCGCGATCCACTCTTGGGATGATGCCACTGTCTGCTGGCACCTCGAGGGGTTGCTGCGGGGAGCCGATCCCGACCTTGCCCACTACACAGTACACCCCGAGAATGCGCTAACCGGGTCGACGGAAGAGGTGGAGCAGCAGCTCGAGCACCGAATATCTGTGTCAACAGCCGTCCTGGTCGTGAACACGCCTGGTCTCCACCAGCGACCAAGCGCGGGCTTCGAGATGGCGACGGCGGTGCGCATGGGCAAGCGCATCGTGGTCGTTCAACCCCCCGGAGCCTTCGAACAGCCCATTCCAAAGGTCTTGGACGGGCACGTCTACCGGCACGCGGCTTGGCGGAGTGACGTCGTGGGACGCGCGATTCGTGGCGAGTACCCTCAAGACGGTAGAGTGTTCGACATTGCGGAGGTGGCCGATCGACGGAGCCTGGTGGGTGTCCTAGCCGCCGGAGTGGCCGCCGTGAGCTTCCTGATCATCGTGAAAACTGCTGTGGATCTCCAGTCGCTCCAGCAGGAACTTGCCGCGCACGGAGTTGAACTGCGCTGGGAAGGACAGACCGCTGAGACTGTGATCGGGCACTCGCTGCTGGGAGCAGCGGTCGGTGGCCTGCTTGGTGCGCTATCTGGAGACGGGCGCACAGCGCTTTACACGGCTCTCGCCGGGGCGGCCGTTGGCGGCGCCGTGGGTGTCCACCGCACTTACAGGGCCCGCCTCCTCGGCTTGGCTGACCTGCGCGTCCTCACCGTCGAACCCAAATAGCTACCATCCAACACCATCACGAGGACCATATGGCCAGCAAGAACCGAATCTTCATCAGTTTTGCCGTGGAGGACAAGGCCTTTCGCGATCTGCTCGTGGGACAGGCCAGGAACGAGAAAAGCCCCTTCGAGTTCGTGGATATGTCTGTCAAGGAGCCCTGGGACGAGAAGTGGAAGACGAAGTGCCGCTCGCGCATCAAGGGATGTGACGGCGTCATAGCCCTTGTGAGCAAGAACACGGCCAAGGCCGACGGAGCACTCTGGGAAATTGCGTGCGCCATGGACGAGAGCGTGCCCATCCGTGGTTTTTTTTGCACCAATGACAACCGCCCTTCATCCACCCCGGCTGGCGTGCGGATGCTGAACTGGACATGGGCGAATATCTCCAACTTCCTCAACTCCCTGTAGGAGGTCGCTATGCGGAAGGCGCTGATCGTTGGCATCGACTACTACGAGCACTTCAACAGCCTCCGTGGCTGCGTTAACGACGCTCACGAGATGAAGAGCGTGTTGGAGCGCAACAGCGATGGGTCGGTTAACTTCGATGTCAAACTCCTCACGGGGACCGGCTCCGCAGCTCCCGTGTCAAGAGTAGAGCTGAAGGCCAACGTCCAGGATTTGTTTCGTGGTGACAGCGACATCGCGCTCCTCTACTTTGCTGGTCACGGGCACGTAGAGGCGACCGGCGGCTACCTGGTGACGTCCGAGGTCAACCAGCCCGACGAAGGGTTCGCACTCAATGACATCCTCACTCTAGCGAACAGGTCGCAGGCTAAGAACAAGGTCATCATCCTCGACAGCTGCCACTCGGGTGTCGCCGGGAATCTGGATGCCGGCTCGAAGGTGGCTGGCCTAGCCGAAGGGCTCACCATCCTTACTGCCGCCGAAGCAGACCACTATGCCGCCGAGAAGGACGGTTCTGGTGTTTTCACGACACTGCTGGTCGATGCGCTGCGGGGGGCCGCCGCCAACTTGGTCGGAGACGTGACGCCTGGCAGCGCCTACGCCCACATCGACCAGTCGCTGGGTCCCTGGGCGCAGCCACCTCTGTTCAAGACCAGCGTGAAGAGCTTCATCCCGCTACGCCGGGCACACCCGCCGATTCCTCACGGTGAACTCCGGCAGATCACTGAGTTTTTCCCTCACGCTGGCGCAGAGTTCAAGCTCGACCCCAGCTTTGAGCCCGAACGGGGGATCGGTCAGGACGACCTCCCGGCCCCGGATCCGGCGAATACGGCGAGATTCGCAATCCTGCAGCGCTACAACCGAGTAAATCTGGTGGTCCCCGTGGGCGCGCCCCACATGTGGCACGCCGCGATCAACTCCAAGAGTTGCAGGCTCACCGTGCTCGGCGAGCACTACCGACGTCTCGTTGTCAACCGGAGATTCTGATTCCCGGCCGACACGCGGGGTTTCTAGCCCTCGGGCGCATCCGTGCTTATCCCAACCTCGTCGGCCTTCTTCCGCCAATTGAGTCGAAGGCCGAGTCGCACCGGAAGATCCTCATAGAGCGCCCGAACAATCTCTGGAGTAAGGTTCAGTCCAGCGGCCACTTCTTGGACGCGGGCGTCCGTAATTGGCTTGCGCGGATCCATCCAAGGAGGCATCCCGTCGATGTCTTTGGAGAGGATCTTCTTCTCGACTGGTTCGCATTTGGTCGCAATCGCCTGCACGGCCAAGCGGCGAACTCCAGCGAAGTCATGGTCAACAAGCGACGCGACTGCAGCAATGCCTGCCTCGGTGCCGAGGCCAAACAGTGCGTTGGCAATCATTTGTGTCCTCTGCGGCTCATGGAGCCGTGCCACCAGCGCCTCCAACGCTTCAGGGCCCCCACGGACGCTCAATGCGTTTACCGCTGCGGATCGGATGCGCGAGTCCGCGTCGTCGAGACGGGCCAAGATCGCCCCCTGAGCACGCGCGTCCTTTGCGTACGCCAGAGCCTCGACCGCTCCAATCGTCAGGTCTCGATTCCTGCCTTCGAGCAGGCCGAGCAACATCTCAGTGGCACGCGGGTCGTCCATTCGAGCCATCGTCTCCATGGCGGCTGCCCTCACGAAGCCAGAAGAGTCCTCCACAAGCCTGGAGACGGCATCGACGATTCGCACGTCTCTTCCCGTTGCAAGCGCTCGTGCTGCTGCCTCGCGCACATGATCCACACTATCATCGAGAAGGCCTATCAGCACACCGATACTCCTGGGTTCGACGATCTCCTCTAGTGTCACCGCGACCTGCATTCGCAGCCAAGCGATCGGAGATGTGGCACCTTGTGCAATTCTATCAAACCCGAGATCTGCTGCTCGCCTGCCGAGGATAGCGAGCACCCAACGCATCGCTCGGTCGTCGAACAGCTGGCTTCTTGCGCTCTCCACGAGCTTCGTCATCTCCTCATCCGCCGGGTTCCAGCAGTGGAGACTCATCCAGCCAAGCGCCCAGGCTGCGGCGTGCGCCTCGGCGGGTTCGCCAAGGAGTAGTTTGAGCAACTCCTCGATCGGGTAGATGCAAACTGATTCCACTGCGCCCCGCCCCATAGCTCGATTGAACGCGTACTCCATCTGCACCAAAGCACTTCGAATCCGAGTCGTGACATCATTCGAGCGAAGGCATTCGGCCTGCTCCTCAAGCCAACGCTGATCGTTCGAATCAAGGTTGCTGGCAAACGACAACACCGAGCTGGCTGTCCCGCCAACCCCTTCCCGCCGCTCAATTCCGCAGCGTCTGAACTCCTCCAAGAGGACCGCCACAAGCGGTTCATTCCACTCCGATCGCGCGAGTTCGACACCGGCCATGTCCGCACCAGTACGCTCAATTCCGTCACCGTCGTTGTCGCCGAGTATCGCCGAGAACCCTCGAAGGACTTCATTGGCCGTCTCGACGTGCACGTTGGGCTCGTCAGCAAGGCACTGCGCGGCAAGAATAGCGCGCGCCCGAATTGTTGCGTGTTCCTCGTCTTCACGCGGACGTGAGATCGCGAGTAGCGCCTCATCAACACAACTCTCCGCGGGCCAAGAGGCTATACACAAGCGCAACGGCTCTCGCCAACTCTCCCGGACGAGTGCCTCTCGAAAAGATGGGTCTTGGCGTGCCCGCTCCGTTTCGGTTTGGCCCGCAAAATCAGCGATGTACTCCTTGCGGGACCGCGTTGTGTCACGTCCGGGAAAACGTCCCAATGCGAGTGCCCGGCCCGCAAGATACTCCTGAAAGGTTAGGTGACGAAACTCAAAGACCCTCACATTCAGCCCGTCCACCAGTTCGCGCCCTGCCTCGATCAACAGGCTGGTGCGCCGCTCGACCAGATGAAGAAATTCCTCGGGCGATCGGTCCTGGACTCGCCGCAGCTGAGGATAGGCGACGCGGACTTGCGCGAGGAGCTCTAGGACTTCGTCCACCCTCAAGCGCTGCACTCCGCGCTGGCACATTGCAAACGCAATGTATTCGAGCTGCGGCAGGGCCTCTTGAGGATCCATGGGCTGGTCTACCTCGCTCCGCCAATTGAGCAGAACTTGGACAGCTTCCCAATAGAGCTCCGCCCGCCGAGTTGGCAGCTTGCCCACCTTCCGTCGGACCAAAGCCATAGTCGTGAGGAGCAGCGGGTTACTCGTAAGCCGTTCGATTCTATCATTCACATGGATAGACCGAATGAGCTCGTCCGTTGCGCGCTCTCGACGCTCCGGCAGCTCCGTTGCGTCGCACCAGCGCCTCGCGAAGTCGTCCTTGCCCGCGGTGTCGAGCTCGGCGATGGTGACGTGCTCGAAGCCGCGGCCGATCCGGTAGCCAAGCTCGCGGTAGCCGACGATCCGCGAGGTGACGACAATTGGCGCGTTCGGGTAGGCAGTACAGATCTTCTCGATTTGCTGACACAGTGATACCCGAACCTTCGGATCCGACATCTCGTCGAGACCATCGATGAGAAGGACCGCGCGACCAGCGACCAACTCTTCGCGGAGAAGGTTCGGCAACACATCGACCTCATCAGCCGCCATCTCTGACTTGCGCAGCGTGTGCTTCAGTATGTCGTCGAGACATCCGCACGCCGCCGCGTCGAGGTCGCGACAGCGAACCACGATAGGAAGGACTTCCTCATCGGGTAGCGTGGAGGCGTCCGGGATCGCCTTCCAGCTTGGGTCATTGCGGCGGCGCAAGAGGAAAACGGTTGCTATCCAACGCAGAAGCGTGCTCTTCCCAGCCCCCGGATCCCCCAGCACGACGATACGTCGTGCTGACTTCAATCGCTCGCCGACTGCGGCACGGCGTGGCGCCCTCGCCTTGCGCGAAAGCGCCCTGCCGGCCGCATACAGACGATCGATTTCGCGTTTCTTCTCGATGGCCTCCAAGCGCGTCGCATCTTCCTCAACCTCTGATTCCGACATCGGAGCGTCAACATTTACGCGTAAGGGAAGATAGAGACGCCGCAACTCAAGCTGGCGGCTCGTGATGTGCCGATCCTCTGGAAGGTTGGCGAGGTCGACAAGGTCGCAGGTTTCCAACGCAAGCTCGCAGTATCGGTCGAGCGCGACCGAACGGCGGTCTGCGAGAGGTACGATTGGCTCGGCGGCAGGATCGGCGGAAATGGGAAAGCGCTCCTGCACCGCACGTACCAGATCGTCGACAGCCCGCGTTGGATCAACCCAATACTCGGCGATGACTTCGTCGGTCGTGAAGACATCCGTGTCCGCGTCCTGCTCCATGCGCACAGTAAAGACGACGGTACCGTGCCGACGAGCTGCGTTGGCGAGGAGCCGCACCATCTTCGTGCCCATCGCGCGCGCGGTCCCGCAGATGACGAGCGCAGCACCCTCGGCCAAGGCCTTGGACGCTTCGGCATGGATTGAATCCCCGACAAGCAGAGTACCCTCGTGGACCGCGTCGTACCCAGCCGCCCGAATCGGTTCCGCCAGCGACTCGGCAAGCCCCTGTTCGCCTCGCGCATGTGCGATGAGGATTTGGCGCTTCATGGCCTAGCGAATCGCCCTGAGCAACTCGGTCATCCCGTTGGCCCAATCGCCCACGAGATCCGCGTACTTGATATCCGCAAGGATGGCTGGCGAATCTGCACCGGTAAGTCGAACCGGAAGAAGCTTGACGTTGTGGCCGTTCAGCTGGCGAGCGAGTGCAGACATCCACTCGCGGCTCATCCATGGCGCCAGCACTGAACTTGCCGAGTAGCAGACGACAACGTAGGTCGCCCCCTGGAGGCCGTCCTGCATCTTGGCAATGATCGAGTCGCCGATGCTGATCTCCCAAGCATCCAGCCATACGAGATGGCCTGCGTTGCGGACTTCCGTGGCCAATCTCTCGGCCTCCACGATATCGCTGGATCTGTGACTGATGAAAACGTTCGGCATGTGGCCTCTCTTAAGACCCGATGGTCCGCCTTGGTAGGCGCCCCTCACCACGCATGATTCGGGTGACTACAACGTCCCCCCCGCCCCCCCTTCACCACCCGCATCCACCTTCTTCCGAACCCGACGACGAGCCCGAACCAACACATCCTTGTTCCAAATCGCCCCCTTCGAAGCATCCCCGTCGAACGCGCACTTCCCCGCCCGGTTCAAGTCCTCGATCGCCTCGAGCACCCGCCCCTTCGTCTCGTACAGCTTCGCCGTGTCCGAAGGCAGCCCACCCCGCGCAACTTCCTGCTTCACATCCGCCGCTTCGAGCAACGCCTTCGCCGCGTCGAGCTCCGTGAGCGGACTCTTGCCGCCGAACATCGGCGTCAAGGCGCCCTCGAGCTTCGCCACGTGGGGCCGAATCCGCGTCAGGTATCCCAGGATCTTCGCGCTCGACCGCCCCAGCGAGCCTCCCGCGCGAAAATCCTCCGCGCTCACCTCCGCCGCGGACGACGTACGCAGCGCCCGAGGAAGCTGGTTTCGAAGAATGCGTAGGAACTTCTTCGCCTTGTCGATCCCCTCCTGCTCCCCCTGCGACGCCACCGAGGCCGCCGCGCGCTTGTCTGCCTGGACCGACATGTCTGCCTCGAGCTCGGCCACGCCCTCTTGCAGCTTTTTCGTATCGTCCACCAACCAACCGAACGGCGCGAGCACATCGGCATGTTCCGTCGCCAGTGCCGCGCTCACCTTCGCCTGTTCCACCAGCCCGAGCCGAGGCTCCGACTGTCCCTTTCGGATCAATCGATCGTCAAATGCCATGAAACGCCTCCCAGAAGATCAGCGAAACAATAGCAGAAGTTGATGACAGGGTGAACGACATGAACCAGCCCACCAGGCGCAACGGCCTTTCTAACCGAGGCGAACTGCACATGCATTTGCGCCGTGGCAGTGAGGGACGCGAGCTCTCACGGCCGTTAGCGGTGGCTTGTTGTGATCGTCCGGCTCGACTTTGGGGGATGCTGGAACGGGTTTGCGTCCGCTTGGCTACGCGACCCTACTACTTCTCGGAGGAACTCGGACGAGGCCGCGACTCGGGCGGGGACGACGGGCGAGTGCTCGCACTCGCTACGATCCGCTGCGAGCGGGCGAGGGCAAGAACATACATCTGCTCTGAAGGCGGGACCCTCGCGGCTTTTCGGGGCGCTGAAGGTGTCGGGGGCCTGTCAGTTTTCTCGTCCATTGTGGTCTTCCCGGGTGGCTTCACCCTTCACACGGGCCAGTACTTCTTTCATGGGCTCAACACAAGCAGGCAGCAAGGCATTCCTTGTGCGATCACGGTCGATGAACGTCCCCTTCGACTTCCGCGGCTGTTTCATGCGGAACAGATCCTGGTAGCGATGCGGTGCCACGCCCCCGTAGATGTCAAAGGTCACCTTGGATGGGCTTGGCTCCGTCAACGGGTCGTTGATGGCATCGGGATGCAGCTTTCGGGCGCGACTCTTTTCGTACGGCTGGTAGTAGACCACGCGCGCCAGGCCGGCGCAGATGATGTGCTTGGCGCAGTTGTGACATGGATAGTCCGTCACATAGAGCGTGCTTCCCACCAGCCCTCCGGACGCACTTCGCGCTGCCGCCAAGATGGCATCCATCTCTGCGTGAACCGCGCGTGTGTACTCGGTGATGTTCCTGATCGCTGAGGACGAAAGAACTTCGCGCACGGCTTGTCCGAGATCCTTGAATCGGTCGTCCTGGACGAACTGCGACACGATCTGGTCCACGAGCTGCGCCTTCTCGTCGTCGTTGTAGCACTTCGCGCCCATCGTCCAGCATCGCCTGTCCGGGGGCTTACCTTGCCGATACAGCCCACCGCCAAAGCATGGGACGTCGTTCCATCCGACGGACACAACGTTCCCATCGACCGTGAGGATCGAGGCTCCAACTTGTCGTGAGAGGCATCCGGAGCGCAGGGCCGCCGTCCAAGCATGGTGCATCCCGTTCTCATCCAATGTGGGCGTGTTGATACCTACATCAAATAGTAACTGAAGGACGCGCTCCACCTCCGGTCCGACCTCGTTCTTCGTGTCGTGGTCGTTGCGGATGAAGTAGTCCGCGTTGAGCACCGTCTTGATCGCGCTCTGTCCGTGGGCGACGCCTTCTGCGCCGTCCACCTGCGAGAGCCTGTCGAACTCCCCGCTGTCGATGTGCTTGCGCTCCCGCATCCGTTCCCGCCTGCGGGCGTCGGAGGCAACAACGCCAACCATGAAGAACGCTTCGCGGAACACCCCTCGTAGGTACTCGACCTCCTTGGGGTGTTTCAGACTGTCGATCACGTACGCCACGCGCTTGGAGCCATCTCCAATGTCATGCGCGATCACATGGGACACGCACAGGCGAGCGAGTACTTCTGCACCTTGCGCTTCTCGCATTTCGTTGCCGCGCCGCTGCAGCTCGACGATCCGCTTGCCTTCCGTTGGGAACGATTGGAGGAACTGGCGCTCCGCTTCTTCGATGAGCGCGTTGGCCTCCTCGATCTTGCTCACCACCTGCGTAGACGCGACCTGTTCCTTGTACGCCGCATCGACGAGAAACGACTTCGTGATGTCGATGGGAAGCGCCGTGTATCCGTAGGTCGCGAGCGTCTGCACAAGCTTGTCGCGCACAAACGAACACCCCACGCCGACCTGACCGGCAAGACCGAAGACGAGGACGGGGCTGTCGTCGCTGTTGGCCACCGCGAAGATGGTATCCAAATGAACAGTAAAAATGCAACCCCAGACCTCGATCAGCTGAGACCGGCCCCTAACTGTTCGAACTGCCTACCAGACCTGGACCCGATACGGAGGCTCCGGGGCTCCCGAATTGATGGGCAAGCGCGACGCGTTCTACAATGACCATCTGCGAACGCGCCACCATCGAGTGCAAGGTGACGGGATGAAACGGCCACAAACACGAACCACGACGACCCAGACGAGACGCGGCAGCGTCCTCGCCGTCCTGCTGAGCACCATCCTCCTCGCATCGTGCGCGCCGAGCCAGCAGCGAGCCAAGCCACCTGTCGACAGGCCGTTCGCCGCTACGCAGGAGGTGTGGGACGTGATCGACAAGGCCATCGCGCCACTCGTCGCCGACGCGAGGCACGCCTACCCGGAAGCCCGCGCACGCTACCTGTCCGGGCTGCCGGCCGGGCATCGATTCTTGGTGACCGCGCGGCTCTACGACCAGCGGGGGAAGTTCGAGCAGGCGTTCATCGAAGTGAGCAAGATCGAAGGTGGACGCATCGAAGGGATCATCGCGAACCAGATGAACGGCGTGCAGGGCTACGTGCGCGGGCAAGCCCATACGGTTCCGGAGGCGGCGATCCTGGACTGGACGATCGTCAGGCCCGACGCCTCCGAGGAGGGCAACCTCGTTGGCAGGTTTCTCGACTACTACAGGCCGGGCAAGGTCTTCGGGGTGGTGGTCGGCTTGAAGGTCGACGAACGACGTCGAGTCACATCGGTCCGCGTGGCACAAATGCTCGATCCAGCCTCAGCGTCTACCGAGCCGGCACAGTTCACGCCACCGTCGGTGTACGTGGAGGCGGTCGAGCGACGGTTCTCGTCGATGCGTTTGGAGTCGCCACGCGACGACGACGCAGAGTTCTACGTCGTGCTCTTCTACGACCCTTTGCAGCCTGGCGAAGCGATTGACGAGGAGAGATTCCACAGGATGCGAAGGGAACGGTAACCCTTCCTCCACCGGCGCCCCCCCTTCGCCCACCACCGGCCACCCCTTGTACGCCGTCGGCCGCCCACTCGTACACCGTCGGCCACCACTCGTACACCGTCGGCCGCCACTCGTACGCAGTCGGCCGCCCACTCCTACCCCCGGACGCCCCTCGTCCACCGCAGGACGACCGCTCGTACACAGCAGGACGACCGCTCGTACACAGCAGGACGACCGCTCGTACACAGCAGGACGACCGCTCGTACACAGCAGGACGACCGCTCGTACGCCGTCGGCCCATCCCGCGCCCACCAAAGGACGACGTCTCGCGCACCAACGATCAGCCCCTTCCGTACGCCCCGTGCCTCCTACCAAAACAGACGCCTAACCGCTTGTATTCTTGAGGTTCTGCCCTCCTTCCCCCGACGCGGGGGAAGGCCGGGATGGGGGCCTTAACAGAGGCGTCCTGGTCGTTCTCAGTACCAAACCGCCCCAAACCCCAACGAAGCGTACGACGCGTTCCGATCGATCGTCGGCAGGTAGGTCACCGAGATCCGGAAGTTCGACTCCAATCCGTCACGATTCGCGTTGAGCGATCCCATGTCCACGTGAGCGGCCACGCCCAGGTAGTTGAAGCTCCCGATGCCCTCGAGGTCGGCAGGGTTCGTATAGGTGTAGGTCGGTTGCCAATCGAGCCCGAACATGACGCCACGCCACAGCCCTTCGCCGATGAACTCGCCGGAGCCGATTTGCCCACCAAGGAACAACGGCAACATGAAGACACTCGCCGAGCTCCACTGCGTCTCGCCGCCTTGTTGCTCGAGCGGCACCTTGATCGCACCGTCCTGCATCTGGCCAACCGTGTTGATGTTCGGCGTGCGGTACGCGAAGGCCACCGCGGCGAAGTCAATGCCGGTTCCCATGCGAAACGCCAGCAGCGTCGACCCCTCGGACGGTTTGGGGATCTCGAGTTGCATGAAGCCAATGTGGAAGCCGATTCCGGCGCCGCCGCCGCCCGAGGGAGAATCCCCGGTGAACGTCATCTGCTGACCGTCGGGGTAGTTGATGACGTAAGGATGATCCAACCGCGCGAGAACGCCGACGATCTGTCCCTGCACATCCATGGTCAACAGCGACCCACCGCGCTTGGACCAATCGGCCACCGGTTCTTGTTTCTCGGCGTCCTTCGCCCAGTTCCACGACCCCGCATCCGCGGATGCGTGAGGAATGATCTGCTTGACCTGGTCCCAGGGGATCGTGCGCTGGGTGGTGTCGGGCATGCGCATCATGACCGCGTTGCCGCCCGCGAACCCAGCGAGATATCCCTCCAGGACGGTGCCGTCGACGAGCACGACGCGATCGAGTCCGACGGGTTGCGCAGGGACCTGAGCGGGAGGCGCTGTGGGCACCGCAGCAGGCGATGGCGCAACCGCGGGCCCAGGCGGAGGACCGGGTGGCGCCGTAGGAAGCAGCGGCTCGGTGGCGGCGATCACCTTTGCCACGATCTCCGCCTTCGATGACTGAACCGGAACGGCCTTTTCGCCGGCTTCGCTCTGCACGGTGACGAGCAGCGCAACCCCCGAATTATCGTGGGCCTGGACGTCCACACGCACCATGCAGCCCGCTCCAAGCCTGGATCGCAACGTGGCCACCCCGGCAGGATCCGCAGCCAACGCCTGATTCAATCGGGCGGGATCCGTGTCGCCGTATCCTCGCGCTTGAAGGCGTTGCTTCAACGCATCCGCCGTCGCTCGAAGTTGCTCGTCCGTCGCCGGATCTCCCGTCATGGCGACCAACACCACCGCCTGCCGCGACGCAGCGGTGGCCGTCGCAGCCGCAGGGGCCGGCGGCGCAGGGGGCGTCGTGAACGGCGTCGTGTGTTGGGCAAGCCCGTCCAGGGCGACCAGCGAACCGGCGGCGAACACACCGGCAACCAAGAAAGAGTGCAAAGCTCGATTCATGCGGGACCTCGGGCCGAGGCAGGCCGAAGCGCTTGCGACGACCCCCTTGAACTATGCGCACACCACGGCGCAGTCAAGCCGACTACGCGAGGGACAACCCCCCGTCGACGGCGAGCAGATGCCCGGTTATGTAGTCGTTCTCCGCGAGAAAGCGGACCGCTCTGGCCACATCCCCGGCCTCTCCAAACCGGTCCAACGGAATACGCCTCCGCAATCGTGCCTGTTTCTTGTCGTCGTAGTCGCCGGGAATCATCGCGGCGCCGGGCGCCACCGCGTTGACGCGAACCTCCGGGGCCAGGCCCAACGCAAGCCCCCGGACCAGGTGCACCAACGCTGCCTTCGACGTCCCATAGGGGATGAAGTTCTTCCAGGGCCGGATGGAGCTCACACAGGCGATCGCGATCATGCTCCCACGAGCGCTGCGGAGCGATTCGGACAGCCCCAGGGTCAGCAAATAGGGAGCCGTGGCGTTGAGCGCCATGGCGCGATCCCAATGCCCCTCGGTCAACGCTTCGGGCACCACGCGTTCGAAGTTGGCCGCGTTGTTGACCAGTAGATGCAGTCGGCCACCTGTCCTTTCCGTCACTTCTATCGCAAGAGCTTGGATCTGCCGACGATCGAGGAGGTCCGCTTGCAGAGCAAACGCCTCGCATCCGGCTGAACGGGCGAGTTCCACCACGGAAGCTGCCCCTCGTTCGTTGGCACCGTAGTGCACCAACAGGTTGCAGCCCGCCTCCACCAACTCCCGGCAGATGGCTGCCCCTACGCGCGTGCCGCCCCCGGTGACCAATGCCCACGCTCCCCGAAGCTCCGCTTTCGGCATGGGTCAATACCCCTCGGTCTTGGCGATGACTTCGTTCATGATCTCGCGCGTCCCGCCACCGATCGGGTACAACCTTGCGTCCCGGTACAGCCGCTCGACGGTGACCTCTCGCATGTAGCCATAGCCACCGTGAATCTGCACCGCATGGTCGCAGACGAAGCTGCAGGCGTCCGAGGCGGTGTTCTTGGCCATCGCGGCGAGGGCCGGATCCTGCTCTCCCGCAAGGTAGCGCGTGAGGCACTCTCCCGTCAGGGCGCGCGCGGCTGCAATGCGCGTGACCATCTCGGCGAGCTTGTGGCGCGTGACCTGGAACCCCATCAGGCTTTTGCCGAAAGCGTGTCGCTGCCTGGCGTATTCGACGCTCTCGCGATAGGCGAGCTCGGCGATGGCAACGCATTGACCGGCGAGCATCACGCGCTCGCTCACGAAGTTGGACATGATGGCGAGAAAGCCGGTGCCCTCCGCCCCGATCCGGTTCTCGACGGGAACGCGACAGCCGTCGAACGCAAGCTCCGCGGTGTCGGAGGCCCACCATCCCGTCTTCTTCAGCCGCGAAGACACCGCGTATCCCGGCGTGTCACGCTCGATGACGAGCAGGGAGATCCCGCCGTGCCCCTCGTCGCCGGTTCGTACGGCCGCGGTGATGAAGTCGGCACGAACACCCGACGTGATGAACGTCTTGCTGCCGTCAACGATGTAGTGATCGCCCTCGCGCTTTGCGCGGGTTCGCAGCGCGGCGACATCACTGCCGCCGCCGGGTTCGGTGATCGCCAGAGCAGCGATCTTCTCGCCCGACAGCGCCGGCCTGACGAAGCGTTCCTTCTGCTCGTCGGTTCCCCACCGCACGATCGGCGGAATGGCGATGCCGAGACTGCCAAGCCCGGCGCAGGTGCCGACCGAGGTTCCCGCGACGACCATCTCCTCACCCGCCACGATGAGGTGCGACAGATCGCCCCCGGTGCCGCCAAGTTCTTCCGGATACCCGATCCCCAAAAAGCCCGCGGCAGCCGCGGATTGGTACAAGGTTCGAGGGAACTCGCCCGCCTCCTCCCAGGCAAGGGCGTGCGGGGCGATCTCGCGCTGGGCAAATCGGCGGATCTGCTCTCGGAGCGCTGCGTGCTCCTCGCCTTCGAACGTGTAGCGGCGTGAGGTGGTGCTCATCGCCGGCAAGCGTAGCGCTTGCACAATTTCCGTGGCAACTCCCTACCCGCAACACCTCTCGCACTTGACACAATCGTCGCCCTGGCCGTTGATCCACGACCATGAGCATCCGTCTTCCGTTCCACCACCCGCGTCTCTGGTGGTTGCTGCTCCCTGTTCTCCTTTGCCTCGTTTCACCACGCGCTCTTGCCGGTGAAGCCTCCGCATCCGTCAGCGTCGGGGCCACCACCGCGATCCGTGGGGCGCCTCCCACGATCACCCCTCCACTCGACGGACACCCGGTCCGTTTCTTCAGCATTCCCGGTGGCGACGTCTACGCGCAGATGCCCGACGGAACGATCAGGTCCATCCGATCGGGACGAACGGTGATGAGCGCGCGCAAGCTCGCCACGGACGACTACAGCATCGTGGGCATGATTTGTGCCGCCGCTCCCGGCCCCCGGTTCGCCTGCCTCGTCCGATTGACCAAGACCGAGACCTCGGGCAATCGAACCACGATCTACAAGAAGCTCGTGCTGCTCGACAGCGAGGACGACAGCGTCACCAAGCTCGGCAGCGGATCGAGCGATCGGTACCACATTGCCGGTCTCGGCGTTCACATCGATGGCAAAGGTAGCTTGACCTTCGCATGGGCCGAGACAGTCCCGACCGGCAACAACCAGACCAAGTCCACCCAATACCTCTATGTCGACGGCGAACGGCAGGAGATGGAGATCGGGCTCGGAGGCATCGTCTCCGCGCTCGCCAACGTGGGTGGCGGCGACCGCCAAGACCCTCCGATCCAGTTCGTCGAGTTTCGCCACATCCTTTGGATGGTGCATCGCGACGGCACTGAGCTGGTCGTTCACCCCATCGGGGTCGAGCCGCACGTCGTGGCGTTTGCGTCCTTGCACGACATCCGCCCGATCGTGACCCCCGACGGTTGGTTCTACATCCTGTACCACGACCCGCGGTCCAACACGGCGCGAGCGGCCATGAGCAAGGATGGAAGCCATTGGACCGACGTGGAGCTCGACGGCAAGGAGAGCGGTTGGCAGATGGAGGCCGTCGCCGACGGCGAAAGCGTGTACGCGGTCTTCTATTACTTCCGAAACTCGTACAACAAGGGGTTGCGCGTCTCGGCGCTGAAGTCCGGGAAGCGAGCGGGCTCCACCTTCACGCTGGTGCGTGAGCGCGACTTCAACACCGGCTGGCACCCCAAGCTCGCGGTCGCCACCGATGGCAGCGTGTGGCTGACCTATCTCCGGAACGTCGAGAACGAAGAGCGGGTGTGGAGCAAGTTCAAGAACACGTCGCAGATGCGCGAATATGCGGTCGCGGACGGAAACAGCTGGGAGGACGAGTACAAGGACTACTACCTGCAGACCGGTGTTGGCGGGTGGATGACGTGGTGGAACATCGCGAACGGCACGCCCAAAGCCGAAGACGTGGGCGGCCTGGATATCGGGAAGACCGAGTACAGCGTGGGTCGGGCGCTGATGGCGACGGCCAATCTGGAAGCACGGTACGGGTCGATCGACATCGGGATGAGCTACGCCCAGGAGATCGTGGACGACGCGGCCCAGAAGCTCGAAGACAGCACGGGCATCGCGACCGGTTCGGTGAAGATTGATCAGGTGTTTCCCGGCCACGACATGAAGTTGGCGTTCATGTGGGGTCGCTATCGCGGCACCGCCACCATCGGCAACAACGTAACGGGCGATCCCGAGCTCGAGCTCAACACCGACTACGTCGATGCCCAGTTCCTTCTGCTCAACAAGTGGCGCATCAAGTACGGGCTCGCCTACACCCAGTATCGCATCCCAGCAGCCCTCCACGTCTTCACCGCGCCCGAGGGCGATCGCAGCTACACCTACGAAGGCAGCTTCTTCAGGAATGTCGGCTTCAAGGACTACGACATCATCCTCGGTTACTCGAAGCTCGACTACACCGCGAAGTACGAGAACTACTACAACGACATCTTCCTCGACGGCTCCTTCGCGTTCGGTCTCACCATGCTCGACTTCCCGGCTGTCAACACGACGATCGGCGAGGAGACGAGCGCGGTGTCCTTCAACATCAAGATGATGGCCAGGCTCGGCTGGTTGTACTTCCACCGATTCGAGTCGACCGGCGGCTTCGGCATCTACGTTCGCCCCGCCTACACCGCGGAGTTCATGACCATGGGAAGCTCCGCCAAGCCCGACGATCGGGAGGCGGACAAAGCCGAGTCCGACAGCATCGCCGTCCGCACCTCCCTCACCTCATTGCGCCACGGTCCGTGGCTCGACCTCGGCGTGGTTTGGTGACCTACCGGATCACCTTGGAGCGCTGAGCATGTTCGGCACGGTCTTGACCGTCGCCTACTCGGCGCTGGTCTTCTTTGTCCTGTGGCGGGCCGCTTCGGTGCCGCTGCTCTCCCGGCTGCCCCGCAAGGCATTCGTCGGCGCCGGCGTCGCCCTCCTGTCCATCTTTCTCCTCGGCCGATTCGTTGGGCACGATGGGACCGGCCCGGTGGCTACTGCTGGGCTCGATGTTTCTCGTCTCGACCGCGCTATTCGTCGTGGAGCTCGTCACGGTCTTCGGGGTCGCGTTTCGCAAGTGGGCGCCATCGCGGCGAGATCCTGAAAGTGACCCTTCACACGCGGAAGCGACGGTAGCTCGTCGAGCGCACGATGGTCGCGGCCGTCAATCGCTCGCGACCTGGGCTGCACGCACATCACTCAACAGCCACCCGCGACGGCGCTTCCGAGTGGATCGACGTGCACGTTGACCACGTCCTGGTTGGGCGTGAGGGCGTGGATGGCGTCCGCTACTTGATGCGCCAAGCGATCGGCCTCTTCCACGGAGAGGCTCGGGTCGACCTCGACGTGCAGATCGACGTGTACGGACTCCGGCCCAATCACCTGAGCCCGCACGCCGTGAACGCTTCGAACACCCTGGACAGCGCGCGCGGCCTCCGTGGTTTTTGCCAGGAACGCATCGTCGGGAGATCGGCCGATGAGGTAGGAGAGATTCTCACGGAAGAGGGCCACGCCGTTCACGCCGATGATCGTTGCCACCACGATCGACGCAATGGGATCGGCGATGGGGAATCCGAGCGCGAGAAAGATCGTACCGACCAGGGCAGCCGCGAGTCCCAACTGGTCGTTGACCAACTCCATCAGCTGCGCTTTCGCAGCAGCACCACGGGTCTTCTGCCTCAACAGTGCCACGATGGGAGCCGCCGCGAGCAACATCGACAAGCCCAACACCCCCATGGCCACCGGAAGGTTCTGGTGCGTGGAAGCTTCCGACGTGAAGAGACGCGGAATGGACTCCTTGTACAGCTCGAAGCTCGTGAACGAGATGAACAGAACCGCCGCAACCAGCGCTCCCACGTACTGCGCCCGACCGTATCCAAACCGGTGGACCTCGTCGGGTTTCTTGCGCGACCACCACAACGCGATGAGCAGGAACCCCGATACGAAGATGTCGCTGAGCGTGTGCAATCCCTCGGCAAGCAGCGCCATCACCCCCGTGACGTAGTACGCACCGAGCTTGAGCACGAACACGATCAGGTACAACGCAACGGACAGCTTGAGCGTCCGCAGCTCGCGCTCCGCGTCGTGACTCGAGTTGGCCTCGCCGCTCTCCGATTCCACACGCATGGCATCTTCCGCTTCGTGGTTGGCGACGGTCGAGATCTTCGGTCGTCAGCCCGAGGTATCCACGAAATACCAGAAAGTACCAAAACCCGTGAACACTTCTTCCGGCTCGACCGTCCGCCGGTGCCTGAGCGCAGGACTTCAATCCACGACGGTGATCGTAATGGTGAATGCGGTCACCGGCTCCTGGTCGACGTCGAGGCCGACCAACTGAATCTCCCGTGGGTAGTCGACACCGATGAACTCGTACTCGAACATCGTGTTCAGGCCCGGGTCCCACGGCTCCGACAGGGCGTATTGGTCGGCGAAGAGTTGCACGTACGCCACGTTCCGCGAGGCGATCTCAAACGCCACAGGGTTTTGTACCACCGCCCCGTCCAGAGGACTGATGATGACCACCGCGGGCTCATAAGGGGAGACCTCTTGTCCGGCGTCGACGACCGCGTCCGGTGCCGCATCGACCGATGGCTCCTGTCCGTCTCCCGCGTCGCTCACGTCCGGAAATGCTGCACCTGGTCCATCCGGCGGCGGGTCCTCCGACACATCGTGCTCGTCGTCGAGGGACTCGGTGCCCGAATCGGGAGCTAGCGCATCGGGAAAGTCGGACGCTGGCGCGGACGGAGTCTGCCCGGCATCGTCTTCCCCTAGCCCCGGCGGAAAGGGGACGGGTCCAGCATCGGAGCAGCCAAAGAGCGCGCTGCTCAGGATGAGTGACAGTCCCACGTACAACTTGGTACACCGCATGCCGCGACGTGTACTACGTTTCGCTACCTGGCTCTACGAGTTACACACATAAGTCTACGTTGTAGTTTGGACAGCAAGATGTCGCACGCACGGAACAAAACGCGACCAATGAAAGCATTATCACGACTGGCAGCGAGCGAAGAGCTCGGGCCCCTTCATCACACGGGAGTTGCGCTGACGGTTAGGGAGGAGCTCAGCCGAGGGGACCTCAGCCGATCGACGGGAGCTTCACGCTGTCGGCCAGTTGAATCGGCTCAAGCGAGGAAGCCGTACACCAGACACAGGAGGAAAAGCCCAACAAACATCGCGGTCAGCCCGGTGGGGGGCTTGAACTCGATCGCAGGACCTGGATCTTCAACAGGAGCTTCGTTCTGCGTTGATTCTTGATGCAGCATGTTGCACCGCCTCTACGCCCAAGCCAGCGCGCACGACTTCCATGGCTCTTCCCCGCCGCCGCGCGTGAGCACGTCGGCACGGGACACGCCGTGCGTCGCGCCGCTCGCTATTCACTTCGGTCGGCATCTCCTGGCGCATCGGAGACCCGCCGCGTCACCGCACCTCTTGGCACGGAACGTCATCGTCATCCGCGCGGGCGGCCCCACATGGTTCCAGCCTCGCGCAACCCAATGCAGGCTCGGTCCTAGAACATCGGAGTGCCCTGCATCACGGCACGCTCACGCCGACGTCCTTCAAACGCTGGGCGGTGCTCGGGCCCAGCGATCGGAGAACGCATGACGCAGGCGGCTCGGTGGGTCTTCCTCTCCCACAGGAAGCCTTCGCCAGCTCGGAAAACGTCCCGTCACGACGTCTCTGCCAAGGGCGGCGATCGACACGACCGGCGCGTTCACCGCGCTCTCATCGCTTTCCACATCGCCTTGGCGGTCCGCGACCAGCGCAGCGCTTCCGCGCTCAGGCTCCCATCGGTGCGATCCGCCGTTGGGGGCCATCCCACTCGACGTCAGGGGAATCCTGCCCACTCCGGTGATCACCAGGAGCACGACGACGAACGCGATGAACCAACGGGATCTAACCAAGGTGGTGCGAGGAATTTGGAGACGGTCCCTGAGATCCGCAAGGGGGCAAACAGGGGCACCATGACGATTTCGTTCCCGCGGGGTCCCGCCCCTTGCATCCCCTCTCCCCCCGTTCACAATGCTCACGCTGCGGGGCTTCGACTCGCGCTCAGTGAAAGGTTGGTGGTCATGGACCTGGGACTAAAGGGCAAGATCGCGCTGGTGGCGGGCGGGAGCAAAGGCCTCGGCAAGGCCTCCGCGCTGGAGCTCCTCCGGGAAGGCTGCACCGTCGGCATCTGCGCACGCGACCAAACCACCCTCGACCGAGCCGTCGAGGACCTTTCGCACGAAGGGTCCGTCTGGGGACACGCGTGCGACCTCATGGACACCCAGCAAGCGCGCGGGTTCGTTCGAACCGGCATCGAGCGGCACGGTCGGGTCGACGTGCTGGTAACGAACGCGGGCGGTCCGCCCCCCGGTGCGTTCATGGACTTCGACGAAGAAGCCTGGCTCAACGCCTTCCGTCTCAACGCGCTCTCGACCATCACGATGATCCGGGAAGCGCTCCCGACCATGATCCAACACGCGTGGGGCCGCATTATCACCGTCACCTCCGTGTCGGTGAAGCAGCCGATCGATGGTCTCATCCTGTCCAACGGGGTACGCATGAGCGTTGTGGGCTTCAGCAAGACGCTGTCGCGCGAGGTGGCGAGACACGGCATCACCGTCAACAACGTGTGCCCGGGCTACACGCGGACCGAGCGAGTCGAACAGTTGGCGAGCCGACTCGCCGCGGACAAAGGCACCACGGTTGAAGCGGTCAAGGCGGGATGGGAATCCGACATTCCGCTCGGACGCATCGGCGAGGTCGATGAATTCGCCGCCGTCGTCGCCTTCCTCGCTTCCGCGCGAGCGAGCTATGTGACGGGCACGAGCGTGGAGGTGGACGGAGGCTTCACACGCGGGGTCTAGAGCATGTTGATTCGGCCGCAGTCCGGGCACTCCCAAGTGACCTTGTTGCAGGACATGCCCCACTCGTTTTCCATCATGCACTTCAAGCAGATCTGAAACTCGCAATCGACGCACGCAAAGCAGAACGGCGGACGGTCTTCACATACCGTGCAAAGGTAATCGGCTCGCTTGCGTCGTCGTGTTTCGGCCATGACCGCCCAAACCTAGCACCATCCTCCGGAATCGTCGCGGGTCCACAGTGTTGCCCGACGTCGTAGTCTCGCCCGAGCGACCGAAGCCCCGTGAGACACGCCCCCAACTTGATTCAACCCGCACGCCCGTCGTGCCCGGGTATCGCGCAATGCGCTAACCGCCAATATCGGCCGGCGGAATTTTCTTACCGATCGGAATCCGACCTAAGGGATCGCCACGGAAATAGCTGGTCCGCCGAGTGCGACTCGGGTGGCACGGCCAAGCAAGGGTGCGCTCATCGCGAAAGGTCCGCTTGGCCGTGTCTCTGCCTGGCGTGGCCTTCGCCCCCCACGGCCAAGCAGAAGCTTGGAGGCGTTCAAAGTCTTGCTTGGCCGTGCCACCCAATTCTCGATGCCAACTGGACCAGATTAT
>Ga0180009_10001553_pt1 | contig 28013 bp, 36 predicted proteins | sample OS_PC_MetaG_FD_123537 | JGI IMG/M metagenome (GOLD analysis project Ga0180009, IMG submission 123537) | Groundwater microbial communities from the Aspo Hard Rock Laboratory (HRL) deep subsurface site, Sweden - OS_PC_MetaG | ecosystem: Environmental > Aquatic > Deep subsurface > Groundwater... | reverse complement strand
ATGCTGTTGTAGGTCTTGCAGCAGTATATGGAATTTTCGCAATAATTTTCAAAAGAGAATAATTTTTTTATTTTTATAATCTTATTAAAAATACGAACTTTTAGCATGAATGCCCCCGCCGGGATTTGAACCCGGGTCACCACCGTTCTCTAAAATGTGAAGAATTCTCTTCACTTTTTTCTAAAGAGGAGTTGCATTGAGATGCATAGATTTCCTCTCTCATCGAGACTTGATCACCTCTCTCTAGCTTAAAATTCTTTGAAAAAGAAATTTTCAAATTGTTTTTGAGAGGGTGGCGTCCTTGGCCTCTAGACTACAGGGGCTAGAAAAAATAAGGAAAATTCTTTTATAAAGATTGAGTTTGTTTTATTCAACTAGAAAAACTTTGTCATTAGGCCTCACTTTTTCAGGAACTTTTATTCCTATATGGTCCCCTTTTTTTGCAGTTGTTATTTTTTTCTTATCTACTTGCATACTATCTATTTGCTGTTCAAAGTCAGTAGTATACCCTTTTATGCGAATTTTGTCCCCCACTTTCAACTTATTTGAAAGTTTTATAGCTGCAACACCTACATTACCAAAGTAACTAGAAACTGTACCAATTTCTTTTTCTGACATATAGAATATATGAATTCCAGATATTTAAATTTATTGATTCGTGATTGTTTTGTGTAAGTTTCTTATTTTTAAAAAGAAAAGTAGTTAAGAATAATTGCAAAACTAACCCATAATAAATATGGAATAAGAAGATAAGAAGATTTTTTATTAATTTTATGAGTAAAATAGATCATTAAAACAATTGAACTCCACAGAAAGAATATTTCAATAAAAGCGTAAAAAGGAGATTTCAACCCAAAATAAAGAATGCTCCATAATATGTTCAAAATAAAATTTGTGCTAAAAATAATTATAATCGCTTTTTTTTCTAATTTATTTTTTGTATTTATCCAGGAAAAATAAAGAGATAAAGCAATTAAAAAGAATAAAATATTCCATACAATTGGAAAAATCCAATTAGGAGGTGTTATAGAAGGTTTAACTGATTCATACCATTCTGAGTTAGTTACTGGAGAAGTAAATAAACTTCCTATAATCGCTACAGAATAAACTAGTATTAAGCTGATTATTAAAACTTTCCAATTAATCCTCTTTTTCATATTTCTTTTATTAATCATCTTTATTTAAACTTTTGAGTTTAAAATAGCCCTGCCAGGATTCGAACCTGGGTCAGCTGGCCCAGAACCAGCCATACTTGACCGCTGTACTACAGGGCTTTAAACTTTGTAGCATAAAATAGTTTTAAATTTATCCCCTCCGAAATATTTTTATACTCTCTGAGATATTAATTCTAATGGTGATTGGAACAACTCTTCTTGTTATTGCAGTAATTATAGTAGTAATTTGGGTTGTGATAGAAATTAAGAGATTAAAGCATAAGATTTTTGCGATAATTCTTATTGCTTTAATTTTGTTCTCTTATATTAGTGCATCAGTTATATTTAAGGGACAAGAGATTGATTATAAAAGTGCTTCAGGAATTATGGATGCTACAAAGCTTTATTTTTCATGGTTAGGTGCTGTTTTTGTAAACCTTAAATCAGTAACTTCTTACGCAATTAAGAGAGATTGGGGTTCAAATAACACTAATGTAAAAGAAGAATGAAAATTTTACTAGGAATTTTAATGTTTTTCATATTATGTCCTCTTTTTATTATTAGTAATAATAATCTTGCGTTGTCTAAGTCAGAAAATGTTGAAATTTTTCGAGATTTATTTTTAAGGTGGGTAGATCAAATCTATCAGAATTTCCAAGTTTTAACAGGAGAAGCAGTTAAGCAAGAATGGTTTCTAAAGTAATATTTATAAAGTATTTATTCTATATGTATTTAGATGGTGAAAAAAAAGAGAGTGAAAAAGTCTGTGAAAAAAAGATCTAACCTAAAAGTAAAACCAAAGAAAGTAGAGAATAAAATAAAGAGAAAGCTTAATATTATAATAAAAAATATAATAGTTTTTTTAGTTTTGTTTCTGAGTTCAATTGTTCTTTATACAGCTTCTTCAAGCGAAGTTTATGATAATTTATTCTTGCTCCTTTCTATGATTTTTGGATTTATTTTAATAGCTTTTTTAATTGTTCTTCTTATGCTTATATTTCTTAAGTGGACAAGGAAATAAATTTTTATAGTTTAAAATTTCTTTCATCTAATATTCTTCATGAACTCAGTTGATTATTCTCTTAAATCAAAAGATTTTTATTATAAAACCACCTTTGTCTAACAAGCCTCAGTAGCTCAGTTGGTTTAGAGCGTTACATTGGTAATGTAGATTAGAATCATAGATTCTGTCAGACCATTTTGTACCAAAAATGTAGAGGTCCTGAGTTCGATTCTCAGCTGAGGCTTTTAGTGCAACAATCTTTAAAAATCTCTATTTCAGATTAATTTGATGGAACAAATAGATTCATCTAAAGATATAGAAACTCGTTTATGCGTAATAGAGACTGGAGAAATGCAAAGAAAACGTTCTTGTAGTGGAGGAGAAGTTTATGATTTATGTGATTTTGGGAGAAGAACTGATGAATTTTGTATTTATGAAGAAAGAGACGAGGGAGAAAATAATTTTTCCAAGATGTGCAGATATAAAAACCATTCTGAATAATTTTTACAAATATTTATAAAACATCTTTCTTAGGTTTTAAAATGGCAGAAAATGATGAAAGAAATTTATATCAATTAAAACAAGATTATAAAAAGATTGAGAAAAAATATTCTCTTCCCATTTTTGAGCAACTTAATGAAGATTTTCATATAGAAAAACTTGCAGAACTTGAAACAGAGTTTTTAATAAGAGAAATAAGAAAATTTATGGCAGAAAGAATTGGAAGTTATTTGAGATTTGTGGAAACTCTTTTACAACCAGGAAATTCTCCGATGTTTATTTTCTCTATTGTTAAATTGTTAGATAGTGTGGATAAAGATAGACTAACAAAAATATATAAAAAATTAGCTAAGATAGAAGTTGATATTTTTGAGATAGATATTTCTTTTTCTGAAGAAAAAGAAGCTAATTTTATAAAAAACTCTTACAAAATTTGGCAAGAAATAAAAGAAGATTTTTCACAAGTTGTTGGATCTATTAAAAAAAATTGGGGCAATAAATTTCAAGCAGATAGTAAGGGTTATTTTGGGTAAGAAAAGATTTAAAAATCGTTCTATAGATACTCTTTTATGATGTATGGATTTACTGCGAGAAATTTGGGAATGAAATTAATTAGATTCCCTCAAGAAGATTCTTTTAGATTTGATCCTGAAACAGGTATTTTTGCTGTTGCAGATGGTATTACTCGTGACTGTCTTAATGGAAGGGTTGCAGATAAAACTCTTGCCGGAATATGGAATGTATTTTGGCATTATCCTCGTCCTAGTCCTGCTAGGGAAGCAGCAGATTTATTTTGCAGGGTTTTTACAGCCTATGCAAGTAAATTTTCCCCAGAGGATGCTATTTTTCAGGGTTTTCGAGAAGCAAACAAGGGAATACATTTTTTGAATCAAAGAGAAGGATTAGAAGGAGATTACTTAGTAGGTGATTTTGCTGGATGTGTGGGTGCAGGTGCAATTAAAAAAGAAGATTATCTTTTTTGGGGATTTCTTTGTGATTGTGGTGTTGCTGTTTTAGATAAAAAAGGCAATTTAAGATTTAAGACAGATGATGAAGGTCCACATGGAAAAGAAAGAAAAGAAGGCCTTGATTTAATTGTTGCACAAAATAAGGGGTGGGCAAATCCTGAAGCAAGGAGAACAATTAGAAGAGATTATAGAAATAATTCTAATCAAAAAGATTCTTTTGGGGTCTTAACAGGAGAGACATCTGCAATGGATTATGTTAGAACAGGCGTTCAAAGATTAAGAAATGGGGATTATTTCTTAGTTTATACTGATGGAATGTTGCCTATTTTATTTGATTCAGAGACAGAAGAAGTGATTCCTGGATTTAGAGGGGTTTTGAAGGAGGGGTCTTTTGAAAGATTAGAAAACTTTTGCAGGCAAAACGTGAGATCAGAAGGCACTATGATTATTTCACAATATTAATTTTCACTCCAACCTCTTAAAAATTTCTTCAAGATTTATCTCAAAAAGTGCTACAGGCATTTTCATTTTCCAATTTTTTAGTATTCTTGGATGGATTTCTCCAAGAGATCCTATTTTTTTATCTGCTATTTTCAGTTCTGCTACTCTTCCTTCGATAAAGTGAGCAGGCGATTCTTCTGATTCCTCTATTTTTATTTCAGCATTAACCATTTTTGATAGATATTCTAAAATTTGTCTTATTTCTGTGAAATTCCCAGGAGTTATTGCAACTGCGAGATTTTCCATTTCACTTATTTTTTCTTCTTTTATACTAAAAATTTTTCCTATCTCGAAAATTTTTTGAGGATATTCACTATCCACATTTTCAGAAAGAATCTTTAATAAATAATGAGTTAAATCTTTTCTTAAAATTGTGTAATCTGTTTTAGATTTCTCTACTTCAATGGAGTCTTTTTCTAATTTTTTTGGAATTCCCATATTTGTAAATTGATTTTTCTTATTTGTAAGATGATAGCTCGAGCATTCTAATAGATTAACTCCTATGAGTACCTCTCCAATTTTTCGTTTAATCACTTCTTTTAAATCTTCTTCCCCAATTGTTGAGATTTTTGGAATTTCTGGAACAAAATTTTCATATCCATACGCAATTGCTACATCTTCAATCAAATCAACTTCATGCAGAATATCAATTCTCCACGGAGGAATTTCAATAAAACCTTTTGAATAATTATAGCCCATTTTTTCAAGAAGTTTTTTTAATTGTTTTTCATTTAAATTTAACCCAAGTAATTTGTTTGTATTTTCTAAAGAAATTTTCATTTTTTCAATTTTAAAATCCGGCGTAATTATTTTTTTTCCATATACAAGAGTCATTTGATAGATTTGTCCACCCATATCTGCAAGAGCTGTAACTACCATGTTCAAACATTTTTTTAGCATTTCTAGGTCAAATCCAGAGCATTCTATAAAAATGTCTTTTGTGTCTTCTGTTATTTTTCCAGTCATTTGGGAATTTATTATTGGAGGCATACTTAATATGTTTTTGTTTGAATCAATAAAGATTGGAAATTTTGTTTTTCCTGCTAATAAAGGTGCATACTCTCTTCCAGTTGGATGTCTCTGAAGTATTTGAAGACCTGAAAGTTCTCTTTCCATCTCAAGAGGAATGAACTTTATTTTGTCTGGTTCTCTTGCTTCAAATTTGATTGGGAGTTTTATTTTTTCTAAAGGATAAATACCCATTGCTAATTTTTTTCTTTTTCTTCCAAGAGTTACGTGTAATTTTTCTTGAATTTCTACGATTTCTTTTATTTTTTCATCATCAAATGCTAATCCTTTGACAATTGCACAAACTGTATATGGACGAATATTCTTAACAGAAGAATCTATAATTATTTTATAATCTTTTTCAGGTTTATTTATTTTATATTTTTTTAAACCAGTTTTTTTCCCTAAAAAAGCTAGAAAAGATTTTTTCCATCCTTGATAAGATAGCATGTCTGGACGATCTGGAAAAATTTCTAACTGAATCTCTTCTTCTGCAAGATGTTCAATAGGAGTTCCAAACATCGCAATCCTTTCTTGAATCTTTTCGTCAAACTTTCCAATGTCTTTTTCAAATTGTTTTTTATTTATTGTTATTGTTGCCATTTTAATCTAAATTTTCAACTCTATAAATATTTACTTTTGGATTTTTCATTTCTTTATCAAAATAAACTTCTCCTCTAAAGCAACCCTTCTCTATAAAAATTGAAAGCCAGTATTTATCTGCGGGCATCATTTGGTGAGATATTTTTTCTAATTCTCTTAAGGTAAATTCTCTATATTCTATGAAATCTCTTAAGGTGTTTAACTTTCCCTCGTAATCATTTGCCTGATAAATATGAACTTCATGATTTTGTTCATCTGTGGGGAAATGGAAATTAATTATTCCTAATTTTAACAAGTTTTTTGGGGTAGCTCCTGTTTCAGATAGCATTTCTCTTCTTGCACATTCTTCAAGTGTTTCTCCAATTTCTAATCCTCCTCCAAATCCATTCCATTTTCCCCCAAATTTTTTTCCAGAATGTTTAAGTCCTAAAAGTACTTTTGAATCTCTTTGCACAATTACAAGTGTTTCTATTCTCATTTTATCCAAAATTTCATTTTTCTCAATTTAGTTAAATCATTTTTGTAAAGTTCTCTGAGATCTTTAATTTCATAATAATCTGTTATAATTCTATCAGGTCCCATCCCCCATGCCAGAACAGGTATATGTTTTCCTAAAAGGGGAATTGTTACCTCTGGCCTAAACATTCCTGCACCTCCTAATTCTAACCAGACCTTTTTTTCTTTATGCCAAACATCAACTTCAACAGAAGGTTCTGTATATGCGAAATATCCTGGCCTAAATCTTATTTTATCAAAACCCATTTTCTTGAAGAACTGTTTTAAATAGCCAAGTAAATGTCTAAAATTAGCATCTTTATCTATTACAATCCCTTCTGATTGATGAAATTCAAAACCATGACTCCAATCAACAGTTTCGTTTCTAAAATTTTTTCCAATTGCGAAGAATTTTGCAGGTAAATTCTCTTGTTTTAATTTAGCTAATGTTTGGGCAGACAAACAAGTAGTGTGAGTTCTCAAAACTAATTTTTTAGCTTCTTCATCATCCCAAGAGTAATTCCATCCCTTGCTATTCCCGACCCCTTTTTCATGACTCTGTTTTACTGCCTTCACAATTTTTTTATCTGGAAGGACTGATTTTTTGTCTATGAAGAATGTATCTTGCATTTCTCTTACAGGATGATCTTGAGGAGTAAACAAAGCATCAAAAACCCAAAAACTACTTTGTACAAAATCACCAGCCATTTCTTTAAATCCCAGATCCATCCAGATTCTTCTTGCATAATCCATGGATTGATTCACAAAATGTCTTTTTCCTCCGTAAATTCCTGGAAGAGAAGAAATTACATCATATCTTCTAAATTTTTTCCCTTTCCATAGCTGCTCTTTTTTTAATATTGCAGGAGTTATTTGTTCAATTAAATCCTGTTCTTTTATATCTAAACTTGTTATTTTCTCGCCTAATTCAGTAAGTTTTATTTCAATTATTTTCTTTTCTTTTATTTCAATTATCCCTCTCCTTTTTTGAAGTATTTTTAGAGAGTAGAGCTTTTCAGGAGTAAGAGACTCTTGTTCAAGAGGAAGAGAATCAATAAATAGTTCTTCTAGGCTTTTTTTGGCAATTTCTTCTTTATTCGCATTAAGGAATATTTTCCCATTTTTTATTTCTATTAGGGCCTTTTTCTTTAACGCTCCAATTGATGCTTTAAACTCATCATTAGATAAACGTGTTTGTTTTTGAGCCTCTCCTAAATTTAATATTCTTTTGTTACTTAATAAATTCAGAAGTCTTCTTTCTGGCAACCCTTTTTTTCGGTATAATGCTCCATTTACTCCAATTTCTATTATTTTCTTTTTTTTAGTGGAGAGATTTAATATTTTTTTATTTTGAAGATATTCTAGCGCCCTTAATACTGAAACTTTATCCAAACTAGTTTTTTTACAAATTTCACTTATATTTTTCTCAGAAAGATAGGGAATTATTTTCCTTTCATTTGGATTTAGAGAATCTATTATTCTTTCAATTTTCATTGTATTTTTAATAACTTTGATATTAAAAAAGGTTTGTATGTTTTATAGTTGTTTAGTCATCCAAGTAGGCATTTGAAGAATTAGACCTAATGCTTTTAAGTCATAAATATTTCTCTGGTTTATTTTTTTAAAAGTAACGAACCTCATTAAAATTTTATTTTTGGCGCATAATTTTATATTTTGTTTTACTCTTGCTAAAATTTCTGTTTTTTCTTTTGGTTTTGATTCAATGATTTCATCAAGATTTATCCCGATTATTATTTTGTTTTTTTTTGCTATTTTTGCAAGGATATGGTTAAATCCAGAATTTCTTTGTTTTTGGAAATCTTTTCTTTTTGATTGATTTATTAGAAGAATTTCTATTTTTTCTTTTTCAAGAATTTTTCTATTTAATTCATCATCTTCACTAGAAAAAACAATTTTTTTGTTTTTATTTTGTTTTATTTTTTCTCTTGCTTTTTGAAAATTGTTTTCAGTGATTAAAATAGAATTTTCCATTATCCTTGAATTGATGTTCCGACAAATTTTTTATTATTTAGAAAATTATTTAGGGATTTCATGTTTTTTCCGATTATATATGTTTTTATTTTATTTTTTAAGATTATTCTTGATGCTGTCTGGTCAAGCACAAAATGCTGTCCTGGGTGAAATTTGTTTTTGTTTGCCATTTTATGGAATTCTTCCCACGAGATTTTTGGGATAAATTTTGCATTTTTATGTATTTTTGGATTTTTAGTGTATAATCCTTTAACATTTGTTAAGTTAATGAAGATTCCTTTGAAGTATTTTGCAATTTCAGCGGCAGTAGAGTCAGAAGTTTGTTTTGGTTTATATTCTAAAGCTCCACAAAAGATAATGTCTTGTTTTTTTATGTATTTTTTTAATTTTTTCATTGTATGAGGAATTCCGTGTTTTGGATCAATATTAAAGAAATAGTTCATGAATCGCGCATTCATTCTTGTTGCAGAAATTCCAGAAAAATTTTGTAATTCTTTACTTGTTTTTGAATCTTTTAGAGCAGAAATATATTTTCTTGCAATGCTTCCTCCCCCACAGACTATCACAAACTTGTATTTTTTTTTATTTTTTAAGATAGTTTTTTTAAATTCTTTTAGAAATCTCAGGTCTATTTTATCAGGGATAATTAGACTCCCTCCGAGACTTATCACTATCACGCTCTTTTTCATGAAATTTTTATGAAATCTACTTATTTAAATTTACTGACTTTTGAAAAATTTTCAACCCTTTTTAGTGTTTTTACTTTATCGTAGTGAATAATAGTAAGATTTATAAATCTTGTATTGGGTGTTTTAAAATGACAAAATCTTTAGAAGAAATTGGAACTGCTTTGCTTGAAGAAAGAATTTCCGTAGAAGAGGCCAAAAAATTAACAGCAGGTATGAAAATTAGCAGCTTTAATAGGAGAAAGAAAGCAATAGTGAGTCTACTAGAAGGAAGGATTCAACTTGTTAATCTTTCTGGAAAGATTTTATCGTATATTAACTATGATTTTCTAACTGATGAAAGGGGCGTGCCTTTTGTTATGATCCAAAGAGTAGAATCTTCTGTAGACGGAAATAGTTATTTGAGAACCTTATATTCTAAATTTGAAAATACAATGAAAAAAAAAGATGTAGATTATATTCTTTTAGAGGTTGATGAAATGAATGATCGCGCAATAAGTCTTTACGAGTCTTTAGGATTTGTAGTTTCGGGGCAATCTTTTGAAGAAGAAAGAATCTTCATGAGAAAAGACCTTGATTAATTACTTCACTGTAAACAATTTATTATCTTTAACATTGAAAATATCTAATCGAACTCCAGCATCAAGCCAGCCGTGCGCATAGTTTAGTGCTGCGAACGCATTCACAAAGTCCTGTTTTTCTTTGAAATATTTTGCGTCTGAAATGTAGTTTGAGCACATCTCAATAATTTCTTTTGCAAAAATTTCTTTTCCTTTTATTCTGTTTTTTTTAACTTTTTTTAATGCGCTTGAAGTTATTTTAAAATATTTGTCTAGCTTTTGATTTGTGATTTTGTCTTTCATTGAAAAGAGGGATTGTAATTCATTTTTTTAATTATAAATTTAGAACCAACCACTTCTGAGATTATTGCAGACAAAACGAGTTTTCCTACAGCAACTCTAAACACTCCTTCTGAAGTGGGAATCTTAGAAACTTCTGAGAAGTTTTTAATTACTTTATTTACTTCTTCTTCAGTTAAAAAAATCTTTGTGAATTTTTTTCCTGCTCTTCCACTCACAATAATATTCTTTTTTGCCCCTTCACACTCGATTATATTTATCATTGGATCTTTTACTAGTGGATTTAATTTATCTAAGTCTATTTGCACATTTGTTGGCACTGGTTTTAAATATTGAAGCCGTGGAGGGAACATTGGTTCAACTATTGAGGGCCTTGGAGAGATTTGTTTTTGAGAAAAAGAAGTCGAAATAAAATTTGAAAACGGTTTTTGTATCCTCCTCTGAATTCTGAAAGGAGAGATTTTTGTTTCAACTGGTTTTCCAATACTTTCCTCTTTTACAACTTCCTTTAACTGGGTAAATTCATTTTTTAAAGAGTGTTTTAATAATTCTGTTGTAAATTTTATCAGAAAAGATCTTCTGAAATTTTTTGAAGTAGATTTAAGCATTCTATCCTTGAGGAAGTTTGTGAAATTTTCTTTGTTCAGGATTTGTTGGCGCCCCTCTTTCAAGAGTCATAGATCTTTGATACCCGGGCATTCTTTGTGGGGGCGAACCTCTTTGCATTGGTCTTTGTTGGGTTTGCGCGGGTCGAGGCATTTCTGAAGATGATTCGTGCATTAGTGCAACTCCTCTCGCAAGTGTTCTATTTTGTTCAGAGAGAATGTTTAATTTTTCTAAAATTTTTTTGTTCTCTTTTTGATCGCTTCCAAGGTCAATCCCTTTTTCAGCAAGTGCTTTTGCAGAAATTTCGAATAACTCTAATAATTTAGAAATTTGATTCGCAAGATTATCAAATTTTGAGGAAAGATTAGTCATTACTTTTTGAAGAGCGACAAAATTTTCAATCAATACTTTTTCAACTTTAACTTCACTTGGATTCTTTGGCAGTAGAAATGGTTTTTTTGGAGTTGGTTTAGAACTCTTTTTCTTTTTCACACTCTTTTTAGGCATGTTTTATGGAAGATTTAGTTATTTATAAAATTTGTTAAAACACTTTAGAAATCTCTTCTTTGTTTTTAAATTCTGGTTCTTCCTCAAACTCCTCATCTTCTTCATAATTTTCTATATCTTTCTCTTCTGGATGCTCTTTTAAGTATTCTTGTTTTTCCTCTTCAATTGCTTGAAGATCTTCTTCAAGATGAGGGTTTCCCCCTAGATTTTCTATTCCTTTGATTATTGGAACCTCATCAATTTCTTCATCAATTGTTAATGGAGATTCTATTTTTTTAGGAACTCTTTCTGGTTTTGTTCCTTCTAATTCTGCAACATAGTCTGAAATTTCTTTTGCCATATCTGCATTTACACTTATGCTGTCAATCCCTTTTTCAACTAAGAATTTTACCATTTCTTTCCTGCTTCCTGCCTGACCACAAATACTTGTTTCCACTTTATATCTTTTACACACTCTGATAACAAATTCTAACTGATATAGAACTGCCGGATTTAGTTCATTGTATAAATCCTGAACTTCTTCGTTTCCTCTATCTACTGCTAATATATACTGGGTTAAATCATTTGTTCCAAATGAAATAAAATCTAGCCCTTCTTCACATAAATCCCTTATTATCTGTATTGCTGCTGGAGTTTCGACCATTACACCAACTTCTGCGTCTGGAAAATTTATTTCTTTTAGAAATTCTTTTACTTTTCTTACCTCTTCTACTGAAATAACCTGTGGAAGTAATAACCCTACTTTTTTCCCTTTTTCTGAAACTCTTTTTAGTGCATTAAGTTCTGCTTTAAGTATTTCTGGATTTTTAATTCCGTATCTTATCCCGTGCATTCCTAACATTGGGTTTGCTTCTTTTTCTTCTGAAGCGCCTTCTAAATTGCTAAACTCATCACTTCTTATATCAGAGGTTCTTACCCATATTTTATCAAAAGATTGCGCAATTTCCTGAATTCCCTTAAAGATAATTTCTTCATAATCTTTTATTTTTCCTTTTTTCAGGAAAAATTCTGGATGCTTCCCAGATTCTGCAATTATTCCTTCTATTCTTGTTAGACCTATTTCTTTTATTCCTGTTTTTGCAGCACGTTTTGCAAAACTTGGAAGATCTACAATTACCTTTATTTTTGTTCTTGTTTTTGATGTTACTGGTAAAACTTCTTTTTGAATTGTTTCAGAAGTTTTACCCTTGTATACTTTCCCGTTAAAGCCGTCTACAGTGATTATTTCTCCGTCTTTTAGTTTTGTTGTTGCTTCTTGTGTACCAACTATACAGGGAATTCCCATTTCTCTTGAGACTATTGCTGCGTGAGCCGTTAATCCTCCTTCATCTGTAACTATTGCAGCAGATTTTTGCATAGCAACAACCATATCAGGATTAGTCATTTTAGTTACAAGAATATCTCCTTTTGTGATTTTATTGAGATTTTCTAAATTTCTTATAATTTTTATTTTTCCAGAGGCAATTCCTGGAGATGCTGCCAGACCAGTTAGTATTGCTTCTCCTTTTATTTCTTTTACATCTTCTCTGTTTATTCTTTTTTCAATTGTTGTTATTGGCCTGGTTTGAACAATGTACATTTCTTCATTTTCTATTGCAAATTCTATATCTTGAGGTTTTTGATAGTGTTCTTCTATTCTTATAGCAAATTCCGCTAATCTTTGCATTTCATAATCTTTTAGAACTTGGTATTTTGATTTTTCTTCTCTTAGTTTTACAGTAGTTTTTTTCCCGCTAGAATCTCGCGTAATTGCAATTTTTTTATCAGCTATTTTTTTATCAAGAATTTTTAATTCTTTTGAAACTATGTATTTATCTGGAGTTATCTGCCCTGAAACAATTCCTTCACCCAATCCCCAGACAGCTTCTATTACTATGTTATCATCTTTGAACGAGGGATCTTTTGAAAAAATTACGCCTGATTTATCTGAATCTACCATTTTTTGAACAACTACTGCGAGACTTGTTTCTTCGTGTTTAAACCCTTTTTTATTTCGATAGTATGTTGCCCTTGAAGTGAATAAAGAGGCTATGCATTTTTTTACGTGGTCAAGTAATTCGTTTTTTCCTTTGATGTTCACAAAAGAATCCTGCTGTCCTGCAAAACTTGCATCAGCGAGGTCTTCTGCAGTTGCACTACTTCTTACCGCTACAAATACTGGCTCTGAAGAAGTTTTAAGAATATCTAGTGCAGCAGTTCCTCTTGCATTGTTTATTCCTTCTACATCTAGGCTCTCGTATGCTTCAATAATTTCTTCTTCCATTTCTTTTGGAAAAGCTGAGTTTAGAATTATTGTTCTAACTTTCTTAGTAATCTCATCTAAATTTTTAGTATCTTCGTAATTTATTTCTTCTAGGAGTTTTTTTATTTTATCTTTTAATCCTGCTTTTTCTATAAAATGCTTATATGCTTGAGCAGTAACTACAAATCCTGGTGGAACTGGAATTTTAAGATTATAGATTTCTGCAAGATTTGCTCCTTTACCTCCTGCAATAGGTCCAGAATCTTTATTTAATTCAGAAAACCATTTTACAAAGTCTATTTTAGAATTTTGTGAAGCACCCTCTTTTTTTTCATTCATGAGATTTTAAAAATCAAGAACTTAATAAAGTTTTTTATTGTATATTTTACAAGACACCTATTTTTATAAAATGAAATATTTTTTAGAGGAGATGGATTTAATGGATTTAGTTGAATTGAGAAGTAGTTTTAAAGAACTTTTTTCTCATTTTGTTTTAAAGGTAGGAGATCTTTACCGTTTTCAGACTTTGGTTACTCTTTATAATGTTCAAATGAGGGAAAAGGTATGCTCTCTTGATTGGTGTCTTCCTGTTCAGTTGAGAAATGGAATTTCTGAAGAGGCGATGAAAGCGATTCCACTTTTTTATGGAATAGAACAGAAAGGATTTCATGTTTTTTATGTTCCTACTCTTGATTAATCTTACTTACTTATCGCGTCAACAGGACAGATATCTATTGCTTCTTTAAGGCATTTAGAGTTTTTTGAAGAGATTACATGGGCTTTTTCATCATCTTTTATTTTAAAAATCTCTGAGCAAACAGCTTCACATGACCCGCATCCTATGCATTTCGTTTTATCTACTTTTACCATTTATCATGGTGGTTAGTTAAGTTTATAAATTTAATTTATTTCTTTAGATAATGTTTTGGGGATTATGGCTTTTAATTGCATTAATTTTCCTAATTGTATTTATCTTTTTTATGTATTATAATCGTTTTGCCGTGTTAGGAAATAGGATAGATAATTCTCTCTCACAAATTAATGTTCAGTTAAAGAGGCGAGCTGATTTAGTGCCAAATTTGATAGAAACTGTTAAAGGGTTTGCTAAGCATGAAAAAGAGGCTATTAAGGCTGTAACAGATGCGAGAAAAGCTTTAGTAGGAGCAAAAGATATTGAAGGAAAAGTTAAGGCAGATAGAAAATTAGAATCTGCATTAAAAACTATATTTGCTATTGCAGAAGGTTATCCTGATTTAAAGGCGAATCAAAACTTTTTAGAATTGCAACGAGAGCTTTCTACTACAGAAGATAGAGTCGCTTATGCAAGACAGTATTATAATGATAGTATTTTGAGTTATAATAATTTATGTAAAACTTTTCCAGGTACTTTTTTCGCAAAGCTTTATGGGAAACAATCAAGAGAATATTTTCAGGTTTCTGAAACAGATAAGAAGTTAGTTAAGGTAGATTTTAAGTAGTGTCACTTTATAATAACATTTATAAATAGTTTTTAATTAAGTTTTCTCATGAAAGATTATGAATTACCTTCAGTAGATAGTGTTTTAGGCGAAACTACTTTGAGAGAAGGTTATGGGATTGGGGGGAATTATTCTTTAGGAGAATGCGCTTTTTTTGAGGAATCTTTTTCATGTGAGATTGCTTATGCTAAACGGGGAAAAGGTGGAAGAGAAAAGAAAAAACCAAAAAATGGAGGGCGTCCTCCAAGAGAGAGAACACCTATAAGAGAGAGGGGCGAAACTATTGGAACTAGATTAGAGACACGAAAGAAGCCTGATAAAACTATCAAAAAAGGTAATCGTAGATTACCAATAATTACTGAAAACTCTTAAAAACTCTTTTTCTTTGTGTATTTAGATGGCAGAGAGAATAGATTTTAGAGACCAGATTTCTGGAAATAAATGGAAATCCTTTTTCTTAATAAGCAGTATTTTTGCGATTCTTGTTTTATTCGGATATGTGATATCTTTTGCATTTGAACCTGGTTTCTTTTTTATAATTATGATAATCTCAATTGTCTTTTCTTTGAGTTATATTTTAATCAGCTATTATAATTCTGATAAGATTGCAATTGCTTCTGTACAGGCTAAAAAAGCTTCACGTGAGAGCCATAAACAGTATTATAGTCTTGTAGAGGGTCTTACTATTGCTAGTGGAATGCCTATGCCTAGACTTTATATTATGAATTCTAGCCAGATAAATGCGTTTGCTTCTGGAAGAGATCCTCAAAATGCAGTGATATGTGTAACAACAGGGGCGCTGGAAAAATTAGATAAGAGAGAGTTAGAAGGAGTTTTAGCGCACGAACTTTCACATATTGCTAATTATGATATAAGGTATATGACTCTTGTTGCGGTGATGGTGGGAATGATTGCGATTATTTCTCAGATTTTTCTCAGAAGTTTATGGTTTCGTGGTGGAGGGAGTGATAATAAAAATAACTGGATATTTCTTTTAATTGGAATTCTTATGGCTATTCTCGCTCCCATTGTAGTTCAACTTGTTCAGCTTTCAATTTCTAGAAAAAGAGAGTTTGCATCTGATGCTTCTGCAGTTAAATTTACAAGATATCCTGTCGGGTTAATAGGTGCTTTAAAAAAGATTCAAAAAGATGCTGTTCAACCTGAAAAAAAAATTAGTAAAGCTGTAGCTCCTTTATTTTTTTCAAATCCTTTTCGAGGTTGGGGATCTACCCATCCTCCGTTAGAAAAAAGAATAAATGCTTTAGAGAGAATGTGAAAAGATTTCAGAGAGGGATGTTAATTTTATAAACCACCCTTCTTTTTTTAGAATTATGGGAATTATAAAAAGAGGGTTATTAATTGTAGCATGTGTTCTTCTTTTTATTTCTTTTTTAGCAGGAAATTTTTTCTCTACATTATATTTATCTTTGAGTTATGATAATATTCAACCTGCTTTAAATGAATCTCTTACACTTTTAGCAGAACAAACTAATTTTCTTTCTCTTATTCAGGAAAAACAACCTTTTGCAGAGGAACATTGCAAGAATTATACTGATTATGTATTCAAAGAAGATACTTTTGGATATGTTTTTGTAATTCCGTGTAATTTGATTTCTGAAACTCCGGGATTTCTTTTAGAATATAATATTGAAAAATTTATTCATGATATTTATTATAAAGATTATTCATGTAGTATGTGGGGTTGTTTTAAAGAGATGGGAACACCTTTTTTTATGATTTCTGAAAAGTTTAGAAATTACTGGAGAGGGAAATTTTATTTTGCGATGATTCTTTCAACTATCTTATTTATTTTGATATTCTTTTTAGTAGAGAAAAAAACAAATTCTTTTCTTATTGCAGGGATTTTGTTAGTAGTTTCAACCATCCCTTTTGTGAGATTAGATTTTATAATTGGATTATTTATTCGGCCGTTAATTTACCTTCTTGGACTTTCAGAAGTTTATAATTTTCCTTCTTCTGAATTAGCAAGGATTTTATACATTTTTTTCACTAAGGCCAATATGGTTTTTTTGATATTCTTATTTATTGGATTAGGGATAATTTTGGTTGGAATTATTTTAAAATTCTTTGCTGCTGGATTTAAAATTTCTGAACTGTTTTCTAGGTTTAGCAAGAAATCTTCTCTAAAGCAATCCAAATAATTTTTATACCTTTATTTTTTCCTTTCTATATGAAGAAAAAGTGCATTGTAATGTTTTCAGGAGGGTTAGACAGTAGACTTGTTGTTAAGATTATGCAAGAGCAAGGATTCGAAGTTTTAGCATTATTTTTTAATCTTCCTTTTGGGAGTGGTTGTTGTGATAAGGACTGTTCTTTTAATTTTGCACAAAGGCAGGGGATAAAATTGAAAATTTTTGATTGTACTCGGGGAAAATTATTAAAAGAGTATCTGAATGCAATTAAAAGAGCAAAACATGGGAGAGGTGCAGGAATAAACCCTTGCATTGATTGCAGGATTTTTATGTTTAAGAAAGCTAAAGAATTAGCTGATAAAAAAAGAATTGATTTAGTTGTTTCTGGAGAGGTTTTAGGTGAAAGACCAATGTCTCAAATGAAAAAATCAATGGAGATTGTTGAAGAAAAATCAGGATTAAACGGAAGATTATTAAGACCACTTTCTGCAAAGTTTTTTCCAAAAACAAATGCAGAAGAAAAAGATTTTGTTAATCGAGAAAAACTTTATAATATTCAAGGGAGAAGAAGAGAAAAACAGATAGCTCTTGCTAAGAAGTTTAAAATTACTTTTCCTTCTCCTGCAGGAGGATGTTTGTTATGTGAAAAAGCCTTAAAAGAGAGATTCAAATTTTTGTTGAAACGGGGAATAAGGGAGGAAGAAGCAAAATTAGTGGGCGTGGGAAGGCATTTTTTAATTGATTATTGTTGGATAGTTTTAGGGAGAGATGAAAAAGAGAATAAAATTATTGAGTTAGTTGGAGAAAAAACAGGAAAATTGATTGTGCCAGATTCTCCTGGACCGAGTGCAGTGATCTTAGATAAATGTAAGAAAAAGACTTTGGAAAAAGTTCATGAATTAATTAGAGCTTATTCTAAAGGAGGGGGGAATAGAATTGATTTTGAGAAATATAAGTTATAAAATAATAATTTTAAAAAGAATGTGAGGTTTCAACTAATATGTGTAACCAGTGTGAGAAAAAACCAGTTTATGAATTTACAAATAAGAGAAAAGTATGCGCTAGATGTTTTGTTAAATATTTTGATAAAAAAGCACGTTATATCATAAGAAAATTTAAGATGATTAAACCGGGAGAGATTATTGGATATGAGAATAAGAAAGATTTTAGAGGAGTTGTTTTAGAGCATGTTCTTAAAATTTTTGCAGAATATTCTGGGATTGAAATAGTAAAATTGTCCTCTAAGAAGAAGGTTGATAAAGTCGCTATTTCTTCTACTATTGATTTAGAGGCAGACAAAATTATTCATTGTTTTGTTGAAGGAGATGTTAAAAAATTGAAAAGTTTTGCAGTAGAAGGAAGAATCATTAAACCGTTGTATCTTTTTTTAAACGAAGAAGTTTTACTTTATGCAAAACTTAGAAAATTAAAATTTAAAAAAACCAGTGAAAATAAAGATGAGATAAGTAGATTTCTTGGGAATTTAGAAAAAAAACATCCAGAGGTTAAACGTGCTATTGTAAATAGTTGGTTAGAATTGAATAAATAATTATTTTTTTCCTTCTAATCTTTTTATAAAACCACTTATAAATTTTTGATGGTCTTCTAAATTTTTTATTTCTTTAATCGTGTAATAAACTGTTTTCCCTTCTTCATGTTTTTCTGTTCTTATGTCAGAGCCCAATTTTTCCTTCATTTTTTCAGTGATTACTGTATCTTCTTTAGATATTGAAGCGGCTTTTTTTGAATTAGCCATAAGCGTTCCCATGCTCATAAATTTTAATACCTCTTTTTCTTGTTTTGCAATAATTGTTCCATAATTTAGCGATACCCCATAATTTATTTTTTGTTTAAATAGTCGATTATGGTTTGTAATTATTTCTCTTATTTTTTGTGAAATTTCTATGGCACTTTTTTCATTTTTGAATGTTTTTGTTTTTATTGGAGCAAGAATAAAAAATAAATCTCCCTGAGTTTCATATGTTGCTGCCTTTTGTTCTTCAGCAAAATTAACTATTTTTTGTAAAGATTCTTCAGCATTTCCTTTTGTAGATTCAATTTCTTTTAGATTTTTTATTTTAAGACAAATTAAACTGGAATTTTGGTTCTCTCCTTTGATAGATAACGAGAGTTCTGCGGGATTACGAGATTTGATTAAGGAACCTTTCCTAAGTGGAATTTCTTTTCTACCTTTTTTTTTAAATGAAAGATAACCAAAGAAACTTTTTTTATATCTTCTTTTGAATAAAATAAGTGCGACTAATCCTAGAATAACTATTATAAAAATCCATACAAGAGGATGTTTCATTATTCTGGCCACTCCAGAAGAGACTTCTTTTACATCAATAACTTTCCCAGTTAACATAACACTTTTTGAAACATGACTTTTTCCATCTGCAATTATTTCTATATTATACTCTCCGTTTGGAGCAGTAATGAGATATTTCTGAGCTTTATCTATATCTAATCTTACATCAATGTTTATGGTGTCATTTCCTATTTTAACTAAAACAGTATTATTATAATAAACATTTCCAATGTTTGTAATTGTTACTGTTCTGTTTATTAACTCAATCTTCACATCTTCTTTTTCTGTTATTCTAAATTTTGCCTCGTTTGATATTTTATTTGAAATTGCATACACAGTCCATTCATCAGGAGCCTGGTTGTATTTAATTGGAAATTCTAAGAATTCACCTGTAGAGATCTCAATTTGTTCAAGAATCTTATCATTCTCGTTTTTTATAGTGATAATTGCACTTGAATTTATTTTTTCTCCTGTTTGATCGTGAAGAATTGATTTAACTTTTAGATTTGTTCCTGGTTCAACTTCTTGGTTTTCAAAGATTATTTCTAAGCTTGTAGAAATTTGAATTATATTTATACCATAATCTGTAAATCCGTTATTTGTAATTTCGTTATCTGAATCTTTTTCATATACTCTTAGTCTGACTAGATGTTGTCCTGCAGATGTTTCTTTTGGAAGAGCAAAACTTATAGAGAAAAAACCATTATTTACTGTTCCTAAGTAACTTAGATTTCCTGACTGGTTTTCTGAAACAATATTTAATTCTGCTATTCCTTGAACTAACATACCATTTTCTTTTACTGCCTCCCCTTCAATTAAAATTGTCTCTTCTGGAGAAAATTCTGTTTTTTGAGATTTGAGAGTTATGAAAATTAAATCTGAAACTTTGAATTCATTTGTTAATGAAGGACTTGCTCCTTCTAAAAAATATTTTATTTTACATATCCCGGGTAATCTCTCAATACGTTTTTTGTTTAAGATAAGGGTCGGATTAATAGATTTTTCTCCTCCTGCAAGGAGATTTATTCCGTCCATGAAAAATTCTTTTTCAAGGCCATTGCAGATTAAATACATATGAAGGGTATTTTGAAGATTTACAGAGGTAGATATTTTTAAATTCATTTCAATCACATCTCCTAAATTATATAGCTCTTTTGGTTGTTGTATCATAATCATCTCGGCAGATACAAATGAACAGATCAAGACTAGAAATATTAGTGAAATTATTATTCTCCTCATTTTTTTCTCCTCTTTGAATGAGTAAATTATTATTTATAAATATTTGGCAATTTTTCTGTAAAGTTAGAATCTTTTTTATTATCTAAATCTTTATTAAGTTTATCGAATCTTTTTAAAAATGAACTATTTTGACTTTAATTTTAGGCCTTTTTATCTAAGAGATTTAGATAGAGTAGGGAAATTTCTTTTAAACCAACCTTTAGATTATCCCCATTACTCTGATTGGGTTCTAAAAACTCTTGGGGAACTTGAAGAGGGGTATAAACAGGCAGTTCTTGCCTTGAGTGATAGTGTTCTTGTTGGGAATGTTATCTATCAACCCCATAAAACTCTTCCTGGATTTTGTGAACTGAAAAATGCAAGAGTTCACCTCTCTCTTCAAAGAAGGTTTTTTCTTGGATTTATGATAAAACAAATAGAAATTTTCTCTCAGGAAAAAGGAGATAGGGCAGTAATTTGTGATGTTAGATCTTCTAGAAAAGAACTTATCTCTCTTTTATCACATTTAGGTTTTATTCCTCTTGTAAAAGTCCCTCTTTATGATGAGGTTAAGGAAGATCTTGTTTTAGTTAAACCTCTGAGAGCTTTTGATGAGCAAAATTTTCTCTCAAGAGTAAGGGGAAAAATTTTAGAGAGTGCTTTTTGATTTCAACAAATTTATAAATTCGGTTTTTATTATTTAATTATGAAAAAAGAGTCAAAAGTAACTCCTTGGGAGGTTTCTGGAAAGGTCGATTATCAGAGATTGATAAAAGAGTTTGGGCTTTCTAAGATAGATGAAAAATTATTAAAAAAAATAGAGAAATGTACTGGAGAATTGCATTTTATGCTTAGAAGAGGTTTGTTTTTCGCACACCGTGATTTAGACTTTGCTTTAGAACAATATGAAAAGAAAAATCTTTTTTTATATACTGGATGTGGGCCTTCAGGACCAATTCATATTGGGCATGCTTTTATCTGGGAATTTGTTCGATGGTTGCAGGAAAAATTTGATTTAGACTTATGGTTTCAATTTACAGATGATGAAAAATTTTTACTAAATAAGGATAAATCATATAAAGAGATACAGGAGTGGATGTATGAAAATATGTTAGATATAATTGCAATAGGATTTAATCCTAAAAAAACACATTTTCTTATTGATACAAAACATGCTGGTTTAATGTATCCTGAGGCAATAAAAGTAGCTAAAAAGATAAATTTTTCAATGGTTAAATCTAGTTTTGGGTTTACTAATCAAACTAATCTTGGAATGATTTTTTTTACAAGTGTGCAAGCTGTTCCTGCCTTTTTACCTTGTGTAATTAAAAAGAAAAAACTTGCTTGTTTAATCCCTCATGCAGTGGACCAGGACCCTCATTTTAGATTAACACGTGATATTCTTCCTAAACTTGGATATTATAAACCTTCTTCAATACAAGCTTTATTTCTTCCTCCTTTAACAGGGTCTGAAGGAAAAATGTCTTCTAGTAAAGATATGAATCTTCTTATGACAGATTCTCCTAAAGAGATTGAAAGAAAAATTAAGAAATATGCTTTTTCAGGAGGGCAAAAAACAATAGAAGAACATAGGAAAAAGGGAGGAAATCCTGATATTGATGTTAGTTATCAATATTTGAAGATGTTTTTTGAGCCAGATGATGATAAACTTAAGCAGATTTATGAAGATTATAAATCTGGAAAAATAACTACTTCTGAATTAAAGGATTATTTGATTAAAAAAATAAATGCTTACTTGAAAAAGCATCAGGAAAGGAGAAAAGAAGCAAAAAAATTAATTGATAAATTTATTTTTTCTGAGTGATTTTTGTTATATATGTTCTAGTTTGTCTAGGTAACCTAGTAAAGTTTTTTTTAGCATCTCCTATTTTATTGAGCGAGGGAGGCCCCATGTTGTAAGCTGCAAGAATGTTTTCTACTGTTGGCGGTAATTTATATACTGAAAGATAATAATTTTTGATTCTATATAGCCCCCATTTCCCTACTTTTTTATTGATTTCTGGATTGAACAAATCATTTAAAGAATGTCTCTCTGTTGGATTATGTAGATTATACTCTTTTAATGCTATTGGAATGATTTGCATTAATCCTCTTGCTCTACTTCTTTGATTATATGCACGAGGATTGCCTTGCGATTCTACTTCAATAATCCTTTTTATAAGATCTGCAGTAATTACTCTCTCTTCAATATACATACTGCTCTGAAAATTTTTATTAAGTTCTTCAGTGTTTCCTACCTGAGTAAATGGATTGAAAAGAGCAGTTGCTAGAGCTGTTCCAAAGATTATTTGTTTAAGAATATTTGTCATTTTTGTCGCAACATTTGCGAGAACAATCCAGTTTAAAAAGGTTTATTCTTCAATAATTTTATAAAGTTCTCATTTTTATTCTTAATATGAAGTTTTTAAGTTTGCATACAGATTACATTAAATTCAAACCCTTGAAAAAGGCCTTGAAAAAAATAGAAAGCCTTTCTGATAGAGATAAAGAAGAGAAACATATTGAAAATGCTCTTGCTGTGATGACTGCAGTAGAAAGACATGATACTGATATAAAAAAAATAGTTGAGAGATTTGTAGAAGAAGTTAAAAGCATTGCAGACCAGGTTAATGCACAAAATATAGTTCTTTATCCTTATGCACATCTTTCTAGTGAATTAGCTTCTCCTGAAGTTGCGATTCAGGTTTTAGAAAAAGCTGAAAAAGAGTTAAAGAAATTCTTTAGTGTTATTCGTGCTCCTTTTGGATATTATAAGGAATTTGAAATGAAAGTGAAAGGGCACCCTTTAAGTGAATTAAGCAGGGAAGTTAAAGCAGAAGGAGAAACTGAACAAGAATATTCTCCTAAACAATTACTTAGAGAGATATCTAAAACAAAACTTGACACTTCTAAATTAAAAGAAAATGATCACAGAATTCTCGGGAGGCAGATGGATTTATTTTCTTTTTCAGAAACTGCTCCTGGAATGGTTTTTTTCCATAATAATGGTTTAATAATATGGAAAGAACTTGTAAAATACTGGAGAGAAGTTCATCAAAAAAAAGGTTATATTGAGATTAGAACGCCTCAGATTTTGGATAAAAGATTATGGCAAATTTCTGGGCATTGGGAGAAGTATAAAGAGAATATTTTTTTAACTGATTATGAAAAAAGACAGTTTGCAGTAAAACCAATGAATTGTCCTGGAGGAATGCTTGTTTATAAGGATAGGCCAAAGAGTTATCGTGATTTTCCATTAAGAATAGCTGAATTAGGGATTGTTCATCGGCAAGAACTCTCAGGAGTTTTAGGAGGATTATTTAGAGTTATTCAATTTACTCAAGATGATGCTCATATTTTTTGTACAGAAGAACAAATTGAACAAGAAGTTATTGAAATAATAAATATTGTTGAGGAAATGTATAATAAATTTGGACTAAATTATAGGGTAGAGCTTTCTACTCGTCCTGAAAAAAGAATTGGTTCTGAAAAAATATGGGATAAATCTGAAAAAATCTTAGAAAAAATTTTAAAAAATAAAAAAATTAATTTTAAAATTAATCAAGGAGATGGAGCATTTTATGGTCCAAAAATAGATTTTCATCTTAAGGATTCTATGGGAAGAGAGTGGCAGACTGCTACAATTCAATTAGATATGTCTATGCCAGAAAGATTTGAGTTAGAATATACTGATAAAAAAAACAAAAAGGAAAGACCTGTTATGTTGCATCGAACTGTTTTAGGAGGAATAGAGCGTTTTTATGGGATTTTATTAGAGCATTATAAAGGAAGATTTCCAACCTGGCTTGCTCCAATCCAAGTTAGAGTTTTGAATTTTACAGATAGAAATGAAAAATATGCTAAGCAGGTTTTAGAAAATTTGAAAAAAGAAATACCAAATTTAAGAATTGAACAAGATTTTAGAAGTACAACTGTTCCTTCAAAAGTTAAGGATGCAGAGGTCATGAAAGTTCCTTATATAATTGTTATTGGAGATAAAGAAGAAAAAGAAAAGAATTTAGCTATTAGAATTAGAGGGGATAAACAAATTCAGAATTTTAGTTTTGAAGATTTTGTTGAAAAATTAAAAAAAGAGATTGAAGAAAGATTGTAGGTTGTTTTAATAAATCTTATAAACTTCTTTTTTTGAATAAAGAGTATGAAAAAGATTGTTACAATTGGCGGAGGCACAGGCCAGTATACTCTTTTGAAAGGGTTGAAGAATTATGATATTGATCTAACTGCGATTGTCAATATTGTTGATAGTGGAGGGTCTTCTGGGAGATTAAGAATGGATTTTGGAGTTCTTCCTCCAGGAGATATAAGAAATTGTTTAATTGCTCTTTCTGATGATGCTAAAATGAAGGAATTAGCAGATTTATTTGCATATCGTTTTAAGAGTTCTAGTGATAATGGGTTAAATCATAATCTTGGAAATCTGATTCTTACGGCATTATCTTCAAAATATGGAGATATGGGGCAGGCAACAAAAATAGCTGGAGATCTTTTGAATATAAAAGGAAAAGTGTTGCCTGTTTCTATTGATCCTTCTCATCTGATAGCTGAAACAGAATCAGGGAAAGTTATAGAAGGAGAGGAGAGTATAACTTGTCTTAATAAAGAAGAAAAAATCAAAAAAATCTGGCTTAAACCAGAAGCATTCGCTTACAAGGATGCAGCCAATGAAATTAGAAATGCTGATTTAATCGTAATTTGTTCTGGAGAAATTCATGGAAGTATTATTCCTAATTTTTTGGTAAAAGGAATTAATGAGGCAATAAAAGAAAGTAAAGGAAAATTAGTTTATGTTTGCAATCTTGTCACAAAACAAGGAAGTTATGGATTTAAGGCTAGTGATTTTGTTAATGAAATTCAAAGATATCTTGAAAGAAAAATAGATTATGTTATCTGCAATATTAAAAAACCTGCACAAAAAGTAGTGGATAAGTACAAAGCAGAAGAAAGTTTTTTTGTTGAACCAGATCTTGATGGAGAGACTATTTTAAAGGAGGATTTATTAATTGAGAAAGAATCTGATGAAAAAATTATTGCTCGTCATAATCCTGAGAAAGTAGCTAAATTAATTTTAGGAATTTTAGAAAAATGAATTTACAGTTTTATTTTGAAAAATTAAATGTTTCTGAAGATTTTAAAAAATTTAAAAAAGAAAATCCTGATGCTTTTCTCTGTTCTGGTTTTTTTGTGATTGATAAAGTTGGGACAGATAATCAACAACATTTTGATTTTTATGTTCCTAGTTCTAATGAAATTTATAGTTTTAAAGGAGAAAATAATGGTGAGAAAATTCCTTCAGAGAGAACTGAACAAAAAATTCCAGAGAAAGTTTCTATTAATTATCTGATAACTTTTGAAGAAGTTGAAAAAATAATCCAGGATAGAATGCTAAAAGAAAAAATAAATAGCAAGATTCAAAAAATACTTTTGTCTTTACAGAAATTAAATGGAAAAGATTTTTTTGTTGGAACGGTATTTGTTTCTATGTTAGGAATGGTGAAAATTCATTTAGATCTTGTTAAAAAAGAGATTGTTTTATTTGAAAAAAAATCTTTTTTTGATATTGTTAATGTTTTAAAGAAGTAGCTAGAAATATATTTTTTGTTATATGTTTATTTAAATATCTGAAGATTATGTAGTATTATGGGGTACTACTTGTTGGATGTTAAAATAAGTGGAAAAAATATGAAAGCATTTTTTGGGTTATTCTTACCAAGATTGATTTTACCTACTGCAATAATCAGACAAACCCGCCCTCACACTCATACATTTGAATTTAGAGATGGTTTAGTTCCAGAAGAGAGGGAGTATCTTTCTGACAAAATTAAAGAATCAGGATTAGTAAAATATTTTCAATTTCGCTTTTTTGATTAGATAAAAATAAAATTATTTCTTTTTCTTAGAGAGGCACATTTTACAAGGTTTGAATTTATTTCTTTTGAAATATTCTGCACTATGTTTTGATATTTTGTATTTTGGCTTGATTGATTTTGATAATCTGCAAGAGGTTTTGTGATATACTTTTGTTTGAGAAGAACCCCGATACTCATATCTTGGAATATCTAGTTTTTTTCTTTGTTTTTCTACAAAAACTTTTCTTATAACAGGCCTTTCAACAGTTCTAATTACTTCAACTGGTTTTTCAACAGTTCTTATAACAGGCCTTTCAACAGTTCTAATTACTTCAACTGGTCTTTCAATTGTTTGCACTTCTTTTGTGTGCACTTTTCTTAAGATACTTGGTTCTAGTAAAAAGAAAAGAATTATTGCGTAACAGATTATAACGAGCGAACTAAAAAGAATTGAATCAGATCTATCTAGATCTAAAAAGAGAATTAGTACTACAATAAGAGCAATCGCAGTTATTCCTATGAAGAATGAAAGAAATAGATTGTTTAAATTAAATAATTTTTCTTCAGTTATTATCGGCTCTAAATGTTGAATATTTTGTTCCATTTTCCTCTTTTATTCTTTCACAAGGGATTTTGCGTTTTTAAATTTTGGTTTTTTAATAATAAATGAAATTTTTCTTGAAGGAGTAAATTTTTCTAGAATATTAAAACCATTTTTTTCAAATATTTGGTGAATTTCTTTTTCATCAAACAAATAATAATATCTTGCGCCCTTGTCTCTCCATTTTATGTATTTTTCTTTTGGAGAATTTTTAAACCTTTTAGAATCCTTATTCCAGACTGTAATTAGGGCTTTTGCTTCTGGTTTTAAGACTCTGAAAAGTTCTTGAATTGCTTTTTCTCTGTTTTTCTCTTCTGGTATACAGTGTATTGAATCAATCCAAATAGCAGAATCAAAAAAAGATTTTTTAAATGGAAGTTTTGTTAAATCTGTTACTTCAAACTCTGCTTTAATGTTCTGTTGTTTTGCTTTTTCTTTGGCAAGTTTAATCATTTTCTCTGAGAAATCAACAAGCCACATTTTTCCATTTTTTATTTTTATTAAATGTCTCCCTGAACCGCTTCCTAAATCAAGAATATTTCCCTTTTGTTTTTTTAGGAAATCAAGCGTATTCCAAGCAGGTTCTGTTTTAAATTCACACCATTCTTCTGCAATATTATCCCAGATTTCTTGTTGTTTTTTCATTATTAGAAAAAGCTGATTAAACTTATAAACATTCTTTATATTTTAGTTTTATGTTAAAACATTCTAAGAGCGAAGTTAGAAAACCTACAAAAACAATATCGGGGATCACTCCTGTTGCAGTTATGCTTCCTCCGAGAAAATGCAAGCATGGATTTTGCTTATACTGTCCTAATCTTGATGTCCCTCAAAGTTATACTCCTAAAAGTCCTGTTGTTTTGAGAGCGAGCAGAGTTGGCTATGATTCTTATAAACAAGTTAAAACCAGATTAACTGCGTTTAAAGCAATGAATCACAGGACAGAAAAGATAGAATTAATTATTATGGGTGGGACTTTTTTGCAGTATCCTAAGAAATTTCAGTATGAGTTTATTAAAGGGTGTTATGATGCTTTGAATAATCAGAAATCTAGAAGTTTAGAGGGCGCTAAAAAACTTAATGAAAACTCTAAACATAGATGTATTGGGTTGTGCATTGAAACTCGTCCTGATGTATGTATAAAATATATTAAAAGAATGAGGGAGTTTGGAGCGACTCGTGTTGAGCTAGGAGTTCAGATTATTGATGATAGAATCTATGAAAAAGTAAAAAGAGGGCATACTGTAAAAGATGTTGTT
>Ga0180009_10001552_pt1 | contig 28026 bp, 27 predicted proteins | sample OS_PC_MetaG_FD_123537 | JGI IMG/M metagenome (GOLD analysis project Ga0180009, IMG submission 123537) | Groundwater microbial communities from the Aspo Hard Rock Laboratory (HRL) deep subsurface site, Sweden - OS_PC_MetaG | ecosystem: Environmental > Aquatic > Deep subsurface > Groundwater... | reverse complement strand
TACCTTGATGCCGGGCTGGAGCCGGAGGGCAATGAACTGCCCGATTACCTGCCGCTGTTCCTCGATTATTGTTCGACCCTGCCCGAACCGGCCGCGCGCGAGGTGCTGGCCGAACCCGGCGTGGTGCTGATCGCCCTGGCGGCGCGGCTGGCGGACAAGGGTTCTGATTATGCCCCGGTGTTCGCGCTCTTGTGCGAGATCGCGGGGCTGGAAATGGACGAGGAGGCGGCAAAGGCGCTGCCGCCTGCCGAAGACCCCCGAACGCTGGCAGAGCTTGATGCGCAGTGGGAGGAGGAAGAGATCCGCTTTTCCGCCGAAGCCGCGCCCGATCCTGCCGCCGCCTGCCCGCAGGCCAGCGCCATGCTTGAACGGATGCGCGAACCGCTGCCCGCCACCCCTGCCGACAGGAGCTGAACCATGGACACTTTCCTCAACCACCTGCTGTTCGGCATCTATCCCTATATCGCGCTGGCGGTGCTGGCGGCGGGATCGGTGATCCGCTTCGACCGCGAACCCTATAGCTGGCGTTCGGGTTCCAGCCAGCTGTTGCGGCGCAGGCAACTGATGTGGGGATCGGTCCTGTTCCATGTCGGCGTGTTGTTCATCTTCTTTGGCCACCTGATCGGCCTGCTCACTCCGATTGCGCTGTTCGATGCGCTGGGGATCAGCCACGGGGCCAAGCAATTGCTGGCGACCGTGGCGGGCGGGATTGCCGGGGTGATGGCGATCATCGGTGCAAGCCTGCTGATCCACCGCCGCTTCTTCGATCCGCGCGTGCGCGCCAATTCCAGCTTCAGCGACAATGCCATCATCCTGATCCTGTGGCTGCAACTGGCGCTGGGCCTTTCCACCATCCCGCTGTCCGCGCAGCATCTGGATGGCGGCGAGATGATCAAGTTCATGAACTGGGCGCAGGGCATCTTCACCTTCCGCAGCGGGGCGGCAAGCCATGTGGCGGACGCGCATATCATCTTCAAACTGCACCTGTTCCTGGGGCTGACGATCCTGCTGATCTTCCCCTTCACCCGGCTCGTCCACATGCTCAGCGCCCCGCTGCGCTATCTGTGGCGCGGCGGATACCAGATCGTGCGTTCGCGCCGGAGCATCAGCCATGGATGACGTAATCGAACGCGCCGCGGTGAAGGTGGGCGGGGTGGAAATCAGCCCCGCCGCCATCGCTGCCGAGGCGCAGAACCACCCCGCACCCGATGCCGAAGCCGCGTGGCAGGCCGCCGCCGAGGCGCTGGCGATCCGGCAATTGCTGCTGGCCGAGGCGGAGCGGTTGGCAATCGAAGCCGGGGATCGCTGCGATGCGCAGGGCCGCCCGCTCGCCCCCGATGATGCGCGGATCGATGCGCTGTTGACGCAGGAAATCACGGTGCCGCAGGCGACCACGGATGAGGCACGGCGGTTCTATGATCGCCACCGGGATCGCTTTGCCAGCGAAACGCTGATCGAGGCTGAACATATCCTGTTTTCCGCGAGCCCTGATGACAGCTTTGCCTATGGTCTTGCAGTGGGCGATGCACGCACCGCAATACGTGCGGTGCAGGCCGACCCGGGGTGCTTTGCCGAGTTGGCACGGGCCAAATCCGCTTGCCCATCAAAGGAGCAGGGCGGCAATCTCGGCCAGATTGGCAAGGGCCAGACCGTGGCCGAATTCGAATCGGCGTTGTTCGCGCTGGCCGAAGGGCAATTGTGCGCCGAGCCAGTGCGCACCCGCTTTGGCGTGCACGTCATCCGCGCCGGACGGCGGGCCGATGGGCAGCAATTACCGTTCGAAGCGGTGGAGGAGGCCATCCGCGATTATCTGGAGGAAGCCAGCTATCGCAAGGCGGTGGCGCAATATCTTTCGATCCTTGCCAGCCGCACCGCCATCACCGGGGTCGATCTGCCGATTGCCGATGGGCCGCTGGTGCAGTGACCATCGCCCGTTCCCCCGATATCCTGCCGCTCGCCGCACCCTTGCAAGATGGCATTGGCCGCCGGTTCGAATATCTGCGCCTATCGCTGACCGAGGTGTGCAATTTCCGCTGCACCTATTGCCTGCCTGATGGCTACCGCAAACCGTGCAACCGCCCGGTCGAACTGTCGGTCGATGAAATCCGCCGTGCGGTGACAGCCTTCGCGCAATTGGGCCTGTGGAAGGTCAGGCTGACCGGCGGCGAGCCGAGCTTGCGGCGCGATTTCGAGGATGTGGCGCGCGCGGTCGCCGCGGTGTCGGGCATCCGCCGCGTGGCGGTGACCACCAATGGCTATCGCCTGGCGCAGCGCGCGCAGGCGTGGCGCGATGCGGGGATCAGCGCGATCAACGTCAGCGTCGATTCGCTAGACCCGGCGCGCTTTGCCGCGATCACCGGGCACGACCGATTGGCCGAAGTGCTGCGCGGGATCGAGGCTGCTCAAGCCGCCGGGTTTGATGCAATCAAATTGAACGCCGTGTTGATGCGCGGGGTCAATGATGATGAACTGGCGGCGATGGTCGATTTCGTGCGCGCCCGCGACCTTTCGCTGCGCTTTATCGAGGTAATGCGCACCAATGATAACGCCGCGTTTTTCCGCGACCGCCACATCGCCGGGCAAAGCGTGATTGATCGGTTGGAGGCGGCAGGCTGGCACCGCCTGCCCCGTGCGCCGGGGGCCGGGCCAGCGGTTGAGCTGGGGCACCCCGATGCCAAGGGGCGGATCGGGATCATCGCGCCCTATGCAAAAGATTTCTGCGCCAGTTGCAACCGGCTGCGGCTGTCGTCCGACGGGCGGCTGCATTTGTGCCTGTTCGGCGATGGTGGCAGCGATTTGCGCCCGCTGCTGTCCACTGATGATCCGCAGCCGTTGATTGCGCATATTCGCGGGCTTGTTGCAACCAAGGCTCCCGCACACCGCCTGCATGATGGTAATAGCGGGGCAACCCCGCATCTTGCATCAATAGGAGGCTAAGGCCAGATGGCAGGAATTGACACAGAGGCGATGTTTCACCCGCTCGGCATGGCGGTGCTGACCATTTCGGATACCCGCAGTCTGGCAACCGATACATCGGGCGCGCTGCTGTGCGATCGCCTGCAGGTTGCGGGGCACCAACTGATCGACCGCGCGATTGTGAGGGATGAGATCGTTGATATCCGCGCGCAGTTGCAAGATTGGCTCGCACGCCCGCAGATCGAAATTATCCTCACCACCGGCGGCACCGGCTTTTCCCCGCGCGACAACACCCCCGAAGCAGTCAAGCCGCTGCTGCGCCGCGAGATGGACGGATTTTCCGTCGCGTTCCACAACAAGAGCCTGACCAGCGTGGGCGTGGCCACCATGCAATCGCGCGCCTTTGCCGGACAGGCGGGCGATGCCTTTATCTTCTGTGTGCCGGGATCGACCGGGGCGTGCCGCGATGCGTGGGACGGCTTGCTCGAACTCGAATTCGATAGCCGCCACAAGCCGTGCTCGATCGCGGGGGCACTGCCGCGCCTGCGGGATGTGTGCGCGTGATCACGCCCGTCGAGCCGGTGTGGCTTAGGCAGGCTCAGGGGAAATGGGACGAAACGGGGCTTCTCCCGCTCGGCAATCAGGGAGCGGCGCACAGGCTGCGCTGACCTGCGCCGACTGGCTGATCCCCCGCCCGCCGAATGCTCCGGCCGAAGCGGAAGGCGCGTTCGTCAACGCCCTGGCGTTCGAGCTGTGGTGCTGAATTGCGTCTCGGACGCCGCAAGGTCTGCGGGATCGTTGACATTGGCGAAGGGATCGCATGCTTCGCCTTGGGGCCATTCGACATGGACCACACCTTGAACAGCGGCAAAGCGCCACAGCGAAGCGCCTCCCTTCGCGACGTATTCCGCCAGCGCCGCCTTGTCGACCCGCCACAACGCCGCCAGCGGCTGATGCTTGCCACCGCTAACCGGCATCGCAACCTTGTGATCATTCAGCGCTTCACCCAGCCTCAGCGCGAGATCGAGCGGCAGGAAGGGTTGATCGCAGCCGATCAGCATCACATGCGGACGGTCCTGCGCGGTAGCGAAGGCAAAGGCGCTGACAAGCGCGCTGATCGGCCCGCAACCCGGTCTGGCGTCGCGCAGCAGCGGCAAGCCAGCCGCCTCAGGCAAGATCGGTTCAATCTGAGCGGCATCCCGCACCGCCAGTGCCAGGCAGTCCGATTGCGGCAAAGCCCGCGCGATGCTGTGCGCCAGCAGCGGCTTGTCGCCAAGCAATCGCATGGGTTTCTGGCCACCGATCCTGGCACCCTCCCCTCCTGCGGCGATAACAATCGCTGGAAGAAGTCTCGATTCCGATCGGATCACAGCGCTTTGTCCACTCCTGTACCGGGCCACCTCAACGATAAACGGGATCACGGTCTTTGCAAACTTGATCACGGCAGATGCGGTAATGGGCATATTATATACTTAATTTAGCGACTAGACTGGGTGCAAAGGAGACACGGCGTGACCGCAGCAACGACCACAATGGAGCGCCACCGCGCTTGGCGCGGCCCGACGATCCTGAGTTTCGGATTTCGGCCATTCTTTCTGCTTGGGCCGCTGTGGGCAGCGCTGTCTATGATGCTTTGGATTCCCATGCTGGCGGGCCAGTTGACGTTGCCAACCCGCTTCGATCCCGTGACTTGGCACGCGCATGAATTCCTGTTCGGCTATCTTGGCGCGATCATTGCCGGCTTTCTGCTAACCGCCGTACCCAACTGGACTGGTCGGCTGCCGGTGACCGGCTGGCCGCTGGCGGGGTTGGCTGCACTGTGGCTCGCAGGACGGGTGACGGTAACCGTCTCGCAGAGCCTGCCCCCGCTGGCGGTGGCGGTGGTTGATCTGGCGCTAGTCGCCGCGCTCGCAATGTTTTTGGGCCGCGAGATCGTGGTGGGCAAAAACTGGCGCAATATGCCGGTCGTCGGCCTGCTGGTGCTGTTCGGCTGCGCTAATGCATTGTTCCACTGGGAGGCAGCGAGCGGTGCCTACGCCGCGCAAGGTATAGGCCTGCGCCTTGGTCTGGCGGCGGTGCTGATGATGATCGCGGTGATTGGCGGACGGATCGTTCCCTCCTTCACCCGTAACTGGCTGGCCAAACGTGGCCGGGGGCGACTGCCGACGCCGCCCATGCACCTGTTTGACCAAGTCGCTCTTGGGCTGCTTTTAGCCGCGCTGCTTGCGTGGGTGTTCGCTCCGTTTGCAACGGTAACAGGCCTTGCGCTGGGGCTGGCGGGTGTTGTGCATTTGGCGCGCATGGCGCGTTGGGCAGGGGATCGCACCTTCGCGGAGCCGCTCGTCCTAGTATTGCATCTTGGCTATGTGTTTGTTCCCCTTGGCGCGCTGGCGGGGGCGGCGGAGATCCTTGGTAGTGGCTGGGTTGGTGCCGGGAGTGCGCAACATCTGTGGATGGCGGGGGGGATCGGGTTGATGACGTTGGCGATAATGACCCGCGCGACCCTAGGCCATACGGGGCGCGAATTGACCGCAGGTCGTGGGACAATGGCGATCTATGCGGCGGTGATTCTTGCCGTGCTGGCGCGGATTGCAGCTGGCGCGTGGCCGGAATGGGCAGGCGTGCTGCACAGTCTGTCGGGTGCAAGCTGGATTGCCGCTTTTGCGGGGTTCGCCGCGCTCTACGGCCCGATGCTGCTGAGGCCCCGGAACTCGGCGGTCTGAGCCATGGGCTGGGCCGAGTTCATCGCCGCGCTAGACGTGTTCCTGCTCTCGCACGCAGTGCCGGAGCGCCCGCCGATCCAGCCATGGCTCGTGGGTTTGCTGGGGCAGCGCAGATCACTATCACTTATGCCTTCCCACTTTACGACCGGCGCAAAGGCCCCGACATACACAACCTTAACCCGGAGCTCCTGAGAGCGCTTGCTGAAGCCTATGGCGAGCCGGTCAGCCCGGAAGACCTCTTTGACGCTATCCTCGCTTTGTTGTCAGCGACGAGCTACTCCGTGCGCTTCGCTGAAGACCTTGAGGATACCTTCCCGCACATCCCATTCCCCGCCGATCCCGTGCTGTTCCACCGCGCAGTCACAATTGGGCAGGAAATACGCGCGCTCGAATCCTTCGCCCGTGCTTCATCAGACCAATTCAAGCCCAAGAACTTCGTCCGTTCCCGCTCGGAGTGGACCGGCCCGGTCGGTCTGCACCAAGGCGATGAAGGCGAATGGTTCTTCTGTGCTGATGGCACCGGTAAATTCGACGGCTTGCCACCGCGCGTGTGGGAATTCGCCGTATCAGGTTACCGCGTTCTCAAACGCTGGGCCGATGCCCGAGACGGCTTGGACGGGCCAACCTACTGGCCGCAATTTCGTGACATCGCGGCGCGTATCCACGAACTTCTCCACTGGTTCGACCAAGCCGACCTTGTCTTGGCCGAGGTGCTTGAGGATACCTTGAGCCGCGAGGAACTGGGCCTAGCCGCGCCCGCAACGGAACCAGTCGATGAGTGACGATCAAATCAGCATGTTTGGCGACGGTGCCGACCGCATGGCCGAAGCGCCGCAAGCCGACATCACGCCCGATCCCGATCGCGTGCGGCAGCGCCTGCACGGCATCCTCGAAACCGCCCGCGCTGCCCCGGTTGTGCTGTGGCCCGAGAAGAAGCAGCGGGTTTGGACCATTGTGTTCCCCAACATGGCCAAATGGCTGCCGGATGACGAACGCGATCAGCTCTGCTTCGAATTCGCCCGCGAGATCGAGCGGCTGCGCGTAGCGGCCTGATTGATAAGCTGCACGTTGCATTGCGCTTCATAGATCGTGGAGCAGGGTAGGACCATTAGCTTCGTTTGGCGCGCGATCTTGGAAAGGTATGATTTTCTGGAAGCCATCGGCTTCGTCCGCACCCGCGCTGGGCTGAGGGCGCAGGGAATCAAGATGGAGGCCGATGTCGACATTATGTCCTCTGGTAACGGCCTGTCGTTCCGCACGGCGAATATTTCCTACGATTGCCCGGCGGAGCGCGAATGGCCATCACCAATCCGCGCGAACGGAGCGGTGATGCGGCGTCTGGCACCGAAGCTGGAGGGCGAGCGGGTGACGCTCACTTATGCGGAGGGCGCGCTGATCCTGAACTCGACGCGCATACCCGCGCGGGAGCTTTAGCCGCACCTAAGGCGGCCACGTAACTGTTCACCACCCTCTGCGTCAGCGGTGGATTCAGGCTGCGCCTATTTCACTCCGGGCAGGCTCGAATCATGGTGGTGAAATCACGACCACGAGAGGGTGCCGCGGGATTTTGACTCGCAGAAAAGCGCAAATCTTTTCAGCGGTTTACATTACTTTGCAGTAATGGCAGGGGTGTGCGGACTCGAACCGCAGGCCCTCGGTTTTGGAGACCGATGCTCTACCAACTGAGCTACACCCCTGCAGCGCGTCGGAGCGGTGCCTTTATCGAAGGCGCGGGGGATAGGCAATCCTCTTTGCCGCCTGTATTCTGCGCCCCGCCATGCACGCCCCCACCCGCTCTCCGATCCCGGTTGAAACCCTGCTGCTGGCCTATCGCAGCGGGATTTTCCCGATGGCTGACCACCGCGATGATGCCGAGGTGTTCTGGGTGGAGCCGCGCGAACGGGCGATCATCCCGCTGGACGGGCTGCGCCTGTCGAAATCCTTGCGCAAGGTGCTGCGCGCCGACCGCTTCACGGTAACGGTCGACCGCGCGTTCGAAGCGGTAATCCGCGCCTGCGCCGAGCCGCGCCCCGATCATCCCGAAACCTGGATCAGCGAACGCATCGTGCAAAGCTATATCGCGCTGCACCGCGCGGGCCATGCCCATTCGGTCGAATGCTGGGCAGCGGGCGGCGATGGCACGCCGGAACTGGTCGGCGGGCTGTATGGGGTCAGCTTCGACCGAGTGTTCTGCGGGGAGAGTATGTTCAGCCGGGTGCCCGATGCCAGCAAGGTCGCGCTCGTATGGCTGGTGGCGATGCTGCGCACGGCGGGGTTTGCGCTGCTCGATTGCCAGTTCATGACCGACCATCTGCGATCAATGGGCGCGGTGGAACTGGCGCAGGCCGATTACCGGGTGCTGGTTGAACGTGCCAATGGCCAGCCACACGCCAGCCTTGGCATGGCGTGGCGCATGTTCAGCGAAAATTATGCACCGGGTTCCGGAGCGGGTTCCGGCGCTGGTGTCTCGGGTGCAGGCGTTGCCGTCGGGCGCGGCGCGGGCTTGGCCGCAGGCTCCTTGGCAGGCGCGGCAGAACCTTCCTCTCCCGGGAAAGCCATCGTGCAATCCTTAACCCAGACATCATAGATCGGGTGTTCGACCACGTTGAGGCTCGGCGATTCGCGGAACAGCCAGCCTGAGAAGATCCGGCGATGCTGCTGCGCCCCGCGTTCGCGAATATCGACCTGCACAAAAGCCCCGGTTTCCTGCGGCATTTCCCATGGCGCGGTGCGCTCACACGCCGACAGGCGGATGATCACCGGGCCGATTTCGCGGCTTTCACCGGGCCTGAGGCTGATGTCCTCAGAAACATTATTGCGTTTGTTGAGCAGGCCGATCACCGCGACGCGTTCTGCCATCGGGGTCGCGCCGTAATCATTGGCCGCAGCAACATCAGCCGCCGCCGGGTCAGTTGCCGCAGCAGGCGTTGCCTCGCCCAGTGCAACTTTTACCGTCTCAGGTTCAGACGCCCCTTCGCCGCACGCCGTCAGCACCAATGCGCAGGCGAGCGGCGCGGCAAGAATGGAAGCCCGCACGGCGAGCCTCAGCTATCCGCGCTGCCGGGCGTCCAGGCTTCGTAATCGCCCATCGCGCGGACGCGCTGGCCGCCGCGTTGCAGCGCGCCTTTCGGGACATAGGCCTGCGCGGTGCCGGTGGCGTTGGGGGTGTAATCGACCTCCCACACTCGCGGCGGGGGCAGGTGGCTTTCGGGCACGTCATCATAGGTGCCGTGCAGCCAGCCGTGCCATTCCGCCGGAACGCGGCTGGCATCATTGGGGCCGGAATAGATCACCCAGCGTTTTTCGCGGCTGGTGTATGATCCGTCCGCCGGGCCGTTCGTTTTGGGGGGCGCGCGGTAATATTTGTTGCCTGCGCCATCGGTGCCGACATGCTCGCTGTCAGTGCGGCTTGCCCAAAGGTGGGTGCCAAGCGTTGCGCCGTCCCACCAGGTGAAGATTTTTGCGAGGATTCCCATAAGGCGAGCGCGTAGCGGAATAGCAAGCGTGCGCCAATACGGATTGTCGTTTTCAGACGCCCAAAACGGCGGCGCAGCCGCCGCAAGCCCGACCGGGCGCCCGCAGCGACGCGACCCGCAGGTCGCATGAGCGAGGATTTCGCAGCCCGGATGGGCTGCGGAACTCAAGGAGCCTCCCAGATCACCCGATCCCCCGGCACGATCCCCAGTTCCGCCGCGCGGCCCGCGCGCAGTTCCAGCACCGCAATCGCAAAGCCCGAAGACGTCACCGAATCGAGCGAATAGGGCACGGTGTTGGCGGCGATATTGCTGATCCGGCCATCGGCGCCGACAAAGATGATATCGAGCGAAAGCGGCGTGTTCTTCATCCAGAAACTGCGCGGTTCGGGCGCGGCTGAGGGAAACAGCATCCCTTCATCATCGCCCAGCGCGGTGCGGAACATCAGCCCCTTGGCCTGCGCCTGCGGGCTGACGGCGAGTTCAACCTTGAACGGCAGGCGCTTGTCGCCGCGCTCCACCACCAGATCGATCACCTCCAGCCCCGATACCGGGTGGCGGGCAACCTCTGCGCTGACTGCAGCTGCGGATGCTTGCGCCCGCGCGGTTGCGCCTTCGCCCGGCGAACACGCCGCCAACGCCGCGCCCGACATCGCCAATGTCGCCATTCCTGCTGCCAGCCATTGCTTTACCACGATCCGTCCGCCTGTTCTTCGTCGGCTGCTTCGTCCAGCCATTGTTCGATATCTCCGACGCTGTTCGCGCCGAGAATGTATTTCACGTGGTCATAGTCGTGGCCTGCGCGCAGCATTGCTGCAACGGCTTTTTCATGCGCCTTGCGCCGTGCCAGCGGATCATCGCCTGCCGCGCCCGTTACGCCCCACGGGCCAAGCCGCTTTTTCTGTGCCATCAGTGCAGCGGCGCGGCGGCTGGCGGCCTCGCCCGGTGCGTGGGATTGGCGAATCACCCCATCCACACCGGCCGCCCACAAGGTCTGTTCGATCCGCCGTCCGCCGTAACCGCGCGCGCCCAGATCGCGTGCGCGCATCCGGGCATAGGCATCATCATCGACATAGCCGAGTTCGACCAGCCGGGCGACGAGCGCGGGAATATCAATCTGCGCGCTTCGCCCATCGGCATCCTCAGCCACCCCGCGCTCCTTCAATTTGCGCGCGAGGTATCCTTCCAGCCGCGCCCCGGTGGTGGCGAATCGGGCGGCGTAATGCAGCGCCAGATCGCGCAAGGCACGTTCGTCCAGCGGCGGCTTTGGCCGCTTCCTTTCCGGGTATTTCCGCCCGGAATCCTCCCCGGTATCACGACCGAGCGATGACGAATTCGCTTTACGTGAAACCATTTCGCCTTATTCGTGCCACCTTCCAGATTAAATGCGAGAGCATTGGAGCGAGCCTGACTATGACTGGCTCAACGGGGTTACGCTAGAGCGCGAGCGGGAGAACGCCATGAAAAGCGCCGCAACTTACGGGTATCGCTAAGAAATATGACCGACGCCGTATTAACGCCGACGCCGAACGATTGCGACCTGCCGCGAATCCGTGCGCAGTTTGCAACCTTCAATGATGCGATCAACTATGCCGCACAAACCCGCAAGGGGCTTAATTTTCACGATATGCGCGGCGAATTGGATCGCGTTTACCCCTATGCCGAAATGCGCAAAGATGCGCTGGTAATGGCGCGCCGCCTGATCGCGGCGGGGATTGGCAAGCAGGATCGGGTCGCCTTGATCGCTGAAACCGGGGCAGATTTTGCCGCGCTGTTCTGCGCCTGCATCTATGCCGGAGCATGGCCGGTGCCGTTGCCGCTGCCGACCACCTTTGGCGGCAAGGAAAGCTATATCGATCAGCTCGCGATCCAGCTGCAAAGCGCGGATCCCAAGATCCTGCTCTATCCCGAAGAAATCGGTGAAATGGCCGCTGCTGCTGCTGCGCGGCAGGGCTGCGAATCGACCAGCTGGCAGGATTTCAGTCAGCGTCCAGCGCCCGATTGCACGCTGCCCGAAGCCAGCCCGGACGATATCTGCTACCTGCAATACTCTTCCGGCTCGACCCGGTTCCCGACCGGGGTGGCGGTGACTCACCGCGCATTGCTGCACAATCTGTATGGCCATGCCGAGATGATGAATCTGGGCGGGAACGACCGCTGCGTCAGCTGGCTGCCGTGGTATCACGACATGGGGCTGGTGGGGTGTTTCCTGTCGCTGATCGCCAATCAGGTTTCGGCCGATTACCTCAAACCCGATGCCTTTGCCCGCCGTCCACTGGCGTGGCTCGACATGATCAGCCGCAATCCGGGCAACACCTTGTCCTATTCGCCGACCTTCGGTTACGACATTTGCGCCCGCCGCATATCCAGCCAGTCGAACGTCGCGGAACGGTTTGACCTGTCGCGCTGGCGCGTGGCGGGCAATGGCGCTGACATGATCCGCCCGGATGTGATGCAAAGCTTCGTCAACGCCTTCGCCGGCGCTGGTTTCAAGGCTTCGGCCTTCACCCCGTCCTATGGCTTGGCCGAAGCCGTGCTGGCGGTAACGGTCATGCCCCCGGGCGAAGGCATCCGCGTCGAATTGGTCGAAGAAGAACGCCTGTCGGGCACCCCGCGCGATATTTCGCGTCCGGCCCGCTATCGCGCGATCGTCAATTGCGGCAAACCGCTGCCCGACATGGAAGTGGCAATCCGGGGTGAGGACGGCCATAGCCGCAGCGATCACCAGATCGGCAAGGTGTGGTGCCGCGGCCCAAGCGTGATGCATTCCTATTTCCGCAATGAAGAAGCGACTGCGGATTGTCTGGTCGACGGTTGGCTGGACACCGGGGACATGGGCTACACCGCCAATGGTTATCTGTTCATCGTCGGCCGGGCGAAGGACATGATCATCATCAACGGCAAGAACCACTGGCCGCAGGATATCGAATGGGCGGTCGAACAACTGCCCGGCTTCAACCACGGTGACATTGCCGCGTTCTCGATCGAGATGGAAAACGGTGAGGAAGCCCCTGCCGTGTTGGTGCACTGCCGGGTGGCTGATCCGATCGAACGGATCAGACTGCGCGAACAGATCGCCGACAAGGTGCGTTCGGTGACAGGGATGAGCTGCATCGTCGAACTCGTTCCGCCGCGCACCCTGCCACGCACCAGCTCAGGCAAACTGAGCCGCGCCAAGGCGAAAAAGCTCTATCTCGCGGGCGAAATCGTCCCGATTCAGCTCGCGGCTTAGGTTACTCAGCCTCCTCAGCCCAACTGGCCTTCAATGGGCCTGATGCGGAGCGCAGCCGGACTTGCACGCCATTTTCGCGCAAGCCCTTGGCGGCCTGTTCGCCCTGATCGGCATCGCCGGTCAGCACCACGCCGCGATCCAGTCGCTTGGCAGCCCAGCCGATCACCGCGAGCGCCTTTGCGCCCTCGGCGCTGGGGCCGTCATCCCCAAAAGCAATCGCCGCCGGCAATGCGCCCGAAGGCGGGATCAGCTCGATGGTCCACTCCGGCTCGGTCGCGGCTATCCGCGCCTCCAGCGTGCGATAGACCGACAGCGGCGCCCCATCCAGTCGCTTGGCCCGCACCAGCGCGCGGCGGCGGTTGCGATCAATCAGCACATCGGTTTCGGGCACACCGGCTGCCAGCGACAGCCGGTTCGCCAGCGCCTGCGCCCGCGCCGATGCGGCGGCGGCTTCGCGTGCGCGGGTCGCCGATAGTTGCGCGCGCTGCGCTGCGCCCGCACCCGTTTCGGTCTGGGTCTGGGTCAGCGTCAGTTCGACCGGCCTGCCCAGCCGGGACTCCAGCACGCGCGTGATTTCAGGCTCGGCTTCGGGCCGGATGACCGGCGTGAACATGATCGCGCTCACCGCCATCGGGCTGGAGGCAAAATCGATCTCCAGCCCATCGAGCTGCGCCGGGCGTTCAAACCGTTCGTTGATTGCAGCGCTCACTATTCGCTGGGCATTGGTTTCCCACGCGATCTGCTGGAGCGAAAATGCCAGCGGCACCGCCAGACCGACAAACACCGTCAGCAGCGCCACGTTCTGGAACATCGTGTTGCGCGCGCTGAGTGCCGTGCGGAAGCCGTAAAGTCTGGCCATCGCAAAGGCGGTCAGCGCAATCGTGATGAAGTTGGTGACAAACAACAGCAGCGCGCCCGAAAACACCGTCCAGTTGAAGGTCGCAAGGCCAAACCCCACCACCGCCAGCGGCGGCATCAACGCGGTGGCGATGGCCACACCGACAATCGCGCCTTCGCGCCCGCGGATCATCGCATAGGCGCCCGCCAGCGCCGAAAACAGCGCCACGAACAGATCGAACAGGTTGGGCCTTGTGCGCGCCGCGATTTCACTGGTGATTGTCTGGATCGGGGAGAAAAACACCAGCACCGCGCACAGCAGCACCGCCAGCACACTGCCGATCAGCAGGGTGCGCGCTGATCGTTTGAGCCAGTCCCAATCCCCGATCGCCAGCGCAAAGCCCAGACCCATGATCGGCCCCATCAGCGGCGACAGCAACATCGCCCCGATCACTACCGCTGGCGAGGACAGCAACAGGCCAAGGATCGCAATCCCCCCGCTCATCGCGGTCATGAACAGATAATGTTCGGACAGCGCGCCTTCCTGCCGGCGGCGCTCGGTCACTTCGGCCTGGTCGACCTGCCCGATGACATGCAGCGTCCACCATTCGCGCAGGCTGCCCAGCACCGCCCGCAAGGTAATGTTGGCGTGGGGCGTCGACGTGACGACGTCCTCGCGCACTTCGGCTTCTGCGGCAGCCTCAGGCGAAGCGGCGGAACTGGCGGTGTCGTTCATCGGAATGCCTCTGGCAAAAGCGTCATATTGCGCGCGATAGCCCGCCATCGGGGAAATTGCCAAGCAAACACCGCGCAAACGCATGGCATGATGGACGCAAGCCCCCTTTCAGGCTTACCATACACGCGCGCTTGAAAGGTGTGTTTTAGATCACTAATACAGTGGGGCATGAGCCCGCGCCCGGCGACGCGCGTTTGATGGAGTAGATATTGGCATGAGCACCGAAACCAAGACGGCGACGTTAGACGCAACGGAATTCTCGCTCACCCCGCCCGATCCGGTGCCGCAAGTCGCGCCCGAACAGGCCGCTGGGCTGGTGCCGGTCAGCACCGAAGAGAAAAGCAAGCTCGACACCAAGGTCGATGCCTTCGTCAACGAACTGGTGTCGGTTGACGCCAATTCGCCTGCGTTTGGCGAAAAGGTCGATCAGATCACCCGCATGGGGCAGGAACAGATCCGTGCCGCCGCCGCCATGTCGAACCGGTTTCTTGATCGTCCGGTGCGGGCGATGGATGCCGATGGCAATGTCGGCAAGGACTTGGCCGAACTGCGCCGCACGGTCGAAGACCTTGATCCGGGCCGCAAGGGCAAGCTTTCCGGCCCGCGCAAACTGCTCGGCATCATCCCGTTCGGCAACAAGCTGAAGAATTATTTTGACAGCTACACCTCGGCGCAGGGTCATATTTCCTCGATCCTTCAGCGGCTGGATAGCGGCAAGAAGGAACTGCACCTCGATAATGCCGCGATCGACACCGAACGCCAGAAGCTGTGGGCGGCGATGGGCGAGCTGGAACAGATGATCCACATCGCCAAGACGCTGGATGCGCGGTTGGAGGCCAAGGCTCTCGAACTCGACAGCTCTGATCCGGCCAAGGCCAAGGCTCTGCGCGAATCGGCGCTGTTCTACGTCCGCCAGCGCACGCAGGATTTGCTGACCCAGATGGCGGTGAGCGTGCAGGGCTATCTCGCGCTTGACCTTGTGAAGAAGAACAACGTCGAACTGGTCAAGGGCGTTGACCGCGCTTCGACGACCACGGTGGGCGCGCTGCGCACGGCTGTGACGGTGGCACAGGCGATGACCAACCAGCGCCTTGTGCTGGGCCAGATCACCGCCTTGAACAAGACCACCAGCGACATCATCGATTCGACCAGCACGTTGCTGCGCGAACAGACCGCGCAAATCCACGAACAGGCAGCGTCCAGCACGATCCCGCTGGAAACGCTGCAACGCGCGTTCCAGAACATCTATGACACGATGGACGAGGTCGACACCTTCAAGCTGCGCGCGCTCGATTCGATGAAGCAGACCGTCACCACGCTGACCGCCGAAGTCGAAAAGTCCAAAGGCTACATCGCCCGCGCGGAAGGGCAGGCCCAGGCGCAGTCCAAGGTCGCGGCGAGTGAGCCATCGCTGCTGGCACTGGACAAGTGATGGGGGTTCGCTGATGGCTGACAGCACGCCCGAAAGCGAACGCATCCTGCGCGAGGCCAAGACCAGCCTCGCGGTGCAGCGCGATGGCGGCACGCATCGGCCGGGGCCAAGGAGCATCGGCAAGGGTTCGGCGGAACTGAAGATGAAAAGCCTGCTGAAACGGGTGCGCAACATCGCATTGGCGATTGTCGCGATCTGGCTGGGCGCAGGGATTGCCGGGGCTTTCGTCAACGGGATCGGCTTCTGGGGTGTGATGGCCGTGATCGTCGCCACCGCGGTTGCGGTCGCGGTATTTTCGAATTTCCCCAAGGTCAAAGTGCCCAAACGCGCCGAACTCACCCTCGGCAATCCGCAGCAGATGGTGGCGCGCACCGAATTGTGGCTGGAAGCGCAGCGGCCCGCTCTGCCCCCGCCCGCGCAAACCATCGTCGATCAATTGGGCGTGCAGCTCGATGCGCTTGGCCTGCAACTGCGCACGCTTGACGGCGCCCACCCGGCGATGACTGAAGTGCGCGAATTGGTGGGCGAATATATCCCCGAAACGATCGACAATTACCGCAAGATTCCGGCGCACCTTCGCGGGGAACAGCACGCGGGCAAAACCGCCGACGAACGCCTCACCGAAAGCCTGTCGAAACTGTCAGGCGAAGTTGACCGCGTCACCCGGCGGCTGGCCGAAGGCGCATTGGACGATCTGGCGATCAAGAGCCGCTATCTTGAATATCGTTACGGCGGGGCCGATGCGCTGGAAGATATGCGCTCGCCCGATACCGGCGTGCCGCTGCCCGATTTCTCGGTCAAGCAGGCCAAAGAGCAGGGACGTTGAGCGATGCGCGTCACCCTGCCCCATGATCTCACCAAAGACGAAGTGCGCCGCCGGATGCACGCTCACGCGAATGAAATTGCAGGGTTCTTTCCCGCAGGCATCGCCAAGATAACGACCGATTGGCCCAGCGAAGACCGTATGGCGATCACCGCCGAGGTGATGGGCTATACGATCCCCGGCGGGGTCGATGTGCGTGACAATGAGGTGGTAATCGAAATGCAGCTGCCCGCGATGCTGGGGATGATGCGCGGGTCGATCGAATATGCGGTGAAGAAAGAGGCTGAGCGGCTGCTCACGCCGTAAAGCGTGTGCGGCGTCAGGCTGCTCGCACCAGCAGCGTTACCCCGGCGCTAGTAAAATCGAGCCCATCGAGGCTCGCCGCATAAAGGCATTCGCCCGCCCCAGCCCGCGCCAAACCATCGCGCGATGCAACCTCGCCCGCCAGCGGCAGCGCCAGCAGCTCGCCGGGATAGGCAACATGGGTGGCCGCATCGGGCGCACCTGCCACCCGGTCGAGCCGGAAATGCGGCCCATCGACCAGCACCTGTCCATCGGCGATGCTGCGACGGTGCTGCGCGGCGTAAGGCCCGCCATCCGCCACCGCCAGCGCGCGGTCCAGATGCAGTTCGCGCGGGCGGCCATAATCATACAGACGGAAGGTGGTCTCGCTGGCCTGCTGCACTTCGACCAACGCGAGGCCGGGGCCGATGGCGTGGACAGTGCCAGCGGGCAGGTAGAACAGATCGCCGGGCCGCGCGGCGTGCCAGGTGAGCAAGCTTTCAATCGTGCCATCGCGCGCAGCGGCGGCGATTTCTTCGGACGTCACCGCGCGCTCAAACCCGATGGCGAGCTGCGCGTCAGGCTCGGCATCCAGCACCAGCCAGCATTCTTCCTTGCCCGCCTCCTCGGCCTGCGCGGTGGCATCGGAGGGGTGCACCTGCACCGAAAGCTTTTCCGACGTGAACAGGTATTTCACCAGCACCTGCGGCAGTTCGGGCGGCGGTTCGAACCAGATTTCGCCAATCTGTTCCCCCGGCGGCGCAATGAAGGGCGCGGGCAGGGTATCGCGGCCCCACACCTTGGCGACCATCCGGGTAGGAAGCTGGCGTGCTGCGCTCACTGGTTCACCGCCCCCGGCAGCTTGCCGACGGCTTGCGCCCCGTCACGCGTCGTCACCAGCACTTCGCCGCCCGATACGATGATGCACACATCCTCCAGCCCGACCGCCGAAATGCGCGGCCCATCGGTGATGGCGAGCACGCCGCGGCAGTGGTCGAGGTCAACCACCCCGCCCTTGGTAACATTGCCCGCCGCATCGGCCTCCCCCGCCAAGGCATCGGACAACGCCGCCCAATTGCCAATGTCCGACCAGCCCATGCGCGCCGGAACCATCGCCGCGCGCGCGGTGTTTTCCATCACCGCATAGTCGATCGACTCACCGTCAATCACGGCGAAGGGTTCAGGCGCGGGGTGGAACCGCGCGCCATCCTCGCGCCCGCCTGCCACCGCCTCTGCCACCAACCGCGCTATATCCGGGCGGTGCGCGGCGAGCTCCGCCAGCAAATGCCCGGCGCGAAACGCAAAGATTCCGCCATTCCAGCTATAATCCCCGCTGGCGAGATAATCCTGCGCACGCGCCAGATCGGGCTTTTCAACAAACCGCGCCACGGTGAAACCGCCCGCCAACGGCTCCCCGCGTTGCAGATAGCCGTAGCCGGTTTCGGGCCGATCAGGCGCGATGCCGAACGCCACCAGGTAATCTTGCCGCGCCAGTTCAGCCGCAGCCAGCGCTGCCGCACGAAACGCCGCAGCATCGGCAATGTGATGATCGCTCGGGCACACCAGCATCACGGCATCGGCAGGCAGCAGCGCAGCGGCCAGCGCAATTGCGGGCGCGGTGTTGCGCGCCGACGGTTCAATCACCAGCCGTGCGCCGGGGGTATCGCCCAATTGTGTGGTGATCAGGTCGGCATGGGCCGCGCCAGCCACCACCAGCGGCGCGGCAAAGCGAGTATCGCCGGCCACCCGCCGCACCGCCTGTTCGAACAATGTCTCGTCGCTCACCAGCGGCAAAAACGGTTTGGGCACCGCCTTGCGGCTCACCGGCCACAGCCGCGTACCGCTGCCGCCGCACAGGATAACCGGATGAATTGCTGTCACTTCATCTGCCCTTTTTGCCCGATAGCCGCGCTATATCAATCGCATCCATGACACCAGCATGAACGCCGCCGTCTGCCCGGAGTTCAGACCGCGTTGCCGCAATCAGAACCACTGTTGACGCCAGTAGAACGGCGCGGTCACCGGGTTTCCTTCGCCATCGGTCGCCGGACGAAAGCCAAGCCGCGTTTCAACCAGCTGGCAGGTGATACGGTCGGCCTGAGGGTCAGGACTGGGACGATAGATGCTGCAATTGCGCGCGCGCCCATCGGTGCCGACGATCACGCGCACGATCACCTGCGTCCCGCGCCGCGCAGCGCGCCCGCCTAGCGGCACCGGAAAATCGCGCGCATTGTCGATACTGCCGGAAATGTGCACCGGCTTGGTCACGGCAATCCCGCCGCGCCCGCTGCCGCGGTTGCCGCTGCCCGTGCCCAGTCCCGTGCCCGCCGCCCCGGTGCCAGCGCCCGCATCAGCCGCGCCCGATTGGCTGGCAGTGCCGGTTGATGATGCGCGCGGCAGAGGGTCATCCTGTTTCAGCCTGACCTTGGGCGGCTGGCTGCTCACCGGCTTTGCCACCGCCTCACGTCCCGGCGCACCTTGCGCACCTTCATCGGGTTCAGGCTGATTTTCAGGCGTCGGCGGATCCGGCGGCGCGGTGATCGTAACGGTGAAAGCAGACACCACCCCGCGTTCAACCGAGGCGGTGAAATCCGGGGCCAGCGCGCGGGCAAGACCGTACAGCGCGGCGAGGTGCAGCGCCACGATCCCCGCGATCAGCGGCCAGCTGAGCCGCTTGCGCTGCGCGCGAAAGCCTCTCGCATTCCCCATCGACGTAACCCGCTCCGCGATTGCTCCATTCTGGACGAGGTTCCGTCCGCAAGCTTTCAAGTGATTCTATATCAGAACAGCATTATTTTGCGATGGAGCGCAGGATCGAGCGCGCACTGGATCATGAAGAAGGCGCCTTGGATGCCATCCTTGGCGCCAAAATTGACTCCGTCGGCTCTGAAACGGGCGCAACCGGCGGTGGGCAAGCTGCGCCTGCTCATGGCGATGTGGAGGCGGCGGGTTCGGGCCAAGCTGCTGGCCCTGTGCATCCCGATGCCTCTCCTCACGCCTCAGGGCCAGATATCATCGGCCCCGCAAGGATCGCGATGGGCAACCTTGACCGGGCGAGCCTGCTGGCGGCGATAATCGGCGGGGCGGCCTTTCTGGCGCTCGCTTGGCTCAGCCTGCTCATTGCGCGCCCTGAGACGCATATCAGCCCGGTGTGGCTGCCCAATGCCTGCGCGGCGGCGTTCCTGCTGCGCGCGCAGCTTCGCAATGAAGTGCCGTTCCTGCTGGCCACCTTCGCTGCGGGGCTCGCCGCCAACGCCCTCGTCCAGCTGCCCGATCATATCGCACTGGTGTTCGCACTGGCCAACGTGGTGGAGATCATCGCCGTTCTCGTGCTCACCCGGTGGGTGGTGCGCGGGCAATCGGACATGAACCAGCTGCCAGACCTTGCACGGTTCGTATGGGCGGGCGGGTTGGTCGGTCCGGCGCTTTCCGCGCTGATAACAGTGCCGGTGATGGGCAGCGGCCTAGATGCGATACTTCGCGGGGCGACCAGTTGGTTCCTCACCAACAGCATGGCGATGGTGCTGATCGTGCCGACAGCCTTGTTGTTGTTCGACCGGGTCAAGGGCCGACGGACTGCGACCCCGGCGCATCCAGCGGAAAGCCTCGCCTTGTTGATCGGCGGGATGGTTTGCACATTTCTGGTATTCCGACAGATCTATTATCCGCTGATGTTCCTGATCCAGCCGATCACGCTGATGCACGCATTCCGGCTGGGCAGCCTTGGCAGCGCGCTGCATGTCGGCGCAGTTGCGGTGGTGGCCGGGGCCATGACCTGGGCCGGGCTCGGGCCGATTGCCGCAGCCGGCGGCACCGGGGGCATGACAGAGCTGCATCTGCTGCAGGCTTTCATCGCGGCAAATTTCCTGACCGGCCTGCCAGTGGCCGCGATCCTTGCCGGCCGTGACCGGATGACCGCCGCGCTCGAAGCGGGCAAGCGGCAGATCGATTTGCTTACAGACAATATCACCGATGCGATCCTGCGTTACGATATGGACGGTGTGTGCACCTATGCCTCGCCCTCGGTCAGCGCGGTGATGGGGGTGCCGCCTGAAACCTTTGTCGGCAATCCGGTGACTGCGCGCCTGCACCCCGATGCGCGCGACCGGACGATGCAGGCGCTGGGCCGCCTGCTCGGCGGGATCAGCGAAACCGAACGCGTCACCTATCGCCGGTTTTACGATAGTCCCGATGACACTGCGGTGTTTCTCGAAGCCAACTGCGCGGTGGTGCGCAACCCCCAGACCGGCGCGCGCGAAGGCGTGGTCGTGGCGGCCCGCGATGTCACCGAGCGGGTCGAGCTTGAACTGCTTCTCACCCGCGCGCGCCACCATGCCGAAAATGCGGCGCAGGCCAAATCCGCGTTCCTTGCCAATATGAGCCACGAAATCCGCACCCCGATGAACGGCGTGCTCGGCTTTGCCGAATTGATGTTGCAGGGCGATCTGGCCGATGATCAGCGCCGCTTTGCCGAATTGATCGTGCAATCGGGCCGGTCGATGATGACGCTGCTCAACGACGTGCTCGACCTGTCCAAGATCGAAAGCGGCCAGTTCACGATTGATCGCGCCCCGGTGAACCTGCACGACAGCCTGGCCGAATGCGCGGCGCTGCACCGGCTGGCGGCCGAAAACAAAGGCCTGACGCTCGATTTCGCATGGGCCGCGGACGAGGAACCCGATCAAGGCGGCACAGCGGCGCAGCTGCCCTGGATCATGACCGACGGATTGCGCCTGCGCCAGATCGTGCTCAACCTGATCGGCAATGAGGTGAAGTTCACCGAAACCGGGCACATTCAGATCAATTGCACTGTCACGCCGAACGACGTGCAGGTGATAGTCACCGATAGCGGGATCGGCATCAGCCCGGATCGCCTCGAAGCGATTTTCCACCCCTTCACGCAGGGCGAGGCCGACACTGCGCGGCGCTTTGGCGGCACCGGGCTTGGCCTGTCGATCAGCCGCCATCTTGCCACCCTGCTGGGGGGCCGGATCGAGGTTGAAAGCCGCCCCGGCGAAGGATCGCGTTTCACCCTGATCCTGCCCGCAACACTGGTGCAGCCTCCCACCCGGGACGAGCCGGTCGAACCGGTGAAGCCCGCCGACCTGCCGATCGCCACGCGCATCCTGCTGGTCGAGGATCACGACATCAATCGCCTGCTGATGACCGAAATGCTCGAACGCTGCGGTCAGGATGTCGCGGTTGCGCATGACGGGAACGAAGCCATCGCGATGGTGATCGATTCGATCATGCGTGGGCGGCCCTATGATCTGGTGCTGATGGATGTGCAGATGCCCGATTGCGATGGCTATGCCGCCACCCGCGCGATCCGGGGCGAAGGGATCGGGCCGGGTCTGCTGCCGATCATCGCGCTGACTGCCAATGCCTTCCCCGAAGATATCACCGCCGCGCGGGCTGCGGGGATGCAGGGTCATCTGGCCAAGCCGGTGGCTTTTGCGCAGCTGGCGCGGACATTGCAACGCTGGCTGCCCACCCGGATCGTCGAATCGGGCCAACCGGCCGCCACAACAACCCCGGCGGCGCGCGCATCCTTGCTGGCACGCTCACCGCAACTTATCACGCGCTGGCAGGCGCGGCGGAGCGAAGCCGCAGACGCGGTGCGCGCCGGTCTGACCGATGGCCTATTCACCCAGCCTGCAAGTAACCCCTGCACCCGCCGTGACCAGATTGCCGCGCTGGCGCACAAACTGGCCGGAACCGCCGCGCTGTTCGATGAGCCGGAGCTGGGCCAATGCGCGGCGGCGCTCGAACGCGCGCTTAAACGCGGCGAAGGCGCGGCGCGGTGCGAAGCTTTGGCGCAGGATCTGCTGGCGCTGGCCGATGGAGTGAACAGCGCTGATACCCAGCGGGCGGGCGGCAGCAGCAACTAAGTTCAGAGCCTACGCCCGCTGGCCGGGAATCGCGGTTTGTCTTCGAAGACCGGCCCCTCTGCTGACGCAACTTCTGCAACCGTGCAGCCGCGTAAACAAGCGGGAAATGCAAACGGCGGCACCCATGGGTGCCGCCGCCGCGTTTTCAAAGCCAACCCGGGGGGTCAGAAATCGTAGCTGACGCCAACTTTGATCCGCCAGACCGACGAGCTGATATTGACGTTATTGTCATTGTTGAAGGCATCTTCACCCGCAAAGCCGGAAATGATGTAGCGTCCCTCAGCATCGATCCCGGAGATGTTGGCAATATCCTGCAGACCGGCGAAATTGCGCCGCCGCTGCACGTTCCAGCTGCTGTCCAGCAGGTTGAGGAAGTTGTCGAACGATGCGAACAGCTTGATCTTGTCATCACGACCGAACAGGCGGCCCGGCCCCGGCAGTTCCTGCGACAGCGACAGATCCATATCGTAATACCAGTCGTTGGTGCAGGTATTGCGCGGGATCGAGCTGCCGACGTGCGCCTTGGCGCAGCCCAGGCCATTGGCAAAATCAACCAGATCCTGCACCGCAGCGGCATTGGAAGTCGGCGCGATGTTGGGATCATTCACCCCGGTGGGCAGATAGACCAGTGCGTTGTCATTACCCGATGCGCTGTCGTTGAACACCCCGCCGCCGGTGAAGGTCAGGCTGAAAGGCCGACCCGAGCGTGCGATGAAGGAAACCGACAGGCGGCTGGCCAGATCGCTGAAGAATTCTTCCTTGAACGACAGCCGCGAAGTGATGTTATGACGCGAACCAAAGAACCCGCGCGAGGCATCGGGGTTCTGACGGTCAAACGCCGCCGTCAGGTCGAAATTCGAACCAGCGGTGGAGCTGAACATATTGCGCCGATCCCGCGCATGGGTCCAGGCATAACCGAGGTTGAAATCAACCGAACCGCCTTCGGTAAACAGCCCGCCATTGAACCGCTTGTCCAGAATGAAGGAGGCAATCTGGCTGTTGGTGCTGCCCGCATTGGTCAGCATCAATTCATCATCGCGGCTGGTGGCAAAACACGCCGCAGTGACGCCCGAGAATACCGGCCCGGGATTGAGACCGACCAGTTCGGCGTCGCAATTGTTAGCCAGCGGGTCGATCGCCCGGAAGATTGGGCGGCCGTCAATTGTAAAGCCGTCCAGCCCGCGTGACGGATCAGGCGTTTGCGACAGGTCGACCAGCGTAAAAGGATTGCGCATGTGGCTGTAAATGTAATCGAGCGTCAGATTCCAGCCGCTAAAAAATCCGCTGTCGGCAAAATCGAGACCGGAAGTGAAGCCCAGATTGGCGCGGATCACGCTGGGCAGTTTGATATCCGGGCTAATCGATTGGGTGTCGCCCAAACCCGCAGCCGAACGATTGACCGCCGCATCCACAAAACAGCTGGGCAGGCCGGTAAACTGTCCGCCAACCACCACATCAATCTGCCCTGCGGGACACGGCGCATCCTGCGTTGTGCCGGTGGCAAAGCCGCGGCCATCATTCTGGAAGGCATTGCCGAACCACACCAGCGGATCACCGCCGGAAAACACGCCGACGCCGCCGCGCAGCTGCGCACCGGAAAACACCGCGAAATCATCCATATCGTATGTCAGTGCCAGACGCGGCATCACAATCGGATCTAGCGCGCTGAAACCGGTGTTGTTGCCAAAACCGTAACGGGCGACGAAATTCGGGTTGATCGCGGGCGCGCCGCCATCAAACCAGTCAACCCTGACGCCAATAACAGCATTGAGCTGGTCACTGATTTCCCATTCGTCTTGCGCAAACGCCGAATAGATCGTGCGATTGAAATCGGCCGCCGCATCGACGACATTGCCGGTCGAGGAGAAATTGCCGAACGCCCCTTCGGTCGCCCCGCTGATCACGTTGCCGGGAATGGTATTTGTCAGATTGTTGCCGGTACCGGGGGAAAGCAGCCCGGCTTCCAGATCGGCAATATTGCGGAAAACCAGCGTGCCGGTGGCATTCTGCACGAACAGATTGAACAGCGATGCGCGGTTGTATTCGACACCGACCTTGAACCGGTGCGCCCCGGCTTCCAGCGTGAGGGCAGCGCGGAACTGGTCGACATCGGTCTGCAGATCATTGGCCGAACGCGAATTGCCCGGACCGGCCATCACGGTGCCGTCAATCCCGGTAGGATTGTCGATACCAACGATGATCCGCGGGATGGGATTGTCCGATTGCGCCTCACCGCCACCGATCGGATCCTGCACGTCGCGGACTTCCGAGCGCGAATAGCGGATTTCCGACGACAGATTGTCGGACCATTGCGAGAACAGGCGTCCCGAATAATAGTTCGACTTTGTCCCGCTGATGCGGAAAGTGTTGCGGCCCACCGCCTGCGGGTTGTTGCCGGTGAACAGATCGTCCGGCAGGGTGGAGCCTTCTTCGAGCCGCTGATAGGTCGTTTCCAGACGGTGATCATCGTTGATCTGGAAATCGGCACGGACGAAATAGCGGTTGTTGGTGAAGGGGCGGCTGGTCACCAGATCGCCGGTATCAATACCGTAAACCCGGTTGAGCACTTCGCGCACTTCGTTGAACTGATCGACCGTGATGCCAACCTGTTCGTTGGGGAAACCGCCGCCAACCGGGCCATTATCCTGCGACTGGCCGGCTTCCTGATGTTCATAGGCACCAAACAGGAACAGCCGGTCCTTGATCACCGGGCCGCCGAGGTAAACACCCCAGCGCTTGTCCGCTTCGATCGGGGCGACATTGCGAACTGTGCCGTCAGCAACGATCTTGTTGCCGCGCAGTCCATTATCCGAATATTCGAAGAACCCGCCGAAATGGTAATCATTGCTGCCTGATTTGGTCACGACATTGATCGCGCAACCGGTGAAGTTGGCATAATCGACATCGAACGGCGCGAATTGCACCTGCGTTTCGCGAACGGCATCGAACGGGATCGGGGTCGAGCTGCGCGAGCTGAAACCGGTATCGTTAAGCCCGAAAATGTCGCCCTGGCTGATCCCGTCAACCGTAAAGGCATTGCCGCGATCATTGCCGCCGAGGCAACTGATCCGGTCTGCGCCCGAACCGCCATCGTCGCGGTCCAGGCTGACGCGCGGATCGAACCGGATGATGTCGCGAATGTCGCGGTTGAAGCTGGGTGAGTTTTCAAGAACTTCTTGTGAAAATGCCGAGCCTGGCCCAACCGCCAGCTGGGTCACCGTGGCCCGTGAGCCAGTGACCAGAATGGTGCCCGAACCCGCCGCAAGCGAGAAGCTGACCCCGGTTGCGCCCTGCAGCGAGGTCGTGATGTCGGAAATCGTCTGACCTTCAAAACCATCGGCATCGGCGGTAACCGAGTAGGGCCCGCCAACAACCAGATTGGCTGCCGAGAACCTGCCATCCGCCCCGGTTACCGTCGTCCGCGAGGCACCCGTGCGCGTATCGGTAACAACGACCGTCGCCCCGGAAATCGGTGCGCCGCTGTCATCTTTGACCGTTCCCTGAATGCTGGACGTGATCTGCTGCGCGAACGCAGGCGTGGCAATCGTGGTGGTCGCAGCAAGGCTGACAATGCTGGCCGCAAGGAGGTATTTAAGCTTCATGTGTGGAGCCCCTGAGCAATGAAGAGTTGTAGTAACGCGGCCCGCTTAGGCCCGAACGCTTGCGGCAAAGCGACTGTTCTGTGACAGTTTGATGAAAAACTCTGCCCTGATGCGCCGTTTCCTTAAAGCGCGCATTTCCGAACGCCAGAAGACTCTCGGAAACGCGCCATATCCGCGCGCAGGTGTTGCATCGCCGCAACGCCCGGCGATTATTTCCTGATACGTGATTTTAGGCGGTTACCGGCGCAAATCAGGCGAGATTGATCTCACGCAGGCGCTGCATCAGATAATCGTGCGCGGTGATCGGTGCCGGCGGCGGAGTCGCGGCATCTGCATCAATGCATTCGGGCAGCGGTTCAATCAGGAAATCGGGCCGGAAATGCAGGAAAAACGGCATAGAGAACCGCGCCCGCCGTGCCGCTTCGCCGCGCGGATTGACCACCCGGTGCGTGGTTGAACGCAGCCGCCCGTTGGTCTGGCGTTCCAGCATATCGCCGACATTGATCACCAGCGCGCCTGGCGGCACATCAACCGCGTGCCATTCGCCCTGACGGGTGAGCAGTTCGAGCCCGGCTTCCTCGGCCCCCAGCAGCAGCGTGATGGTGTTGATATCTTCGTGCCCGGCAGCGCGAATCGCGCCTTCGGGCGCGCCTTCGCCCAGCGGCGGGTAATGCAGCAGCCGCATCACCGAATTGCCGTCTTCAATGCTGTCCGCAAAGAAATCGCGCGGACGACCCAGATGCAGCGCAATCGCTTCGAGCACGCGCGCACCGGCCACTTCGAACGCGGCGAACAGCGCGCTCATGGTTTCGCGGAAGCCTTCGACCTCGTCCGGCCAGACATTGGGGGCCATGAATTCGGCCAGCGGATGCCCCGGCGGCAGGCTGCGGCCGACGTGCCAGAACTCCTTCAGGTCGAACACCTCGGCGTCCTTGGCCTTTTCGGTGCCGAACGGGGTGTACCCGCGCGCGCCGCCGCCGCCATCGATCTTGTAGGCGCGCTTGACCGGGTCGGGCAGCGCGAAGAACGCCTTTGACACCGCTTCGGCCTGATCGATCAGGTCTTGCGGGATGCCGTGATCGCGCACCACGGCAAAGCCATATTCGCCAAAACTGCGGCCCAGTTCATCGGCGATGGTATCGAGCGGCTGGGCGAGCGAGACTGAAGCAATGTTGATCATGACAGCCGCCTTACACCCGCGCCCACGCCGCTGCCAAGAGGGGCAGAGGAGTCAAATTACAGCGGCAAAAACAGTCCCGCTAGCGCCGCGCTCATCAGATTGGCGAGGCTGCCTGCCGCGAGCGCTTTCAGCCCCAGCCGCGCGATCACCGGGCGTTGGTTCGGAGCCAGCCCGCCGGTCACCGCCATCTGGATCGCGATCGAGGAGAAATTGGCAAAACCGCACAGCGCAAAGGTGATGATCGCCCGGCTGCGCGCGGTCAATTCACCCGCCTGCATCGCGCCCAGATCGATGAAGGCGACAAATTCATTGAGCACGATCTTGGTGCCGAACAATCCCCCGGCAATCTGCGCCTGATCCCAATCCGAAATGCCGATCAGGAACATCACCGGCGCGAACAGATAGCCCAGCAGTTTCTGGAAACTGATATTCGCCAGCCATTCGGCGGTAGCAGGCGCAAACGGCGCGCCGATCTGATCGGCAAAGCCCACCATGCCGCCGCCGATCCCGGCCAGCGCCCCGTTCGCCAGCGCCACCAGCGCGACAAACACCATCACCATCGCGCCGACTGCTACTGCCAGTTTTACCCCGGTCTGGGTGCCTTGCGCGGCGGCTTCGATAATGTTGGCGGGGCGGTGGCCTTCTTCAAAGGTTTCGGCAGCCATCACTTCGTCGGACTTGCCGCTTTCGACCATCGCCGCAGGTCCAACCGAGCTGATCCGAGCCTGCGGAAGTTCGACCGCGTGCCCGTTTTCGTCATACATCACCACGCGGGTCGCTTCGGCCAGCGAACCGGCTTTGCCGCGCGCGAGCGCCACGGCTGTCTGGCCGACGGCGTTGTTATGTTCGGGAGCCGTTGCCGCCGGATCATCGGGCATGATGATCTTGGCCATCAGGAT
>Ga0180009_10001551_pt1 | contig 28027 bp, 25 predicted proteins | sample OS_PC_MetaG_FD_123537 | JGI IMG/M metagenome (GOLD analysis project Ga0180009, IMG submission 123537) | Groundwater microbial communities from the Aspo Hard Rock Laboratory (HRL) deep subsurface site, Sweden - OS_PC_MetaG | ecosystem: Environmental > Aquatic > Deep subsurface > Groundwater... | reverse complement strand
CATTGGATCACCCTTGGAGGAAGTTTAAAATAAACCCATATAAAAGATCATTTTTATCTAATACAAAATAGGACATTTCTATTTAACGGAAAACAGGACATTTTCATTTTGCTGTTACAGGAGAAAAGATTGGATTGGGGTCAGACCTCGAAAGCAGAATTAACTATACCCTCTACTTTCTTTTGAAATTCTTTATGTTTGTTTATCTGTTCTTTTACTCGAATACTTGTTTTACCTATTGCAGTCGAAGTTACTCCAAACATCTCACCTATTTTCTTATTACTCAATCCAGTGTAACTATATAAAATATAAATCGCTACATCCCTGGCTGTCTCCTGCCGAAATCTTCTCCTTTTTATTATTCTATCCTTCTCTACCCCAAATCCATTTATTACTGCATCTAATACCTTTTCAGCAACTTCGTTATCACCCAACCTTCTCTGTTGTGGTAATTCACTGTTTATAACCTTTCTGTTCACAAACTTCTTCTCTATCCAACTAACAAATTTATCACTACCTAAAACTAATCCATATCTTATCTTTTCTAAAATCCTCTTCTCCTGCCCACACCTCTCCATTATTAACTGTTGATATTTAATCCGGGCATCTTCTTCACTCTTCCCTAATCCTCTTAATACCTCTTCTCTCAATACCCATTTATGTACTTTCTTTATCCCTGCATAATCATGATAACTGCTCCATTTATACTCATTTAATTCCTTTACCATTCCTGCCCGAATTGGATTTAAGTGAATATAAAAACTTAAGTTTTCCCAGTAATTTTCTTCACCTACAAGTATGCTTTTATATCGTCCTTGAAATAAATGTCCGCTTCTGTTATGTCTCCGATTGTAGTAAACACTATAAGATGTTTGTAACCACTGTATTGCCCTGGAAAGATTTGCCTCTTTAGTACGCAATAATAAATGATAATGATTCCCCATTAGCACAAATGCAAAAATCTCTATCCCAAATTTCTCTACAACCTTCTCAAGGTATTCTAAAAAACGATGATAGTCTTCATTAATGGTATATATCTCTCCTTGAGCAACTCCTCTTGACATAACATGATAAACTGCACCTTCGTATTGTATTCTCCAAGGTCTTGCCATAATAGTTCTCATAATAACACATCATTCTTATTTTGCCAAGTTAATTCTGCTTTCGAGGTCTGACCCCTACTATGATAAAAAAAGCTTGATTTTAGTTATAAAAAAACATAAGATAACTTAGAAATGATTGATGAAAGATTAACAAAGATAGCTTTATTAGTTATAAAAGGTCTTGATTTAGGGATAGATGATGCTCTTTATTTAACTCAAACTCCTTTATTTGAACTTTTATTCTGGGCAAATTACCTTCGGGAAAAATTTAAAGATAAAAAGATTGATACTTGTAGCATTATCAATGCCAAAAGTGGTAAATGTTCCGAAGACTGTAAGTTTTGTGCTCAATCAGCTCTTTATCAAACCCAAATTCTTACGCATCCCTTAGTAGAAGAAAAAAAGATCTTAGCAGAAGCACATCAAGCAAAGCTTGACGGAGCCAAGAGGTTTGGCATCGTAACTAGTGGTAGAAAGCTTAACTCAAAAGAGATAGAAAGAGTCTGCCAAGCTATCAAATCTCTAAATCAAGAAGGTGAAATTCTTCCTTGTGCTTCTTTAGGCAAGCTCACTTTGGAATATATTCATTTCCTTAAGGAAGTAGGCTTAAAAAGATATCATCATAACTTAGAAACTTCAGAAGATTTTTTTTCAAAGCTTTGCTTGAGTCATTCTCATGCAGAAAGAGTAGAAACTATTAAATTGGTAAAAGAAGCAGGACTTGAGGTTTGTTCAGGTGGCATTTTTGGGGTAGGAGAGACATGGCAGGATAGGATTAATGTTGCTTTCAAGTTACGAGAGTTAAGGGTTGACTCTATTCCCTTAAATTTTCTTAATCCTATTTCTGGTACTCCTTTAAGTAGTATAGAGAGAATAGCTCCATTTGAGATATTACGAATAATTGCCCTCTTTAGATTTATTCATCCTCAAAGAGATATCAGATTAGGTGGCGGGCGAGATGTTAACCTCAGGGATCTTCAAGCCTGGATGTATTATGCTGGAGCTAATGGAGTGATGATTGGAAATTACCTCACTACCTCAGGAAGACCACCAGAAGAAGATCTTAGGTTCATCAAAGACTTTGAGCTGGAAGTGGGTCTAGAGAGGAAAGATTAAAGAAGTGCCAGAAGAAAAGAGTAAAAAGACAAGGATGGAGATTAAGGAAAAGATAGAGCAGGTAGAAGTTCTTCTCAAAAAAATGGGTAGTGTTTTAGTAGCTTACTCTGGTGGGGTAGATTCTACACTGGTCATTGAGATAGCTCGTAGGACATTAGGAGAAAAGGTATTAGCAGTTACTGCTAAATCTCCTCTTTATTCTACAGAGGAGCTTAAAGTAGCAAAAGCTATGGCAAAAAAATTAAAAGTAGCTCATTTGATAATCGAAGGAGATGAATTAAATATCCCTGGTTTTGTTGACAATCCTAAAAATAGATGTTATCTTTGTAAAAAAGAATTATTTGAAAAACTTTTTCAAATAGCTGCCAAATACAAGCTTTCTTATGTTTTAGATGGCTCAAATGTTTCTGATATTTCTGATTTTCGACCAGGTAGGCAAGCAGCTAAAGAGCTTGGTGTCTGCTCACCTTTAGAAGAAGTAGGCTTGACCAAAGATGAAGTGCGACAGGTATCAAAGATGATGGGTTTATCTACTTACCACAAACCTTCCTCAGCTTGTTTGGCCTCTCGGTTTCCTTATGGTAAACAAATTAGCTTTGAGACCTTAAAGATGGTAGAGAAAGCAGAAGAATACCTTAGAAGATTAGGTATCTGGCAAGTTCGAGTAAGACATTATGAAAATCTCTGTCGAATTGAAGTAGAAAGACAAGACTTGCCTATTCTTTTAGCTAAACAAGGGAGAATAGTTGACAAATTTAAGAAACTTGGCTACATTTATGTGACTCTCGACTTAGCAGGGTATCGCTCTGGAAGTATGAACGAGGAGTAAAAAATGGCCAAACGAGTGGTAATAGCCATGAGTGGCGGAGTAGATTCCTCTACCGCCGCCTACTTACTCAAAGAAGCAGGGTATGAGGTGGTGGGTATTACCATGGATCTTCTCCCGTCCAGCTGTAAAATTGAAAAAGCAGATAGTTGTTGTTCTTTGCAAGCATTTCCTGATGCTCAAGATATAGCTGATCAATTAAAGATTGAATATTATCTCCTTGATTATAAAGAAGAGTTTGAAAGAGAAGTAGTCAGATATTTTGTGAATGAGTACCTTAATGGTCAGACTCCAAATCCGTGCGTGGTTTGTAATGCCAAAGTAAAGTTTGGTTTATTGCTTGATAAAGCTAAACAATTAGGAGCAGATTATTTAGCTACTGGTCATTATGCCAGAGTCTTAAAAAAAGATGGACGGTATGTTATTGAAAAAGGAAAGGATCTAACCAAGGATCAGTCTTATTTTTTATATCGTCTTTCTCAGTATCAGCTAAAACATCTCCTTATGCCTCTCGGTGAACACAAAAAAGAAGAAGTAAGAAAGATAGCTTATTCCAGAGGGTTAAAAGTTTATAATAAACCAGAAAGTCAGGAAATATGTTTTATTCCTGATAATCATTATCAGGAGTTTATTAAAAAGAGATTAGATAAAGATCAAGAGCCTGGTTTAATTTTAGATAAAAGCAATAAGATATTAGGTAGGCATCCAGGGGTAGCTTTTTTTACGATTGGCCAACGTAAAGGATTAGGCATTGCTACAGGCAAGCCACTTTATGTCTTGTCTATTGACTCTAAAAAGAATGTTCTGGTAGTTGGCGAAGAAGCTTTATTGTATCGTCGAGAATTAATAGCTCAGGAAGTAAACTGGATTGCTATGGAAAAGCTGACCGCAGAGATGGAGGTTATGGCTAAGATTCGCTTTCTTCATAAGGAAGCCGAGGCTATTATTACTCCAATCTTAGATGGAAAAGTAAGGATAAAATTTAAAGAACCACAGCGAGCTATAGCTTGCGGTCAATCAGTAGTCTTTTATCAAGAGGGGGTGATTACAGGAGGAGGGGTAATTGGAAAAGAAGATACCTCTTGATGATAACGATTTACTCCAGATAAAGATGGAGGCAGAAGTAGAAAGTTTTAAAATAACGAGAATTAGATTAAAAGAAAAAGAAGAGGTTGAGGACAAAGTAATTAAAGAAACTCCCTTAACTATCTTTCTAAACGGAGAAGAATTAGTAACTTTACTCTGCACTCCTTGTCAGCTAATATATTTAGCGATAGGATTTTTAGCTGGTGAGGGTTTTATAAAGAAGAAAGAAGATATCAAGGATATCTCCCTCGATCAAGAAAGAGGTATCATCAAGGTTGAGGTAGAAGATAGTTTAGAGTTAGTAAAAAAGAGTTTTGCCAAAAGAATGATTACCTCAGGGTGCGGAAAGGGAACTATATTTTATTCAATTAATGATGTCTTAGGTTCTTCTATCATCCAGAGTAAGATGAAGCTTCATTACTCTGAGGTTTTAAACTTAATGAGAGAATTTCAAAATAGCTCTCTTTTATTTAAAAAGACTGGTGGTGTTCACAGCTGTGCCTTATGCCAAGATGGAAAGATTCTCAAATTTCAAGAAGATCTTGGTCGACATAATGCCTTAGACAAGGTTTTAGGGGAATGCTTCTGGGAAGGAGTTTTTACTTTAGACAAGCTCATCTTGACCAGCGGTAGGATAACTTCAGAAATCTTACTTAAGGTGGCAAAATGGGAAATTCCAATGATTATTTCTCACGGCGCTCCTACTGACTTGGCCATTAAACTGGCAGAAAAACTTGGCCTAACTCTGGTAGGCTTTGTGCGTGGGGAAAAGATGAATATTTATACTTATGAAGAAAGAATTTTAATTTAAAGGAGAAGGGGAATGCAAAAAGATTTAGTGGCCAAGATAGAAAGTTTAAAAAAGGAGAAAAAGGTGGTTATTTTAGCTCATAACTACCAAAGAGGTGAAGTTCAAGACATTGCTGATTTCGTAGGAGATTCTATCGATCTTTCCAGGAAAGCAGCTACTACTTCAGCTGAGATTATACTCTTTTGTGGAGTGCTATTTATGGCAGAAGCTGCCAAGATTTTATCTCCAGGGAAAGTAGTTTTACTACCAGATTTAAAGGCAGGTTGCCCCTTAGCTAATATGATTACTCTTAAAGAACTCCGCCAAAAGAAAAAGGAGTATCCAGGGGCAGTGGTGGTTTGTTATGTCAACTCAGCCGTAGAGATTAAAGCAGAGTCAGATATATGCTGCACTTCTGCCAATGCAGTAAAAGTAGTAGAGTCAATTCCTCAAGATAAAGAGATCATCTTCATTCCCGATAAATGGTTAGGAGACTATACTTCCAGAATAGCCAAAAGAAGATTAATCTTATGGGATGGTTATTGTGCTACTCACCTGAAGATCTTACCAGAAAATATCTTACTTCTTAAGGAACGTTATCCAAAAGCTGAAATCATTGTTCATCCAGAATGTACTCGTGATGTAATAGAGATGGCTGATCAAGCCCTAAGTACTATGGGCATAGTTAAATGGGTCAAGGAATCAAAAGCCACGGAATTTATTATTGGAACCGAAAATGGCATCATCCATCGATTAAAGAAAGAAAACCCAGAGAAGAGATTCTTCCCAGCTTCAGTCTTAGCTGAATGTCCTAATATGAAATTAACTACCTTAGAAAAAGTTTTGTGGGCATTAGAAGAGATGAAATACCAAATAGAAATTGAGGAAGATATTCGCCTAAAAGCAAAGAAAGCCGTGGAGAGAATGCTTGAGATCTAATCAAGCAAAACAAGTTGGCTAAAAAACATTACTTGAAATCTCAGATTGTTGTTTATGCTCCTAATAGAATCTACAAAGAAAAAACCTTTAAATTTAAAAACTTACCAGTTGGTTAATTTGGTAGGGTTGTCATTATTTATTATCCTGACAATGATAGTAACCTATCAAGATATAGTCAGACTTATAACTTGAATAACAAACCAAGCAAAAAAGGTCCAGCCAAGAGGGAATAGAAATCTCTTGGCCGATAAGAAAAATATATCATGAAAAATAAATGCCAACATTAATGGCAACCAACGAGATTGAGCCTTAAAATTTCATGATCAAGGTTAATCCTTGTCAAATGAGGATACCTTGATCATTTCTATGGGTAGTTCTCTACCACAATACTTGCAAACTACGGCATTTTCTTTAATGATCTCTGTACAGTAGAAGCATGCTTTAGTGTATCCTTTAGATGCCAAAGGTGGAAGGACAATAATAACCGCTATAAGTAACGGAGCAATTACACACAAGAAAAACCACAAGATGGGGCTATGTCCCTTTTTTTTAGCGATAATACTTCCTACGATACCTACGATAATAAACAGAATAACAACTCTAAACAAGGAATTCTCTACTTTTCTTATGATTATTTGTTTATCTTCTCTCTATTTCACCTGCACTAATAAATGGCACAGCGCCACTACCCGTAACTTGGGGAAGTATTCCGTTCCATTTATCTATAGCTTTGAGGTTGGCCTCTATCTTTCTCAGTTCTATCAGGTCTGGTGTAATATTTACTTTCTGTAACCTTAATGACTCTGCCTCGGCTGTGGCTGCGGTAATCTTCTGCTCTGCCTCGATCTTTATCCTATCCAAGTCTCTCTTTGCCTTTAGGGCAAGTTGTTCTGCGGTTTGCTTTGACTCAATAGCTTCCGTAAATATCTCGGAGAAACTAAATGAGACAATAGAAAACGCATCAACGGCTATATTATACGCTAATAGTCTTTCAGCAAGTTCTTCTTTTATGGAATCGCTTACTGCTGCCCTCTTGGTGATAAGCTCTTCTGCTGAATACTTGGCTGACACAGCTTTCATTACCTCTTGTATGGCCGGGTCTATAATCCGTTCCTTGAATTCTATCCCCAGAGTTTGATAGACAATATTTGCCTTATCAGGTATGACATGATAGTTGAGCGCCACCGCTGAACTCACATCCTGAAGATCAGCCGAGGCAGATGCAGCATCTGTCCCTGTCTTCTGAACCTTAACATCCATCAGGACAACCTTCTGCATTATAGGTATCCTAAAATGCAGTCCTTCTCCAAGCACATCTTTCCCGACAGCGCCAAAATTAAGAACAATTCCTCTTTCGCCTGGCCCAACCATGGCCCATGGATGGAAAAACAAAAAGCCAATCAGAATTGCTCCAATAATTACAGCCAGCCTCATAGGACCTCCCTTCATTGCAGACTGCATGGCCTCCTTAGCCCTATAAATATCTCTTTCATCCATTATACTACCTCCTCTTTAAAAATTTTAGTTAACGGCTGGTGGATAAAAGAAGCCCAGCCCTTTTGACCTGTGGATTTTATATTTCGACATATTTCGATAAAATTCTTTTAAAATCACTGTTAGCTAAATTTAATTCTTTAATAATATACCAATGTTTAAATATTGTCCACTTAATTTTTTCTTTTGAGATTATTTTTGAGATTATAAGATCAATTCCTCTATCTATTTCCTCTGGTAATACTCTGGTAATAATTTTCATTTTGGCAGGCTGTGGCACAAGCCAAAATATTATTTGACAATTTCTATAAAAGCAATTACCATCTCATTTAAGTTAACTTATTTACTTTAAATTTACTTTAAAATTTTGTCTTTTAAAAATAAAGGGGTCTTTAATTGAAGGTAGTTCTTGCTAATTCAGTAGGCATAGATAAAGATGGTTATTATATTGTTCATTCTCCAAGTAGGTGGTCATTTTCTGCTAAAGATTATAAAGAGCAATTTACTTACTATCCATGGGAATTAGCTTACACTTCAAGTCTTTTGAAAAGAGAGACTAATAATAAGATTAAACTTCTCGATGGCTGCTTAGAAAAATGGGATTTTAAGAGATATCTTGAAGTACTTAAAGAAGAAAAGCCAGATTGGCTAATCATGGAACCATCGTCCCGGACTTATGATGAAGATTTGAGATTAGCTTTGGCTTGCAAAGAAGTGTTGGGCACAAAGTTAGTCTTTTGTGGTCAACATGCCATCGCTTATCCTGATGAAGTATTAAAAGCCGGGATTGATTATGTTGGTATTGGAGAGTATGAATATACTGTCTTAGAACTAATTCAAGGAAAGAATCCTTCTGGTATCCTTGGTCTTTATCCCAATCAGAGAAGACCTCTTTTAAACTTTAATACTCTTCCTTGGCCTGAAGATGATGATGTGGCCCGGATAAAATATCATGAACCAAATTGTGAATATCAAGAGATCCAACTATATGCCACTAGAGGATGTCCTTTGCAATGTGTCTTTTGTGTCTGTGGGAATCTTTACTATCTAAAACCTAATTGGAGACCACGAAATCCTAAGGAGGTAGTAGCTGAACTTAAATACCTTAGGAATAAATATCCCCAAATGGAAGGTGGGTTTTTTGATGAAGAGGTTCATAATGCTTCAAAAGCTTATATTCTTGAACTTTCTAAAGCTATAGTCGAAGCAGGATTAAATGACCTTCATTATACCGCTATGTGTGGTTATTGGAATCTCGATCAAGAAATGCTTGCTGCTATGCGGAAAGCTGGTTATTATAAATTAAGGATTGGCATAGAAACCGCCAGCGCTAAGATTGCTGAATGCATTGGGCTAAAAAGTAAGTTTAACATAGAAAGACTGTATCAAGTTTTAGAAGAAGCAAAAGAAGCGGGAATGAAGATTTACGGAACCTTTCTTTTTGGAGCCTTAGGTTCTATCAAGGAAGAAGACGAAAAGACCGCTCGTTTAATTCAAGACATAACCAGCAAGGATCTTTTATGTGACTTGCAAATCTCTATTTGCACCCCTCAACCAGGGACTCCTTTTTATAAGATCGCCCAAGAAAAAGGATATTTAATTAATGAAGACTTAAGAAAGTTTGATGGAGCTCAATCTGCGGTAATAAGTTACCCGGCATATTCCTCAAATGATATTTATCAAACTTTTCGTTATGCTTTTCAATGCTATGATCAAGGCTTAGAAGAAAGAAAGAGGATAAAATTCCTACCTAAACTAATAAATAATTTACAAATTCATCTTTTGGATAACATCAAGAAGGTTTTACTTTTACGATCTGGAAGAATGTGGCAAGTAAATTTGGGAATGGAAGCGCTAAAGAAGATATTTCCAGACTCAAAGATAGATATTTTATGCCAAGCAAATATAAAGAATGTGATAGAAGACAATCTTAATGTCAATAAGATTTATGTTTATGGAGATGGTTTTATCAACTTAGATACTTTTGATAAGTTATTGTTACCACAACTTACCAATGAAGATTTTGATTTAGTGGTCGTCTTGTATAATAATTCAACAGGAAGAGGTTTTCAAGAAGTAAATAGATTAGCTATGTCTTTAAATCCTAAAAAGATCATCGCTATTAATCCTGACGGAGAGATAGAGCAGGTGAAATAGTGAAAGTAAGTCTGGTGATTACCAATTGGAATGGAAGAAAGCTTTTAGAAGAATGTTTACCTTCTATCTTAAAGGTAGTAGACAAAGATAAAGATAGAGAGTATGAGGTATTAATTGTAGATGATTGCAGTCAAGACAATAGTGTAGAATTTATTAAGAGTAACTTTCCTTCCTTTAAAGTCCTTATCCCAGAACGCAATCTTGGTTTTCAAGGAGCTACTAATTTTGGGGTCTTAAATTCCAGTGGAGAAGTAGTCATTCTCTTAAATAATGATCTAAAAGTTAGAGAAGATTCATTTTTTCCCCTCTTGGAATACTTTAAAAGAGAAGATGTCTTTGCGGTAGGTGGAAAGTTATTTCAATTTGACGAAACTAGTTATTTAGCAGGAAACTATCGAATCATATTTAAAAGAGGTCATTTTAGTATATTTACTGCTCCCCAATCAGATACTTCTTATTATATTCCTTTTGTTTGTGGAGGGGCAGGAGCTTTTGACAAAAAGAAATTTTTAGAACTTGGTGGTTTTGACAACTTGTTCTATCCCTTATACTATGAAGATATAGATATCTGCTATCGAGCCTGGAAGAGGGGATGGAAATGTATTTATGAACCAAAAAGTTTAATGTTTCATAAACATCAAGCTACTATTGCTACTCAAGTAAAGAAGGTAAAATATTTATCAGGTTGCAATAATTATCTCTTTACCTGGAAAAATATGACTGATTTTAGTTATATTTTAGCTCACCTCTTTTTTGTCCCTTTATTTTTATTAAGAGACTTAATCAAAAGAAATTTTCGTTTTTGGAGATGTATATTTAAAGCCTTAAAGAAACTTCCTCAAGTCCTTCAAAAAAGGAAGAAGGAAAAGGGGCGAGATACACTTTCAGATAAAGAAGTATTAGCCCTTTTCGGCGCACCTTATCAAAATAATCTTTGATTATCTTCTTCTTTTCATCATTTGACGTCATTTTGGGGCGATAAATTTGTTATTCTTAAATGAGATTATGTACCTTTAATAACCCCACTATTTCTTGATAAACTTCTTCTACGGTAATTAATTGCATACATTTGGCAGAAGTAGGAGCATCAAGACATATTTTTCTATAACAAGGAGCACATTCTAAATCAGGGACCATAGCTTTACCTCGATTGTAGAAATATACTTCTTGGGCACAAGTAGAGCCAAAGATAGCTAAGACTAATCTCTTTAAAGCAATCGCAAAATGCATGGCAATAGAGTCTCCTGTAATAATAAGATGACAACTATTTACAATACCAGCAAACTGCATCAAAGTGTTATCGCAACCAGTGTCAATAATCGGGAAATCTACCAAAGATTTAATCTGACTATTTCTTTCCACCTCTTCTGGTCCGCCCAAAAGTAAGACCTTGGCTTTTAATTCTCGATGGAGTTTATTAGCCAAAGTCACATATCCTTCCAGTGTCCACTTTTTAGTAGCAAAGATAGGTCCACAACCAGTGTTAAGTCCGATCACTAAATCGCCTTCTTTTATTTCTTTACTTTTAATAAGATTTTGGCCATATTTTAAATCTTCGTCACTAACTGGTAAGATATATTCTTCACCTTGAAATTTTAAACCAATAGCTTCAAAGATAAACTCTTGATAACTTTGTTTATTTTTTTTAAACTTTAAGGGGTCATTAATGCCTAACTGGAAAGAATATTCTGCTTCTTTATTTAAAGGATAGATATTACCATGAGCTTCTAAACCATAGCCTAATTTTTCTTTGCTTTTAACGAGGCTGGCTAAACTTGTGGCTCCTGTATCTTTATCTAAGCAATATAAGATATCAAATTCTTCTACTTGTAATCTTAGAATTGTATTTAGGTCTAAGATGTACAATTTATCAATCAAAGGATTTTCTTTTAATAACTGAAAAGAAGCTTTATCGGAGACCCAAGTAATGTGACCAGGATCATATTTTTCTCGGAGAAGTTTTAAGAGAGGGGTAGTGCGAAGCACATCTCCCATGGCGCCTAATTTGATAATTAAAAGCCTTTTGCCCATAGGTTTGTAATTTGAGCAGTCTTCACAGAGGCTCTTATATTTACATGGTTTTTCTCCTATCAAATAACGACAATCTAATCTCAATTTCATACTTTTTCTCCTTTTGCCTTTTCCTTATTATATCTTATTGATATTTTAGTGTCAAATCATTTATAATTACCAGACATTTATAATTACCAGATATAATTATAGAAAAGAGAATATTTTGAAATTTTAGTAACATCATTTAGTAAAATATCTTTGTAATTTAGCGCCAGATTGTTTATAATTACCAAAAAATAAAATAAATGGTGGCTGTTCCGAATCAAAAGTGAACAATGGAAGTAAAAGATTTAGTGTTAGAGATTGGAAGTGAAGAGATGCCTTCTTATGCGATGGAAAAAATAATCCATCAATTAGGGGATAAGACTTTAAATATCTTAAAGAGAGAAAATTTATGGTCCGAAAACATAGAGACTTATGGCACACCAAGAAGATTAGTTGTCTTCATTAAAAATTTAGCTACTAAGACTAAAGAAATAACTCAAGAAATAATGGGCCCAGATATCCAAATCTCTTTCGACGAAAAAGGAAACCCTACCTCTACTGCTTTAGGTTTTGCTAAATCTCATCAAGCAAAAGTTACCGATTTAAAAATTAAAGAGACTCCCAAAGGAAAAAGAATATCTATCTCCAAAGTTATTTCAGGAAAAGATACGGCTTGTCTTTTACCGATTATTCTTCCTGAAATTATTAACTCTTTATCTTTGCCTAAGACCATGCGTTGGGAAGCTAAGGATATTAAGTTTATTCGACCCATAAGATGGATCCTATGTCTTTGGGGAGAAGAAAGAGTTAATTTTTCCTTAGGAAATATTATTTCTTCTGTTGTAACTTATGGCCATCGGTTTAAGACTAATCAAGGAATTGAAGTAGCTAAAGGAGAAGATTTCTTTAAAGTTTTAAGAGATAACTATGTGATCCTGGATCAAAAAGAAAGAAAAGCCCATATTTTATCTCAGCTGAAGAAAAAGACAGCGGAACTAAAAGCTATCTTAGTGGAAGATGAAGAATTATTAGAGAGAGTTACTTATCTGACTGAATATCCTTCCGTTTATTTAGGCAGGTTTAATCAAGAATTTGTTAACTTACCTCAAGAAGTCTTAATTACTTCCTTAAAAGAACATCAGCGATGTTTTTCTTTAAAAGATACTCATCATTGTCTGTTGCCTTACTTTTTATTAGTGAGTAACTCTTTTTCTAAAGAAGCAAGTGGTAACATTATTCAAGGTAACGAGAGGGTAGTATTAGCTCGTTTAACCGATGCTTCTTTCTTCTTTAAGGAAGATCAAAAGGTACTTTTAAAAGAAAGAGTGGAGAAAGAAAAAAATATCATTTGGCAGAATAAATTAGGATCTTTATGGGATAAGACCCAAAGACTGATTAATTTAGCTGAAATTATCTCAAAAGAGGTTAGTCCAAATCTAACTGAAGCCATTAAAAGAGCAGCTTTTTTATGTAAAGCTGATTTAAGTACCGAGATGGTCAAGGAATTTCCTAATCTTCAAGGAATTATGGGTTATTATTATGCTAAAGCTGCTGGGGAAAAAGAAGAAGTAGCTTTAGCGATTAAAGACCATTACTTGCCTCGATTTGCAGAAGATACCTTACCTCAAAACAAGATAGGAGCTATTTTAGGAATAAGCGATCGTTTAGATACCCTCGTAGGATGTTTTTCTCTTGGCATTTCTTATCATAGCTCTCAAGATCCTTATGGGTTTCGACGACAAGCCCAAGGAATAATTAATATTCTCTTAAATTTTAAAATAGACGTTTCCTTAGATAAATTAATAGATGAAAGTTTAAATATTTGGGAAATCAAAGAAGAAAGAGAGAGACTTAAAGGAAATATCAAGAGTTTTTTAGAAGAGAGAATTAAGTTTATCTTTAGTCAGCGGAAGATTGACTTAGATATCATTGAAGCTGTAAGTAAGAATTTTAGTCTTCCTAATCGAGCTTTAGAGATTAGTTATCTGATTAAAGAAAATAAACAGCAAAAAGAATTTTTAGAATTAGCTACAGCTCTTAAGAGAATTTATAATATTCTTCAAAAGAATACTTATGAGGGTAAAATAAAAGATAACCTTCTTTTAGAAGAAGGTGAGAAGAAGTTATTTGAAATTTACCAGGGTCTAAAAGGAGAGATACTAAAGATGTTATTAGAGCAAAGATACCAAGAAGCTTTAGATAAACTTACTTGTTTTACTCAGCCGATTAACTATTTTTTTGATAAAGTTATGGTGATGGTAGAGGATGAAGAGTTAAGGCAAAATAGGTTAGCTTTACTTTATCAAATTAAAGATCTTTCTTTGAAACTTATTGATTTTTCTAATCTTAAGATATAGATATAACGACAAAAATAGTTGACAAAATATAAAAAATTGGGCGGTGTCCGACAATAGTTTAGTTATAATGAGGTATCTGAAAAAAATATAAAAAAGGTGGATTATTCATTACAAATTTATCATTGCAAGGTGTAAATTTAAAATGCTAAATTTGCAATTTAAAATGAATTTATCCCCATCTTACACAATCTTACACAAGTTAGCTATTCGCAGGAATCACCTAAAAATTCGGGAATTTAGACTATAAGATTACCTATAGCCTTTTTCTCCCACGGAGTTATTAAAAGAGATGAAGAGGAAAGAACTAAAAGTCTAATTTTTTGGTAAAAAGAGGCGAATATATTTAAATGAATCTTATTATTCAAATTGGAAATAAAATTTTAGAATCTCTAAAAAATATTAACCAAATTATTCAATTACTTGTAGATGCTGTTATTTCTCTTTTTTATCTTCAAAAGAGTAGTTTAAGAGCAAACATGAATGTCCTCTTCTCCCAAATAAGGTTTACTGGAATAAATGCCTTACCCTTAGTTAATAAACTAGCGCTTCTTTTAGGAATAGTGGTCATTATCCAAGCAGCTACTTATTTACCAAAGATTGGTGCTTCTGACTATATTGGAAGCATTATCACCTTAGTTATTATTCGAGAATTAGGTCCCCTGATGGTAGCTTTTATCGTCATTGGCCGGTCAGGAACAGCTATTGCTACCGAACTATGTAGTATGAAGATTAACCATGAAATCAATGCTTTAGAAGTGATGGGTATTAATCCATATCAGTTTATCATTATTCCTCGGCTTTTGGGAGTAGCTATCTCTGTCTTTTGTCTGGTTGTCTATTTTGATGTGATTGCTTTGGGGGGTGGTTATCTGGTCTCTTATCTAAAGATAAAACTACCTCTAATTGCTTTTATGAGTGGACTAAAACAATCTCTGGCTTTGAAAGATTTAATCTTAAGTGGAGTTAAGGGTTTATTATTTGGCTTTACCATTGCCACGATTGGTTGTTATCAAGGGTTAATTATTAAAGGCTCGCTTACTGAGATACCCCAAGCAGCAACTAAGACAGTGGTTAGATCGATCTCAACTATCTTTTTCTTTAATAGTTTATTAGCTTTTATCTTCTATTATTCATAACTTTCTATTATTTATAACTATGGACAAAGAAGCTATTATTCGTTTAGAGAGGGTCTTTTTAGAAGATCTCAAAGGAGGTTCTTTAAGAGAGATTACTTTAAGTATTTATCCCGGAGAAATCTATGTCCTGACTGGCCCCACCGAAGCTGATAAAGTAACCTTCTTAAATCTTTGCTTAGGACTGATAAAACCTCAAGAAGGAGAAATCTTGGTAGGAGGTTATGATTTTAAAAGAGCTACTTACCACCAGCTCATAGATTATCGTCGTAAACTCCAAATTAGTTATATGGCTTACCCACCAGCTTTAATTAGTAATAGGTCGATCTTAAGTAACTTACTTCTTCCTTTGGAATACCACTTTCCTAAAGGCAATCATCTAAAAAGAACCAAAGAATTACTGGCTTTATTAGGGCTGTCTAAATATGAAGATAAATTACCATTTGAACTCTCTCTGGAAGAAAAAAGGTTGGTAGAATTAGCCAGAGCCTTAGTTAGTCAACCGCAGATTATCTTTTATCGCCAACCTTTAGAAAATTTTGACTCTTTTCTACAACAAAAGATTGTTAAGATCATTAAGCAGTATTCAGAAGAGATGAGTTGCACCAGTATAATTGTAGCTAATCATTGGCTGCCATTTATACCCATTGCTCATCGTTTTGGGATATTAGATCAGGGAAAGCTAATATACTGTGGTTCCCCAGAAGAGCTTTACGCTAGCAATGAGCCACCAGTCCAGCAATTTATTAATATTCAAAAAACTATTAGTTAGCTATATGCCAAACAAGGAGATAATCATGAATCTTGAAAGAAGATATAATTTTTTTGTAGGATTATTTGTCATTGTTGGATTATTAATCTTTGTAGGGGTAATCTTTATCACCTTCCAATCAAAGTTTATGAAGAAAGGTTACTACCTAAAGGTAAATTACCATAACCTTGGTGGTCTTCAAGAAGGAGATGAGATAACATTAGGAGGTTATCAAGTAGGACATTTAGACAAGATAGTCATGAGCTGTCAGCCAAAAGTTTATTTTAACTTATCCTTATTTATTGAAGAAGATGTAGTTATTCCTAAAGAGACGATCACTAAGATTGCCAGTAAAGGGCTGATTGGCCAAAAATATATTGAACTAATTCCACCTAAAGAGAGTAAAGGATTTCTTAAGCAAGGTGACCAGTTAAAAAGCCTGGAATTTGAAGGAGATGTTCTTTTAGCTAAAGCAGAAGAAGTAGCTGACAATTTTAACTTAGTCGCCAAAGATATCTCTGCTTTCTTCGAGGCTAATAAACTTAACCTGGCCTTAGACACCGTTAATAAAGAAGCTCAAGAAATAACGACTAACTTTAATCAGACTTTAAGTACCGTTAATAAAGAAGCTCAAGAAATAACGGCCAACTTTAATCTTCTTACTACAGAAGCAAAGGAAACTTTCCAGTTAGTCCAAAAAAACTTAATTAAGATTGAGCAAGTCATAGAAAGCTTTCAACAAACCACTAAAGATATTAGCCAGGCCACAGAGGTGGTATCTGGTCATAAAGAAGAAGTTACTAAAGTTATCTCTCAATTAGACCAGAATTTAATCTTGTTAAGTTCTGTTTTAGTTAATTTAAATGAAATTACCAGCGAAAATAAGAGCCAAATTAAGAATATCCTCCAAAATTTAGAAGTTACCAGTAAAGAAGTTCAAGGCTTAGCCAAGGATTTAAAAGAAAGACCCTGGAGATTAATCAGGAAAGAATAATCTTGACATCGACTCTTTGATGTGGTTATATTAACTAATAGTTTTTAAACTACTTTTTAAAAGTGAGGAAAAATTATGATTTCTTGTCGCGCTAGTAAATTATCTCCTTCAGCTACTTTAGCTATTACCTCTAAAGTAAACCAGATGAAAGCCCAAGGTATTGATGTGATTGGATTTGGTGCTGGTGAACCTGATTTTGATACCCCTCAAAAGATAAAAGAAGCTGCAATTATTGCTATCAAGCAAGGCCAGACTAAATATACGCCCACTTCTGGATTACCAAAACTTAAAGAAGCCATCTGTTACAAGTTTAAGACTGAGAATAATTTAAACTACACTCCAGAAGAAGTCATTGTCTCTTGTGGAGCAAAACATTCTCTCTTTAATATCATCTTAGCTCTTTGCAATAAAGATGATCAGGTGATTATTCCTGCTCCTTACTGGGTAAGTTATCCTGAAATGGTTAAATTAGCCGAAGCGGTGCCTGTATTGGTAAATACTTTAGAAGAGAATAACTTTAAACTTACTCCTGAGGCCTTTAGAGAAAATATTACCAAGAAGACTAAAGCGATAATTATTAATTCTCCTTCTAATCCGACGGGAATTTTATACGAAAAAGAAGAACTAAAAGAATTAGCCGAGATAGCCTTAGAAAATAATATTTTTATCATCTCTGATGAAATTTATGAAAAATTAGTCTATGAAGATAAGAAGTTTGTGAGTATCGCTTCACTTGGAAAAGAGATTAAGTATCTTACCATTACCGTAAATGGAGTTTCAAAGGCATACTCAATGACCGGCTGGAGAATTGGCTATACCGCGGCTAATAGATATATCATTCAAGCTATGGCTAACATTCAAGACCACTCTACTTCTTGCCCTAACACCATCGCTCAACATGCAACCATAGCAGCTTTAGAAGAAGACCAAGCTAGTATAGAAGAAATGCGCTTAGAATTTGACAAGCGAAGAAAGTATATGGTAGAAAGACTCAATAATATTATGGGTGTGAGTTGTGTTATTCCTTACGGCGCTTTTTATGTTTTTCCTAATATTTTAGGCTTATTTGGCACCAAATATAAAGACTATCATATCGATAGGGCTAACTCATTAGCTGAATATCTATTAGAAGAAGTTAAAGTAGCTGTAGTTCCAGGAGAAAGCTTTGGAAGCGCTCAAAATATTAGACTATCTTATGCCACCTCAATGAAGAATATCATTGAAGGTTTAACCAGGATCGAAGAAGCCGTAGCTAAGCTTACTAAATAGTTAAGAATAAATTTAAGAGGAGTTTATGTATCAAGCAGTATTAATTAAAGGAGATGGCATTGGGCCAGAAGTGGTAGAGGCAGCTTTAAAAGTCATTGAAGCTACAGGAGTAATTATCAAATGGCATCAAGAAGAAGCAGGTGAAGCAGCTTTAAGAAAGAACAATACTCCTTTACCAGAATCTTGCTTGGCCTCTATTAAGACTTATAAGGTAGCCCTAAAAGGACCTCTTACTACCCCTATTGGTTCTGGCTTTTCAAGTGTTAATGTAGCTCTTAGGAAAGAACTTAACCTATATGCCGGTGTTCGACCAGCTATATCTCTTCCTATAAAAGGGACTAAATATGAAGATCTAGATTTAGTCATCATTAGAGAAAATACAGAAGGAATGTATAGTGGAGTAGAACACTTTATCGATAAAGAAAGAAGTGCGGCCGAGTGTATTCGAATCATTACCCGTAAAGCAAGTGAAAGAATTGTTCGATTTGCTTTTGAATACGCTAAGCAAAAAAATCGAAAGAAAGTTACCGTTGTCCATAAAGCTAATATCATGAAAGCTACTTGTGGCTTATTTTTAGAAGTAGCCATGGAGACAGCTGCTCTTTTTCCAGAAATTACCTTTGAAGATCGGATTGTAGATAATATGGCCATGCAACTTGTAAAAAAGCCTCAAGAGTATGATGTCATTGTCACCACTAACTTATTTGGGGATATTCTTTCTGATCTTTGCGCGGGACTGGTAGGAGGGTTAGGAGTAGTCCCTGGAGCTAACATTGGAAGTGAATATGCTACCTTTGAACCGGTCCATGGCAGCGCTCCCAAGTATGCTGGCCAAAACAAGGCCAATCCTACCGCTACTATCCTTTCTGGTGCGATGCTTCTTGATTATTTAGGAGAAAACAGAGCTTCCCAAAAAATTACCGCGGCCGTAAAACAAGTATTAAAGGAAGGTCGTGAGGTAACTTATGATTTAGGTGGCCAGGCAACTACTTCTCAAATGGCTCAAGCTATAGCTGATATGATTAAAAGTATCTAACTTACCATTAAAAATTAACCTTAAAAAAATATTAGTTGCATAGTACTACCAAGCACTACCAATTTCACTAAGTTTTTGTCTTTCCATTTCCTATGTCCGGTTTTCGTTAACAACTACTATAAGAAAAATCCAATGAGTATTTCTAAAGAAAAATTTATCGAGGTTATTTATTCATTAATAAAGAAGACGGTCATATCTTCGCCTTTAGATGTAAAAGAAGCTTTAAAGAAGTGTCTTTTTCAAGAAGAAGAGCTTGGTAAATACCAGATAGGCTTAATGTTAGAAAATATAAAATTTGCTGAAGAAAAAGAGCTACCTCTTTGTCAAGACACCGGAGTGCCTATATTCTTTATTAATTTAGGCAGAAAATTTTTTCTTGATTTTAATCTTAAAGAAGCTTTAAAGATAGCGGTTATAAAAGCCACCAATGAAATTCCCTTAAGGAGAAATGTAGTTTGTCCTATTACGCGGCGATATATTGGAGATAATGATAACACCGGAGCAGGCTTTCCTTATGGCTGGTTTGATCTTACTGAAAATGACTATTTAGAGATTACCTTTTTGCCCAAAGGTGGCGGTAGTGAAAATATGAGTAGTCTGAAGATGATGAACTCGGTAACTTTGCTTAAAGAAGTGGAAGAATATGTCGTAGAAACCGCCATTGACTTTATGGGTAAGCCTTGTCCTCCTTATATAATGGGCATAGGAATTGGAGGGGGGGCTGATATTGCTCTTCATTTAGCTAAGAAAGCAACTCTTCGTTCTCTTAGCCAAAGAAATTCTGATCAAGAAATAGCCAGATTAGAAGAAAGATTGAAGGAAAAGATTAATGCTTTAGGCATTGGTCCTATGGGCAGAGGAGGAAAAAATACCGTCTTAGCTGTTAATGTTGAAGTAATAGGAGTCCATACTTCTGTTTATCCGGTAGCCATCACTAACCAATGCTGGCCTGGAAGAAGAGCCAAAGTTAAAATATTTTCTGAGGAAAAGATAGAATTTGAATAACTTAAACTTTATTTACTTAAAGACTCCTTTATCTGAAGAAACGGTGAGAAGATTAAAAGTAAGGGACATTGTTTTCTTAACAGGAGAGATTTTTATCTGTCGAGACTTAGCTCATCGTAAAATTATGGATGAGTATCTCTTAAAAAACAAGAAGCAAGATTTACCTTTTCCTTTAAATAATGCGGTCATCTTTCACACAGGAGCAATTATAAAAGAAGAAAATCTTAAGTTTATCCCTATCTGTGTAGGCTCTACCACCAGTATAAAGTTAGAATCTATCGAGCCTACTTTCATTAAGGAATTTAATTTAAGAGGCGTCATTGGCAAAGGTGGAATGGGTAAAGAAACAACCAAAGCTATGCAAAGATATGGTTGTGTTTATTTTGGAACTATTGGTGGAGCAGCTGCCCTGCTTACCAAAGGAGTAAAAGAAGTATTAGCAAATTTTTGGTTAGCTGAAAATGGTCTTACGGAAGCCGTGTGGAAGTTAAGAATAGAAGACTTTGGTCCCTTATTTATAGATATTGATAGCTATGGAAGAAATATCTACTTAGAAAACAAAGAAAGAATAATAACTTCCTTGAATAAAATAAGGACTTAAAAGGTCGAAATTTGCAATTTAAAATGAATTTATCCCCATCTTACACAAGTTAGCTATTCAAGGACACCACCGAAAATCTTCCTTTATCGTCTTAAGTCTATGACTTAAGGTATAGAGTTTTTTTTAACTACTTTTTTGCCAACCTGATTTATTTGTCTTAAAGAATCTCAAAGAATAAGAATATAAAATATGAAATATGAATTATTGATTGCTTTTAGATATGTAACTTCTAAACAAGGAAAAAGATTTGTCTCTCTAATTACCCTTATCTCCATCTTAGGTGTAATTGTTGGCGTAATGTCTCTTAATATGGTTATTTCAGTCATGAATGGATTTGAAAAAGATCTTAAAGAAAAAATCTTAAGTAGTAATGCTCATATTTTTATCACTGATATTCAAAAAAAAGGAATTAGTAATTACCCTTTGCTTATGAGAAAGATTTCAAACTCAGAAGAAGATATTTTAGGCATTGCTCCTTTAGTTGAAGGTCAGGCAATTTTATGTTCTAAATATCAAGTAGCAGGAATAAGTTTATTGGGTGTAAACTTAGAATTAGAAGCTAATCTCACTAATCTAAAAAAAGATATCGTAGAAGGAAGATATGAATTTTACCCTCAAGAAAAAGGTATCATTATCGGCAAAGAATTAGCCTTGGCTCTTGGAGTTTCTGTAAATGAAAAAATTACCTTAATTTCTCCTAAATATAATAATCTTACTAACATCAAAGGCGAAAAAGATTTAGAACCTCATGTTGAAGATTTTGTGGTTAGCGGTATCTTTGCTTCAGGTATGTATGAATATGATAGAAGTAGGGCTTATATCTCTTTAAATAAAGCTGGTGAAATATTTGGCTTTCACCAAGATATTTCTACCCTAACTATAAAAGTTTCAGATATCTATAAAGCAGAAGAGATAGCTAATAAGATTAGAAAAAAGATTGGTCTTTCTTATTGGGTTTATACTTGGATGGAGTCTAATAAAAATTTATTTTCTGCTTTAGCCTTAGAAAAAATAGTCATGTTCTTAATATTAGCTTTGATTGTCTTTGTGGCGGCTTTTAATATCACCGCCAGTTTAGTGATGACCGTCGTAGACAAGACTAAAGATATTGGCATCTTAAAGGCTTTAGGAGCAAGTCAGAAAAGCATTATGTCTATCTTTATCTTAAAAGGTTTCATTATTGGCTTGGCAGGAACGATATTAGGAACTATTTTAGGAATAACTGGTTCTCATTTGCTTTCTCATTATCAATTCATTAAACTACCCAGTGATATTTATTATATCAATTATTTACCTATTTGGATTCAAACTCAAGATGTAATTTATATATTTTTTTCCTCTGTCTTTTTATGTTTTTTAGCCACTATCTATCCATCTATGAATGCCGCTAAACTAGACCCAGTAAAGGCTTTGGCTTATGAATAATAGTCTCTTTAAGGCTGTCAATATTTCTAGATCTTATCAAACACCCCACGGAAGTCTTGAGATATTAAAAGATCTTAACTTTTCAGTTAATAAAAAGGAGGTAGTAGCTATTTGTGGTGTTTCTGGGGTAGGTAAAAGTACTCTCTTGCATCTTTTAGGTACCTTAGATAGACCTGATCAAGGAAGTATCTTATTGGAGGAAAGGAATTTATTAATGCTCTCTGATAAAGAGTTAAATAAGTTTAGATGTGAAAAATTAGGATTTGTTTTTCAATTTCATTATCTACTTTCGGAATTTACAGCCTTAGAAAATGTAATTCTTCCTGGGCTCATTAAAGGAGAATCTAAGGATAAAATTGAAGAAAGAGCAAAAATCTTATTATCTAAACTAAACTTAAAAGAGAGATTTTTTCATAAACCTAAAGAGCTTTCTTTTGGTGAGCAACAAAGGGTAGCCATTGCCCGCTCTCTAATTAATGATCCAAAGATAATCTTAGCTGATGAACCTACGGGTAATTTAGATTCTCAAACCGCCAGAGAAGTCTTTAGCCTTCTTTATGAAATAGTTAAAGAAAACCATAAAATTTTAATATTTGTTACCCATAATGAAGAATTAGCTAAGAAGGCAGATAAAATTTTCTTTTTAAAGGAAGGAAAATTGTTTGAAACTAATCATTAAGTTTGATATACTTTATTATAAGTTTTATAATGAAAGGAGTATGATTATCTATGTCCCTTTTAGTTTATTTAGATGGTAAGTTAGTCCCCAAAGAAGAAGCAAAGATATCTGTCTTTGATCATGGTCTTCTCTATGGTGATGGTATCTTTGAAGGAATTCGTTCATATAATGGCCGAGTCTTTAAATTAGAGGAGCATTTAAAACGACTATCTGATTCCGCTAAGGCCATTAACTTAAATATTCCTTTAAGCTTAAAAGAGCTTAAAGAAGCGGTGCTTTTAACATTAAGATCTAATAATTTAAAGAATGCTTATATTCGCTTAGTGGTGACAAGAGGAGTAGGTGATTTAGGCTTGGATCCTCAAAAATGTCCTCAGCCAACCATATTTATCATTACTGATAAGATTGTCTTATATTCAGAAGAGTTTTATGAGCATGGGTTGGAAATAATTACGGTGCCTACGAGGAGAAATATTCCTGAAGCAGTGAATCCTTGTATCAAGTCTTTAAACTACCTTAATAATATCTTAGCTAAGATAGAAGCTACTAATGCTGGCTTTTTAGAAGCAGTGATGTTAAATAGTGAAGGCTTGGTTACTGAATGCACCGGTGAAAATATTTTTATTGTCAAAGATAGTTGTCTTGTTACTCCTCCTTGTTGGGTAGGTGCTTTAAGAGGCATTACCAGAGAAGTAGTCTTAGGCTTATCTTTAAAACTAAAGATTGAGGCTAAGGAAGATGTTTTAACGCGTTATGATTTATATACCGCCGAGGAAATGTTTTTAACCGGTACAGCCGCTGAGATTATTCCAATAATAACGGTTGACGGAAGAATGATAGGAAATGGAAAGCCAGGTAAGATTACGACCAGCTTAAGAAATGCCTTTACAGAACTAACTCAAAATGAAGGAACGGTTGTTGCTTAAAATTATGGTTAAAATTTTGTCAGCCTTTAAGTATCAGTCTATGGGGAATTTCAAGAGAAGATGCCAAGCCACTGCTACTTTAATTCCTGAGACAAAGCTTCCGGCTGACATCTGACGGCTAAACGTTTACCTGTTTTGTTTTCTTACTACTTGGAGGTTAGATAGTGCTTTGTGATAATTGCCAGAAGGAGAAAGCTTCCCTTCATTACACTGAAGTTATTAATAATAGCTTAACAGAGATCCATTTATGTATGTCCTGTGCTCAAAAGAAAGGCTTGGATGATTCTTTTTCTCTTTCTTTTGCTAATCTCTTTACTGACCTAAGTTCTGACCTAAGTGAAGTTGGGGATATTAAAATTTCTTCTAAAAAGAAAGAAGGATGTAAGTGTTGTGGACTAACCCTTAATGACTTTAAAAAATTAGGTCTTTTTGGTTGTAGTGAGTGTTACGAAACCTTCTCTGCCAAGATTGAAAATATTTTGCAAAAAATTCATGGGGCTACTCATCACACCGGAAAAATACCTCGTCATATTTCTAAAGAGATCTCTTCCAAAAGAGAGATTATTAAATTGAGAGAAAAACTACAAAAAACAATAAAATTAGAAAAGTATGAAGAAGCTGCTAAAATAAGGGATAAACTAAAAAAATTGGAAGGAATAATTTAGTTAAAGTAGATGAATACTTTTAGCTGTGATTGGTTAAAGAACAATACTCCTCACCGCGATATAGTGATCAGTAGCCGCATTCGTTTAGCCAGGAATGTAAACAAGATTCCCTTTCCTCATTGGGCGAAAAAAGAAAGTTTAAGAAAAGTGGTCTCTTTGGTCGAAGAAGCCACAAAAAAGTGCCCTTATTTAATTAACTCTAAATATTATGATTTAGATAAATTAACCTCATTAGAAAAGCAGTACTTAATAGAAAGACATCTTATTAGTTTAGAACATGCCAATAGTAAAAATGGTCTGCTCATTGTTAGCCAGAAAGAGATGGGTAGCCTTATGGTCAACGAAGAAGATCATCTAAGAATTCAAAGCTTGGATGCAGGTTTAAACCTTTTCGAAGCTTGGGATCTTATTAATAAAATTGACGATTCTCTTTCCGAGGTATTGGATTACGCTATTTCTCCTCAATGGGGATATTTAACGGCTTGTCCTACTAATGTAGGAACTGGAATAAGGGCTTCAATAATGATTCATCTACCAGCTCTTATCTTAACTGGACAAATAAATAAAGTATTAAAAGGAGTTTCTCAATTAGGATTAACGATTAGAGGTTTATATGGAGAAGGGAGTGAAATCTTAGGAAATTTATTTCAAATATCTAATCAGATCACCTTAGGACGATCAGAAGAAGAGACCATTGATCATGTGGAAAAGATTTCAAAACAAATTATTAATTATGAAAAAAATGCCCAAGAATTGTTAATTAAAGAATCGGCTATTCAATTAGAAGATAAAACATTTAGAGCTTACGCTACCTTAACCCATGCTCGAGTTATTGATTCTAACGAAGCCATAAATCTTCTTTCTGTCGTAAGATTAGGGGTAAGCAGTGGCATATTAAAGGATATCTCCTTGGAAATTTTAAATGAACTTCTTGTTATTACTCAACCAGCTCATATTCAAAAATTTTTTAACACTCCTCTTACTCCAGAACAGAGAGATGTAAAACGAGCAGAATTAATCAGAGAAAAATTTTCTATCACTTAAAAGTTATTTTTAAATTTCAAATTAGCTAAAAACAATATCTTAAATTTGGAGGTAATATATATGTTTGAACGTTTTACGGAAAGGGCAAAAAGAGTTATTTCCCTTGCTCAAGAAGAAGCTAAAAAATATAAGCATAACTACATAGGTTCTGAACATTTACTTTTAGGTATCATCGATGAAGGAGAAGGAGTAGCGGCAGAAGTATTTAACAACTTAGATATTAATTTAGATAGCATTAAGATGGAGGTAGAAAAATTAGTTTCTCCAGGAGGGGGTGCTTTAACTTTAGGAGATGTTCCATTTACTCCTCATGCTAAGAAGGTCCTGGAGTTAGCCATAGAAGAAGCTCATCTCCTTAACCATAATTATGTAGGAACAGAACATATCTTATTAGGATTAGTAAAAGAAGAAGAGAGCGTAGCCGCTCGAATTTTATTAAATAAATTTAGTGCAGATTTAAACACCATCCGGGAAGAAATTTTAAAAATATTAGGAGGAACTGCCTTTCCTGTTACCTCTGCTCCTAAGAAGAAAAAGACCACCACTCCTGTTTTAGATGCTTTCTCCCGAGATTTAACGGAGTTAGCTAGGAATAACAAATTAGACCCGGTAATAGGCAGAGAGGAAGAGATTCAAAGAGTTATCCAAATCTTAGGTCGTCGAACTAAGAATAATCCTGTGTTTATTGGGGACCCTGGAGTAGGAAAGACGGCAATCGTAGAAGGACTAGCTCAAAAAATTGTTCAAGGTCAAGTTCCAGAATCTTTAGCTAATCAACGAGTTGTTTCTTTAGATTTAGCCTCCATAGTAGCGGGAACAAAGTTTAGAGGTGAATTTGAAGAAAGATTAAAAAGAGTAATTAACGAAGTAAAACAATCTAAAGAGATCATTTTATTTATTGATGAAATGCATACCCTGGTAGGAGCAGGTGCCGCTGAAGGAGCAATTGACGCTGCCAGTATCTTAAAACCTGCCTTAGCCAGAGGAGAGCTTCAATGTATTGGAGCTACTACTTTAGATGAATATCGTAAATATGTAGAAAGAGATGTGGCCTTAGAGCGACGATTTCAACCTATTTATGTGGATGAACCAACTATTGAAGAAACTATTGAGATCTTAAAAGGATTAAGAGATCGTTACGAAGCTCACCATCGCATCGAGATTACCGATGAAGCCATTGAAACTGCCGCCAAGTTTTCGTATCGGTATATTTCTGACCGTTTCTTACCTGATAAAGCTATAGATTTAATCGATGAGGCTAGCTCGCGAGCTAAGCTTCAACTTACTACCACTCCGGCCGATCTAAAAGATCTTGAAAAAGAAATTGAACAAGTCTCTAAAGAAAAAGAAGCTTCTATTAGTGAACAAGAATTTGAAAAAGCTGCCTCTTTTAGAGATAAAGAACGTCAGTTAAGAAAAAAATTAGAACGAATAAGAAAGGAGTGGAAAAATAAACACGGCATTTCTGATCGCTCTGTAAAAGCAGAAGATATTGCTAATGTTCTCTCATCATGGACAGGTGTTCCCATATGTAAATTAGTAGAAAGTGAATCTGAAAAATTACTCCGGATGGAAGAAGATCTTCATAAGAGAGTTATAGGACAAGATGAAGCGGTAACCATCATTAGTAAGGCTATTCGTAGATCTAGAACAGCCTTAAAAGATCCTTGTCGTCCCGCCGGTTCATTTATCTTTTTAGGACCTACCGGTGTGGGAAAGACAGAATTAGCTAAAGCCTTAGCTGAATTCCTCTTTGACGATGAAGAAGCTCTTATTCAAATAGATATGTCTGAATTTATGGAAAAATTTGCGGTTTCAAGGCTTACGGGTGCTCCTCCTGGATATGTAGGCTATGAAGAAGGAGGTGAACTTACCGAAAAAGTTAGAAGAAGGCCTTATTCGGTAATTCTCTTAGATGAGATAGAAAAAGCTCATCCTGATATATATAATATCCTTCTCCAAGTATTAGAAGATGGGCAGCTTACCGATAACTTAGGACATACTGTGGATTTTAGGAATACCGTGATTATTATCACTTCTAATATAGGAGCTAGGGATATTTTATCTAATTCTGGCTTGGGCTTTCGTACTCCCGATGAAGAACGATCCTACGAAAAAATGAAAGAAAAAGTTACTTCAGAAACCAAGAAGATATTTACTCCTGAATTTATAAATCGGATTGATGAAATTATTGTCTTTCATCCTTTAAGTAAAAAAGAGATTGAAAAAATTGTGGCTATAAAGATTGAAGAACTAAATGAAAGATTGGAATCTCAGAATATCCAAATAGAATTAAGCAAGGAAGCAGCTAAGCATTTAGCTGAAAAAGGATATGATGTTGCTTATGGAGCTCGTCATTTAAGAAGAGTTATCCAAAAAGAAATTGAAGATCCTTTATCCGAAGATCTAATCAGAGGTAATCTTAAAGATAATGAAACTATCGTTATAACTATAGAAGATGGAAAACTTACTTTTAACAAGAAAGCTTCTTTAAGTCCCTCAAGATGATAAAAAAAATTACTATTTTAGTTTTAAGTATCTTTTATTTCTTTCCTATTTTAGGTTATAGTTTT
>Ga0180009_10001550_pt1 | contig 28044 bp, 23 predicted proteins | sample OS_PC_MetaG_FD_123537 | JGI IMG/M metagenome (GOLD analysis project Ga0180009, IMG submission 123537) | Groundwater microbial communities from the Aspo Hard Rock Laboratory (HRL) deep subsurface site, Sweden - OS_PC_MetaG | ecosystem: Environmental > Aquatic > Deep subsurface > Groundwater... | reverse complement strand
GGGGTCGGCCACCACCTGGGTGAGGTCGATGCCCTGGCTGCCGAGTGCGTTGGCGAGCTGGTCGCGCAGTACCGCCTCGGTCATGAAGCCCAGCGCCACCAGCTGGCGACCGATCGGCAGGCCAGTCGTCTTCTGTTCCTTCAGGCCGATGCGCAACTGGTCGAGGGTGATGAGCCCCTGCGAGACCAGGGTTTCGCCCATGCGGAGTTTTTTTCTGCGCTCCATACGATTGCGCCTAGCGAACCGACTTCAGCTGCCGCACGCGCGCTTCGGCCTGCGCACGGTCGAAGCGGTGCGCACCGCCGCTGGCAAGCGCTTTTTCGTAGTACGTCAGCGCGGCCGGATGCTGGCGCAGCTGGTCGAGGCTGACCGCCAGATTGAACGCGTAATCGGCATTGCCCGGCGCACCGCGCCAGGCCTCGAAATAGGCGGATTGCGCATCGTTCCAGCGTCCCTGCTCGGCGTACAGATTGCCCAGGGTCTGATAGAGATGCGGGCTGGGGTCGCGCTCGATCAAGAGCTTGAGGCGGCTTTCGGCGGCCTGGCTGTCGGTGTTGCCGAGCAGGTCGAGCAGTGCACCCTGCGCAGTGGCATTGCGCGGATCGCGTTCAAGGACCTCGCGATACAGCAGTTGCGCTTCGGCGTCGCGGTTTTGCACGCTGGCGATCGTGGCCAGTCCCAGCAGCGCATCCACGCTGCGGGTGCGGGCGGCGGCCTGGGCGTAGAGCCGCTCCGCCTCGGCCAGTGCGCCGCGCTGGTAGGCAGCATAGGCCTGGGTGAGCACATTGCTGTGCGCATCGGCCTGCAGCAGTGGCGGCGCGGTGGGTGCGGGGCTGCGTGCCGGAGACGTGCTGCGCGGCGGATTGCGGACAGGCGAAGCCATCACCACCGATGCGGGCTCGGCCGCAAGGCTGGGCACTGGCGCTTGTGCGGATGTGGGGGGTGCAGGCGGCGCCGGTGCGGGCTCGATCGCGACAGCAGAAGGGGGCGGCGCGATCCGTACCGGCGCGGGGGTGGGTGCGACTGTGGGCGTGCTGTCGATCGGCGGGGCAACCGCGACGGCAGCGGGCGGCTGCAGCGCGAAATAGAGGTAGATGCCGTAGCCCACCGCCACCAGTGCGGCCAGCAGCGCGACGAACGGCACCAGACGGAACTGCGGCCAGCGGAAGCTACGCGCACGGCGCGGTGCATCGGAGGAAAGTCCGTTGCTGCCGAACAGCAGCCCGGGCGGCTCCACCCACTCGCGCGCCTGGGCCGCGCCGGGCGCAAGCGGCTCGAGCTCCAGGTCGCCGTCGGCCTGACCGTTGGGTGCATTCCCCGCACGGCCGCTCTGGGCGGCCTCGGCCTGCTTCAAGGCCTTGAGCAGCAGACTCACGGCGAACTCCGCACGCGGGTTTCAATCAGCGCGCGCTCCGCGCACCAGGCAGTATTCATTGCGCGCTCCGCGTGACAGGCTCGATTCACGGCGCGCTCCGCGCGCTGGGCAGCAGGCGCTGAAACTGGCGCAGCTCTTCGCTTTCCAGCGTGGGGTTGGAGACGACGATGGGGCGCAGAAAGATCACCAGTTCGGTCTGGCTGTTGATGCGTTCGTGCTGGCCGAACACCGCGCCGATGCCTTCGGGGCGAGACAGGCCCGGCAGGCCGTCGCGCGCGTTGTTGCGGTCATCCTGGATCAGGCCACCGAGGATTACGGTCTGGCCGCTGCGGATCTGCAACAGCGATTCCATTTCGCGCACTTGGATGACAGGGACGCTATTGGTGACGCCGGCCGTTTTGAGGTCGGGGTTGGGATCCTGCACCGTGCCAACCAGGCGCGAAATCGTCGGCCGCACGGTCAGCGAGACCATGCCGTTCTCGTTGATCTGCGGCGTCATCGTCATCACGATGCCCACCGGGACGGTTTGCGGCGTGGTGGTGAAGGTCGTGGCGGTGTTATTGGCATTCTGGTTGGTGTCGGCCTTGACGGTGAAGTAGACCAGGTTGTCGACCACCTTGAGCAGCGCGGTCTGGTTGTTCAGCGCCATCAGCTTGGGGCTCGACAGCACCTTGGTATTGCCGAAGGATTCCAGCAGGTCGATTGCGGCGACGAAGCCATTGCTGCCCGACTTGGTATAGGTGGCCTGGATGAAGGGCGTCAGCGTGGCGGCCAGCGCATTGGTGCCGCCGCCGAGGGTGTTGATGGACCAGCCGGTCGCGCCTTGCAGGGCTTTCGACCAGTCGATGCCGGCGCGGTACTGGTCCTTCAGGCTGACTTCTACGATGGTGGCTTCGATCAGCACCTGGCGCTGCGCGGACTGCATCACGCGGTCGAGGTACTGCTGCACCAGTTCGTGCTGCTTGGCGGTGCCCAGCACGCTGACGGTGCCTGCCACTGGGTTGGCCGCGACGTCGTTTTTGCCGTCGCCCGCAGGCTGGTCGGCAAACGCCGCGGTAAACAGGCTGGCGGCCCCTGCGCCGGCCTTGCTGGCGGCCTCGGCCTGCGACACGCGTTCGGCGCGCGCGACTTTTTCGGCATCCAGCCGCGCGGCGCGTTCCTCGGTATTCTGGGTGACCGCGCGGGTGCCGGCGAGAATGGTGCGGATGTTGTCGGCGAGCACCGTCCACAGGTCGTTGTTCGATTCGCTGGACACCGTGGTGGTGGAGGAGTTTCCGCTGGCCGAACTGCCAGCCCCGCCAGCCCCCCCGGTGCCGGTGCCGATGCCGCCCCCGCCGGTGCTGGCGATCTGCGCCGCCACGCCGACGCTGGACGTGGTGTTGCGCGCCACGTTGACGTAGTTGACGGGATAGGTCTTGACGTAGGGCGTGTCGGGCATGATCGACACGGTGCGGCCGTTCATTTCGTAGCGCAGGTTGGCCTGCCGCGCGATGCGCTCGAGGATCGCGGGCAAGGGTTCCTGCACGGCGTTGAGCGAGACGTTGCCGGCAATGCCCGGATGCAGGTCGATGTTGTACTGGGTGTCGCGCGCGATGGAAAACAGCAGGTCTTTCACCGGCACGTCGTTGACCACCACGGTGTAGGTCGGCACCGGGGCGCTCGGTCGGGGCGGCGGCAGCGCGGGGGCGGCGCGCACCGGGGCGGGAGGCGGCGCCAGTTCGGCGGGCTGGCTGGGCTGGCTGATGTGACCGGCCGAAGTGTCGAAAGCCTGTGGCGGCACGCAGCCCCCGATCAGCAGCAGGCCGGCCAGCGGCAGTCCTGTCCATCCGGAGCGTTTCAACACAGCATTCATCGACGAGCCCTTATCCTGTTGGCAAGACTACAGTGCGCATTTTGCCGACCGTGCGCAGAAACGGGTCGCCGACGGGCGAGGGTGGGAGCGTGCGCAGGACCGCCAACGCCGCCTCGCGATCGGGAAATTCGCCCGCCAGGATCATCCAGGCGGGGCTGCCCTGGCTCAGACCGTGCAGCACCCGGACAGGTTGCGGGGTGGCGGCATCGAGACTTTTCAATAATACGGCTGCGCGGGCGGCATCTTTAGTCGAAGCCAGCTGGATGACATGGGTCCCGGGCGCGGCGCTGGCCAGCCAACGCTGGGTTTGCAGCGCCCGCTCGGCGAGCGTCGGTTCGGCGACGGGCGCCGGCGCCGCCGGCGACACCGCGGCGGCCGGGGCGACGGGCTGCGGCATGCCGGGCGACAGCGTAGGCCAGGCGAGCCATGCCAGCAGGCCCAGCGCGGCGGCCGCCGCGAGGCCACCGGCCGCCAGCCACAGGCGTCGTGCGGACGGCTGGGTGCGGGCCGGAAGCGGCATTTCGGCATCGCCGGCGGCGGCTTCCAGGTGCACCGGGGCGAGGCTGTGGGTTTGCCCGGCGTAGGCCGCCAGCAGGGTTTTGTCGGCCAGCACGTTGATGCGGCGCGACAGGCCGCCGGAAAGCTGCGCCATGCGTGCGATCAGGGGCGGCGAAAACAGGTCGGGACCGCGATAGCCGGCCACCGCCAGCCGCGCGCGCAGGTAATCGGCGACTTCGGCTTCAGTCAGCGGCGACAGGTTGAGGCTGAGCGTGATGCGGTCCTTCAGCTGGCGGATGCGCGGTTCGGCCAGATGCAGGTCGAGCTCGGGCTGGCCGAACAGCACGATCTGCAGCAGCTTGTCGGTGGCGGTCTCCAGATTGGTCAGCAGGCGCAGGAATTCGAGATGGTCGAGCGCAATGCCCTGTGCCTCCTCGACGAACACCACCACCCGGCGTCCAGCCTGATGGCGTGCCAGCAGACTGGCATTGAGCTGCGCCAGCCGGGCCTGCCGGCCGTCGGCGGGCGCCTCGCCGAGATCGGCCAGGATCGCCGCCAGCATGTCGTCCGGGTCGAGCGTGGGGTTGCCGAGATAGACGCTGTCGATCGTGTCGGGCAACTGCGCCACCAGCTTGCGGCACAGCATGGTCTTGCCGCTGCCGACTTCGCCCACCACCTTGATGATGCCCTCGCCCTGGCCGATGGCGTATTGCAGCGCTGCGAGGATTTCGCCGCGCTGGCCGCCCGCATGCCAGTACTCGGTGTTCGGCGTGATGCGGAAGGGGGCTTCTTTCAGACCGAAAAATTCGAGGTACACGGAAGGGGTTATTCAGTTCCGTACGTCTGCATACGGCTGTAGAGGGTGGTGCGGTTGATCCCGAGCAGCTTGGCCGCCTGCGACAGATTGCCGTGGGTCATGGTGAGCGCGGCCTCGACATAGGCTTTTTCCCATTGCCGCAGGGTGGCGTCGAGGTTGAAGTTGGCCAGCGTCTGCAACTGCTTGCGGGCCATGTCGATCAGCGCCTTGCTGTCGCTGGCGAGCGGGATTTCCTGCGGATAGGCCTGGTCGGTATCGAGTTCGGTTTCCAGTTGCTGAACGTCGACCGCCATGCCGGGGTATTTGGTGGTGAGGCGGATCGCGATGTTGCGCAGTTCGCGCACGTTGCCGGGGAAGTGATAGTCCGACCACAGTTGCTGGGCGCGCGAATCGAGCGTGAACGGCTGGCTCCTGGCTTCGCGCGCGTAGAAATCGCGGAAGTGGTCGAGCAGGGTGAGCTTGTCCTCGCCCATTTCCCGGAGCGGCGGAACCGCGATGGAAAACACCGACAACCGGTGATAGAGGTCGGCGCGGAAGCGGCCGGCTTTGATTTCGGCGCGCAGGTCGCGGTTGGTCGCGGTGACCACGCGGGCGTTGGAAAAACGCGGCTGGGTTTCGCCGACGCGCTGGTATTCGCCGTTTTCCAGCACCCGTAGCAGCTTGGCCTGCAGTTCCAGCGGCAGTTCGCCGATCTCGTCGAGGAACAACGTGCCGTTTTCAGCCTCCTCGAAATAGCCTGCGCGCGCGCTGGTGGCACCGGTGAAGGCGCCCTTGGCGTAGCCGAACAGGGTCGGCTCGACCAGCGTCGGCGAAATCGCGGCGCAGTTCAGCGCCAGATAGGGCTTGGCCGCGCGCGGCGACAACTGGTGCAGGCTGGAGGCCACGCGTTCCTTGCCGCTGCCGGATTCGCCCTCGATCAGCACCGGGAAGGGCGCGGCGGCGTACTGCTTGATCTGCTCGCGCAGCTTGTCCATCGCCGGGCTGGCGCCGACGATGCCGGAGTCCTTGACCGGCGTCGGCACCTTGTCGGCGCTGCGCTCGGCATCCTGCACCAAGAGGGCGTTGAACAGCAGTGACTTGAGCCGCTCGGGTTCGCATGGCTTGGCGACGAAATCGATCGCGCCGAGCGCGCGCGCATGGCGCGCGTTGGCTTCGTCGCTCTGGCCCGACAGCACCAGGATCTTGATGCTGGGCGAGATGCCGAGCAGGTCGGCGATCAGGGCAAAGCCCTCGTCCGGCTTGTGCGGCTGCGGCGGCAGGCCGAGGTCGACCAGCGCCAGTTGCGGCGGCTCGTCCAGCTGCATCATCAGGCTTTTGACCTGGGCCCGCGACTCGGCGGCCGAGATCTCGAAATCCTTGCCGAGAACGTAGGTAAGCGTGTCGGAAATCAGCGGGTCGTCGTCGACGATCAGCAGGCTCGGTTTGTTGGTTTGGGACACATATCCTCCAGGTCCAATGGTGTCGCGACCGCGCCTGCTCTCGGGGAGAAGGGGATTATTGTGCGCGTGTCGGATTTTCGACGATTGTGCCAGAGGAACGCTGAAAGTTAAACCAGCCCGTGGGGCCGGCGGCGTCAGCCGGGCTGGGGAACCACTGTGACGCGCATCCAGCCCTCGCTGTGCTCAATCGGATTGCCCAGCGTGATGAGCCGGGGCTGGCCCATGCCGCGCAGTTCGGCGGTTTTGCCCGGCATGAAATGCACGGGGTCGAGGATGAGGCTGTCGGGGGTGCCGTCGTTGCGGGCCAGCAACAGGCTGGCGTGCGGCAGCCCCCCGCCGTTGCTGTCGAAACCGTCTACCAGATAGCCCGACGGCGAGATTTCGTAGAGCGTGACCAGGGCGGGCGGCTCGCGCAGAGTTTCGACCCCGATCGAGCTGGTATCGTCGTTGATGCGCGAAATGCGGCGCACGATGCCGATTGCCCAGGTCCGGGCGTCGTGCGGCTTGATGCCGATCAGGGCGCCGACGCGCAGCCAGTCCCGGTCGCGCGATTCCACAATGGCGCCGTAGCCGCATTCGCTTTCGTCGTGCATGACCCAGCGTTCGACGTCGGGCGAGACCGCGACGGTCGGAACATGCAGGTGCGAGACGCGTTCGCGGGTGCGGTCGGTGATGAAGCCATACACCTGCACGTCGTCGACTTCGCTGTAGCTGAGTCCCATGCCATAGGGCGATGCGGCCCCGCTGTCGCTCGCCTTGAGCTGGTTGACGATGGCGTTGATGCCGTGGGCCACATCGACCAGGCGCTTGCTTGCCTCGCGCGGTGCGCGGCGTTGCTCGCGGGTGGCGAGCGGTGCCCACTGGTGCTGCAGGTGGTGCAGCAGTTCGAGGCTTTCGCTGGTGCGTGCGCTGCTGGTCAGGCCCAGTTCCGAAGGCGCGATGTGCCCGGCGCGCAATGAGGTCTGCAGTTCGTCCAGCTTTTGCAGCAGAGCGGCCGTGCTCCAGTAGCGCAAGGGCTTGGCGTCGTCCGGCTTGCGGACATGGCGCGGCCCGTGGTCGGCCGCCAGGTCGATGTAGAAGGTGTGGCTGTCGGGCGCGAAAGCGGCATCCAGGCGCAGCGAGTCGTGCCAGCCGCACAGCCAGCGGTCGAGCAGGTCGAGCTGCCGCGGGTAGAGCGTGCCGGAGTTGGCGAGGTCGACCATCAGGATATGCAGATAGGCCGTTTCGCAGGTGCATGTTGCCGCGTCCTCGGGGTACACCCGCTGCGGTAGCCGGTGGAACTCCCCGGTTTCGGCGATGCGATACAGGTTGTGCAGGCGCAGCCACAGTTTCTCGCTTGCCGGCAGGTAGCGGATCGCGCGCCACTTCAGCAGCTGGCCCATGGCGCGGATCGCGCGCAGGGTGATCAGCTGGATGTCGGTGTCTTGCAGCGTCTTGCCCGCTTCGTGACTGAGATGCAGCACAAAGGCGTGGTAGCCCCGCGCGACTTCCCAGTAATGGCCGTACACGGCGTGCCAGAGCTGGCTTTCCAGTGCGCGCGACATGCGCGGATTGCGCAGGTATTGGCGCACCAGTGTGTCCTGCAGGTCGCTCGCCTTTTCGTCGAGCAACATGAAAATCATCAGTCGATCGCGCGTGTACTTTGACGAATTTTCCGCATTGAAGCGCTTGAGTTCCTGACAGATGGCCTGCTGGGCCTTGAAGGCGTCGCCGACCGGCAGATTCTCGATCCAGCGTATCGCCGCCCGCGGACTGGCCTGCGGATTGTCGCCTCCGGTACCGAAAGGCACGAATCGGGAAAGGTGCGAAGCAAGTTTGGCGGCCAGTGAACTCATCGTCTCAGTCTATCGATTGCAGGGATCGGGGATGCATGCATATGCACAGCACGCATGATCCTGCAAAAACTGTTCCAGCAGGTCAAGACAGTCTGCCCTGCACCCAGGCGGGTACCGAGGCCAGGGCCGCCGGCAAGGCGCCCGGCGCGTTGCCGCCGGCCATCGCCATGTCCGGCTTGCCGCCGCCCTTGCCGCCGACCTGGGTGGCGACATGGTTGACCAGGTCGCCGGCCTTGATGCGGCCGGTCACGTCGGGCGTCACCGCGGCGATCAGGCTGACCTTGCCGTCGGCCACCGTGCCCAGCACCAGCGCGCACGACTTCAGCTTGTCGCGCAGCTTGTCCGCGGTCTCGCGCAGGCCTTTGGCGTCGACGCCGTCGAGCTGCGCCGCCAGCACGCGCACGCCGCTGACGTCGACGGCTTGCTGCACCAGATCGTCGCCTGCGCTTGCGGCCAGTTTGGACTTCAGGCGGTCGAGTTCCTTTTCCAGCGCGCGGCTGTGTTCCATCAATTGGGTCACGCGTTCGGCCGCTTCCGCCGGGGTGGCCTTGACCAGTTGCGCAATCGCGCCGAGGTTTTTTTCGGTTTCGCCAAGATAGCTGAGCACGCCGGTGCCGGTGGTCGCCTCGACCCGGCGGATACCGGCGGCGACGCCGGTTTCCAGCAGGATCTTGAAGGCGCCGATGTCGCCGGTGCGGGCGACGTGGGTGCCGCCGCACAGTTCGCGCGAGCTGCCGATGTCGAGCACCCGCACTTCGTCGCCGTATTTTTCGCCGAACAGCATCATCGCGCCGGTTTTCTGCGCCTCGTCGATCGGCATCACGCGCGCCTGGGTCGCGGTATTGGCGAGGATCTCGGCGTTGACGCGCGCTTCCACATCGCGGATCTGCGCGGCGCTCATCGGGCTCGGCTGCACGAAGTCGAAGCGGGTTTTTTCGCTGTCCACCAGCGAGCCCTTCTGCTGCACGTGATCGCCCAGCACCTCGCGCAATGCCTTGTGCATCAGGTGAGTGACAGAGTGGTTGCGCATGGTGCGCGCGCGCGCTTCTTCGTCGACGCGGGCGAGAACGGCGTCGCCGATCGTCAGCGAGCCGGTCTTCACCACGCCGTGGTGACCGAATACCTGCGCCTGGATTTTCAGCGTGTCCTCGACGTCGAACACGCCGTGGGTGCTCTGCAGCGCGCCGCGATCGCCGACCTGGCCGCCGGACTCGGCATAGAAGGGCGTGTGGTCGAGCACGACCACGCCGAGTTCGCCTTCCTTGAGTTCGTTGACCGCGACGCCGTTCCTGTAGAGCGCGAGCACGGTGGCGTCGCGCGTCAGCGTGTCGTAGCCGTGGAAGGTGGTCGCCGCACCCGCATAGTCCAGTCCGGCGCCGAGCTTGAACTTGCCGGCGGCCCGCGCCTGGTCCTTCTGCCGTTGCATCGCGGTGTCGAAGGCCGCGGTGTCCACGTTCACATTCGCCTCGCGGCAGATGTCGGCGGTGAGGTCGAGCGGAAAGCCATAGGTGTCGTGCAGCTTGAATGCGAGTTCGCCGTCGAACACGCCGCCGGCGGGCAATGTCTTCAGCGTGGTTTCGAGGATGCCCATGCCGTGCTCGATGGTCTCGAAGAAGCGCTCCTCTTCCTGCCTGAGGATGTCGGTGACGCGCGCTTGCGCCTTCACCAGTTCGGGATAGGCGTCGCCCATCACCGCCCCGAGGTCGGGCACGATGCGATGGAAGAAAGCGGCGCGCGCGCCCAGTTTGTACCCGTGGCGGATCGCGCGGCGGATGATGCGGCGCAGCACGTAGCCGCGCCCTTCGTTGCCGGGAATGACGCCGTCGACGATCAGGAAGGAACAGGCGCGGATGTGGTCGGCGATGACCTTGAGCGAGTTGTGGGCTAGATCGCTGGTATGCGTCTCGCGCGCGCCGGCGGCGATCAGCGCCTGGAACAGGTCGATTTCGTAGTTGGAATGCACGTGCTGCATCACCGCCGAAATGCGCTCCAGCCCCATGCCGGTGTCGACCGAAGGCTTGGGCAACGGGTGCATCGTGCCGGCCTCGTCGCGGTTGAACTGCATGAACACGTTGTTCCAGATTTCGATGTAGCGGTCGCCGTCTTCGTCGGGGCTTCCCGGAGGCCCGCCGTAAATGCCCTCGCCGTGGTCGTAGAAGATCTCGGTGCAGGGGCCGCAGGGGCCGGTGTCGCCCATCGCCCAGAAGTTATCGCTGGCGTAGCGCGCGCCCTTGTTGTCGCCAATCCGGATGATGCGTTCCTTGGGCACGCCGATGTCGTTGTGCCAGATGTCGTAGGCCTCGTCGTCCTCGGCGTACACCGTGACCCATAGCTTTTCGGTCGGCAGCTTCAGGACCTGGGTCAGGAATTCCCACGCATATTTAATGGCGTCCTGCTTGAAATAGTCGCCGAAGCTGAAGTTGCCCAGCATCTCGAAAAAGGTGTGGTGACGCGCGGTGTAGCCGACGTTTTCCAGATCGTTATGCTTGCCGCCGGCGCGCACGCAGCGTTGCGATGACACTGCGCGGGTGTAGGCGCGCGTGTCCTGGCCGGTGAACACGTCCTTGAACTGCACCATGCCGGCATTGGTGAACAGCAGCGTCGGGTCGTTGCCCGGCACCAGCGGGCTGGAGGGGACGACGGTGTGGCCCTTGGAGGCGAAGAAATCGAGGAAGCTCTGGCGAATGGCGCTGCTTTTCATTTTTTAAGGGGCTTTTGCGTGAACGGCGGACAATAAGCCATTGTATCCGTTAAAGTTCCGCCCTTACAGGCGTTTGGGGCAGGCAACATGGACGAAGCGGAAGTCATCGCGGCCATGCGGGAATGGATCGACAAGGCGGTCATCGGGCTCAACCTGTGCCCGTTCGCCAAGGCGGTCTACGTGAAGAACCAGGTGCGCTTCGTGGTCAGCACGGCCAGGCATCTGGACGGTCTGCTGGAAGACCTCGACCGCGAACTCGATTTTCTCGCTGCCGCCGATCCCGAAGCCGTCGATACCACGCTGTTGATCCACCCCACGCTGTTGCCGGATTTTCTCGATTTCAACGATTTCATGCAGCTGGCCGAGGCCGCCGTCGACGAGCACGGGCTGGACGGCGTGATCCAGATCGCCAGCTTCCACCCGCGCTTCCAGTTCGAGGGCACCGAGCCCGACGACCTCGGCAACTACACCAACCGGGCGCCATACCCGACCCTGCATCTGTTGCGCGAGGACAGCATCGCGCGCGCGGTGGCGGCCTTCCCCGAAGCCGAGACGATCTACCAGCGCAATATCGAAACCCTGCAGAACCTGGGACTGGCGGGCTGGCAGGCCTTGTGGCGCAAGTCCTGACGGGTGCGCCAGCTCAGCCTGCCCGCTTGAACATCAGAGCGACATTCGGGCAGGGGATTTCGCATGCCCAGCCATGCTGCCGTGCCAGATGATGAAACGTCGCGGGCCGATAGAACACCACATGGGTCGGATCGCGCCGGTAATGCCAGTTGGCAAAGCGCGTGCCATCGGTCAGGAAAGCCGTCATCACGGCCACCACGCCGCCGGGCTTCAGCAGGTGATCGAGCCGCCTGAATTCATCGGCGGGGCGATGAAAATGCTCTGCCACTTCGCTGCAGGTGATGAAATCGTAAGCCTGGGCAAGCACAGCCGCATCGTCGAAGTAGCACGGGTCGTACAGCGCCACGGTGTGCCCTGCCTCGCGCAGCATGGCCGCGAGTACCGGCCCCGGTCCGCGGCCGTAGTCCAGCCCGTGCTGCGCGGCGGGCAGATGGTCAAGCAGTGGTCTGGCCAGATGCCCGAGAAAGTCGCGATACGCCACGTCATCCGGTTCGTTGCGATGCAGGCGGTATTGCGCCGCTTCGGTGGCGGCGTCCGGGTGCTGGGCGGGGTCGAGAAAAGTCGCCTCGCAGTCAGCACAGCGCCAGTAGTCGCGCGCGTCGACGTGGTAGAAGAATCGCGCTGACGCAGCTTCGCAAACCGGGCAGTGCATCAGGCCGGTGCAACAGCGCGCCCTGCAGTGTGGTCCAGATGGATCGCGTTCGGGGTTTCGGTGCGCATGGAAAACTCCTGATCAGGCTGAATCCAGACTATCACCCTCCGCCCGTTTCGACACCGTCGTCCGCTGACCGTGCGGGGCGGCCGTTTCTGGACAGGAGACGAGCAATGCAGGGATAATCACGGGCCTTGCAACGCCAAATTCAGAACGGTCCCATGTAATTTCCCGGCAGTTTCCTCCGCCGTCCCGCCGCACCCGATGCCTCTGGCCTGCGCGCGCGTCCTGTTTTCAAGCGCTTGATTCCGGTTTGCTCCGCCCCGGCTGGAGTCGGCCCGCATGACCTATTGGGTTTTCAATGATGCATTCCCTTCGACAAAACTGGTTTTCCAACCTGCGCGGCGACCTGCTGGCCGGCATGGTGGTGGCGCTCGCCCTGATTCCCGAGGCGATCGCCTTCTCGATCATTGCCGGCGTCGACCCCAAGGTCGGCCTCTATGCCTCGTTCTGCATCGCGGTGGTGACCGCGTTCGTCGGCGGCCGGCCCGGCATGATTTCCGCCGCCACTGCCGCGATGGCGGTGCTGATGGTGACGCTGGTCAAAGAGCACGGCCTGGAATACCTGCTGGCCGCGACGCTCTTGACCGGCGTGCTGCAGATCGCCATGGGCTATCTCAAGCTCGGTTCGCTGATGCGCTTCGTTTCGCGCTCGGTGGTCACCGGCTTCGTCAACGCGCTGGCGATCCTGATCTTCATGGCGCAGCTGCCCGAGCTGACCAACGTCACCTGGCACGTCTACGCGATGACCGCCGCCGGCCTCGCGATCATTTATGGCTTTCCTTATGTGACCCGCGCGATTCCTTCGCCGCTGGTGACCATCGTCGTGCTGACCGGGCTGGCGATGTTCCTGAATCTGGACATCCGCACCGTCGGCGACATGGGCGAGTTGCCGGACACGTTGCCGGTCTTCCTGTGGCCCGAGGTGCCGCTCAATTTCGAGACGCTGGCGATCATCCTCCCATATTCGGTTTCGCTCGCGGTGGTAGGCCTGCTCGAATCGCTGATGACCGCGACCATCGTCGACGACCTCACCGACACGACCAGCGACAAGAACCGCGAGTGCAAGGGCCAGGGCGTCGCCAACATCGCCTCCGGCATGATCGGCGGCATGGCCGGCTGCGCGATGATCGGCCAGTCGGTGATCAACGTGAAATCCGGCGGCCGCACCCGGCTGTCCACGCTCGCGGCCGGCGTGTTCCTGCTGCTGCTGATCGTGTTCCTCGGCGAGTGGGTGGCGCAGATCCCGATGGCGGCGCTGGTCGCGGTGATGATCATGGTCTCGATCGGTACCTTCAGCTGGAGCTCGATCATCAATCTGAAGAAGCAGCCGGTGAGCAGCAGCGTCGTCATGCTGGCCACGGTGGTCGTCGTCGTCGCCACCCACAACCTTGCGATCGGCGTCTTCGTCGGCGTGCTCCTGGCGGCGATGTTCTTCGCCAACAAGGTTGCGCAGTACAAGTACGTCAGCTCGACCCTGAGCGAGGACGGCCTCACCCGTACCTACACCGTCGTGGGGCAGGTGTTCTTTGCTTCGGCCGACAAGTTCGTCGAGGCCTTCGACTTCAAGGAGGCGGTCGACAAGGTGACGATCGACCTGTGTCAGGCGCATTTCTGGGACATCACCTCGGTCAGCGCGCTCGACAAGGTGGTGATGAAGTTCCGCCGCGAAGGCACCGCGGTCGAAGTCATCGGGTTGAACGAGGCCAGCGCCACCATCGTCGACCGCTTCGCGGTGCACGACAAGCCGGGCGCTGTCGATAATCTGATGGGTCATTAAGGAGAGCAGAACCATGTCACAGGTCATTGCATGCATCGACGGTTCCAGACTGACGCTTGCGGTGTGCGACTACGCCGCCTGGGCCAGCCGGCAACTGGACGCCCCGCTGGATTTCCTGCACGTGCTGGGCCGCTCGGAATATCCGGTCCCCGCCGATCTGAGCGGCAATATCGGACTCGGCAGCCGCGAACACCTGCTGCAGGAGCTGGCTGAACTCGATGAGAAACGCGGACGGGTGGCGCTGGAGCAGGGCCGGATTATGCTCGCCGCCGCCAAGGAACGCGCCATCGCCGACGGCGTGCCGAACCCCTCCAGCCGCCAGCGTCATGGCGAACTGGTCGACACCCTGCTCGAATTCCAGAGCGACATCCGCCTGCTGGTGATGGGTCGTCAGGGCGAGCACGGCGACAGCGCCGGCGAGCACATCGGCAGCCATCTGGAAAACGTGGTGCGCACCCTGCATCGTCCGATCCTGGTGATCCCGGCCGACTACACCGAGCCGCGCCGCATCCTGATCGCCTTCGACGGCAGCGCCACCACCCGCAAGGCGGTCGAGATGGTCGCGGCCAGCCCCCTGTTCCGCGGTCTGCCCTGCCATGTGGTGTTGGTCGGCGCCGACAAGCCGGAAGCTCGGGAGCAGCTCGAATGGGCGCGCGCGACGCTGGCCCAAGCTGGATTCGAGGTCACCGCCAGCCTGCGTTCCGGCCAGGTCGAGGACGTGCTGTGCGCGTATCGCACCGAGCAGGCCATCGACCTCATCGTGATGGGCGCCTACGGCCATTCCAAGATCCGCGAATTCCTGGTCGGCAGCACCACCACCAAGCTGATCCGCCAAGCGAAAATTCCCCTGCTGCTGTTGCGTTGACCCCCAGGCCGGCCGCGCCTGATCCACTGAGCCGCCGCAAGCCAGGTAGAAAAATACCGCTTGCCTTGCCTCGCCTTGTCCAATAATCTAACAATCATTAGATTGTTTAATTAAGGGGCGCATCGCATGACCGATCCTAGCCGCAGCATCAAGGACCGCCTCTACGCGCAGGTTGCCCGCATGGGCAAGGCCATTTCCAGCCCCAAGCGGCTAGAGCTGATCGAAATCCTCTGCCAGGGCGAAAAGACCGTCGAACAACTCGCCGCCGACGCGCAGATTTCCATGAAGCTCGCCAGCGCCCATCTCAAGGAATTGCGCCAGGCGCAACTGGTGGAAACCCGGCGCGATGGCAAGTACATCCACTATCGGGTGTCCTCGCTGGCGGTGGGCGATTTCTGGGTGGCGCTGCGTGCGCTGGCGGAAGACCGCCTGGTCGAACTGCAACTCGCGCTGGCGCAACTGGCCGAGCACAGCGACGAGCTCTCCCCGCTCACCCCCGCGGAATTGCTGCAGCGTGCCGCCCGCGGTGATGTCGTGGTGATCGACGTGCGTCCGCGCGAGGAATACGACACCGGCCATTTGCCGCATGCGCAATCGATGCCGCTGGATGAATTGCGCGCGCGCGTCCGTGAGCTGCCGCGCAAGAAACCGGTGGTGGCGTATTGCCGCGGACCGTTCTGCCTGTGGGGCAAGGAAGCCGTCGCGCTGTTGCGTGAGCACGGCATCCAGGCCACGCGTTTGCAGAATGGCGTGCCGGAATGGCGCGCCGCCGGGTTGTCTTTGGACACCGTCAATCAATAACCGAACTGGAGACTGCTCATGTTTTTCCGTCAACTCCTCACCAAAGACGCCACCCTGTCCTATTTCTTCGGCTGCGGGTCCTGCCATGTCGGCGTCGCCATCGACCCCGTGCTCGGCGACGAGCAGTGGTTTCTCGACGAAGCCGCGAAGCAGGACGTGAAGATCACCCACATCATCGACACACACGTGCACGCCGATCATTTCTCCGGTGGCCGCAAGCTCGCCGAGCTGACCGGCGCGGCCTACTGCCTGCATGCTTCCAACGCCGACCGCGTGAACTTCCCGTTCGAGCCGCTGGTGGACACGCAGCGCATCGAAGTCGGCAACGTCCTCGTCGACGTGATCCACACGCCCGGGCACACGCCCGATTCGATCTGCCTGGTCGTCACCGACAAGCGCCGCACCGAAGTGCCGTGGTTCGTGCTGACCGGCGACACGCTGTTCGTTGGCAGCGCCGGCCGCCCCGATCTGGCCGGCCAGGAGGCCGAGATGGCCGGGCAGCTCTACGACACGCTGCAGCAGCGTCTGCTCACGCTGCCGGCCGAGGTCGAGCTGTATCCCGGCCACACCTCGGGCAGCGCGTGCGGCGCCGGCATGTCGGGCAAGCCGATGTCGACGCTGGGTTTCGAGAAGCGCTCGAATCCAATGCTGTCGATGGGCCGCGATGAATTCGTCACCGCGCTGACCGAGACGATCCCGCCGCGCCCCGCGGAAATGGATCGCATGGTCGCGTTCAATCTCGGCCAATGAACATGTCGCTGACCAAAAACGTGGCCCACGTGGTGGACGAGTACCGCTACGGCATCCGCCACAACCTCGCCCAGTTCTCGCACCAGCTGGTGCAGGTGTTCTTCGTCGGCCTCACCATCGGCATGTTCCGCACCGTGGTGCCGGCGCTCGCCGAATCCGAGTTCGGCGTGGCCAAGGGCTCGTTCATGATGCTGATGGCCTTCGTCACCGCCTTCGGATTCGTCAAGGGCACGCTCAATTTCATCGCCGGACGGATGTCCGAGCGCATGGGGCGCAAGAAGGTGCTGTTCATCGGCTGGCTCGCCGCGGTGCCGATCCCCTTCATGATCCTGTACGCGCCGAGCTGGGGCTGGATCGTCGCGGCCACCGTGTTGCTGGGCGTGAACCAGGGCCTTGCCTGGTCGATGACGCAGACCTCCAAGCTGGATTTGACCACCGCCGACCAGCGCGGGCTGACCATCGGGCTCAACGAATTCTCCGGTTACTTCGGCGTCGCGGTGGCGGGCATCATCACCGGTTACCTCGCTACCGCCTACGGGCCGCGCGAAGGCCTGCTGATTTTCGGCGTGATCGTGATCGGCGCCGCCGGTTTGCTGACGCTGCTGTGGGTGAAGGACACACTGCCGTGGGCGCATGCCGAAGGCAGGAAGCACGCCGCCGGTCAAATGACGGGTCCGACGCCGCGCTATCCGACCAATATTGCGGACACCCCCAGCACCTGGGAAGTCTTCACGCTGATGTCGTGGCGCGATGCGCGCATGGCCGCGGTCAGCCAGGCCGGGCTGGTGGAGAAATTCGTCGACGCGCTGGTGTGGGTGTTCTTTCCGGTTTACCTCTATCAGCAGGGCCTGAGCCTCGCCGGCATCGGCTGGGTGGTCGGCGTCTATGGTTTCGTCTGGGGCATCTCGCAGTTCCTCACCGGCCACCTGTCCGACCGCATCGGCCGCAAAAAGCCCATCGTCGCCGGCATGTGGGTGTGCGGCGCCGGCGTCGCGCTGGTGCTGATGGGCGAGGGCGAGTTGTGGTGGTCGTTCGCCGCCGCGGTGATGGGCTTCGGCATGGCGCTGCTGTATCCGACGCTGTCGGCCGCGGTATCCGACATTGCCCACCCCAACTGGCGCGGCTCGGCGATCGGCATCTACCGCTTCTGGCGTGACCTCGGCTACGGTATCGGCGCGCTGCTGCTGGGCGCCGTGGCGGCGCTCGCCGGCGGCATCGAGGCCGGCTTCTGGTTCACCGCGGCCGCCATGTTCGTCTCCGGTCTGATCGTCCTGCTGGCGTGCGAGGAAACCCACCCGCGCCTCAATCCCGCCCGGGGTTGATTTTTTCACCCATGATGAGCCTGCACATTCGGGTCATCTCGCAGAACCCACCCGGCGGGCGATGCGGTCTCTATGTGGCGTATGCGGAAGTCATCGCCACGCATCTGGGCGCCGCAAGCGAGGTTGCATTCAGCGCTGAACGCGATGCGCACGGTATGGGTTTTCCTTCGCTGCTGCTGAACGGGCACGCGATCCAACCGGCCGACGGCGTGATCCTGATGCCGACCGACGTATGCGCTGCGCTGGCCGCGGCAGGCCACGACGCGACGGCGCTGGCCCGCCTGGCCGAGGCTCTCGAAGGGCCGCTCGAGCGCATGCTCGAAACCTAACGCATGCAGCCTGACGATTACGACGCCTGGTACGCCACCGCGCGCGGACACTGGATCGGCGAGACCGAGTACGCGCTGGCGGCACGCGGTCTCGCAGCGCAGCCGGGCGAGTGCCTGCTCGACATCGGCTGCGGCACCGGCTGGTTCACGCGTCGTGCCGCAGCCGACGGCCTCGTCGCCACCGGACTCGATCCCAATGCCGCCTGGTTGGATTACGCCCGCGCCCACAGCGGCCCGGCATTGCGCTGGGTGGAAGGCGATGCGCGCGAGCTGCCGTTTGCCGCTGCCAGCTTCGATCATGTGCTATCGATTGCCGCCCTGTGCTTTATCGACGACGCGCGGCAGGCGGTGGCGGAAGCCCTGCGCGTCACACGCCGCCGCTTTGCCCTCGGCTGGCTCAATCGGTCCAGCCTCTTGTACCGGCAAAAAGGCCGGCACGGTGGCAGCGGCGCCTATCGCGGTGCGCGCTGGCATACCGCAGGCGAGGTCCGTGCTATGTTCGCGGGCTTGCCGGTGAAGAGCCTGACGCTGCGCTTGGCCATTTTTCTGCCTTCGGGAACGGGCTTTGCGATCCGGCTGGAGCGGGGCGTGCCCACGGGGCTGCCGTGGGGCGGATTGCTGCTGGCAAGCGGAGAAAAGCGCTGAGACGGCGGCCGGCACGCTGCACGCAGGCTTAGGCTTAAGCGCCCATTGCCGCCCGCCGAGCGCTCCGTTAGGGTGCGATTGATTAGAACCAATAATGATGGAAATGCCCATGTCGAACCAAGCTCGCATCCTTGAATTGCGCCAGGCCCTGTCAGGCGTCATCGTCGGCCAGGACACGCTGCTCGACCGCCTGGTGATCGGCCTCCTGGCCGATGGCCACGTGCTGGTCGAGGGGCTGCCGGGGCTCGCCAAAACGACCGCGGTGAAGACGCTGGCCGCCGCCATTCATGGCAGCTTCCGCCGCATCCAGTTCACCCCGGATCTGCTGCCGGGTGACCTGACCGGGACCGACATCTATCACGACGGGACATTCGAGTTCGTCGAAGGCCCGCTGTTTCACGAAATCATCCTTGCCGACGAAATCAACCGCGCACCCGCCAAGGTGCAGGCCGCGCTCTTGGAAGCGATGCAGGAACACCAGATCACGGTGGGCGGCGTGACGCGCCCGCTGCCGCCGCTGTTCATGGTGATGGCGACCCAGAATCCGCTGGAACAGGCCGGCACTTACCCGCTGCCGGAAGCGCAGCTCGACCGTTTTCTGCTGCATGTGTCGCTGGACTATCCGAGCGACGCGGAAGAACTCGACATCCTGCGTCGCGATCGCGCGCAGGCGAGTGCCGGTCATGTCCCGCTGAGCGCGGTGATCGACACCGCCACGGTGCTGGCGGCGCGCGCGGAAGTGCGGCAGGTGCACGTATCGGACGCGGTCGAGCGCTACATCGTCGCGCTGGTGCGCGCCACCCGCGCACCCGGCGAATGGCGCGCCGACTGGGCCCATGCCGTGGACGTGGGCGCGAGCCCGCGCGCCTCGCTCGCACTGCTGCATGCGTCCGCCGCGGCGGCTTATTTGCGCGGCCGCGACTACGTCACGCCGGACGACGTGCGCGAACTGGCCGCTGACTGCCTGCGCCACCGGATTACGTTGAGTCTCGACGCGCGGCTGCAGAAACTCGACCGTGACGCCTTCATCGCCGGTCTCCTTGAGGCCGTGCCCGCGCCGTGATGCCCGCGCGGCTGAAGCGGCTGCTGCGCGGGTTCACCCAGCCGGCCCGCATCGATGCTGGCGTGCACGTGCCGCTGATTGCGGCGGCCGACATGGCCGGGCTCGCCGCGCAGGCGAGTTTGCTGGCGACCGAGCCGATGCGCGAAGTGCACGATCACCATGCCGGCGACTGGGCCTCGCGCTGGCTCGGGCGCGGCCTGGATTTCGAGGAGTCGCGCCTGTACAGCGCCGGCGACGATATCCGCGACATGGACTGGCGCACCACCGCACGCACCGGCCGGCCGCATCTGAAAATCTACCGCGAGGAGCGCCAGCCGACGGTGCATCTGGTGATCGATCGCGGCGCCACCATGCGCTTCGGCACGCGTCGCCGGCTCAAGGTCGCGCAGGCGGCGCGGGTGGCGGCGGTGTTGTCGTTTGCGACGGCCGGGCACAACGGCGTGATCGGCGCCACCCTGTGGGATCGGCACGACCAGGACCTGCCGCCGCGCCATGGCCGGCTGGCGGCGCTGGCGCTGATCGAACAGGCGGCGGCGCCGTGCCCGCCGCTCACCGACCCGGCATCGACCGAACCGCTGCACCATGCCGACCGCCTCGCCACGCTCGAGGCCAGCCTGCCGCGCGGCGCGCAGCTGGTACTGATCAGCGATTTCAGCTGGCTCACCGACGCGCACGCGCCGCAGCTCGCGCGGCTGGCGGCGCGCTTCGAGGTGCGGGCGATCCAGATCATCGACGTGGCCGAACGCGTGCTGCCGGACCTGGGACTGGTGCGCTTTCACGACATGGCGAGCGGGCAGGGCGCGTGGCTCGATACCGCGCAGGCGTCGGTGCGCGATGCCTGCCAGTCGGCCTGGGCGCAGCGCCTCGACGCGCAGGCTACGCGCTTCGCCCGCGCCGGGGTGCGCCATCTGTGGGTGGGTAGCGAAGCCGACGATCTGGTCGTGCCCCTGATCAATGGCTGATCCGCGCACCGAACTCGCCGACATCATTGCGCCGGTCGCGCCTGCAACGGTGGCGGCCGGCAGCAGCCTGGCGCAGTGGGGCGTTGTCGCGCTGGCGGCCGTGGCGTGCATCGCGCTGGCGGCCTGGCTGTGGCATCGCCGCCGTCATCACCGCGCGCTGCGGCGCATTGCCGCGGCTGTGGGCCTGCAACAGGCGGCGGTGCCGGCGCTGGCCGCGCAGCTCGATGCGTGGGCGCGGGCGCGCCTGGGTCTTGCGCGAATCGAGGCCGCGCAGTGTCCGCCCGGACGCGATCCTGCTGCCTGGGCGGAGTGGGCGACGCGCCTGACCCAATTGCGTTTCGCGCCGTCGCCGCCCGACGCGTATGCGGCCCTGTCGGCGCTGTGCGAAACCGCGCGCGGCTGGAAGCGCCATGTCTGACTGGATGCTGCCGCTCGGGTTTGAACTGGCGCAGCCGCGCTGGGTGCTGCTGTGGCTTGGGGTCGCCGGCTGGTTCGGGCTGGCCTGGCGGCGCGTGCTGGCCGACCGCCAGGGCGAGGGGGCGGGGCTGGTGCTCAACCACCCGGCGCTGCCGCTGGCGGCCGTGGCGTCGCTACCCGCGCCCAGTCTGCGCCGGCCGGTGGTGCTGCGCGCGCTGGCGTTTGGCCTCTTGGTGCTGGCGCTGGCGCAGCCGCGTCAGGTCGGCGACTGGATCACGCCGCCGCCGGAAGGGCGCGACATGGTGCTGCTGATCGACACCTCGCTGACGATGAGCATCCGTGATTTCAGGCAGGGCGATCTCGACGTCGAACGCATGACAGTGCTCAAGGACACACTCGCCCGCTTCATCGACGGCCGCCCCGGCGACCGCTTCGGCGTCATCGTGTTCGGCAGCGAGGTGGCGACGCTGACTCCGCCGACCTTTGATCGCCAGCACGCCATCGCGCAGATCCAGCGCATCCAGGTCGGCATGCTGGGCGGCGACACCGCGCTGGGCGATGCGCTCGGCATGGCGCTGAAGCAGGTGACGACGCGCCGCCTGCGTCCGGCGGTGATCCTGGTCAGCGACGGCGCCGACAGCAACGCCGGAACACTGACGCCCGCTGAGGCCGTGGCAGTGGCGCGCCAGGCCGGGGTCGCGATCCATACCCTGCAGTTCGGCAGCGACCCCTATGCGGCCGGCCGCGCCACGCGGGGCGGCAATCCCGCGGTGCCCGATCCGCAGCCCGATCTGATCGACCTGGCGCAATTCAGCCGCGGCCAGCATTTTGCGATCGCCAGCGCCGACGACGCCGCGCGCGTGATCCGCGCGATCGACCAGCTCGAGCCGACCCTGTCGCGCCCGGCGCAGCACCGCCAGGTGCGCGAGTGGTACTGGGCGCTGCTGGCGCTGGCCGCCGCCGTGCTGGCGTGGGCGCGCTGGCTGACGCTGAGGCAGACCGCATGATGGACTTCGTGCTGCAGTTGCACTGGCGCGAACCGGGGTGGCTGGGGCTGGCGGCGGTGCCGCTGCTGTTCGGCTGGTGGCGCGGGCAGCGCCGTGCGCGCCTGCTGCGTTATGCCGATGCCGAGCTGCTGCCGTGGGCGGCGAGCGCGTCCTCGGCACGCGCGGGCCATCGCATGCGCACGGTGGCTCATGCGCTGGCGTGGCTGCTGCTGGCGCTGGCGGCAGCCGGTCCGCGCCAGCCGATCGACGTACGCGAGGGCGAGATCGTGCCGCGCCACCTGCTGACGCTGGCGGTGGTGGTCGACCTCTCGGCCTCGATGCGCGCGACCGATCTGCCCCCCCGCGGCGACGCCGCTTTTCTGCGCACCGATGCCGCGGAAAAATCGTCTGCGCCGGACCGGCTGAGCCGCGCGCGCATCGAGCTGCTCGATCTGTTGCTGCGGCTGCAGGGCGAACGACTGGCGCTCATCGTCTATGCCGGCGAGGCCGGCGTGCTGCTGCCGCCGACCGACGACACGGCGCTGTTCGAACGCGCGCTCGACCAACTCGACCCGCGCCTGATCGAGGCGCAGGGCAGCAACCTCGCCGCGGCGCTCGACCTCGCGCGAGCGCAGCTCGAGGCCGCGCCGGGCCAGGCGAAAGCCGTGCTGCTGGTGAGCGATGCCGAAACCGACAGCGTCGACGCGGCGGGCCATGCTGCCGTCGCGGCCTTGCGCAGTGCGCGGCTGCCGCTGTTCGTGCTCGGCGTGGGCAGCGCGGACGGCGCCCCGGTGCCGCTGCCGGACGGCGGCATGGCCGCGCGCGACGGCGTGCCGCTCGTGAGCCGCATGGACAGCGCAACGTATCGCCAGTGGGCCGATACCAGCGGCGGCCGTTTTGTCGCCGTCAGCGATGGCGATACCGACTGGGCGCAGCTCTACGACGGCGGCATCACGCGCCTGCCGGGCGACCCGGTCGCGCCCGGCGATGCACCCGCCTGGCGCGAACACTACCCCTGGTTGCTGGCGCCGGCGCTGGCGCTGCTGATGGCCGTCTCGCTGCCGCGCCGCGCGGTTGCCAGCGCTGCACTGCTGCTGCTGGGCGTGGCGCTGGCGCCGCCATCGGTGTGGGCCGACGAGGCCGCCGCCTGGCAGGCCTGGCAGCAGAAACAATACGCCGTTGCGCAAGCCCGCTATGCGCAGATAGGCGGCTATGCCGGACAGATGGGCGCCGGCGCCGCCGCCTGGCGGCAGGCCGATTACGCGGCGGCGGTCCGGCACTTCGGCGCGGCCCTGCTGCAGGCCGGCGATGAACGCGCGCGCACCGATGCGCTGTACAACCTCGGCAACGCGTACTACGGCAACGGCAACCCGCAAGCCGCGGCCGAGGCGTTCGAAACCGTGCTGCGCCTGCGCCCCGACGACGCCCGCGCGCGCGCCAACCTCGATCAGGCGCAGCGGATGATTCGCCACCGCCGTGCCGGTGCGCCGGCGCCGAGCGACCTGCGCGGGCGCCGCGGCTACCTGGCCGAGGGCATCGTCGCGCTGGATCGCGAATCGGAGGCGCTGCAGGATCCGGAATCCGACGCGCCGGGCATGCAGTTCGATCGTGCTGCGCCGGGGGATGGCGACGTCCAGACGGTGGGCGCGCCGCTGGCGCGCACCCGTGCCCGTCTCGACCCGCGGCTTGCCGCATCCGGCCTGAAAAAACTCGATGGCCTGCAAGACCGTCCGGCGACCTTGCTGAAGAACCTGATGAAGCAGGATGCCCGTCACGATGACACGCCGAGGCCGCCATGGTGAGGCCGGCCATAACACGACGGATTCTGCCCCTGCTGCTGGCCGTGGCATGGAGCAGCGGTGCGCTTGCGGCCGCGCTCGAGGCGCGGCTGGACCGTTCAGCATCGCTGTTGGGTGAGGCGGTCAGCCTGACGATCGAAGCGCGCGGACTCGAGCTAGATCAACTCGACCTGACACCTCTGGAAGCCGAATTCGAGATTTTTGCGCGCACCCTGAGCCGCGCGTCGGCCAGCGAAACCCTGGTGCTGACGCTGTATCCGCGCGCGAGTGGCGCGCTGCGCATCCCGCCGCTGCAGCTGGGCGCGCAGCATACTACCGCCGCGTTGCCGCTCAGCGTGGTAACCCGGCGCGAGGACCGGTCTCCGGTCGCCATCCTGTTGCAGATGACGCCCGCGGCGCCGTGGGTCGGCGAGCCGGCACGCCTGACGCTGTCGCTTTGCGACAACGACGGCCTGAGCTGGCAACGCCCAGCCCTGCCGACCGAGAGTGGCCGGGAGCTGCGCGCGTTGAACACGGACGAGGGGCCCGACGAGGTGGCCGGCGAACGCTGCACCCGCACGCGTTTTCATTGGGCGCTGGTCCCCACCCGCGGCGGCGCCGCGCGTGTCGTCATGCCCATGCTCGACGCCGGTCTGTTCGGCCAGCGTTTGCGCTATCCGGGACCGGCGCTGGCGTATGTGGCCGGCGCCCTGCCGGCCTGGCTACCTGAGACCATCCCGCCGCTGGCGCCGCGCGTGCAGGCCGCGCCCTTGCCTGCGCGCTGGCCGCTGCAGCGACCGCTGGCCTGGCAGATCGACATCGAGGGGGCATACAGCGCGGACGGCCTCAAGTCCCTGCTGGCGATGCAATTGCGCGAGACGCCCGCGCTCGGCGTCTATCCGCCGTTGATCGAAGCCCTGGCGCCAGCCGATCCGGCCTCGACGCGCACGCGCCACCGCGTCACCCTGACGTTGCAGCCACGCGTCCGCGGCGAGCTGGAACTGCCGGCGCTGAACCTGCCGTGGTACGACCCGGTGCGGGAACGACTCGACCGCCGCGTGGTGGCGGCGCAGTCGATCAGCGTTTTCGATCCGCGCCTGCAGACCGCGGGCCGCGTGGGCGCCGGGCTTATCGGCCTGGCGCTGCTGGGGGTGCTGGGCCGACTGCTGTTGCGGGCATTGCGCTGGCGGCTACAGCGGCGGCGAGGTCTGCAGGCCATTCGTCAGGCGCAGGACGCCGCGCAGCTGATGCAGGCGGTGCGCCGGTTTTCCCTGCTTGGGAACGCGCCCGCACCCAGCCTGGGCGCCTGGCTGGACCGCCTGCAGCAGGAAACGGGCGACCTGGCCGCGGCGGACGCGGTGCGCCGGCTGGAGCAGCAGCAGTTCGGTCTTGCGCCCGCCGATCTGCCGGCGCTGCGGCAGGCATTCGTCGACGCGCTGGCGCGGGTGCGACCGCGCCGCCCGAGCGCCTGACGCGCCACCCGTCAAAAAAACGGACGCAAAAAAAGGGGCGCGAGGCCCCTTTTCTTGTGCTGCGGTTTCAGTTCAGGACACGCCGCCCTTGTAGCCTGCGATACCGGGGTTGGACTTGCCGACACCAACGATCTTGGGTTCATTCAGCTTCAGACCCTTGATCACTTTCTTGTCGCGCAGGTAGGTGGCGACGACATCCCAGATCGGCTCGCCGTCGGCGCCTTCAGCCACCGGCGCCCAGCCTGCAACCTTGTAGGTCTTGTTGGCCATCACTGGCTTGCCCTTGATGGTCATGCTGTTGATCCGGCTACCGATTTTGGCGTTGGGCGCGATGGTGTACTCGATGCCGCCCACGCGCACCATGTCGCCACCCTGCTGGTAGTAGGGGTCGGCATTGAACAGGTTGTCGGCGACGTCTTCCATGATGACCTTGATCATCTCGCCGCTCATATTGGTGAGCGTGGTCTGCGGGTAGGTGATCGCGGTCTGGTCCATCAGGCGTTCCATCGTGATGGGGTCGCCCGGCAGCAGCGTGGTGCCCCAGCGGAAGCCCGGCGAAAACGCAGCGTCTGCCCCCTTGACGTCCATCATCGCGTCGACCAGCAACTGGTCCCAGGTGCCGTTGAAGTTGCCGCGGCGGTAGAGGAAGTCGTCGGTGACGGCGAGCGTTTCGTTGAGTTTCTTCTCGTAGGGCGCGCGCACTTTCTTGATGTAGGCGTCCATCGCCGGATCGGCCGGCAGCAGGTTGGAGAACACCGGCAGCAGACGGTATTTGAAGCTTTGCACCTTGCCGCCGCGCACGTCGAAGTCCATCACGCCGAGGAACTTGCCATTGGAGCCCGCGTTGGTGACCAGCGTGACGCCCTTGGCGTTCTTGACCTTGACCGGCTGCGGCACGCCGTCGTGGGTGTGGCCGCCGAAGATGGCGTCGATGCCGGTGACGCGGCTGGCCATCTTGAGATCGACGTCCATGCCGTTGTGCGACAGCACCACGACCACCTTGGCGCCCTTCGCGCGTGCGTCATCGACCCATTTCTGCATGTTGTCGTCGCGGATGCCGAAGCTCCAGTCCGGCACCATCCAGCGGGGGTTGGCGATCGGCGTGTAGGGGAAGGCCTGACCGACGATGGCGATTTTTACGCCGCCCATTTCCTTCATGGTATAGGGCTTGAACACCTGGTCGCCGAAATCGTTGGTGATGACGTTCTGCGCGACGAAATCGATGTTGGCTTTCTTGAAATCCTTGTTGACGATTTCCATCACCCGCTCGGCGCCAAAGGTCGATTCCCAGTGCGGGGTCATGACGTTGACGCCCAGCTGGATGCAGGCATCGACCATGTCCTGCGCATCGGTCCACAGCGAGGTGGCCGAGCCCTGCCAGGTGTCGCCGCCGTCCAGCAGCAGTGCGCCCGGGCGCTGCGCGCGAATCTTGTCGACCAGGGTTTTCAGGTGGGCGAAGCCGCCAACCTTGCCGTAGACCTTGGCGGCCTCGGTGAAATCGAGGTAGGTGAAAGCATGGGCCTCGGCCGAGCCGGGCTTGATGCCGTATTGTTTCAGTAGGTGGTGGCCGACCAGGTGGGGCACCTTGCCGTACGCGTCGCCGACGCCCAGGTTGACGTTGGGCTCGCGGAACCACACCGGCAGCAACTGGGCGTGGCAATCGGTGAAATGCATGAACGAGACGTTGCCATGACGGGGCACATCGTAGAAGTTGGCCGGGGCGTTGCCCGCCAAGGCGGACTTGCTGTCAATTGCCATGCCTGACGCAGCGGCGACGGCCAGCAATTGCAGAAATTCGCGACGGTTCATATGCATGGGGGGGTCTCCTGAAAACGAATGAAAATTGGTTTTATGTATTGTCGGTGTTGCCGGTATACCCGTAAATAGTAGCTCCAGCTCAGCAATCCGGGTTAATTAGAGTGCGAACCAAAAAGAAAAAGCCCGGTCGCCCGGGCTTTTTCCAGCTGGGCGACCGCTTACTTGCGGAACACCGAGGCTTTCATCGGCAGCCCGTTGGACAACGCGGAGTGGAAGTACTCCAGGTTGTTCATCGTGGTGCTGCCCTGGCCCGGGGCGACTGCGCGAACCGATTTGTAGCAACCCACATAGCGTTCCTGCAGCAACACCAGGTTGTCGCCACCGCGGAACACCGGCCAGTGCACTGCATGGCCAATGACGGGCGAGATCAGCTCGGAACGCAGCTTGACGCCGCCGTTCTGCACGTGGCAGTTGGCGCAGGCGAAGTTGAGCTGGCCCTTGCGGGTATAAAAGCTCTTCTTGCCGTCGTTATACGCTGCCAGGGCCTTGGGGCCTTCGACCTTGACGTTCATCAGCATGCCGTCGGACAGGGTGCGCATGTAGGCCGTCAGGAAGCCCATGGTTGTGTCGTCGCCGACCTTGTAGGCCGCTTCGCCATTGGCGACGCGGCAGTCATTGATGGCGTCAATCAGCGTCACGACCTTGCCTTTGGCTTCGTCGAACATCGGGTAGTTGCCCGCGATCATCTTGCCGCCGTTGGGCAGGCAGTCAGCGTAGGTCTTGCCGTTCTTGAACGGGGTTTCCCACATTTTGCGGCCGGCCTCGACCTTCGAGTCGAAAGGCGGAAACTCCATGATGGCGTCGTACTGCGCCTTGGCGTCGGGCTCGAACGCCAGCGCACCGTAGACATAATCCTCAAGCTTGATGTTGGGATACTTGTCCGTGTAGTACTTGACCAATTCCTGACGGTCCTTCTCGGGCGAAGCGTATGCCGTGGCAGCGCCCAGGGCGATGCCCAGACCGACCATTCCCGTCAGCAGTTTCGTAATGATTTGTTGTTTCATGCCGTCCTCCAGAAACCTGATGAATAAAGCGGGAGCGGGGCGTCGCGCCCCGCCCGTTTACTGCCGTCTCAGCCGATGGTGGCTTCGGCGCTGTTTTTGTCGCCCTTGTTGTCGACCCAGCTGACGACGACCTTGTCGCCGGCCTTGGGGCCCTTGACCTTGAAGCCGAGGTAGGGGTTGCGCGACACGGCGG
>Ga0180009_10001549_pt1 | contig 28070 bp, 26 predicted proteins | sample OS_PC_MetaG_FD_123537 | JGI IMG/M metagenome (GOLD analysis project Ga0180009, IMG submission 123537) | Groundwater microbial communities from the Aspo Hard Rock Laboratory (HRL) deep subsurface site, Sweden - OS_PC_MetaG | ecosystem: Environmental > Aquatic > Deep subsurface > Groundwater... | reverse complement strand
TTGGGCGCGTATGAATGTAAAATTGTCTCGTCAACCGGAACCGGGAAGATGATCTGGTTTTTAGCGTTGTACTTTTCTGCTATTTCCTCGAATGATGAGGGCTTGTTTTTGACGAATTGAGGTTCGCTGTTCGCCAATGAGGCAGCCAGTGCATCAATGGCCATATCGTATGCTTCGTCAAAGTCTTTCCCAAATGTAAAGCAGCCTTGAACATCTGGAATTTCAACCTCTATGGCCCCCTTAATTTTTGCAAAAATCCCGTAATAGTGCTTTTTCATATTTTTGCCTCCTTTATACAAACCTTTTAAGACCTATTTGATACCGGCAGCCTTGAGGATCTTACCCGCTGTCCCTTTGGGGATATCCCCGGCGTGACGCGGGATCGTTGGAAACTCCTTCTTCTTCCATATTTCATGACGTCCGCCTGCCTGTTTCTCTAATCCAGCCTTTTTCAGAATCTTTGTTAATTCCTGCTTTGTCATGTTTTTCTATAGGTGCTTGCTTGTCTAAATAATATGTGGATATCCACACAATGTCAAGAGAAAATACTTTTCCGGGGACTAAAACTGGAAGGTGATGTTCAGCTTCCCCTGTATTGGTTTTTTCAATTGATTCTAGTGAGAATCTTGATTGGAAAGAATACAGGTAGGGAAAATATCGGAGAGCAGCTAGCACTGGCTGTTGAAAATGTCCGCAGAGTGTCCGTGAGGGAAAAACCGTCAAAACTTGCTGATCATTTACAGGTTTGAAAAAGGTTTAAGTCCTTTATTAATAAGTGGTTGGAGCCGGTACCAAAAAGCATATGTAATAAACTGTAATAATAAAATATAACAAATGTTATTTAGATTAAATACCAACAAAAATACCAACAAATTTCATTTTGCCTTGTCTTTTTTAATTTCATTGACTCAATTTTAAGCCTTGCATCTCACGAGCAACAGCTTTGGCAAATTCGGAAGTATCAATATTCGGTATTGTTTTATTACGAGGCAACCCCAGCTTCTGAATCAACTCAATTTGCCTTGTCGGTTGAACTTCCCCATAACTGAAAAAAGTGGTCATCACCCGTTCATGGCCCAAATTCTGGCTCCATGCCTTAAATTCTTCGGGAGATTGGCAAAGTTTTTCTCCTAATGTCGCTAGGGTATCACGGAAACTATGTGGGTTAAAATAGGGTAAATCAGCCAAATAAAATGCCTCCTTAAATATTTTTCTTATTGCGGCGGCGCTGCTCCAGTGCTCGCAGGAAAGCCCCGCTACTTGGAAGTTATTGTCACCCCCTAAGCTCATTTTTGTTTTAGGAAATAACGGAGCGTCATTCCCCATAAAAAGATCATTTCTCAAGTATTCAACCCAACGCGCAACAATTTCTCGAACATCATCACCGACGGGGAAAAAACAGGTAGTAAAACTCTTGCTGAATTTGGTGTTTACCTCCCTGGCATCCTGATAGACGGTCCCGGCTTTTAAATCAATGTGTTTTAACTTCATCGAAGCAACAGCACTATCCCTTGCACCGGTTAACAAGATGAAAGCGATCAAGGCTCTGTCTCTCTTCTCAATAGCCGAGCTGTTCGGCATTATGGATAATACATGCTTGATCTGTTCAATACTTGCTACTGGCTTTTGGCGTTTTGCCTTTGCAGTACGCGCCTCCTTCTCGGAGAGATTAAAATATTCAGCGTCTGAGTATTTTATGCGTGATTTATAGCCAGTTTCCTGTGATAACCACTCAACAAAGGTTTTTAGATGCCTGACCGTTCCATTCATTGTTGCCAGGCTTAATGGTTTACCTGTTTTATGGTGCTTTTGGTTGGCGAGATATTTTTTAAACCCAATCGCTTGTTCAAAATGAAATGCCTTAAAATCTTTATATTTGTTGTATAGCTCAAAGCGGGAAATTGCTTTGGCGACGGCATCAATTGAAGCTTCATTTTGGCCTTTAGCCTGCTTCAAAAAAGTCAGATATTTACGTTTAATTCGTTCGTTGTTCTCGTTGTATTTTTTCATGGTTTTAGCTCACTTTTTAAAGTCACTGTTTAAGAGAGGGTTGGAACTATCGTTTATCCTTGGCTCTGTTATTGTTGCCCTATGTTGAACCACAATCGGAGACAAGGCACCCTGTAATCCAATTGTTGGATCATATCTTGTTATCCCCAAGGCAATACCGTACCTAAAAATCTGACTGCATAACATTTTGAGACGGTGGGCTGTTTCTATTGTTCCTCGTTTTTCCACCCTTTGCACTAAAGCAAGAATGTCTTGAGCCTCGATTTCTTCGATCGGCAAAGATCCAATCCAAGGAAGAATATGTTTATCCAGTTTTGCTTGGGTATGTTTTTGGGTTGATGCAACCCATCTAGCAGAATTTTTAGAAATCCATTCTGAGGCAATGCCTTCAAAAGTGATGGCTTTAGTAGCGGTTACAGCCTTTCGTCTATCTGCCTGCTTCTTCTGACTAGGGTCAATATTTTGTTCAAGCAATTTTTTAGAAGCTTCACGCTTCTCCCTAGCGTCTTTTAATGACACTTGAGGGTAGACACCAAGGGCTAATGTTTTTTGTTTTGCTCCAAAACGGTAGTTCATTCGCCAGTATTTCCCCATTGGTGATACCTGCAAATAAAGACTACCTCCATCGGACAAACGTATTTGTTTTTTTCCTTCAGGAACCTTTGCAGCTTTGATTTTAGCATCAGACAATTTCATTTTGCCCCCCAGCTCATCAGCTCAAATTTGTTGGTATTTTTTATTTAGGAATGTAGCCAAACAGGAATATACCAACAAAAATACCAGCAGTTTTTTGGTATTTTTTAGGAAATTATAGGATGTAATAGGATTTAGAGCAATAAAAAAGACCCATATCCACGGGGGTTATGAGTCTTTTTAGAACTAACTGAAATTTATTTTTGGTACCTGGAGCCGGAATCGAACCGGCACGCCCTTGCGGGCACAAGATTTTAAGTCTTGAGCGTCTACCAATTCCGCCATCCAGGCTGGCTGGGGTGGTGCTGACCGGGGGTCGGTGGGAGTTTGGAGGCGACAATCGGAGTCGAACCGATCTGAAAGGTTTTGCAGACCTCTGCCTAACCGCTTGGCTATGTCGCCTTCAATGGCAAGTGCTTTCCTGTGTCTACCAAAGCAAGTGATTGTGGTAGCAGTGAATGTCCCGGCCTGATGTTATCAATCTATTGTTAATCTATCGGGCTAATGAAACCGTGTCAAGATCAAAAAGGGAGTCACCACTGTCGGAATCAACGGTCAACCGGAGTATTTCCGGAGCACATATTCCGACAAACCATGCTGCCCCGGGGCAGGGCACAACGAAGCATGAGAATGATATCTCGATGCTGATCCGCGACTGAAACAGCTTCATACCAGACACTCTGTCAGGATTGTGAAGTGATATTCTCATACAAACCGTTGTGTGAATAACCTTTAACAATGGGACAGCAGGTTTTGTTCCGGGGGTTGGAAAGGGCACATTTCTGCTTGACACAAAATCAATCATACACGACAATACCCTTTATCAACGCAAACTTATCCACGTTCGAGCGAGCATGGTGGAATTGGTAGACACGCAGTCTTGAGGGGGCTGTGGCCCTAGGCCGTGAGAGTTCGATTCTCTCTGCTCGCACCAAAAAATCTCTCCCCCTGGTTCTTAAAATTTCTGTTGATTCAGCTGATGAATCACACTAAGAGTTTTTTTTCTGGAATCATACTGGCGGGCACTCTTCTGTTCTGCGCAGCGCGTCTTTTTGCGGCGGAGCTGGTTCTTGATGACGAAGCGGTCTATCGATACGCCATGCATCTATACCGCAACGGGGAGTACTACCGGGCAGTTTCCGAATACCAGCGGCTGCTGCATTATTTCCCTGACAGTCGGTTCACCGGTGATGTCCAACTTCAGATCGGGCGGTCGTATATGGCAGGCGGACGGACGGAGGATGCTATCACTTTCTGGGAAAAACAACTGGACGAAGAATCTGCGGACAGCAACCGGCAGAATCGCCTTAAAATCCTCTATGGTATCTCTCTTCTCGACCTGGATCTTTCGAATGCTTTCCGTTTGCGACGCAGGCATATTGAGCAGGCGATGACGACTCTGGCTGAGGTCAACCCGTTGAATGGAGAGGGACAACAGATACAGGCGTTTGTGCGGGACTGGTCTTCGCGACCGGAGCCGGAAACCAAATCTCCCTGGGTGGCGGGAACCCTGTCCGCTGTCATACCCGGTTCCGGCAGCTTTTACACCGGGCGTTACCTCGAGGGAACCTATGCTTTTTTTCTGACCAGCCTGTTCTGGCTGGCCACGGTGGATGCCATTGCCAGTGAAGACCGGGCGTTGACCGGGTTGTTCGGGTTTTTTACACTGGCTTTTTATGGCGGGAATATCTATACGGCTGTCAACAGTGCGCACAAGTACAATGATCAGCTGGAGAGCGACGACCTGCAGCGGCTGAGAAGACGATACGGGGTCTGGTTTATCCCGGAGACCGACCGGCGCGCAGGGCGTTTTTAACAGTAACAGGCAATATTTGAGATGCAGACGATACAGGAAGCGGAAAAACAGATTATCGAGGAAGAAACATACAATCTTCAGCGACTGCAGAGTTTCTCTCCGGTGGTGGAGCACTCCAAGAGCCGGGAGGATATCCTGGAGCAGATGGCAACGATCAGCGAGCAGATTCCCGAAGCCAGCGAGGACGATCTGAGCAAGTTGAATGAACAGCTGGTGCGCCTGAACATCCTGCTGACCCAGGAGGAGCAGGTGAACGAGGATGGGGTGAATCTGAACAACCCCTATTTTGCCCATATTCGTCTGAAGGAAAAGGGAAGAACAAGGAATCTCTACGTGGGAAACCAGGTTTACCAGACTCCCGACTTTCAAATACAGATCATCGACTGGAAGGTGTCGCCCATCGCCATGATCTATTTTCTCTATGAAGAGGGTGACGAATTCGAAGAGGAGATCGATGGTCGTTTGTTTGAAGGCGAGATAGAACTCAAACGGATCATCAAGGTGACAAACGGCGAACTGGTGCGGATAAGCCAGGGGGACATGTTACTGGTCAAAGAGGATGACGGCGAGTGGCATCAGTATGTCGAACAGCGCTACCTGCTCAAGGGCGGTGCGACCTCTGCAAGTCGGCCTGGCAGCTCAAAAGCGGTGGATCCAAAACTGGGACTGGACCGACAGGGGAATATCCGCAAGGACAAACTCCTGCCGGAGATAACAGCCCTGATTGATCCGGACCAGTTTGCGCTGATTACGCGACCGGAAAGCGGCTTTGTCGTTATTCAGGGAACGGCCGGTTCCGGTAAGACGACGGTCGCGCTTCACCGGGTTGCCTGGCTGTATTTTCGGGACCCAAAACGGTTCAACCCCGAGACCATGATGGTCATGGTATTTAACAAAGCCCTGGCCACCTATATATCAAAGGTCCTGCCCTCACTGGGGGTTCATAATGTTCGTACCGAAGTGTTTGAAGACTGGGCAGCCCAGTATCGGCAGCGGCTGTTTCAAAACCGTCTGCCCAGGTACTACTCGGACCTGACGCCGGTCAGCGTTATCCGCTTCAAAAAACATCCGGCCCTGCTGCAGATTATGAAGGCGTTTATTGCAGAGAAAAACCAGCAGTTTGATACGGCCCTGGCAAGTCTGCTGGATCGGAAAGGGATCCGGGATTTTCCCTTGGCGCGGCTGCAGCGCATGCCTTTCATCTCCCGACTCTACACCCTCTACGAGTGGATTGAAGGCAACAACACCTTCAATGGGACGGCTTTCCGCTATGGGGTCGAAGTCTCCAGCCACATGCAGCGGTTGATTATTCAATCTATCGATCCGGAAAAGCCCCGGATGGAGATGGTGATCCAGCTGTGGGAGGAACTCTTCACCAACTTCGACTATCTGCGCAAACGCTTCAAGGAACTGGCAGGGAACGATCTCAGCGATGCGGAGCTCACGGAGGTGAGGGACTGGATGAAAACCCAGTATATCAAGCGGCTCAGCCTGGGGGAGGTGGAAAAAACCGACCTGTTTGAGATCTTCACCGGGAAAGAAAAAAAGCCCAGCGAGATGCCCACCCTGGATTACGAGGACGATCCGATTCTGCTCTTTTTTTATCAGCATCTGTTCAAGGAGATCGTCAATTCAGGTGGAAGAAGCCTGGAACTCAGCCATCTCATGGTGGACGAAGTTCAGGACTTGAGCCCGGTGGAACTGGCAGTGTTGCTCAAAACCCTGCGACAGCCCCCCAGCATCACTCTGGCCGGGGATGTCAACCAGAAGATGGTCGAACAGAGTGGCTTTATGGATTGGGAACGGATGTTTGAAAGCCTCGGCCTGAAGGGGGAAAAGGTTTCCACCCTGACGGTCAGCTACCGCTCCACCTATGAAATCATGGAGTTCTCCCTCGAGTTGCTGGGTAACCTGGCCAGTACCAGGGAGTTCAAGGCCATGCGTCAGGGACCACCCGTTGAATTGTTTCATTTTTCCAGCCAGGGGGAGCTGGTATATTTTCTGGGCAAGAGCCTCAAGGATCTGTTAATCATCGAGCCGATTGCCAGCATCGCCCTGATCTGCCTGAATCCTGAAGATGCAATCCAGTATTACCAGATGCTGGATAAGATGGATCTGAACAATCTGCGACTGATCAGTGACCAGGATTTTTCATTCACCCCCGGTATTGATGTGACTGATATCAAACAGGTCAAGGGGCTTGAATTTGACTATGTGGTGATGCTGGATGTGGACAAGGAACACTATCCGGATAACAATTACTCCCGGTACCTGTTGCATATCGGTTCAACCCGGGCTGCCCATCAACTCTGGCTGATGAACTGCGGGGATCCATCACCTGTTTTGCCGGTGTCACTTCTGACCCGGATGATCCAATAGCCTCCCAGAATCATCCACCCGCTGATCCTGGTTCAACAATATTGCAGTGTTTCATGAATAATTTCAGGGGTAAATTTTTTCCGGAGTCACCAGCCCCATTTTCTCACTTGACAAGATCCCTCAGGATTCATACACTTTCTGTATGATGTGCCAAGGTGGCGGAATTGGTAGACGCGCACGGTTCAGGTCCGTGTGAGCTAACGCTCTTAGGAGTTCGACTCTCCTCCTTGGTACCAGCTTCAATGCTTGCCTGACGCCAAAGCAACACTCCCCGGCACTCTTCGCGCATTGCCACTCCAGACATTGATTGGACAACGTTTTTTTGGTAGATCAATAATTTGGATCTTTTTTTGCACTACGAATGCTGACAATTTTTTTTGAACTTTAAACCCTCGATTGCATAAAAGAGATTTTCTGTTGTCAGTTGAGGCGGTTAGCTGACTGGATACGATGGCAAAAAAGAACATTTGGGCAATTGCTGGCGGTAAAGGAGGGGTCGGCAAGAGTTTCCTCTGTAGTAATTTAAGTATTGATCTTGCCCAGCGGGGTAACAGTGTCGTGCTGATCGATGCGGATTTCGGTGGTCCCAATCTTCATACCTTCATGGGGATCTCCACCTCCATTATCAGCGTCTCGGATTTTATCAAAAGCGACAAGTTGCATCTGGATGACATTCTCTTACCGACCGGTATCCCCAATCTGAAACTGGCCAGCGGCGCCCAGGATGTTCTGGGTATGGCCAACCTGAATATAATCCAGCAGAACAAGCTGATCAAAGCGCTCACCTCCCTGAATGTGGATTACGTCCTGATCGATCTGGGTGCCGGGACAACTGCCTACACCCTGGATCTGTTTCTGACAGCGGATAAGGGCGTACTGGTGACAGCACCTGAGCCGACTTCGGTTGAAAATACTTATCGCTTTGTCAAATCGGCCTTTTACCGAAAACTGAAGACCGTGGTGCGGCATCCGGGTGTCAAATCTTTTCTGGAACGGATAACGGACAACAAGGATGAAGAAAACCCGCGAACACCTGCCGATCTTGTCACCGAAATTTCTGATATCAGTGCGCAGGCTGGTGAAACCTTGAAGTACGAGCTGTCCAGATTTAACCCGAAGCTGGTGCTGAACCAGGTTCGAACACCAACGGATGTGCGGATCGGATTCTCCATGGGCCAGGCCTGCAAAAAGTATTTCGGGGTTGATATTGGCTATGTTGGATTTGTGGAACATGACAATACGGTTATTCAATCCATCCGGCAGCGCAGACCGTTGATGATTTCGGCACCCCACTCCAATGCCGCCACCTCCATTATTAAAATCGCACAGAATATCCGGCAGGATTATCATCTCGTCAATACCAACTGATTCCCCGGCAGTCTGTCACAAGAATTTAATGTCAATCTGACCATTCAGGATTTTATGTCATACCGGCTGATGGCCGCGGTATGTCAGCTGCTCAATATCCTGTCCTTCCGGCTGGATGATCTCATTGTCCGGCATTCAAACGTTGACCCGGTCATGGGGTGTTCCGCCCTGATGCTGAAAACAGACCAGGGGAGGCCATTTTCCTGAATTGTCAAACTGCCTGACTCCGGCTATAATTATGTTATAGAGAAGTTAAAAACGGGGGATAGCTGAATCCTTGCATATCCCCCGGGTGTGATTGTTTTTGGCTCGTTGTACCGGGCCTGTTGATTGGTAATCACATGATCGACGGTATTTGACCCCTTTCGCTGGCTTATTTCAGTGGACCCGTTAAAAAGACACGTGCTGAACCTGTCGTTGTCAACCAGGAAAAACCAAAATGGCTTTATTAAAAATCTTGACCTATCCAGATCCCTTTTTGAAAAAAGTCGCCCAACCGGTGACTGTATTTAATGAAGCACTGGAAACACTTGTGCAGGACATGGCCTTTACGATGTACGCTGAGCCCGGGATTGGTCTGGCTGCAACCCAGGTCGGCGAGGATAAGCGTCTGTTTGTGATGGATGTTTTTTATAACAGGGAGGACCCGGAATCGAAAAAACAACCGGTTGCCGTGATCAACCCTGAAATAATTCAGGCCGAGGGTGAAAGTTGTGTCGAAGAGGGGTGCCTGTCTGTGCCCGAATTCCGGGCGGAGGTGAAGCGTTCTGCCGAAATTGTGCTGCGTTTTCAGGATTTGCAGCAGGAGGTCCATGAAATGAAAGCGGAGGGTCTGCTGGCGATCTGCATCCAGCACGAGCTGGATCACCTGAATGGCAGGCTTTTCATTGACCTTTTACCGCCATTAAAACGCCGCATCATTCAAACCAAGCTCAAAAAGCGAGCGTCCGAGCAGAGTAAGGCTGGATGAGTCGTCAAATCGGTTTTCTCCTCTGCCTGTTTCTCCTGATTTCAGAAAATGCGCCCGCAGCCGAATGGCAGCGGATGCGGATCAATGACCGGCTGGTAATTCGGGTGGAGATCGTCACAACTCCCCGAGAGCAGTCCCTGGGTATGGGTGGACGTGACCGTTTTCCAGAAGGAACCGGGATGCTGTTTGTATACACCAGTCCGGGAGAGCGCATCTTCTGGATGAAACGCATGCGCATCCCGATAGATATTGTCTGGATCCGTTACGGAAAAATCGTCTTTATACAGCCCCGGATTCCCCCGCCATCGCCCATGCTGAATGACAGATTTTTGAAACGATACGGCAATGGAATCACCGCCGACATGGTCCTGGAACTCCCTGCCGGCTATACTGAAAAACACGCTATAACACCGGGTCAGTCGATCCGGATGATACCCTAGTCAGATAATCTGATGGACAGGACTGAACTTGGCATTGATGAGGCGGGACGCGGACCGGTACTGGGGCCAATGGTCATGGCCGGGGTGCTGGTTCCCCAAAGCGGGCAGGCCTTGCTGGAAAGCTGGGGGGTGAAAGATTCAAAAAGTTTCGGTAGCTCTGCCAGGGGTCAGGAGAGGCGAAAGGAGCTGGCCGCCCGGATCATGGCCTCTTATCGCTGCGAACTGATTATTCTGTCAGCGGAAACCATCGATACCTACGTCAGGGAGCACGCACTCAATCGGCTCGAACAGGAAACGGCCCGGAAAATCATGTCAGCAATGCCTGCCAACGGCGTCATCCTGGATGGGGCCTCTCTTTTCAAACCCCTGCTGGACAAAACGGTTCGGGCGCTGAATAAGGCGGATCAAACCCATCTCAGTGTTGCTGCGGCCTCGATTCTGGCTAAATGGAAGCGGGATTCGCTTTTCAAGCAGCTGTGTCGCCCTTTTCTTGGCGCGTTTGGAGAAATACAGGGAGGGGGCTATGCCAATTCGAAAACACTGGCTTTTGTGGAGTGGCATCTTAAAACCCGGGGTGAGCTACCGCCCTTTTACCGCAAAAGCTACCGCTGGAAGGCCCTTGGCCTGGATTAATTCTTCTCCTTGGGTCGCTTGTCTTCGTCAGCCATCCCGGTATTTTTGATCACGGGTTCGCTTCCCCTGCTTCGTTCGTTGTTGCTGATGAAAAAGAGATAGCCGCTGACAACGACGATCGCGCTGGCCAGTGCCGCCAGGAATTTCAAAAACAGTTTAACGACCCTGAAAGGTATTAGTTTGATTGAGAATTTCAGCATAATGAGTTGTGGTCTCGGTTGAGACGCATTGAAGAAATCCGTTAAATTCCGATTCTCTTTCGAAAAATTTTATAGGAGTCAACCCCATTCTAGCAAGTTTTTATACTTGCATCTACTCGGGGTTATCTCCTGGGCACGTATCATCAGTTGAACTGAACTCAAGGGATAACGAACGGGGATCTGATGTTCTGTCCCGGATAGAGGAACACCGTTTGTCGATTTACTTTTAATAATTATAGGGTTATACTGAATGACAAATCGAAAAGACCGGAAAATGGATTGGAGAGAGAAGTGTCAATCCTTGCATTCAGGTTGGGGAACCGGCCTTTCGTGATTGAAAAGGAAGATTAGTTAAAAAAAGGTTGCCAGATTGCTGTAATTAAAGTAATTAAACCCCAGTAACCAAAGGTGCCCTGATCGACCGGCCCAATCACTTTTTTCTGTATTAGTCTGATTGTTAAACATTTTTTGAAAAGTAGATATGGATTCTAAAATACTTCGAAGTTCACAGGTTGTGTTTGTTTTATTGATCACTTTGCTGTTTTTAGCCAGCTGCACGCCGCAGCCGCCTGTCAAGCCCTGGGACAGCAGGCTCCTGAACCAGATTCAACTCAGTTTTACAGATGCCGATACAGATCCGAACCAGATCGCCGGTGATGTGCTCCTGAAACTGAACAATGCCCCCAAGCCAACCGGAATTGATCAGTATGTTCTGTATTGGGGTGGGACAGCCAGCGATTCCAGCAAAGGGGATAAGATCGCTGAGGTCTCCATCAATATCACGGGTGATCTGCTGACGACGATTCCTCAGGATACACCGATTCCAGCCAGTCGAAACAGCTATTTTCTGCTCTATGTGAAAAATGCCGGCGGCGAATTGTATAGCGGAATCAATACCCAGGTGACTGATGAAACGCAGTCAGAAGCTGAAAAAGCAGCTGCCAGAGAAGCTGCTGAAGCAGCCAGGATGGAAGAAGCTAAAAAAGCCGCAGAAGCCGTAAAAATAGCTGAAGCTGCCAAGATGGAAGAGCAGAAGAAGGCTGAAGAGGCTGCCCAGATGGAAGAGGCCAAGAAAATGGAAGAGGCCAAGAAAATGGAAGAGGCAGCCAAGGTGAAGGAAGCTGAAGTCAAGATGAAGGAGGCTGAAGCCGTGAAAGCGGTTGAAGAGGCTAAGACTGCCACGCTCAGAGCCATTGTGATCGAAAATGTCCTTTTTGACTTTGACAAGTCGGATCTCAAACCAGAGTTCAAGACGAAACTGGACAATGCCTTTGCGGATGTTGCAGACAAGGATCAGATCAAACTGATTATTTCAGGTCATGCGGATGAACGCGGATCCAACGAATATAATCTGGCCCTGGGCGAAAGAAGGGCTTTCGCCGTTAAGCGCTACCTGATCAGCCTGGGTCTGCTGGAAGAGAATATATCAGTGATCTCTTATGGTGAGGAAAAACCGGTCGATCCACGGCATAATGAGAGTGCCTGGGCAAAGAACCGTCGAGCGGAATCCGATATCAAAGAGTAGTAGCGTAGTTCAGTTGGAGATGGTTTCTGGTTGGGGGGCAAACAGAAACCATCTGACCCGGATCTCATCCAGTCGGTAGAATGACGGTGGTTTTTTCTGCCGTGTATCTCAACCGACCGGTTCAGGCCGGATAGCGCGATGCAGAGCCTGGAAGCCGGTTTTCGGCCGGCTACCGGCACAAAAAGAAAAGCGTCTCTGGGAAACAAAGAAACGCTGGGTTATCGAAGCGCGGGCGTTTTTTTAGCTCCTTGAGCCCTGCCAAAATCATCAGCATACCTCTCAATATCGTCTTCACTGATAAAACTGCCCATCTGAACCTCAATCAATTCAAGTGCTGTTTTACCGGGGTTGGTCAGCCGGTGGAGCATGGTTTTGGGGATAAAGGTGGATTCGTTCTCAGTCAGGTAGAAGGTCTCATCGCCCCGGATGACTTCAGCTGTGCCCGCAATGACCACCCAGTGTTCATTGCGATGAAAGTGGCGTTGCAGCGAGATCCGCTGTTCCGGCAGAACGGTGATGGTCCTGATCTGGTATCCGGTGCCTTCTGAAAGCACGGAGGACTTCCCCCAGGGTCGGACAACGGTTGTATGGAACTTATACTCAAAACGGTCTTCCCTTTTCAGGGTTTCCACCAGTTTTTTGACATCCTGGGATCGTTTCAGATCGCAGGCCAGCAAGGCATCATGCGTTTCAATAATGATCAGATTGCTCAGCCCCACACAGGTAATCAGTCTTTTATCTGAGAAAATGAGGCAGTTTTCACTGTCCTGAAGGATGACATTTCCCCGGGTGACGTTGCCCTGACTGTCTTTGACACTCTTCTGGTAGATGCTTTCCCAGCTTCCCAGATCATTCCACCCGACATCCATGGTCAGGACAGCCACCTTTTTTGACTGTTCCAGAATGGCGTAGTCAAAAGAATCGGGCTTGACTTTGTTGAAGATCTCTATCACCTCCTCCCTGTCCTGCAATGAATCCTTGGGATTTCCATTTTTAAAGAATACATCAACCATTTCCGGACAGTGCTTGCGGTACTCTTTTATCAGTGTTTCCGGCGTTGCCATGAAGATCCCGGCATTCCAGCTGTATTCACCGGAAGAGACAAACGTCTCTGCGCTTTTGAGATCCGGTTTTTCGGTGAATCGATCTACCTGATGTCCCGACTTCAGAGATTTACCGGCCTTGATATAGCCAAAACCGGTATCCGGACGATCCGGTTTAATACCGAACGTGACGATCCAGCCCTCCAGGGCCAGGGACTCCCCCTGTTTCAAATAGTCCAGAAACCGGCTGCTTTTTTGAATCAGATGATCGGCCGGTAAAATGACCAGTGGCTCTTTCCAGTTTTTTCTAGGAATGCGGGTGATGCCCCAGAGTATGGCGGGGGCTGTATTGAGACTTTTCGGTTCCAGGAGAATATTTTCAAGGGGATAGTCGGGCATTAACTGCTCGACCTGTCTGTGCAGTTCGATTTCATGTACCACTGACCCGACAATGTAGATGTTTTCCGGAGTGAAAACCGGAGAGAGCCGTCGGATGGTTTCCTGCAGCAACGATTCATGGGTGGATCCCAGGTTTAAAAACTGTTTGGGCGTCATGGTTCGGCTGAAGGGCCAGAGACGGCTGCCTGTCCCTCCAGCGAGTATCATGCCGATCATATTTTTTCGGCCTTTGGGGCTCATAGCATTAACTCCTGTGTCGGCTCAAACAGCGAGTGATTGATTTTAACCTTGACGGCTTTGAAACGAAGGTCAAAATTCGCTGAGTTGTAAACCTGATTCATTTCTATTGTGTCTAATTGAAATATAAAGGCATCTTTGTAGTCTGTTGGTGGATTGCGGTATATTTTCAGCAGGTTGATGGCAGTGGCTTTGCTGGTTCGAACCGAAACCCTGCTTTCAAAAAGGGGATTAATCTGAATCCGATCGACCCCCTTTTTTCCACTGTAGTATTCGGACTGGCTGGCAACACCGAGATAGCGATAGAACGCCCCCACTGAAAGCACCGGTGGTTCAAACACGACCGGTTGCCAGCGAATAGTCAGCACAAACTGGTTTTTATCTGATTGTAAGGGGTGTCCTGTCATTTCCGTGATATTGACTGCAACGGTATAGTAGCTGGAAACTTGTTGTTTGCGGTGTGCCAATTTCAGCTGGTCCAGGCGGCATTCGGAGAGGGAATTGGATCCAAAGGTACAGCCCAGAACCTCTTTGATCACATGTGTTGTGGCAACCTGACGGTTGCCCTTCAGATCAACGATCCCCATGAAAATCTGTTGAACCAGCTGAGGATGAAATAGAAAGACGGATTCGTAATTGCTCCAGAATTCAACAAATTCAACATCGGGATGAATGGGCGGCTGTGCCTCAGCTCTGAAAGGATAGATACCGGTGAATGTCAGGCAGCCCAGGAAAGTGCCAATCAGCAGCAGTCTGAACAGATGTGCGCGAACCCTTGTTGAAGCCATATGTCTGGTTGGTATGATGGATTGTGGACGGTTCCCCGACACCGCCGCTTGAAGGTCAGTGGTGCACTGTCTTGTGAAGCTTCGGATTCGGACCGGCGCCTGATTTCGGGGAAAACCCGCCAGGCGGAGTTGACCGGCCCTGCAATACCGGGTCGTTATTTCCGATAGCTTCTTACAAAATTATCGATGCCGTCCGTTTTCAATGCATTGGCTATCTCCAAGGCTTTCGTTCGCTTCTGATACGGTCCGGCAATGACGTGAAATGCTGTTTTCTTATGGTCATCGATCCGGAAAGGGATGTTATGGTACCGCTCAGAGAGCTGCCTTTTGAAGTTGTAAGCCCGTTGTTCCCCCTTGAAGACGGCTATCTGAACCACGACCTGTTTATAGGGGTCGAGACCCTTTGACGGATCATAGTTTTTGGGATATTGCAGAACCTTCAACGATACCTGTGCTGTTCCTTTATCCTCGAAGCCCAGTGTCTTTGCACCTTTCTGGGTTAGATCGATGATCCGGTTTTTCTTATAAGGTCCCCGGTCGTTTATCCGCACAACAGCAACCCGATTATTTTCAACGTTGGTCACCTGGACCCAGGTCCCCATGGGCAGAATTCGATGGGCGGCCGTCATCTGGTTCTGGTTGTACCGTTCCCCATTCGCCGTTTCCTTCCCGTGGAATCCGGGGCCATACCAGGAGGCATATCCAACCATCTGTTCACGGGATTCGCCTGCAGTGTCGACTGGGGCGGGTACTTCTGCAGTCGGGCTGACAGGATTGGCAAAATCCGGTTTAAACCCGTCATCATCCGCCACGAATTTTGGGGGTTGACGGCGGGTTATTTTTGCAGGTTGTTTTGAAAAATCGGGCTGAAATGACTCATCTTTGACGACATTTTTTGGCTGGGTGCCAGCCGGTTCGACTTCTGTTGCAGTTGCCACAGTCGATTGCGGCTGACCGGGGTTCTGTTTTTGAATAGGCTGCTGCCAGTTATCGGGTGTAAAAAATTGCCGATCCTTCTTGACGATTGCTGTTGGTTGGCGGTGGGCCGTACATCCCATCAGGAAAATCAAAAAAATCAGTATGGTCCAGTTTCTATTCATCATTGCATGTCTTCTGAATCAGTTTGATATTAAGCAGGACTGACATTTTCTGCTTCGGATGACTGTCCAGGTTAGCTATGCGAATATTTTGCCAAAATAGCGGATATCTGAAATCTTATTGGTTATTCAGCGTTTCATCAGGATTTGGGTGATTTCTTTGATTCGAAAGTTAATGGTATCGAGAATCAGGCCAATGGCGAAAAAGATCATGGAAACCAGTACCAGACCGGTCGCCAGGATGGCGGTCGGGAAATGAGTAATCAATCCGGTCCGAAAGAATTCTAAGATGGGAATTCCGCCCAGGATCAATCCACTGATGAGGAAGAACCAGCCAAAGAGACCGAAGAAAAACAGCGGTCGGTATGCCTTGGCGATATTCGCGATGGTCAGCAGCACCCGGAACCCGTCCCTGAACGTGTTGAGTTTGGAAACGGACCCTTCCGGTCGTTCTCTCAACTCGATGTCGATCTCCTGTATCTTGAACTGGTAATAGAGGGATTGAATCACCAGCTGGGTTTCAACCTCGAAACCCTTGGAGATAAGGGGGATGTTCTTGACAAAGTCCCGGTTGAAGACACGATAACCCGACATGATATCGGTCAGCTCGCTGTCAAATATACGGTTAACAAGCGTGACGACCAGGTAGTTGCCCAGCAGGTTCAAGGGTTTAAATGCCTCAGCGGCCGGTTTGTTGAGTCGGGTCCCGACGGTCATGTCCGCTTCCTCATCCAGGACAGGTCGCATGAGTTTATGAACAGACTCCGCCGGATAGGTGTCATCGCCGTCGACCATGACAAAAATATCGGCTTCAACTTTTTTGAACATCGATGCGATCACAAACCCTTTTCCCTGCCTTTTTTCCTTGATGACAATTGCATGGTTCCCTGCCGCAATTTCCGCTGTACGATCGGTGGAGTTGTTGTCAAAAACATAGATTTCTGCCTGGGGGAGTTCCCGTCGAAAATCCTCGATGACTTTTCCAATGGTAATCTCCTCGTTATAACAAGGAATTAAAATCGCTATCCGGGGGGTTGATGGTTTCATTGACCGTCCCAATTCTGGTTGTGCCTTTTCCGGCGGAGGCTGTTCATCGTTTTCGGATCTGTCTCATTATCCGTGCAGTATAGTCAAACAGTTCCTCAAGGTAAACCGCATAAATGAAATGCGTACCTGGAAAAGGCGGAATTACGGGGTTTAGGGAGAATAACCAAATGAAGAAATTGCCGTAATTCATTTCTTCAATTAGACTGACCCGAAAGACTGGAACTGGAAAAAACAGCAACGCCCGTTCCACTGGCAATAACCAAAGTATCGTGGTTGAAACAGGATATGTCGGAAACTTCTATTTTCTATCGTCACAGGCCTTTCCTGGTCCTGCTCTCACTTGTGACCGCCGTCCGGCTGTTTTTCGCGGTCTATCTGCAGCTGGGGGATGACGAAGCTTACTATTGGGAGTGGGGGCAACATCTGGACTGGAGCTACCTGGATCACCCGCCGGTGACTGCCTGGATCGGCTGGTTTTTCAGCTCGATTTTCGGCAACAACGAATTTGGGGTTCGCATCGGACCGATATTGATATCGGTGGCATTTCTGATTTTAATTTATGTGTTTACCCGTCGTTTGTATGGGGAAGAGCGGATTGCATTTCGGGCGGCGCTGCTGTTTTCCATTATTCCGCTATTCTCCGTCGGGAGTTTCATGCTGTTGCCGGATGCCCCGCTTTCTCTTTTCTGGCTGTTGGCGCTGGTTATATTTTACCGGATCATAGAGAGCCGGAATGGCAACCTCTGGTTTGCCCTGGGAGTGGTCTGGGGTCTGGGGATGTTGAGTAAATACAATATGTTTGCCCTGCCCGGGGGCGTCGGGCTCTTTCTGGTGCTGTCCGCGGAGAACCGCTACTGGTTCGGACGGTTAAAGACCTGGCTGGGTTTTTCGCTGGGACTGCTCATCTTTTCGCCTGTGATCATCTGGAATCTGCAGAGGGGGTTTCCCTCTTTTGCCTATCATCTGGTGGAGCGGAACAAGGGGTTCAGTTTCTCATGGGAACCACTGCAGATTTTTCTGGCTGGGCAGTTGGGGTATCTTTCGCCGCTGGTCTTTTTTGCCGCTCTGGTCGTACTTTTTCAACTCGGTAAAATGGCTCTGGTAGGAAAGGACCAGAAGGCCCTGTTCCTGTTTACCATGGCTGTACCCTACCTGCTGGTATTTTCCCTGGCCTGTGTGCTCTCACCGACTGCCAAACCCCACTGGCCGGCAATGGGCTACACGACGCTGTTCTGTGCGCTGCCCTGGTTCTGGGAAAAAAAATGGCGACTGCAGCGCTGGTGGATGAAAGCCGTGCATCCAGTGCCGGTCATTGCTTTATCCGCTGCCTTTACCCTGTTGCTGCTGACCCAGTCTATTTACCCGGTGATCAAAATGGAACCCCGTCTGGATATGACCAATGAGTTGTATGGCTGGCCGGAGGCCGGACGTCAAATCCAGGTGGAATATGATCGGCTTTCCCGGGAACACAGGACCGTAGTCTTTACCCGGCGATTGAACATGGCCGCCCCGGTCTGTTTTTATACCCCGGGTCATATCCCCGCCTATTCGATCACGGATGTGCATGAACAGTATGATATCTGGGGCAGGGGGACCCTGGCCGATCTTCCCAGGGGGTCCAGTGGTATTTACGTGGCGGACAGCCGCTACACACCGGGAAAACTGGAGCGGTATGGTTTCAAGCGCGTGGAGGCGCTGCCGCCGATTGAGGTTGTCAGGGCAGGAAGGGTTGTCAGACGCTTTTTCCTGTTTCGTCTGTTTGATTATCAAGGATAGATATCCAGGAATTTCATCTCTGAAGAGAAGATATGAAAGTAGATTTTATGCGAAAAGTGGACTTTTGGGTTGGGGTTCCGCTCTGTTTTTTCCTGTCGGTTTTTGTGATTCTGGTCCGTTTTTTTTCTGCGCGAAAAAATCTGCCCACCAAAAATGTTCTGTTCATCGAACTGTCCGAAATGGGCAGTGCCGTGCTGGTGGATCCGGCGATGAGAAAGATCAGGAAACAGATTTCGGCGAATCTGTTTTTTGTCATCTTCGAAAAAAATAAACCGAGTCTGAAGCTTTTGAATACGGTGCCGGAAGAGAATATATTCGGTATTCGGGAGAACTCGTTTTTCAACCTGGCAGTGGATGCCCTGCGATTTCTGGTCTGGACCCGCAGGCATAACATCGACACGGTTGTCGACCTGGAACTGTTTGCAAGGATGACGGCACTGCTGACCATTTTCAGTGGGGCGAAAAAACGGGTCGGGTTTCACGCTTTTCATAACGAAGGCCTCTACCGGGGGGCTTTTCTCACCCATAAGGTCAGTTACAACCCCCATATCCATATCGCCAAAAATTTTGTCGCGCTGGTGAATGCGGCCATGTCCGCAGAGCAGGAACTGCCCTTTTCCAAGATGGCGATTTCCGATGACGAGATCCGGCTGGAAAAGCTTGAGATCGAGGAAATACGGAAGGCTGCGATGCGGGTAAAAATCAAGGCGGTCAATTCTCTTTACGACCCTGCTGCCACCAAGCTGCTGGTGATCAATCCCAACGCCAGCGAACTGCTGATTCAGCGACGCTGGATGCCGGAACATTATACAGAGCTGATCCGGATGGTATTGAAGGCGAATCCGGATGTGATGGCGGTTATTACGGGTTCGCCCGGTGAACGGGAAGAGGCGGAAGCCCTGAGAAGCAGTGTCTCCAGTGAACGCTGCAGCAGCATTGCCGGGGAACTGGAGTTTCTGGAACTGCCGGTCTTATACGCTATTTCCCACTGCATGGTGACCAACGACTCGGGACCGGGACACTTCTCAGCGATTACCGATTTGCCGACGTTTGTGATTTTCGGTCCGGAAACACCCAGGTTGTATGGATCCCTGGGAAATTCCCGACCCATATACGCCAACCTGGCCTGTTCCCCCTGTGTCAGTGCGTTTAACCACCGCAAGACGCCCTGTAAGGATAACCAGTGTCTCAAGGTCATTAAACCCACGGATGTCTTTGAGATGATCCAACCGAGCCTGGCCTCGGGTACCATTATGAAGCTGTAAAACGATATCCCTGCTGACAGATGCGATGATTCTCTATAGGGGGCAGGCACCTGATACGGTAACCACTTGCAGAAATGCATTTACTGAAGGGCACCTTGGTTCATTAAAATTATCGAGCTTACCGCACCCCAATGGTTGATCCTTCAAGAAGCGCACGAGTCCATCCATGGAGCTCCTGGAAGCCATCCATGACTTCCAGGGGTCTTGAAACATCAACACTTTGATGCTGACTGAGTTCCAGTTAATCAAGGTGCCCTGAAGCTGTTTCAGTCAGGGTGGATATCGTTGGACGATGAACAAACTGAAAAATTGCATGGTCACAACAATTAAAAAACATTCGGGTCTGGTTGGGGTACTGGCAGTCGTTCTTTTGTCCCACTCCCTGCTGGCTGTGATACCACCCCTCTTTTCCGATGAGACCACTTTCTGGGAATGGTCGCGTCATCTGGATTTTGGCTACTATGCCCATCCACCCATGACAGGGTGGCTGATTGCGCTGGTGACGGGGATTTTCGGTACCTACCAGTATACAGTTCGTCTGACCTCCATCCTGCTGCACCTGGGAACCATCGGTCTGCTCTACTATCTGGCTCTGGAGGTAACTCGGGAGAAAAGGGCGGCGCTGCTCGCATCTATACTCTATGCCCTGCTACCGATTTCCCTTTTCCTGGGTACGGCCATCACAACAGACAGTCCACTGGTTTTTTTCTTTACGGCAGCGACCGTATTTGTGAGAAAAGCGATTATCGAGGAGCAGAAGCGGTTCTGGTATTACGCTGCCATTGCCTGCGGCGGGATGCTGCTGACAAAATTCATTGCAGTCCTGTTTTTCCCCGGTGTCTTTTTTTTCCTGCTGTTGCATCCGGGTTATCGACACCAGATTTTTTCAAAGGAGCCCTATCTCGCTTTTTCCCTTTCACTGCTGATCTTCTCGCCGTTTCTTTACTGGAACATGACCCATGACTGGCTGACCTTTCAGTTCAATCTGGTGCAACGGCAGAAAAGTCAGGGGTATAATCTGGAAAGACCTGTACGGTATGTCGCCGGGCAATTGCTGGCCGCTTCTCCCTTGGTTTTTGTCCTGCTGCTGGTGGCTCTGGCGGTCCTGTTGGTAAGGCTTACCCGCCAACCGGGCGGGCGGTATACAGGCCACAGTGATCGTCAATCGATACTGCTCCTGTTGAGCATGGTGGCGATTCCCCTCGCTTTTTACCTCCCGGTTTCCTTTTTTGCCGACGTGGGGGCCCATTACACGGCGATGCTGTATCCGGCGGCGTCCCTGCTGATTGTTGTCTGGTTAATGTTTGCAGGGGTGACAAAGGCTGGGGGTCTCGTCAAGAAGGCAAAATGGCTGTTTGGAGCGGCGGCCGTCTCTTCAGGCCTGATGTCGCTGGGTATGTTGATACTGATTATCTTCCCGAAAATGCTCCCTGACCGAATGATCTATACACCGGCATTATATGCCGATGCGCCACTGGTATCCCATTATTTTGGGTGGAAACAGGCGGGAGAGCGGATAGCGGAGATCCGGGAGGAATGGGCACAGCGCCCCGAAGGGCTGTTCATGACGTCAAAGGATTACGGCCTGGCATCGATGCTGGGATTCTACACCCCGGGTCACCCGCAGTTCTACCTGATGAATGTGGATAAAAACGTTGTGCATGGGAAAAGCTTTCTGCTGTGGGAGAAAGGGAAGAAAAAACTGGGTGCCAACACCATCTATGTCTCTGATACCCCTGACTCCTATCGTTCCAGACTGACAACATTCTTTAAAGAGATCAAACACCTGTCTCCGCTGGTGATCCGGGAAAAGGACGGGCGGATCTTGCGGATATTCTATTTCACTGTGGGGATACACTATCTGGGGGGCGAACCGGACAATCTGTCCCTGTGGTAAGAATCAATACCGGTCGCATTGACCGGTTGTCCCAGTCTTTGATCAACGGTCTCAACCATCATCGGCCATGCTGCTTTTTTTCTACATTGTAAAGGAACTGTTCTTCCCCTTTTTTCTGGCAACCGGGGTTATTTCGTCCATCATGCTGATGGATCAGATTTTTCAGTTCATCCCTTTTTTACAGGCCTCAGGACTGGAATTCAAATCCGTGGTGCAGATGATCCTCTACTCCCTCTTTCCGATTCTGCTGATCGCCTGCCCGGTCAGTGTCCTGATCGGTGTTTATGCAGGGATCAACCGGATCTCCTCAGATTCAGAACTGGTGGTGATCCGTTCCTCCGGCGTTTCCATCTCCTATATTTTTAAACCCGTGCTGTTCATGGCGGTTCTGGTAGCAGGCCTGGTGATGATTCTGGCTTTTTATGTCAGTCCGTTTGGCATGTCCCGACTGGAAGAACTGAAGTTCAATATCCTGAAGAAACATACGAAGATCCAGCTGTCGGTCAACCGGGTCAACGATTTTTTTGGCAAGAAACTGATCTATATTTTTGAAAAAAAAGGCGATTTGATGCATGGTATTTTTATTGCGGACAAGACCCTGGCTGAACATCATACCCTGATTGAGGCGGACAAGGGGAGAATCTACTTTGACGACCAGAGTCAGAAAATCCTGTTTCGTCTCATGGATGGTAAAATTCACACCTATCTTGGCGATGAGGGGTACCGTATCACCACTTATGACCAGTTGGATTATGACCTCAATCCACCTAAAAGAGACCGCAGCGATCTGCCCAGCCGTTTCAGGAAGAACAAGGGGGACACGCGCAAATATAAGACCGATGCAGAACTGACAGTGAATGAACTGCTGGAGAAGATTAAATCAACACCGCCCAGCAACCAGCTCCACTTTGACTATCTGGATGAGTTGCATGCCCGGATTGTGACGGTCCTCTCCTGTCTCTGCTTTGCGGTGTTTGCATTACCCATGGGGATTTTCGATCCGCGCAGCCCAAAAGCAGGCAATATCATCTCCATGATTGCCGTGATTATCATCTATTTTCTGATCTTCGCCCAGGCACGGTCATTGCTGCTGCAGGGGAAAGTCCATCCTGTCGCCCTGTATCTGCCCCTTTTCTTTGCCCTTGGCCTGGGTCTGATCAGCTACTTCAAGGTCAATCACAATTTCAACTCCATCCTGGAGATCATTCATGTCAAAACAGGTCAATTTAGAAAGAAATAGCGAAAGTCTCCCTTCACGCTGACCTTTCGGTGCCGGGCCTGTTTGTCTGCCTGCTGTTTATGGTGATCCCCCCCACTGGGAATACCTTCCTGGCAGGCACCCTATCGATAAATCCGGTTATTGAGAATCCCGTTTTGAGTGGTTTGCAGGTAGGACAGAAAAGCGGTGTCGATATCCGGTCTGGGATTTTTCTGAATAATGTTTTGACGGTTCATCCAGTCTGTCGTGAGATTATACCGGCTGTCCGCCTCCAAATTGGTGTAGCGGGTAACCATGTCGTCCTGAAACCAGAGGATGAAGGAGCCGTTATAGTGCATGGCAAAACCGGTGTTGCGATCACCGGAAAGAAGAGACTTTCCCGCAGACGCGTGTGTCGGGTTCAATCCCAGGTAGTCCAGAACCGTTGGCAGCAGGTCTGTCTGGGAACCGATCATATCATTTTCGCCGGGCGGAATCTGGCCGCCCGGGGTGTAAAAGATCAGTGGCAGACGGGCACTGTCCGCATAGTGATTGGGTTTTGTTTCGGAAACGTGGTCTGAGGTAATAACAAAGAGCGTATTTTTGTATGTGTCCAGGGTGGCGGCCTTTTTAAAAAATTCCCCGATGGTCCAGTCCGAATAGCGGAGCACATTCCGCCAGGGACCGTCTGGGACGTTCCTGTCAAACGTGAGCCATTTCTTATCGGGAACAGCATGGGGCGAATGGGTGGTGCATGGTTCTACGATGGCCAGAAAGGGCTCCCGCATCTGTTTGATCTCATCGTAAAATCGATCAAACACATATTCGTCATACACCCCCCAGCCGTGGGATATTTTTTCAAAGTCGGCAAAGTCGCTCTGGTTGAGCGTTTTTTGGATACCCATCGATTTCATGAATGAATCGATACTGGCACTGCCTTCAAAGTAGCCGGACAGAAACAGCATATCATAGTCCAGTTTTTTCAAAGCCCTGGGAATCGAAAGCATGCTGTTCTGAACGAAGGGGGAATTGATCAGGGTGATTGACGGCAGGGCCGGAATCGATGAAATGAGCGCGCTGAATCCCTGAGTCGTGTAACGGCCGGCACCAAAAAAACGGGTGAATTTCAACCCCCGGGCTGCTATCTGATCAATCTGGGGCGTATCACTGACGGGAAGTGATGCATTAAAACTGCCGGTCCAGAGAGCCGGTACCCCCTCCATAACGATAATGACAATATTGGAAAGGGGACGTGTATAGGGCGAATGGGAGACTGATTGACGCAGTAGTGGGTATTCCGGATCCAGAAAAGTGTCCCCGGGGATTTTGACCAGATTGCGAACCTCGGTGGTTGCCTGCCGGGTATCCAGCAGATCCAGTTTTTTGACCCGGTCCCGTGCCATGGAAACCCCCACTGTGTAAGGGGCGTTGAGTGTCAGATTTCCCAGCTGAACATGCTGGTTGCGATAGGCAAAATTTTCGTCGGTTGGTTTGCTTTGAAATCCACCCCGACCGATGATGGCCAGGCATAGAAAAACAACAGGAATGGTTACCAGGTGTTTCAACAGGCCTGACCTGTGATCGGGGATGGATCGCAGCCGATGCCAGAACTTGTGCCAGCCGAAAGCGAGCAGGCCGACAAAAACAAAATAGAGAATGATTAACAGCAGGTATCCGGAAACGGCCTGCCTGAATGCACCTGGCAGATCATGGAAGACCAGGGGGACTTCAAATGAGAGATGCCGCTTGATGATCGGGTAGTACCCCAGGTCCGCTACATAGATTGAGATATAGAAAATCAGGACCAGCAGGGTCAGCAGATAGAACAGCCGGTTGATCCAGCGGTTGTGGCTCCAGTTTCCCAGCAGGAACAGGCAGAAACAGATCACTCCCATGGTCTGTGCGATCACCACCAGATCGAACCGAATGCCGGCAAGGAGGGACAGCAGGATTTCAGACCAGGGAAATTCGGTGAAATATTCCCGGTGGTAAATCAAAAAGCCGATTCTGCCGGCAGAAAAGAGCAGTGTCAGGAAACCACCAACAGCTGCCAGGGTAATAAGATTTTTTTTGATCATCGATCGTGGTTGACATGTTGTTATGCTCTGAGAAATCGCCATGCGTTCCTGGTCAAGCATGGACCGGACTGTCGCCGTTGCGCGTTCAATCCTTTAAGGATAATCAATCTGATCCTTTTCTGAAAAGATAATTCTTGATCCCTGTCATCTCGTGCTGTCGAATTGTCAAACCCGATACCGGGTGCTAATCTGGTGATATCAATCAGAATAACGGGGAACCGGCCTGTTGTGATTCCCCTGGCATACTCATCCTTCGTTGCACCCCGACCCGGGGTATCTGGACTATTATGAAATGGCTTTCAAGTAGAAGATTCACAGATAATGGCTACACCCTGTTTTTATATTTCAGCGCGGTCTCCTGCATTGTTTTTATCTCCTCCTTAACCTACTTCAGGAGCGATCTTTTCCTGAACAGCGTTCCGGAGATTGTCTTCACTTTTTTAACCACGCTTTTCAACCCCTTTTATATCCTGTCAACCCTGTTCCTGCTGTTTTACATCCTGTATAAAATCCTGCCGCGGTTAGTGTTTAAACTGATTCTGTTTGTTCTGACCGGCTCTTTTTTCACGTATCTCTATATTGAGAGACTGGTGTTTGACCAGTTCAAGTTCCATGTGAACAGCTTTGTCATCAGGATCCTTCAGCAGCCGGATGCCCTGCAGGTGCTGGGGATAGGAACGCTGGAGGTTGCACTGATGCTGTTGGCCGTACTCCTGGGAGTCTTTGTGGCGTGGGTGATCTATGAGGGGCTGGGTCGATCCGCGCTACCCGGCTGGCTGTCGCGATTACTGCAGGGTAAAAGCCGGAAACTGCTCCTGGTGCTTTTCATCCTGCTCATTTTTGCCGTCGATAAGACAACCTATGCCTGGTATCTCTACAACAAAAAAATTTCCATCTACCTGCTGGCCAGTGATGTTCCCCTTTATATCCCGTCTCAGATGGGTACTTTTTTTGAAGAGTTGGGATTTCAACCCCCGGTTTCCGACAAACCTTCCCTGAAATTGTTAAAGAACCGAGTCAACTATCCCCTGGAACCCTATCGCTCAACTGTGAAGGAGAGGGAAAAACTGCCGAATATCATCCTGCTGATGTCGGATGCACTCCGACCGGATATGGTTGATCCCGAGATCATGCCGGCCACATATAAGTTCTCCAGCGAAAAAGCAATCAATTTTCGACGGCACTATTCAGGGTCAAACGGGACAACCCAGGCACTGTTTACCCTTTTTTACGGGCTCCCGTCCCGGTATATGGATTTTTTTTCCCGGGGTGAGGTGTCACCGGTTTTTTTTGACGCGTTGCTGGCAAACAATTATCAACTGGCGCTCTATTCATCAAAAAGCCTGGGTTGGCTGGGAACGGACCAGCTGGTGTTTTTCAAGGTGAAAGACTATATCGTGGACGAACTGCACGCGGACAGTATCATTAGTGATGAGATGATTACCCGGCGGGCGCTGAAGACCCTTGATGATCACAGCTCGAATTCCAAAAAACCTTTGTTTTTAATGGTTTTTTACGACTCGACCCATATTCCCCATTTTCAAAGTAAAACATTCAAGAAGTTCGTCCCGGACAACCCCAGTCTGATATTCAATCCGAAATCAGCGGAAGATCGACGCCGGGGGATGAATGAGTATAAAAACGCCGCCAGTTTTGTCGATCACCTCTTTGGTACTCTGCTGGAAAAACTGGAAAAAGAAGGGTATCTGAATAATTCCGTTGTCTATATCACCAGCGATCATGGATCGGAAAAGTACGAACATGGTCATTGGGGGCATGCCAGTGCATTCACCAATGAACAGCTGCTGGTGCCATCAATCCTTTATTTTCCCGGTTGTCAACCGGCGGATATTACCCGCCTGACCTCCCATGCCGATGTCATCCCCACCCTCATGGAGAAGATGGGCGAAACCTACGATCCCCATCTGCACACCCTGGGACAGTCGCTCCTGGATCCAACGCCGCGGGACTATATCATAGCGGACGGCATGGCCAACCGGGTCCTGATTGATGGTGACTATAAAATCGACTACACCCCTTTCGAGGGCATATCCTATTACAAGGTAACCGATGCCAGGGATAATGCCGTTGCCGACCCCGATGCCGTCATCGCCCGCTATACCCCTAAAATATTGAAGATGTTTGACGATTTTCAGAAATTTTTGAACTGAAGAAAGACGTGTCAATGCTTGCGGCAAAGGGATCCGTCTGACGGAAATCACCAGGGTGGTGCAGGCCAGGCCACCTCAGGGGGTCTGCTCCGGATCCTTGTCCGGAGCGGGGGGCTCGCTGGTCACGCCTTCCTGCCAGACTGCGTGCAGAACACCATTGAGAATTTTGGTAGCCTGGGAATCCACGTAGCTGCGGCAGATTTCGATGGCCTCATTCAAGACGACTTTGCCGTCCGTATCCGGGAAAAAAAGCAGTTCACAGGTGGCAATCCGCAACAGTGCATTCAGTGACTCTGAAATTCGTGTCTGTTTCCAGTTGATCAGGTAACGCTGGATGGTTCCATCGATGGTACTCAATTCTTTCCAGGTGGTGTCGATTAATTGCCGGCAAAATTCCGAGTATTTATCCGAGAGTGGATGTTCCAGAAACAGACGCGCTTCACCCGCGGGTTGAATGCCGATTTTTTTTCGCTGATAAAGCGTCTGATAGGCGAGAATTCTAGCTTTGCGACGGTTGGAGGTAGACATGATGGATTATCGGAGATCGAACTTGTCAACCAGTTCATTCATCAGCCGAATGTAGGCCGTTGCCCCGATCGATCTCAGGTTGTAGGTGATAACCGATTTACCCAGAGCGCTGGATTCCACAATGGTCTCGTTTCGCGGGATAATCGTTTCAAAAACAGAGTCGGAAAGGGTCCTGTAAATCTGCTGCCCGATCCGCCGGTGGATCTCGATCTTACGATCAAACATGGTCAGCAGGATACCGGCCAGGCGAAGATCTTTGTTGGTAAAGTTGCTCTTGAGCTCGTTAAAGGAGCGTAAAAAACGTTTCAATGATTTGATCGCCAGATTTTCACACTGCAGTGGCAGGATAATCAGGTCTGATGCGTATATGGCATTAATGGCCATATTGTTGGTGGATGAAGGGGCGTCGATGACTACAAAATCATACTGGTCATTCGTTTCTTTAATCCGTTTCAGCAAAAATTCAGCATCGGCACCGACATCCAATACGGCTTTTTCAGTCGCCAGGGTGT